>JAESGV010000289.1_pt1 | contig 23168 bp, 31 predicted proteins | sample 9269781 | NCBI WGS metagenome assembly JAESGV01 (sample SAMN15741586, study PRJNA653496) | algae metagenome | isolation source: Tildeniella torsiva UHER 1998/13D and co-occurring heterotrophs from... | place: Slovakia: Slovak Paradise National Park, Hrabusice, Kosice Region | collected 2000-01-01
CGATAAACAAATTGAAGACTTTAGAAATCACCTCAGAAAATATTGCAGAGTTTAAAGACAAGGACTGTTCTGTATGTCAAGAGCACTACAAAGAAGAAGACAAACTAACGCAAATGCCTTGTGAGCATTGGTTTCATACAGACGTATGTTTTATATTTGTTTACTAACAGTTAGTGTTTGACTCCTTGGCTAAACATGCACAGTAATTGTCCTGTTTGTAGGTTACAAATAGCGGCACAAGAACATAGCAATACTTCTAACCAACAGCCACAAAATAACCAAACTCAACCACAACAACCACAACAACGCAATCCAAATCAAATATCGTTTTCATGGACAAATTTCCCTAATTTTGGTAATAATAATGGAAATAATGGTAGAGGTGGAACTGGCGGAGGGTTTGGAGGTAACATGTTTGTGTGATAAAATTACATTATATTAATATTTGTTCTTGTTTTTGTTTCACACTACCAGGTATAATAATCGGAATTGCAGGTTTGCTAGCATGAAGTGAGCTTCTAATACCTCTTTCTACTTCCTCTTTGAGTGGTGATGTTTGTCCTGTTTGTTTCTCTTGTTGTTCCAAAATCGTGAGCATAGCGTTGTAGACAGCAAAGTTTCGATTACATCTTGCATGATTCTCTTCTGTTTCTTGTTTCTTAATAGTGTTGTATACATCAAGTCCAGTATCGTACAAACATTGTGAAGTACAAAGATCTAACAGCTTAACATACGCCTCAGTAGTGAGTGGTGTTTGTGTTCTCTGTTTTAGTATTTCGTACATCGACAGAGCACGATCACGATATATCTTCACAACCTTTCCGTATGGGCCTTTTCGTTTGAATGCTAGTGCATACAAATCCAAAACACGTAGGAACGTTATTACACTTATTTTCTCTGGCATTTTCTGTATCATCTTTTGTACTACATTATGCCCTAGTTTCAGGCCATCATGTGTTGGTCTGATGGTACATATCTCCAGTATTGTATTATAAATTGATTCGTCTTCTGGCCAGAACCCTGTATACCCAAACAGTGCAAAGTATTGTATAACTCGATTTGCCATACGACCACTACGATGATGGTACAGTGCATAGTTGCTTACTAGGCACATATATAAACGATTCAAGATACCTTGTTTATCATACCTCAATAACTCTGTGTTGTGTGACGATAACACTTGTGCTGCTTCAAATATTTTGCCTCGTAGTAGCATACTATCTAGATACTTGTGTATCATTGTTGACATTGTCTTTCTGATAGCATCACCTTTTGGATCTGTTAACCGTGCAATTTGTCCTGTCTGTCCAAGTGGATGTGTGACAAGTGTCATATGGAGTCGTAGTATCAGATCAAAGCATCCTTGTAACTGACCTGCTTCTAACATGTTTTGGAACAATGACAGAGCAGAGTCAAATAGTACTTTGAATGGATCATCGCTCTCAAACGCCTCTTCGCACAGTCGATCTACCAAAATTGGTAGGATTGCTTTTGAATCTCTATCAGCGACTTTGTGTGCAGAAATGATCATGGTTATTGTCTGTGGAGTTGGTTTCATTCCATATTTTTGCAAAAACTCTAGCATATCGAGTGCTTTTGGTAGGTATTCGGCTGATTGTAGTTGACAGATGTAGTGAACAAGGCTTGTATGAGCACTATTAACGGCTTGTGAGATTACATTTTGTATGTATGCTTCCGAATTTGCGAATTGCTTTTGTATAACTTGGATTACTTCCATAGCCTTGGGTATGTCTCCCTTGTGAGCAAAGTACGATACAAATACACTCAACATTCTGAAAAAGACAATTTGCTTTTCATCTACGCTCATGCTCGCCAAATCAAAAATTCTATTTTCTGTGTCTTTGAACAGGTTTTGACATAGTTGCCACAAAATATCAATAGTCTGGTCATTGACAGATTCGATGAGTGCCATGTAGGATTTTGTAGTGGGTTGAATGAGAGCCGCGAACTTTTTAGTTGGTTTAGTGTTCTTGTGTAATAGTGACTCATCAGTGCATGTGAATAGTCTGAACCACTGGATAATCTCATGTCCACGAGTACTGGCCTGCAATACGTGTATTACGAGGACTAGAGTATCTTCATTAAGCTTCAGTGAAGGGTCATCCTTGTTGTATTTGTTATATTGCTCTGCAAATTGTATTAAAAGTTCTATTTCGTTCATGTGACCCGTTTGCACAAAATGAACGAGTGACCAATTCAAGATGTTGAGTTCTTCGTCTGATGGTAATTGGGGAACACGAGGAGCGTGACCTCCAAACTCTAAACTGCATATATGACGCAAGTATTCCCAGTGATAGATCAGTCGCTGTGTGAAATTGTATGGCAGTGGAGATATAGCAGTACCTTGCTTATGCATAGCATGCTCCAGTTTTAATACTTCACAGTATGACTGTATAATATTATAAGCAGTGTATACGTCTGGATTCGTTGTTAGATGATACTTATTCTCGGCGTCGAAAAGTCTTCGGACTAATTCGTTGTCTTCTGCGTGTGGTAGTATATGTACAGAGTCAGTGGATCGTGTTTTCGATGACGTATTGGTATTTCTTTTGCGAGTGTCTGTATTAGCATTTGTAGAAAAGCGTCTTGATATACAAACGTGTTTTGTTTTAACATGTCTCGGTAGTGCGAAGTAGAGTGTGAACGGATAGGCAACACATGATACTTTGCGTCGTAACATGTTTTGTAAAATTATTTCAAAGCGCTCTGCACAAATTAAGTACACATCTAGTACATAAATTATTTATTAACGTTGCTGATCGTTTGCATTCAATAGATCCATAATTTGCTTCCTGAAAGTGTCCTTTACGTATTGCATATCTTGTTCCATCTCAATCAACTTTTCTTCTTTCTCACCCAGTAACTCTAGGGCACTTTCGTGTTCGTTCCGGAGCTGTTCTAGCTCTGCCCGTAAATTCTCCAGTTCCAAAATCTTTACATTCATCTTTTTGTTGTCTGCATTTGCAATAAACAAATCCTCACTCAAATTTGTTTTCGCTTGTTCTAAACTATCAACACGATCCAGTAGTGCCTTGATCTGTGATGATTGTGTTCTTATAGTAGACTCCAATGTTAACAGCTGCGGCGCTGTTGCCTCTTCATAATTTGTATTTTTTGATATTTCAACGTTGTCACTAACATTGTTTTCGTTGTGGCTTTCATGTGCAGTCACCGCTATGGGTGCAACTGGTTCTACAATACTGGACTGTACTTCTGCTTGTTGTTGTTGTGACTGTAGTGTCTTTTGCAGTGCCTCCACCTCTTCTTGAAGTTTTTGTCTTTGTACACTAATCTCATCGTTTATAGACCGTAGATCGTTGGTTATCGCTGCTTCTTCTTGTAGTTGTTTTGTGAGTTTATCCAATTTGGTTGTCTTGTCTCGTGTTTCCTCCTCCAACTTGATCGTCCGTTCTATCTTTTCTCGTTCACTTTCTCTTAACGCTTCCAAATTAGAACTCATTTTAGAGTTTTCTCGTTCCAATAATTTAACTCTATTTTCTGCAATCTTTAACTTATTCTCAAGGTTTCGTTGTACACGATTATATTCTTCCTCTTTTGCTTGTGATTTACTCTCCAGTGATAGAATTTGTTCGTGTAGTGGTCGCGTACTGTCAGGAATAATAGTAACTATTTCTTCTGTTTTACTTTCTGCAATCGAACATCGTTTGAGTAGTATTTCGATTTCACGTTTCAAAGATTGTTGTCTCTTTTGCTCTTCTGTTGCGTAGAATTGCAAAGTTGCCTGCAACTTTTCAATTTCATTTCTATGAGTATTCGACTCTTGTTCATGACGTACTATAAGTTCATCGATTTTGCGTTGCGACTCATTTTGTAATTCTTTCCTTTTTTCGATGGCTGCGTCTTTCTCTTGTTCTAATTGTTTGTTCAAATCTGCCAACTTGGATTCGAGTTCCGATTTAACACGAGAAACTTCCTGGAAAATGTTAGTACCATAAAAATAGCAACATACGGAGAATGTAGAGTTTGATGATTCCAACTTTTTGATTGTATCGTCACGATCTTGTAGTTGACCTTTCAGTGTTGTGATATCCAGTTTGTATTTGGTCTCTGCAGTTTGAGCAGTATCGATTCTAAATTGTAACTGTTTCTTTACATCTTCTGCATCTTGTACTTGCTTCTTTAGTTTACCTATTATGTGAGTAGAACTAGTACAACATACGAACAGACACTTCCAATTTTCCAACTTTAACGGACAATGCCTCACCTTCTTTTGTCAATTGTGCAACTAGTGCCGAATCTTCATCAGATTTATCTGCTTTCTTTCATGTTAGTTGGAAAATCAAAGATATCATACTTCTCGTAGTGTTTTTGATTTGGTTTCTTCTTCTGAAAGCTTTGCACTAAATTCTTGTTTCAAAGCTTCTAATAGTTCTTTTTGACCTTTTGTTTCCAGTTTGGCATCTTCTGCCATGCGTGTTAACGCTAAATTGTTATCTTTTAGTATCCTGTTCTCTTGGCGAAGATGATCCAATTCGTTTTCGTGCTCTGCTTTTAGTGTCATTTCCCTAACAATGTAAATAAACAAGCAAACGACCTACGTTAGCAATTTGTTTTTCAGTAGTTCTACCATTGGGTTGGCATCTTCTGATCCTAACGCTGCCTGAACAACAGGCAGTAAATCAACGCGTATGTAGTCCGCATTATCGTCAGAGTACTCAAACTTTGGTAATTCCACGACAATTGGCTTTTTCTCAGCCCGTGGAGTAAGTTGTTTCGCGGAAACTATTGGTGATGGTTTCGTAGTATCGGTTTGTGCTGCTATATGCGGTATCGCAGGCTCTATAGGTGTTTGTATTTTTGTAGTAGATTTCGCATCGACTGTAGGTTGCGTTTTAGGTGGTGCTTTTTTTTCTGCAACTTTCTTTTTTTCTTCTTCCTCTTTTTTTTTCTTATCTTCAGCATTAATGTCCAATGCTTGGTCAATCGTTGACTCTAGAGTCTTTATCCACGATCCAAAGTTCATGTTATTACTTGTGGCTCTTTGCCACGATTGATGTTGTTTATTGTAAGTTTGAAACAAAGTGTAAACATGTTGAGCACAACACGAAGGTTTTGTAGAACTTTGCTTCCTCGTGTACGTTTCGTAACTTATAGTACCGAAACAAATGCCGATTTGAAACCATTTTTGAGCGGACCACAAAGCGATCAAGAATTAAGAATTTTCGCTTTCAATACTGAACATTCAAACGAAGGTAACATGGAATTACTGTATTACTAATTTTAAGAATACATTTTGAACAAAAAACGTTTTGATAGAAAATACTATACCCAGGCACAGTACAAAAAACTAGAAACCGACTTGGGAAATAAGGGCGAGGAAAAAGAGTTTAAATTAGTAACCAAAAAGCCACGTGATTCTTTGGTAACACTAAACTTTCCATTTAGCACGGATGAAAAATTGCGTGACATTTACGTTACTCAAGGAAGTGGTATGTACCAACTCAACAACACTAATTTTGACAGGTATGCGAATTGGAAGACTGTTAGAGGATTTGGATTCTTTTGCGGGAGAAGTGGTACGTCATCTAATGTTACATAACTGTTAGGCATACAAACACGCTGATGGATTTAGTGATGCACGTCCTATAACTATTGTTACTGCATCAGTTGACAGAATAGAACTGCAACAACCTATTATTCCATTTTTTGATCTTAAATTTGAAGGTTGGGTTTGTAGTGTTGGTAGTTCATCTATGGAAATAAGAATCAATGTAACAACAAAAAAGAATAACCAATATGAACCTGTCATGGTAGCTTATTTTGTCATGGTGGCTCGTGACAAGTTCACAAACAAGGCAGTCAAAGTAAATCAACTAGAACCAGCAACAGAAGCAGATCGACATTTGCTAGAAATTGGTGCAGAAAGTCAACGAAGAAGAAAAATTATGGCAGAGAGTTCATTATACAAGATCCCACCAAATGAGCAAGAAAGAACATTTATTCACAACATTCATCTAAAACTACGAAAGATTAAGAGAGGACAATCTATGGATGAGGGTGTGTTTGGAGATTATGAATTTGGTGGACGATACCAACTCATGTCTTCAACATTGTTAACAAGTACTAAAATAATGCATCCAACACAGAGAAACATTCACAACAAAATATTTGGTACGTTAGTTTGTGTTGTACTTACAGTAAGGTGGTTATCTAATTAGACAAGCGTATGAGTTGGCTTGGATTACTGCGTACACTTACAGCAAGCATCGTCCAACTTTCCTCAGTTTAGATGATAACTCTTTCTTAAAACCAGTAGAAATCGGATCAGTGGTGAACTTTGCAAGTCGTGTAATTTATACTGCCGACAACTCTGTACAAATTAGAGTTGAAGTAGAGCAAATTAACCCAGCACAAGGCACTACAGATATTACCAATGTATTCCAATTTGCATTTATGGTTCCAACACAAAAGACTATCGTTCCTGAAACTTACGAAGAAGCAATGATGGTAAGATTTTATATTTTTCTTCCTAATAATAGTTCTTGGAGGGCAAACGCATTGCCGAGAAAGGGGTCACAGCAGAGGTTAAATTAAAGGGCAAAGTAGCGTACTAATAAAAATCAATTTGACTGCTTTTCGCCAAGTAAAACAGACAGTCACGTTGCCTTTTGTAGTAAGTCAAAGTGTAACGTGCAATTCAGAAACTTGTACAAACTATCGTCCCATGCCAGCAGAAGACGTCAAAATAGAGATACCTAGCACGTCTAATCGCGAACCTACCACAGTGGGTATACTGTCTCCTGTTAGGCGGATTTCCTCACCACCAGTAAAAGAGTATGAAGAGGTAACAAGCGCGATACCAATATAACTAATAATAAGGATCTAAAAACTATGGACATTGTCTGGAACGACGCGTCAGAAATGACAAACGATCATTCGCAGCGTATTATTGAATATATCAAAGAATACTTTCATTTTCCCATACGAAAAAAAGGTTTACCGTTATTGTTCGCCGCTATCTATTTCGTATCCTGTGGATTTTGGAATTCTCTGGTCCAAGTTTATATTCAAAACTTGGTTATTCAGAGAGGACTAGAGCATACGAAACCACTATTTGATCTGGGATTTTATATATTTCCATACGTTACATTCGCACTCGCAGCAGACTATTACATGACAGCGTTAATATGTATTGTTCTACTGAAAACATTTTTATTCCAAAAAGTTGGAGGAACATTACATGTATGTCGCAGACTGTTAGTCATTCACGGAACTGCATTTTTACTGCGTTCTATTTCGATCTCTATAACATTGCTGCCAAACCCATGGGCGCAGTGTCAACCACAAACTGTTGATAATTATTTTGTTGGTGCATTTTTGGTCATGGCTGGAACACACCGTACCTGTAGTGACTGTTTCTTCTCAGGACATAGTGTTATGATCGCTTTGTCTGGGTTGATATGGTTTACCTATACAGATAGCAAGTACATGCTCGTGCGTTTAGCAATTATACCTCTAGCTCTAGGTGGAGGTTTTGTATTGATCTCTACTCATTTCCATTATACTGTGGATGTGCTGTACGGCTGCTTTGTTGGAGTTGGAATATGGACTACATATCACTATGTTGCCAACATGGTTGAAAAATGGTTAACAGAGAGATTATATCGAGCATACATTTTGCATCAGCATACTAACAAGCAACAAACTCAAGTAACATATTCAGAGTTAGCAGCTGAGTTTTTGTCATTTGACGATGATAAGGACATGTTGTTCATTGTTAAAAAGAGTGAAACTGATTTAAATACCTCAAACAATGAAGAAAAGAAAGCTGCAGCATTCATATTTGTTTCCAAGGAAGAGCAAAATGGAGAACATAATGTAATCACCCAAGAACAAGGAGTAATGAAGAGTAGAAGTGCCGATCTCTTGCACGCAAAGATGAGACGTATTGAACAAGAGAATCAACAACGAAGAGCAAAGAGAGCCTACTATTACAAGTTGAAACACTTTTTAGCAATGGTTTTATTACGGTTTCTAGTATGGTTCGAGAGTTGGGAGGACTTTTTACTTTTAGATTTCCATCTCATCGAAGAAGAACATATTCAGAATCCTGCTCCTGCCACGAATAATTCTCGCAGAGTCATAGATCCTGACGTGTTGCAACAAAAAGCAGCAACCTTTTCTGTAAAGTAATCACTGTTCAGATTCTGATGCAAATGCTTTCCAAAATGCTAGTTTGTTTCTTATTTTCTTTTTCTTGCCTGCATCCGTTGTTTCGTGCATATCTTGCGTATATTGTATCTTTTGTGTCTTCTTGACTAATTCGTTTCTTCGTTTCTTGTATACCTCCATAAGCGTCGAAATTGTTGCCGTCTCTAACTCTTCAATGGCAAGCGAAACATCTTCCGACAGTTCATCCTCCAGATAGTTTTCGGCTTGTTTTGAAAGTGTATCCAAAATGTTGTCATTCTCTATTATTTCGCCGTAGTTTTTTATAATGTAGCTCAGGTATGATGATTTCTCAATGTTGTCATCACACATCTTATAGTCTTGGAGAGTATCAAACAAGTAGATGTATTTTTCTTTGTTTTCTTTTGTGCAAACGCTGGACAATTCTTTCGACTTTTCTCCAGCTCGCAGGACTGTGGAGACAAACTCCTGTTGGGCAAGGATATCACTACTATTTGATGTGTCTATCATATGTATAATTTGTTTTAGTTTTGGTAGTAGACAGGTTTAAAATAGTTTTGTAAGCTCTAGACAACCAAGAAATGCTTTTTGTTGTCACTGTCTTCATAGGCTTCTACCTGTTATATGTTTTGAGAGGACTACTGCTGCGAGGAAAGAATCCACCAATTATCGGCTACTATCTCCCAATCGTTGGGTGCACATTGCAATTCTTAAAAGATCCAATCGCGTTTTTACACTCCGTGCGTAAACAACATGGAAATATATTCACTCTTTACATTGGTGGAGTGAACATTACTTTGTGTACTGACACATGTACAGACAAACATACTAAATTATTCTACAACTCAAAAGAAGAGTACGTTTCACTGTACGGCGCTATTGGATCATTTTTCAGTTGCGTGGTACCATTAGATATACACCAACTGCGAGTATTTGACCTTGGTGAGGTCAAAAAGTTGAAAACGGCACAGCATAGAATATTACCAAACATGCAAATCTATGTACAAACCATGATGGACCAAATTAATCAGTTTTTCGATCCGAATACACCACACTTATCATTTTACAATTGGAATGGAAATCGTAGTACAAGTACCGACACTGTTGATTTGTTTCAAGTACTACCTCCTCTAATTATTAGTATTAACGCGTCATGTGTGATTGCCAAAGAGTTGGCACAGCCAAAATATCAGTCTAGATTTATCGCTTATCAGAGAGCTATTGAAGGTACACTAGATAGCGTATCACTCTACCTACACAAATCAATTCAATGGATGTCTCCACAAATCAGACGCTCTCATCAAGCATTCAAAGACATGGCTGTACTACTTCGTGATATATTAGTAGATCGTGCCGAGACTGAAGAAGAGGAGAAAATAGATCTGTTGCAGTTACTAGGAATGGACGAGTTTGGTGACCAACTACGAGACATCACCTTTTTGAACTCTATATTTGACAAACCTGAAACTTGCAACCGAATGTATGCTATCACAGCAAAAACGTTCTCATTAGTGTATGCAGGTGGCACGGTGTCTAAATCTACTGCATATTGTCTAATAGAGCTTCTACAGAGACCGGATTTACTATCACGAATCAAAGAAGAACACGAGCAGTCGATTTGTGACAGTGAAGAATCTACGGACAATATTATACAAACAGTTAACAATATGACATACTCAGATGCATGTATCAACGAAACTCTTCGACGACTCACTGGTCCTATCGTCATTAGAAAAGTACAAAAGCAAATTGAACTAGAAGATGGTACCACTATACCTGTTGGTCATCTTTTAGGACTTTCACCATACCTATTACATCATGAGGAAGCAACGTATCAAAATCCTCTAGAATTCGACCCTGATCGTTGGAGTGGTCTGGATACTACACCAGGTCGTATATTCCACGCTTTTGGAGGTGGGTTTCATGTATGTGCAGGTATGAAGATGGCCATGATGGAAACAAAGATCATTCTTAACAAATTGTTGCACGACTTTGTCTGGGAGCTCACTGAACAAGTAGCACCACCTGATTATACAATAGTAGGCATTGCAAAACCTAAAAAAGTATGCATGCTTAGGTATAACAAATTGGTTTAATTTTACAGGTTTCTGAGACTAGACTCCAAGTCTCTTTGGTGGTGATCAATTGTGAATTGAGCGAGTGCTCTTCTGAATAGATCTACAGTCATGCAATCTATGTCATCCTTTGGTGAGAGTGGTCTACTAGTGTTTCGATCTCTTCTTCGTACAAGGTCAATCTCGTGAGCAAACTCTGTAAGTGCATAATCATAAATGTGGTCAAACTCTTCCTCGCTGTCGAGACATCCACTGCTCATGATTACATCTTTAATGTTTTGACGAGGTACTAGTGTATCAAAATCGTCTTCTGTCACGCGGCTGTACTTGCTGGGATACATTGTTGCGTGTGCATTTGGTTCATTTCCGTAATTGTTGTTATCGCTAATCGATCTATTTCTGGGTGCTTTTATGTCGTAACGAATAGTTGGGCATCCGAATGTGCGATCTGGTTCTGTTGGTGGCACTGTAGTTCTAAAGGTATGAACTGTTTTTCCCAAATCAGCATCAGGTTGTTGCTGTTCTACTGTATAATTGCCTTTGATGCACTCACTAGCTCCCCATGGATCAGGTTTGGATTGAGTGCCAAAAACATGGTTGGGATCTAGTACTCGTTCAGGTAGGTCGTTATTAGTTAAAACGTGATGGCGACTCTTGCCAAGCGGATCACGGTGAAACTGTAGATATTCTTGCTGTATTTTGTTGACTATAGCTGGTTCGTTGTTGAATCCGGACTGCTTATCCGTAACACTAGGGTGCAAGCTCTTTTTAACTCCATCCAATTCCTTGTTCTCAAATTTACCGAATCGATGTTCTGTAGGATCCATTGGAATCCCTTCTTTGTATCGTTTCATTTGCTCTCCTGGATTGTAACTTTTATGTGTTTGTACATATAGCTTATGGGCTTCATCATCAACATGATATATATCTCCTTGTGGGAAAATCAACTCTTTTGCGCTAACGTCCACTGGCGCTTTAGCTCCAAATTTGAAGCTTTCGTCATTAACAAATTCAGGTAACTTGTGTGATCTGTTAATAGTTTTGCCTAATGGCTCTTTATATCTGCTCGCGTAGATACTCTCATTTTTTGTATTGAAGTATTCGGTCAGAGGTGACGTCATAGGAGGATTCACTAGATCGCTAGCTGCCTCGCTTTTATCTGTTTCACGTCCGTAAACCACTTTCGGCGGCTGTCTATCATGAGCTAGCCCGTAATGTGTTGTTGTTTTGCCAAGTTCGTGGAATGATTGTCTATACTTTTTCAAGTGTTCAGGTGTTGATGGTTTATCTGCTTGTTCTTCATTGAATGCAGTGCTTACTCCATCTTCGTCTGATGGTGTTTTGCGACCATACTACTCATTTAGATTTCATCTAACAACTTACTGTGGTGATATGCGGAAAGTTGTCTCGTACTCTAAAAGTCTGGGTCTTCAGTGAAGTGCCGTTCATGTGGTTCTGTTTACAGATTGTAATTAACTGTAGATGTCGGAGAACTCAACCACGAAACTTAGCGCAAATTATATTTATTTGCTATGTTTTGCAAAAATGTTTTCATGTTAGTGAAAGCGCTTGTTTTAGTTACATCCTGAGTGAAACTCTTTTCAAAATTTTCAGTCCTACCTTGACCTACAGCTGGTACAAATGCATCAAACGTGCCCTTCACTGAAGCTGTAACTACACCATCTAGTACATTGTTTACTAAATCAACAACTCTATTAACATTTAATTCAATGCTAACGAATTGCAGTGGAACATTAAGGGTTGTGTTTGTCCGTGATGGAAAGTTTTGTGTTGAGTTCAATGTTACATTACCCAGCCATTGATCTTGTAAAAACAATCCAGCAGTTATATTTGTGATTTCGATATCGTAATAATTTCGATTATCAATATTGATGCTTATAACTGCATCTGCAAGTATAGAAAATAATATATTATCTATATTAATGGAAACTTGGCGTACTTGTGGAACGTTGATAGGAATCTCCGACCCTCCTTGGTCAATTCTAAGATTCTGAAGAGACACAAACCCAACATCGTAAGATGGATTTCTAAAGTACAAAAAGTAGATCAAAAGCACAATTAATACGACAATTATCGCGATGAGAAGTAATGCTCCGATTAACACTGTGCAAACTATATACGGCCATTTGCGATGCTTCAGCGGTACTTTTGAAGGTACGTCTGCTACATAGAACTGTACAGCCCCTGGTGCTGATGATGATTGCATCTTTTGTTGGGAAGTGAGGGACAAAATCTAACTTCTAAATATAAAAACGAAATCTGCGCTAAAATCCACAACTTTAAGTAATTTTAGAGTTTCAGTTTGAACCTGAGCTTGTTGAAACAAAAGCTAGTAACTGGATTCGCAACTGTAGATTGACTAGCTGTGCGGTGCGGGCTTCATAAAAGCTCGAAATTTCGGTCATGTTTTTCTTCCGTACGATAAGTGCGAACGCAGCCGCACCAGTTTAAATTTTCGAAGACAATGGCTGGTCTGTTCCCATTAAAATGAACACAAACAATACAACGGTAGTTCACCTTGTACACAGCGATGGACTTGAGACTCACGGGTACGAAGAACCTGAGGAGACAATTGTTCAACCACAAACCCCAACAAAGTTTTACGAACAAGACATGACTCTTTACGAGCAGCAATATGGCCTTGAAACCTTTGATCTTACTCTGTAATATGTAGATAAACTAGTGTGTATTTAGTAAAGTTTTACAATCCAAACTTGAAGTTCTGAATGACAACACCATCTGCACTCGCACCCAAAGTTAACAGTTATTTAAACACTCTTGGTGTTTATATTTCTATAGACTTCATCACACAATGTTTAGAGTTTATCGAAGAAGAACTTGGGCAAGAATACAAACGGAAAAGCGAAAAACAGTTGCAAGAAATGGTTTTCAACGTTTTCTTGGATGAGAATCTACACGAAATAGGCGTAAATGGCACAGACGTTGCGCATCCTTTTAAAAATGTTTTGGATATGCATGATAAACGTATAAAGGGACCTGCTGTACTACAAATCGATAAAATAGTCGACATTTCAAAACCTACAGAGGAACAAGTCGATTTGGATGCAACGGACTTGTTAGACGAGGAAGATGAAAACGAAGGCGTAAGCTTGTGTTAAAACTGACCCATTTGTAGGTGGAAGACGGACCATCACAGTTCCATGAAAATATGAAAAAATACGATCCAAATGCAAACAAAAAACAAAACTATGGACCAACTGCTCAACGCATGTTACGATTGTACTGCACTGATGGATTAAATGAGAGCGTACCAGCTGTAGAATACAAACCAATACATACCCTCAGTTTGTTAACACCACCAGGTACAAAGATTGCCATTCGTGACGTATGGGTTCGTCGTGGTATGTTAATGTTAGTACCAGGTGGTGTTCAAATCTTGGGTGGAGAAGTTCAACCTCTCATAGCACAAGAAAAACAACGAAAGATGGAATTTGTTGCTCGATTAACAGGAAAACTACTCCCACAAGAATCACAAGAACAAAAAGCACCTGTTGTCGATGATGAACCACTAGTCATCGAAGAAGAAGAACCTATCCAAGAAGAACCAAGAAAACGGCTACGACTTATCAAGAAATGATTTTATTTTCTTGAAGTTGCAACCACTTTTGCAAAAGCTCATTTTTATACCGATCAGAGCTAAAGAACTTGTTGTAGTTGGTATGAGGGACTGGATATAATCTCATAAACATGCCTCTACGACGATTTTCATCATCACATGATCTAACAAGGGCTAGTTCATCATCATTCATGTACTGTTCCAAATTATAAAGTTGAACTGTTCTTAACGTTTGAATTGATCGTTTCTCCTTGTTTTGCTTTCGTATGAGTTTTTCAGCCACTGATTGTTTAGCGTCTTCTCGTAGCTTTTTCCTATCGGATATTTGAAACCCAACCAAGTTTAACAAATTGGTTATCAAATGGGATTTGATTCTTTTATCCATGGGCGAACTTGAGCTAAGAGATGGTGATACATTCACCTCTAAAAGCCAAGGTTTCATGTTAGAATCCAGTAAAACATCAAAGCCAAATATTTCATAACATAGATTTTTTCTATATGAATCAGCACAAACATTTAAAAACATACTTTGATTTGATATACCGACTAGTTGTTGATATTACGGTATCTTCTGCACTTATTACTGTTTTCACGATCAAATCTTTAACATTGACCCACAATTCTGTGTCATCCATATTATTATCGGCAAAATACTTTTTTAGTGCAGTTAGAGTCCATTTACTTCCAGAATCACCTTCTTCTGATTGTTCAAAGTCTTCACTGTGCTTGTTGATCGAATAATTTGTCAAATGTGCGAATTTATCCTTGATATGCTTGGTTGAACTAGATGTTAGTAAACAAGAGTAACACATACTATGGTTTTGTTGCAAAACGAACGAGACCCTCTTCAAACATGTATATTCTAAGTGGATAAAAACTAGTCACGGCAACGTATATCCGTAAGTCAAACTTTTTACCTTCTATGAGCATAGGATTGGGTATGTACCTGAAATGTCAGAAATATAACTGAACATACTTTTGAACAATACACTCCTTGTTTTTGATCTGCGATAGTCGATTGATCACTTTGATACCTTTTCCACATGACGATGCTTTTGGTTTTATAATGTACAATTGGTTATCATTGTTTGACATTTCCAGTTTTAGTTCACTAGCACCATCTGGCCATGCATAACTCTTTGGGTAAAAATCGTACTCGTTACCATGTTTGTCTCTCATTCTATTCATAACACGATGTAACGAGTCTTTCCTACCCAATTCGAACGAACCAGGGAAGTGATTAACTTTTTGAAATTCGGATAGTCTCGCAAAGTCATTCACTGGTAAATGCTTACTCCACATTGCAGTAAAGTTGTCGAATCTACAGTTTTCATCATCACGTTTAAGTCGAGTAAATCCTGCGCGTCTAAAAGCGCCACGTACTGCATTAAATTCTACTGCTCGTGGTCCAAATTTGAAATATAGAATTCTACTCTTTTTTCTAACTGTTCTTTTGCGAATAACAATACTACTGTCGTGTTCACCTTGTGAATTTTCGAATATTTCCATCAAGTCAGAAGCAGGGGTAGTTTGTGTGAATTTTTTTAAAGGGAACAAGACCGTTTCTGCACCACCAGCGTACAAACTTTTGATAACCCAATAGGTTTTACCTTCATCAGTTTCGTCTTCGTCAAATCCTGCAGTGCTTGCATCATCTGCAACATCGTCATCAATTGGTCCTGCCGTTTTAGTTGTCGCAATTGTCATAGGACGAGTTTTTAACGACAGTTTTGAGAACTCGTCTACTACGCAATAATTTGCTCTTTCTTGTCTGGCTGAATTAACCTTCACATCTCCTGTCTTAACACGCGAGGCACCACCCGAGTTTCGACGAGAAAGACTTGGAGATGTGTAAGGTTTAACGGGCAAGGACATGACTTGTCGCCTTTTCTGTAGTTGCTTTACAAGCAGACAAGTTATTTGATCATAGACAAAGCTTTAAAATTACAGATTTATAATTTAGTTATAGTGTACAGCTATTTGAGTTACGCATGTTCTCCACATTGCGTGACAACTTGACAAGTGCTGTCGAATGCATCGACAGGAGTTACTTTTCCAAATTCGACTCCATAATTAATTACTCGTTGTCACGCAGATTTAGTTCCTCGGCTATGTCTGCCAAGTCTCTTTCCTTTGCTGGTTCATCGTCGTCAAATACCAGTCTTCTCCTAACTCGAGCCAGTGCAATTGGGTCGATCTTTCTAAATTTCTGCGCTTTTCTCGGTGCGCCAGGTGGACTTTTTCTTTTCGACATGGTTGGTGGCGTTTTTGGAGATGGTGGCGTGACATTGGCTGCAACTGGCGTTGTTGTTGTATATTGTGTGCTAACACTACTCGCTACTACGTTGTTTGTCTCATGTGTTTCCGGTTTCGTGTATTCTGGTTGGGACAGAATTCGGTTAGTCTGTGCTTTCATGTTATTTGTTTGTGTTTTGGTTGAGCTGATGACGGGTATTTTTAACGAACTAACCGTTGAATGTTCAAATAATTTACTGTGTTCATTTTCTTAGATTTATTGGATGGCTTTTGTGAAAAAGTAAGTTGTTGTGTACACTTTGAAGTTAAAACGCTGATTCACTTTTCTTCATTTTCGTACGCTCAACTAAATTTTGGCGGGAACGTTCGCGCAAAAATTCCTAAAATACTATGCTGCTAGAACTGTATAGGTATTTAAAACTTAATTTTTTTAAACTTGTTAAAACTTTTCCGTTCAAAGCAATTCCGATTGTGTTGTAATACAGTCAACCCTCAATTGCAAACAATCAACAAACATGACCAAAGAGCGTGGCATGGATGATTTCGAAGAAAAAGAGGTTATGGGTGGTGTATACATTACAGACTATCGTACGCAAACAGGAACAATAAATCCACACCAATCTGATGATATATTACGCAAACTCGCACCTCATGAAGTTATTGAACGACAAAATCAAGTTACACATTTGTTGCGCTCTAACAATGAGCTAAGAGAAGCGGATCCAGACTGTGAAGATGAAGAAATACAACTTGCTATAAAAGAAAACGAACAAATAATAATACGATACAGATTAGAGATTCTGAAAGCACAAGAAGAAGCATAGTATACTATAAAATATTTTTTGTCAACGATCTGTTCCTAATTTCGATTGCGTTTGTGACTGCTGACAAGGATTCCACCATACTTTTTAGGCTTTCCATACTTGGAATTGCTTAGACAGCCAGTATCGATCAAAACTGATCGTTACTGGCCATCAACATCGTTCGATTGTAAATAGCAAACATAACTACATTCAGCCAAGTTCAAACGAAACCATCGCATGCCATCACTGAAGCTGCTGAATTTGTGGCGTTCCTTGCCAGATAGTGCAGGTAGAGAAACCAAGGGTGGCCATCTATCACCAGGAGCTCACGCAGGAGAGTACAAAGCTCTTGTACAGGTGTGTCTATTTTTTATTGAAAAATATCTAACTTCATTTAGTTACTGTGCGATAGGTTAGAATACATACTAAGCATCTGTGCCATTACAGACGCTGAATTTAGAGAAAAAACAATTGTTGCAGCATTGCATTCTTTATCTAGAAAAAGTGAATATTTACCGTTACGCAAACTATCAGAAGTGATCAACTATGAATCCAAAAACAAGAGCAAAGGTACAATGGAATATAATAGTTGCTAATATTGTAGAAGGGTATGGTCACAAAATTTTGCACGCATATAGTAGAATATACTTTTCAGATTATCTACGAAATACACTGGGAGGTGTACTCTCCGAAGTACTAAAAGAAAAATCCCAGGAATTGAGAATTGACCCCGATCAGTCTTTTGTGGACATGGCAATCAAAATTATCGATAGAATCATCCAAGCCATGCCAGAACTACCAGAGTATGTACATCATTTTTATTACTAATATCATAGTATCTTGAAAGAAACATGTTTGGATATGCACAAAGCAGTCAGCGATACGAAACCGATCGGAGATTTACTGTTACGAGATTTCTTTTGTCCAGCCATCTCGTTCGCAGATTTTTATGGAATCATCCCCAAGGTAACCAAACAAGAACGAACTGTTCTCCAACGTGTCGCCAAAATTATCACTCAAGTCAATCATCACCACAAAGTCGGACTCGATGTTTCAAAATTGCAAACAAAGATGGAAGAACTATTCCACATTGCTGCTAATCTACCACAACCGGCTACACTTGTGAAAAAGAAACGGAGGTAAGAATGTTCAAGAGTAGCTAACCCATTAGAACCCTTCGTTCACCAGTTGTTGGAGAAAGTGAGGTATCACCAGATGAGGTACTCAGTCCAAGATTAAACACTACTAGTCCCAGTACCAGTTTGTTCAGGAAATTCGAATCACTACCTGCAGTGTACATTTCGTCAGAAGCAAAAGAGGAAGAACTGTACAACTTGTTCTCTTCCGCATTTTGTTACCATCCAATGACAATTCATACACCATCTGGACATGTAGTACGAACAGAGGAGATTACATCTCGATTGATGATGTGTAAGAACAAGGATGAGTTCTTGGCGTTCGCTCACCGATGTGGAGAGATTGTTGTTCCAATGGATTGGGTTAGACACAAGTTGGGAATGAAACTGCGTGATGTTGAATCAACATACTCCAAAGCATCAGTAGATGACAAACAAATTCAACACGATGTTCAACGAGACCATTTGAGAATCAATGGAACTGATTTTGTAGCAGAAAAATCAGTTGGCAAGATCGTCAAACATTTAGCGTATATTCTAGTCAAGTACAAGCTCATACCTGAAAAAGAAGCAGAATCGCTGGCAAAAACATTGATCCATTTGTGCGGCAGAACAATGGCAGGTGGAGATTCTTTCGAAGCAGTCCATTTGGTGTATGGTGGAAGAGCAAGAAGAAAATCAATGGTCAATGATACGTTACCGCCAATATCACTCTTGGTGGACAGTGATTTCAAATCTCCCATTACGATTTCAGTTAATGAGACAAGCATTGTTGCTCAATTGCTAATTCGCTACAAACTCATGGACCTTACAAGTGGAGATGATACAATTTGGTTTGGAATCAACGCAAAGACGAGATTGATATTCTCACCACCTCATTTTAATCCAAATGCTTTCATTCATTTGGAACCAGACTATGATTTGAAGAATTGCGGTGTTCCTCACATGTCTAAACTCGATGTGAAAAGATTAACCGTATTGAGAGGTGCACTGTCAGAGATTTATGAAAATAAAGTTTCTATTTTGTAAGTTTGCTGTACTTTTCGCTGATGGCCCACAACTTGTCAATATTTTCTTGATTCTTTGATTGTTCACTTTCTTTTGCTTTGGCACAGTCTGCATAATACGCACCAGGTTCAACTGGAGCTACTGCACAGTAAATAATTGTTTGTGCTCCTTGTTCTGGTGTCTTGGCGAACAAAGGTTTCACAAAGTAGTCAATAACAATTCTAACAACATTTGGGTATTGTCCAGCACCAAAGCCTGATGCTACTAAACCTGGATGCAAGCATACGCTAACAGCGTTCGATTTATCTTTTTCAAAATGCTGTTGAAGACCTTTTGTGAACAGTACATTGCATAATTTGCTGTGTGCGTAACCATCATTTCCGAGCTTTGCTGGATCTGTGCTCACTTCGTCTAACATTGGTGATTTTTTAAACCATGCGTGCATCATTGATGATACATTGATTACTCTTGCATCATTTTGTTTTAAATTATCATACAACATATTTGTGAGTAGAAAATGCGACAAATGATTCACTTGGAACATGGCTTCGAGTTTGTCGTTTGTCATCGTGTTTGGTTGGTAAACTGCACCTGCATTGTTGACGAGTATATGGATAGGCATGTTGCGTTGCTGTAGTTTTTCACCTGTTTTTCTCACACTATCCAAACTCGCCAGATCGAGTTTCATGTACTCTACTTTCACCGTTCCTCTACCTTCTTTTCTGATAATTTCAACTGCTTCTTTGCCCGATTCTTCGTTTCGTGCTGCGATGATAATATTTTGTGCTCCCATTCGTGAGAACGCTTTTGCAGCTTCTAAACCGATACCAGCATTACCGCCAGTTATAACAATATTTTTTCCCTGCAATCTTTGTTTATCTTTTAACACTTCTTCAGGAACAACTGCGATTGTATGTTGAATCTAGCACTTAGAATGAACAATCGCATACTGTACCTTAGTATGTGCAACAATCGCACCAAAGCAAACTGTGCTTGCAAGCAGCAACTTCCTAAAGTTGGCCATGTGTTTGAAAAATTACAAAAAAGATCATGATGCAAAAACGATTTATTTCGCTGTCGATGGTGTACAATTACCATAACACTGACCTGTAATCCTTGTAGAATTGACTGTGCCAATGTTTTCCTGTGTTTACACCCATGAATATCTAACAATTAGTACAAGCAAGTTGAAACATACCAAATCCATTACTCTCATTGCACCATCTATCTCATCTAAGGGAACATGAGCGGTGTTCTTCTATATTTAGTATAAAAAATAAACAAATACCTTCCAATTTTGAGGATTCTCGTCAGTAACCCATCCAGTGTCAACAGAGTTCATCCAAATTCTATCTACTGCATAGTCTGAACCACTAGTACGAGTCATCATGTTTAGTGCTGCTTTTGACTAGATTGTTATCAACATTATAATCTATTTACCATATTCGTGTGCGGATGGGCAGTAGATTTGTATGCCTTGTAAAATTGTCCCTCCATGGAGCTCACATTGATAATATACTTGTCAACCTATTTTGTAAGTACTCATAAACAACATACTTCTGGATGTCTCTTCATCATATCTCGTAATCTACCACATAATACAAACGGTGCAGTTGCATTCACTGTTTGTGTTTCTATCATTTCAATTTCTGATACTTGATCTAAGTTGAGTTTCCAACTCGTCATTTCTCTCATATCAACTTGTTCATCATTAATATCTGTTACACTTGGTGGGAATGTCTTTTTATCATTATGATACTTGATATCATCATCATTTGTTGGAATTTGTGACATTACTATAATGGTTAGGAAATATTCGAAACATACACGCTGATGTACTGATATTTGTTGTATCTGAGAATGCTTTTAGTGTACCGAGTTTGGGTAGTCCAACAAGTTGTGTATTTGATGCTTGTTGAGTGATTGCCTTATTTCCCATAACATTTTCGATTCCTGGTACATGTTGGAACGCATCCATACCCATGTTAAAATCATTAGGTAGAATAGCTTTGACATCTTCCTCTAGATCTTGTATCGATACTTGTAACTCTTCTACAGCTAATCTAGTGTAAAACGCTGTTGGTCGTCGAATCGTTTGTGCGGCATTGTTAATAAGAATATCCAATCGTGGATAATTTGTTGACAAGTATTCTGTAAAACGAATAACCGATGGAATGTGTCGTAAATCTATTGTTAACACGAATAAATGAAACATACCAAGTCCATAGATTTTTAATCTATTCTTGAACGTAGAAAAATCAGCTTCCTCTGCGAAACGTTTTGCACAGTCTTTTGGAAAACGTGTAGTGACGTGTACCATTTCGCATCCATTTCTCAAACACTGTAACGCACAAATATAACCAATTTTGATACGACCACCTAACAGTTAGTAGCAATGTTGTCCATACCAGTGATGAGTGCATGTTTGCCTGAAAAATCTGCTTTTTGTGAGCGTTTTTCCCAATTTAAATCTGCACATGGTTTACACATTTGATGATAAAAGTGATGAAGTTCAGTGTATGGTTGGTAACATGCAAAACACATTAGTGGTTCCCTTAATTTTTGATATGGTTTGTTCTCTGGGTCTTTGTGATGCTCAGCTAACGGCACATCTTCGACAGTAACGTTATCGTAGTCGTCATCTTGTTTTGTTGGTATAAGTTGTCCATCACGTTTCATATCTTCTAACATCTACACGGTTAAAAAATCAAACAAGCATACTTGTGTTGGTGGAAGATTGTACTTGATTTTTCTGGCAATGACTAACTTTTCTCTTTCTTTCTTTTTAAACATGCCAGTCTCTGCAATCAAGTTTTCGTCGCGTTCGGCCAATTTTTTCTTTTCTTTGGATTTTTCTTCTTTTCTTCTTTGTTTCCTATCCGCAGCACTGTTTATCATGTTAGTTGTTGTGTGTGGATAGTTACAGAGTTGGTGTGAATAAAATCTTTCCATTCTCTATTATACCGCGTAGTTTGGGTTCAGACAAGAGCGTGCGTCTCTGATTTAGAGTCTGTAACACTCGCACTGTTATTTCTATCTCTTGGTCCGTTAACCCTGCAAAGTCAACAGCGGGTTCTGTCATGCTTCAGTTGTTTGAAGTTGATTTCGAGTTGTTACAACTATTTACGAAAAAACTAAGCACAAGTTTAGGTCACCAATTTGTTGCAAGCCCTCAAGAAACACAGGAACAGTTCAATAAACAGCTATTTTTAAATCGACTTACAACAATCAAAATCCAAACAAAACGAATGAACCTCGAAGTAATTACGCACGTTGGGAGCCTAATAATTAGCGTACTCTGCCCTCCTATGATTGTTCTTTTTATTGATCAGCTAGCACCTCCATTTACTAGCAAGGAAAAACCATCCGAAGAATACCAGCCTGGTATTGACGATGAGGAGTCATACAACCCACAAGAATCTGGGTATACAGTTCTAGGCATGGATAGCGTTACGTTCTTTTGGATTATTTGCCTAGCATATATCTTCTTATATATTCCAGGTGTTGTTGCTGCATTCACCTACTACCTCGCAAAAATACCACACATTAGAAGATTCTATCAGCAATCAGAAGATGACCAGATTGAAGAAATGTCAGGCGTGTAATTGCAATGCTGTACAGCACAGATGCTCATAAATTGTAGAAAATTGTTCATAATATTCTAGTGGGAACCAACCCTTCATGTCTAAACTCAGAAAGTTGAGCTGCCCAGATTAGTGTACTTGTTTTCCACTAGAAAGCAATCAAAATGCACACACCAGACGATGTGTTGCAGTACATTCTAACGTTTGTGAGCCATGATGTAGCTTTACTGTGCACACTTGGTACTACAAAATATTCTATTGTTAACAGTCTGTAGAATTGGTGAATAAATTCGTGAAACGATTTATAGACGAGCAGTGGAAAACCATATTGAAAAATGAATTCCCATCGAGCAATGGAATAGTTAAAAACAGGGCTAAATTCGCGTTACTACAAATGAGAAGGCATATCAAAAAAAAGACATACAATATTTACAGACCATTCTTTATAGTCCAAGTAGGAACAGCGGACTACTTTTCGAAAGAAACAGTTGTGCTACGATTGGCACGCATATCTTACGAAACAAAGTTTGACAACA
>JAESGV010000290.1_pt1 | contig 23143 bp, 24 predicted proteins | sample 9269781 | NCBI WGS metagenome assembly JAESGV01 (sample SAMN15741586, study PRJNA653496) | algae metagenome | isolation source: Tildeniella torsiva UHER 1998/13D and co-occurring heterotrophs from... | place: Slovakia: Slovak Paradise National Park, Hrabusice, Kosice Region | collected 2000-01-01
GACACTAAATCAACAATTTCTAGAATACCAAGGTTTGGGAATGTTACCGTTACAAGCCAACCATCGCAACTAACAAAAAATGAACCTGTCCGAATACAATCACCGATAATCGAACATGTAGAAGATACGACCGAGGAAACTACCGTGTCGCAATATGACGGAATGTTTAAGCTAATAACTACCGAGTCTTTTGATATTACACGAGCATCGCTTGATAATAGTCAATTGGTTTCGTTTCCGACAGAAGAAGAACACCAAACACTCCCGAAAGCAAGTGTGGAAATCGAAAACTCGCCATCACCACCTACAACTGTTCTGCGTATGTTCAAAGGGCGATTAATATCACCTTCTACGTCGTACACATCAAACAATAGTGACGCGAACTCCATAAACAATTTAAAAGATATTGAGGAAGAAACTTCAAACGTTGGACAGAACGACATCTACTTGCGTGATAATCATACACAAGAATCAACAGAAAAAACACCAACTGATAATGCTGTCACGAAACCTGAGGATATATTTTCGCGCTCAACAAATGATGAGCGCTTGAGCGAACTGGAGACCAGCGTACTAGTACAAGAGGCTGCACAAATGCAAGAGAGCTCATATGAAGAAATAACCTCGGTACAAGAACCGAGAGAAGAGCATACGCAAGAATCACACCTTAACGACGATGTATTTGATTCATCAACCAGTATAGATGTAGAAAGATTAGAAGATGAGGCAGAGATTGCAGTGAAAGAAGATACTCTTGAAAATGAACACGAGATAGAGTATTCTAATCTAAGTTCTACTATTCGAACAGAAGAGCCACAAGAAAGTAAGGAGGAATATGATCCCACAGAAGGAGGGTCGAGTGATCAAGAATATAAAATCGAATATGAAAATCAACTATCGGCGAATGAAGAGGAGAATCTAAAAACTGAGCACGAACAGACATCACCGACAAATGTCAGTGAGGAAGACGAAGACTCGGACCTGGTACACAATGAGACTTCTACAGCACAAGAGATACATCCAGAATTAGATTCAGTTCAAAATACAGACATCGATGAGATACAGGATACCGTTGACACAAACCAACACGAAATTTCATTAACAGAATATAATGAGCCCAACGAGTTGGAAGACTTTGCACTAACGGAAGAAGTTACGGATACGACAACTCACGAAGATGAACATGCAAAACATGAGGAGGAACGCTTGATAGAGGCTAAAAGAAAAGAAGAGCAAGATCGTGAAGAAAAGGCATTGCAGGAAAAGAGAATGCTAATTGAACAGCAGGAACAAGAGCGAATCGAACAAGAGCAAGAAAGAGCACGCGTAGAACAGACTCGTATTGAAGAAGAAGCACGTTTAGAGGCTAAGCGAGTTCTTGAAGAAAAAGAGCGTGCAGAATTGGAACGAATTGCATACGAAGAAAAGTTACGTGCTCTAGAGGCCATACGTGTTGCTGAAGAAGAAAAAGAAAGAATCAAAGAACAACAGGAGAGAGAGCAGATGCTTCTTGAAAGTGCTGAGCAGCAGAGAAAAGTTCTACAAGAGCATCAAATAGAACAACAACGTGCCGAAAGAGAAAAACTAGAACTTGAGGACAGTCGTGATACAGAAGCAAACGAAGCAGTTGAGTTGTTGCCAGTACAAGAAAAAGAAGATGATCACCAGACAATCGAAACTTATGAGAAAGAGTTATTTGGTGATGAAGACAGTTTTCAAGAGCAAGAGCCCAGTGATATACTCGAAGACACTGAAGATGATGAGAAGTTTGAGACTGAATCTAATCTAAGGCCCGCTAGTTCTATCGTGGTAGAATCAACGACAGCCGAAGAAGATGTATTATCTCGAGAAGTCTCGTCGATAGAATCCCAAGATAAAGAGACAGAGGCGGAGCACGTTCCGCATATCGACATACAAGCAGATTCATACAAAAAAGAAGTCATCGGTCCAATAGATATACAACACCAACAAGATCGCTTCATCCCACAATCTATATCTACAGTAGATGACTCGATCATGGATATATTAGATAACATCACATCAGGAAAGAGCTCACAAGTTGGTGGTGACATACTAAGCAGAAGCTCAATAGGTCTACCAAGAGTTTCTCCCAGAAAGATAAGCGACCCACCTACATTCGATTTTCCAAGTTCTAATAGCTCTCAACAACTCGGTTCAGAATTTAGTTTCTTTGAAAGTCGATTAGGAACACCGTCTTCAAGTATTCCTTCTTTTGAATCATTTATAAGTCAAGGATCATCGAGGAGGGGTAGCGTGCTATCGCAGCAACTGAGTAGTCCTACTTCCACAAACTCTGTATTGCGAGTAACAACAGGTGCTGCTCCTCCGTTAGTTTTACCACCATCGATTATTCTTCCAGAAGAGCGTATTGTTTTGAAGCAAATGTTCAGAGCATGGTGGTTGTACTCGCTACAACAGAAAACACGACGAGAGGAAACTGCAGAACAAGAGATTTTGGAAAAGCTTACTACTATGCGAGAGACAGTATATCCTATGTTAGGAGAAGCATTCAGGTAACATTTTATGCAATTGTTAACTATTTAGGTTTAATTTGTTACGATACTACTTTTGTCGGTGGCATGATGTTACTCGCTCAGAAAGATACGCTAATCAAACTCGACATCTACAATTAAGTAAAATATTCAACGTGTGGCGAGATCAATGGCGGACTAGAACTATTGTTCGGAGAAAACTACGAAATGTGTTTCGTACATGGCGGAAAAAGACTCTAGTTGTATCTAGCGATCAAGATAAAGTTGAATGTAAGACTTTTGCACGCTTTCTAACGATTATAGGGTTCTTTAATATTCGGAAGAGAATGGTAAAAGAATTTACATTCAAAGAATGGCATAAACGCACTCTTCGCCAACAAGGACTTTTCACACTTAAACTATACTGGAGAAAATGGATAGCGTACCAACAACAATCTCGAAAAGAGATCGAAGAAAAAACACAAGTCGTGTTGAGACTGAAAACAGTCCATTTACTAAGGCATTTGCGAAGATGTTTAGAATGCCGAAGAATGAAACGCATTGTGGTTCAAGTACGCAAATACTTTATCAGAAAAAGATTCTTTTTGCAATGGAAAGGTGCATTGAAGCAGTACCGCTCTAACAAACGAAAGATCTTTTTCATTTGGAATGAAGAACTCGATGTAAGAATATTTTGACATAAACTAAATTAATAGCAAAAACGAACGAGAGATGACATGGAGCTTGTTGCTGACGATTTTTATCGAAAATATTTGATTCGACAATCAATACACATTTGGAGAAGAAACTTGCTACTCGCGGGATACTCTAGATTTATTGAAACAAAAAGAATTGCCAAGTTGCAAAAATTGACATTTCATGCGTTGAAACATTATGTCAAGTATCGCATAAGAAAGAAAAAACTTGTTAAAAAGGCAGATCGAGTGTATTTAGCTAGTGTATGGGATAGGTTGCGTGGTAACTATTTGGAGCGAAAAGCGCAATATCATTATGAGACTGCACTTGTGCGATCAATGTTCAAGAGTTGGCGTCAAAGCGTTGTAGGAAGAACATCAACAAGAGAAAAGGCTCAAGTGATCTTCAACAATCGTGTCAAATCGACACTTGAGACATGTTTCCGTGCGTGGATAACGTACACCCATCAACGTCGTATCAAATCGCTTTGGAAGCTCACTGCAGAACATTTTTATAGACAGCATGTCATCTCACGAGTATTATCTATTTGGAAGCACAAACGGCAACGAAAAGATGTTCAGAAACGAGCTATTTTTATGCATGATAAATTCATGTTGAGAAAGATTCTAGTTGGATGGAAACAATTTGTCAAACAAAGAAATCGAACGTATCACGCATACTATCAAGTTGTTCTAGAAAAGAAACGAGATCATTTCCAATATTGGAGACGACAAACAGCATTTACCATTCAACAAAAAGAAGCTTTATCGAGTGCAGATGCATGGTACGAACATTGCGCCAAAAAGAGAATATTACAAAAATGGAGAGTATTAGCACTTCAACATAGAGGAATAATCACTGTTCTCGCTAGACTCGAACGTTTCAATCGAGTCAATTTTGCAAAACAAGTATTACGACAATGGCTCGCCATCGCCAAGTACAAAAAGTACATTCGTCGAGCATACCGTGCCATCAAAATGAATTACTATTTGCAAACCAAAGAACAAGCGTTTATTAAGTGGCATCGATCGTTCGAAGTTGCAGATGCTATACGAGCAGTACTACGACCAAGAAAACGAAAATTTTTCAACACATGGTTACAATCGTTATGTGATAGTAGAACGCACGTTGAAAAAGAAATGCTACTAAAAGCAAAATATCGATTGGCTATTGTGACGAAAAAACAAAAATATTTTCGATCTTGGCGAGAAAAGACAGAGAAGTCAGTACAGTTTCATCGATTGCAAGCATTGTTTCATAAGTGGAATAATCTTGCTCAACAACAAGCCTATGAACGACAATCAATTACGAGAATACAAACAATGGCCAACAAACATACAAAAGTACGAGTGTTCGCGATATGGCAGAGGAATCACATTAGGTAAAAAACATTATCACAGTTCTAATCAAATAGATCACAATATACTCGTTTGAAAGAGCAAAACGCAGATGAGTTCTACTATGATCGGGTTGTATTCAAATTCTTTTCCAAATGGAATGATGCTGCCGCCAAACGTATCAAAAATAGAGAAACAACATTCCTTGTACAAGTTCGATTACGACGTTCTATCATTACTCACTATTTCCAAAAATGGAGAGCATTATTCCGAAGAAACATGACAATCATATACGGATTTGCTCGTCTAGAAGATGCTCGTGATCGATTGTTACTAACAACAATTTTGAGAAAATGGAAAGAATGGTCTAGTCACCACCGAGCGCGAAGAGAGTACCAAGAATCTTGTCTGGAACATGTTTACCAAGCAAAACTAGTTTCAATATTTAGAAAATGGAAAACAAGATATTTGGAAGTGAACAAACTCAATTATCTACTTTTCAAAAAAGAAATGAACAAAAAAGCAAGATTGTTTGATGAATGGAGAATTCAAACAAAATTGGAACAAAAGAGAAAGTATAACGAGTTATGTGAGTTGGGTCGAACTGCGTTACGTGCGTGGTATGATTATGTACATCGAAAGAAACAAATTGAAGAAAAAGTGAAGCAAGTAAGAGCAGCACCTGTTGTTACTCGAGCGCATATACCTGTTCCGCCACCGCTACCACCCGTACGATACGGTGTAGATCAGCCAAAATCAGAACGCTTAACGATGCACCATGAGCCAGCACCTGAAGTGCAAGAGCGTGAAGAGCAAGTGCAAGAGAGGAAACAAAAAGTAGAGTTTTCGCCGTACATTGAAACAATTATACCAACGAGAGAAGAAGAGCCTTTAGATTTTGATTCTGATTTGTATATTGATGAATTGATGAGAAAAATAGATATTGAAAACCAAAGAGGAAAAGAAGTGTTGAAACATGCCATGTACTCTCCTGTTATTGATGAATCGTTTTCATTTTCAAAAGTAATGGAACAATTTGAGCCAATACGCTACCATTTGAGTAAAAGCATTGATCGATTCATGGTAGGACCATTCACAAACGAGTTGATTGTGTCAGAAGAAATGAAAAAGCTAGGTGCTGATACTGTCGACAACTGGTCTCGAAATATGAGCTGATTTGCTCATTGCAATGATACAAAGGGAATCTAGCTAGCTGTAATTTCCCAAGACAACTCGCAAGTGCAGCAGTTGACCGCGTTATTTCCAAATATATTTTGCGGATCCTTTGCGCAACTCGTTTCGTGAGGTTTCACCAACATAAATTGACTAAGTTTGCTTGCTACAAAACACACAAATGATACTAGAGCTCATCGTGGCTGCTGTCGCCCTGTACTTGGGGTTGATGTGCTACTTCAACAAGTTGCACCGAAAGTTTCTCAACAAGAATAAGCCACCACTTATTACAGGCTACATACCGTACCTTGGTGTAGCGATGCAGTTTGCCAAAGACCCAAAAGGCTACGAAGATAGCATGAGAAAAATCTACGGCGATTCGTTCACAATGTACGTGTTTGGTCAGTTCATTACTGTCATGATGTCGCCACACGACATACAAAAAATCTATTCACAACCTAAAAAGTTTGACTTCCATCAAATATCAGAGCGTCATGCTTTGAATACTTTTGGAATGAAACCATTCACAGATGAGAATCACGAAACGCACCACAGTCTTGTGACACACATACAAAACCACGACTTGGACTTTTTAACAAATCGTGCTCGTGATCTATTGGAAGAGATGTTGTTCAATGAAAAGACAAAACAATTTAATCAAGTTGACATGCACGACTGGATCAGTAAAATCATTGTATCAGTTACAACAAGAGCACTGTTCGGCGAGAACATTGACATTGAGTCTATTCAGAAAGATTATCCTCCATTTGACCATCAGTTTGGATTATTGGCAAGTAATGTTCCTCCGTTTATGAAAAAAGATGCCATCGCAAAGCGAACAAAGTTTGCAAGTCAATACCAATTCGAGAAAGCAAACGATGATGCAGCAGGTGTCATCAAACATCGTCACGAAATATTCATGGAGAAATACAATGGAGACAAACTCGATGTAGCTCATACACTATCAGTCATCTCCTGGGTAGCCATGACTAACACGCTCAACGCCACATTCTGGTGCATGTACTATTTGATCAAATTACCCAATTCAGTCAAGCAACAAATCCTTGACGAAGTGAGAACAGAGTTGGGCGATCCAGAACAAGGGAAAAAGTTACCAAACATGACACACGAGTCACTCTCAAGATTAAAAAAACTAGACGCACTCTTCGATGAAGTACTACGTATCACCTTCTCAACGACATCCACAAGATTAGTGTGCATGCCACTCGATTTTGTTTCGTCATCGGGAAAGACGTATCATTTTGAAAAGGACGATTTTATTATGCTACCCAACTCTCATTGCGATGCTGAAATCTTTAAGCATCCTGAAGAGTTTATTTGGGATCGCTTCTTGAACATGGAGACGCCTATCAAGGATGGAAAACCAGTAAAATTGGGTTCAGCGTTTATACCATTTGGTGGAGGGCTAAGCAAGTGTCCAGGTAGATTCTTTGCCAAGAATGAAATGAAGATTTTTGCAATCTCCCTATTGTATGCTTTGGACATTGAGTTGGTGAGTGATGGTAAGCCCGAGTTTGACAGAACACGTTGGATTTTCCAAACAGCACCACCAATTAATGGTGACGTACAAGTAAAGTATCGCCAACGCGTTTAATCAAGTACAGTGGCTAATTTAAGCTTTTCTCGACATACAAAATGCGCGTCCTAATAGTTGTGTGGCGTTCAGCCGGAGCCAAAATCATTTTCCAAAGAAGCAACTATCTAGTCGATTTAGGCAAATTAAATGACACGACCAAAGCACTGACAGTCAACTGCTGCACAACAAACATGCTCGCAAGATCTCTTACAGTCGCGTTGGTGTTTGTGACTTTTGCTGCTCTCGTAGAAACTCAATGCACTAAAACCACATATGTAACCACACCAGGTACAGCATGTGGTGGTACAACTGGTAACGAGTGTCTCCGAATTGTTGTGCAATACTACGTCAAACGTTTGTGAATTTCAACCTCTCGTAGGTGCTGCATGCTCATCAGACACTGGTTGCAAAAATGGTTTGTACGATATGTTATGCCTCAACAACGTTTGTACTATTGCCTACAAGAATGTATGTGCTTCGTGTACACAAAACGGTGAATGCGTGTCCAATAATTGCACTAGTGGAGCATGTGTTGCCATGCAAGTTGGAAGTCCATGCAATGAAGCAAGCTCTTGCGGAACACCTGACCACTCACTGTTCTGCAACGCCAATCTCACCTGCTCAGCTACTGTTTCGGAAGGAGCTCTCTGTGGTATGATAAGTGGTGGAATCTACACTCAATGCAAACCAGGCTTGTCTTGTGTTGGTCCTAGCACTAACGGTACATGCATGACTTCAGTTGGCGAGGGTTCCAAGTGCTCATCCATTGCTAGCTCTACTACCAACATCTTTTTAGCGCCATTATGCTCAAGCAAGGATATAGCACTCACATGCATACTTGGTAAGTGCGTGGCACGATACACTATACCTGTTGGTCAAGCCTGTGGAACCTTACCTAATGTCAGTGCAGGTGGAGCTTGTGACGCAGCAACCGGTGCCTGCGTTAACAACACATGTGTTGCATACAGAAACATTACATGCCAGTCCAATTCCAACTGTCAAAACGGCATTTGTGATTGTCCAAATACAAGCATCAACGGTACCTGCACTATCAGCCCGGTTTACCCCACCACATGTCGTTTTGAAAACGCAAAACTACTAGAGTGCGTTTTATCTCGCAACGGGCAAAGAGCACTTGGTGTCTGCAATGATCTTACGAAAGCGAATAGGTGCTGTGATCGCAGTAATCCAAACACTGTTGCAAACACTGACATCAACGCATACTGTGGTATAACACAAACTCCAACACCAGCTCAAACTACCACTTCTGCTCCAACTACATCCAGTCCAGTCACGACCACTACACCTACCACCACGAAGAGTGATGCTACATCAGCAATTGTTTGTATGTCCCTATTACTCTCTTCCTTGTTGCTTATGTAATAAATGACTCCTACCAAGCAATTAGTTTGTTGTTTGTGTAATCGTGTTGCTCAACCGAGGCCAACACAAACGATGACATGTCTAGCATAGCAACAGCCTTGGTTCTTGCACTATCAGTGTTCTTTGGTGTTCGCCTACACAACAGTAACATAATGTCACTTCGCAAACCTTTACCAATGCTTATTTGGGATATTATAGCCCGAGTGAAAGATAAAAAACCTGCACTAAAACAAATACCACCAAACACACCACATTTTGGAGAAAAACCACATTATTTTACACCGCCTAGTGACATGGAACAATTTAGAATACGAGGCAGAAAAAAACCGTTCAAGTCTCTTTTAATGGGAGAAGTGAACGACCAACAACTTCAACAACACGTATACATTCCATATCCTAACGATCCGCCGCACACCTTCCCTTCTATAAAAGCAAGAGCGCTATTCACAAAGTCACCCAAAAAATTGCACGAAGTGTATATTCCCTCCGCAGATACAGTAGATAGATCATACTTGCAACGCGGTGCCAAGCTACGAGTACCATTCAATCAATTAGAAGAGCGTTTCAGAACAGTGTACACCAACGCAGAAAGAAATGGATTAAATATCGCTGTTAACGCACGCGATGAAGCAGACCTACGCGAATGGGAACGTTTAGGATACCTACGACAACAAGATGAGGTTTACGATTTCCACAATGTTGATGGACTCGTTTCTCCACCACTCACAGAAATAGCAACGAAAGCAGAAATATGGGAATCACAATAAATGTTTAATTTGACGACCTTGTTTGATAACAGCATGAATTGGTGGGTTTCCAATTTCATAAATAATGTGTTCCCAGTTCTCTGCGTCGATAATAACACAATCTCCAAATTTACCAACTTCCAAACTTCCATGTGAATCATTCTTTCCTAATCCTGCAGCTGCATTGATCGTACAAGCAACTAACGCTTCGTTCATGTTCATACGCATTTGTACACATGCCAAGTTCATTACAAATGGGAGAGACATGCAGTGGGCGTTTGGATTGTAGTCTGAAGCCAACGCTACTGGTACGCCAGCATCAATGAGTTTTCTTGCAGGTGGATACTCAATTCTCAACACATATGCAGTTGTTGGTAACAAAATTGCGCAAATTCCTCCACTTGCCATATCTTGGATTCCTTGTTCACTAATGCACTCCAGATGAGAAACCGCGATCGCGTTGACTTGTTTTGCTAATTCTGCTGAACCCATTGGGTGAAGTTCATCTCCATGGAAGTTGATTGCAAGTCCTGCATTTTTACCAGCTACTAAAATCTTTCTTGTTTCTTCTGTTTCGAAAACTCCCTTTTCATGGAATACATCAATCAAAGTAGGAGAAATGACACCTTGTTGCTTGAGTTTCTAAATGTTAATTCGTAACGAATACGACTTACAATTATCTCTGGAATGTGTTCTTCTAGAATTTCTTTTGTGTATGCTTCCAAACCTTTGTCTTTTGGAACGGAATGAGCTCCTAAATAATTGGCAACGGTGTGTGGTAAATCTTCATCTTGAACACTGTGAATAACGCGTAACATTTTGATTTCATTGTCCTTATCGAGCCCATATCCACTCTTGCATTCGACCAATGTGGAACCATTGCTGATCATTGTTTTTAAACGTTTACGGAGTAGTTTGCTCAACTCCTCGTCCGAACTTTGTCTAACATGACGAACCGTGAAACCTATTCCACCTCCCTAGAATATTAATAATTAGAACGAGCACGTACTTGTTTGTGAATATCCATATAGGTTGCTCCTTGCAATTTCATGGCAAACTCATGCGTTCTATCTCCAGTCCAGACAGGATGAGTGTGGGAGTCTACTAACCCTGGAATAACACTTTTTCCAGTAGCGTCAATTTCCAACTCAAACTTGCACGACTTGTATTTCTCATCTAACTCTACAGTGGGACCAACGTCAACTATTCTACCATCGCCATCGATAACCAAAGAACCGTTTTGAATGATACACAAGTCAGACTGTTCTTTACCAACCTTAACGCGTTCATATTTTGAGCATACTCGCACGAGTTGCGCAGCGTTACGAATGTGACAACGATAAGATGTCATGTTTGGTGATTGTTGTGGGTTTTTACAAAGGTGTGTGACAATGCTTTGTCTTACTCTTCAAACCTTTGGTTAATTACTGGTTAGGTCATGCTTTGAACCAGCCAGCAAGCTTTTCTTAGTTGATTTGTCATGTCACTCAAACTTCACAAAACTATGGCAGAGGTCACAGACAGAAGTTCGGTACCAGAGATACCAGAATACTCTATTCATATCGAACCACTTGAAGATCTTATAACTAGCGACTTGATATCTGTAACTGTGACTACACCACAACATCTAGATGAGGAACAATTAATTATGCGCTTACACGATATACACCACGAACAAGTCTCTGCGTACGCTGAACGCGAAGTACAACTACAAGCGTTGGTAGAAACATTAGAGAGACTGGTCGAACAACAAACCAATGAACTAGGAATATCGCAGCAACAGAACAAAAAACTAGAGCAGGCAAACATAGAACTTACCAACGCAATACAAGAGCATCAGCAACAACTAGAGAACATGAAACAGGAACGTCATAAGATCGAAATGGCGCATAAAGTAAGAGAACAGGAACTTTGTTCAGAACTCAAAAATCTAAGACAAGAAAAAGAAACCATTACCCGAAGATATTACCACCATGCGTTTTTGGCTGTCAAACTGAAGTTGCGTGGAGTTGTCAACTTTGACATAAATGAAATGGTAGAATTGGCGATTACAGAGAACGTACAAGATGATAGTTTGAACTTGTGGCTAGCAGGAAAGTTGGGATTACGTGAATAATTTACAATTATAAAATTGCGATTCTCTAGATAGCAGAAGACGTACCATTGAGGCATCAATGCTGCGCCAACACTATCACAGTGGCGAATGTTTAGTTAATGCGAATTACGATTCTGTAAGGGTTGACCTCAAACACATGCAAAAGAAATACATCTCTCCGTATGAACTAGTTACCGTTCTTTCTCCAGTCTCACAGAGATGTACGTCGCACTCAGTTTCGCATTTAATGTATCTACTAAAACAAAAGACAAGCAGAGTTCCAAGAACTTTACTTGCATGCGTTACACCAGGATCTTCGATTGCTATATTTGATATCAACTCAGACGAACCAACTCAAACTATATCATCATTTGAAAGTGTAGATGCGATGGCTTTTTTAACTGAAAACCAACTCATTATCGTGCACTCGCATAAAAATATTCAGATATGGGACATGCAGAAAAAACAGGTCGTACTCACTAATTCGCTGAAAAACAAAACTGCGATAATCACGGTGACAGTAGTGAGCCAGTCAATTATCTTATTTAATACTGGAAGCACGTATGTAGGAGTATGGAATATCGAAACAAATACAGTCGTAGCTCTTTTCATCGACACGTACGATTTATTCAAATTTGACAGCAATACATTTGGTCTATGCGAAACATATTGTAACACAACTTTATGGGACGCGCGTACGTTGCAAAAGAGAGAGTCGATATCGTCAGCAGTGGAAAATCAAGTTGTTTCCGCCGACGTATGGTCTCCAAATCAGATCATTTATTCCAATGATGATAAAGTGCATATCTATGACGTGAAAGCTGAGAAAATTGTCTCTACGTTCACTACAGATTGTGTTACTAGATACGGATATGATAACATTTCTTTTCTACGAAAAATTGATCACGATCGTGTTGCCATTGTACTTAATGGTGAAGTTGACAGAGGAAAAGGTATGATATGGAATCTGAAAACAGGAGAGACACAAGAACTTTTTACATTGACAAGTTCATCTTATAGTGCGTTTGTTATGAAAGGATCTCTCATGTTTTATCTTGATGAAGACGAACAAAGTGCAAAAATATTTGATACTACATTCATGCAACACGTGAAAACGTTTATTGGTCCATTTAAAGCGGATGTGTATGTTGCAGTTTGGTAAAAGATCTTGAAAAATTGTCCTGTTACGTTGTTTTGTAAGTCGCAAACAATGATGTCAGCACAGGTAGATGTCATCTTTGTTGGTCATAGCGGAGCTCGTAACGTAGAACAAATGCTATGCAAAAAACTATCGCGAAGCGAACATAAACAGTGGCATGGTAACGTGCTGATGTGGGGGGTAAAAACAAAAGAAATAGAAATTTATAACCTGCTCTTAAATCGAGTAGAGATTGTTGTCGATACACAACAAGTAGAAATCGAAGAAGCGAGTGCGATACAATTAAAAAATGGCAACGTGATAATCACCCATACCCCTAAAGAATATGCAGAATATATCGTTAGAGAAATCGACGTTAAAACAGGGAAACCTGTTTTAAACTTTGGAGAACATAGTATCATTATAAATACAATGGGTCAATGTTGCATCTTTGAACTAGACAACAGCAACATTGCAATCATTGGCAACAGTACAAAAATCTTTGACGCAAAGACAGCACAACTGCTTTATACGACAGCAATACAAACAATACAAATCAAGAACGCGATTCGTCTTCATGATGGAACATTTGTTTGCTATTTAGCAAACTCTGAAATTGTACAATACGACGGTCAATTCCACACTATACTCCATAAATCACGATTAATGTGCGATGGAGGATTGATAGAATATCTTCCAGGCGTTGTTGTTAGAGCAACATGTACTCAAAGCATCGACAAGTACGACTTTGCCAAAGATGAAACAGATCCATTGTTTGTAGAGCAGTCAGGTTTCTTGCAACGTCTTGTAACACTACAACATGGATGTTTCTTATACGAAAGATATGGAAGCCAACAAGTATTGTACAATAGAGGGAAAAAGTATGACTTGGTGAATAAACCAGAAGCACCAACGTACAAGGTTCCATCGTACAAAGCAATTGCAGTAAATACTGATCGTGCAAAAGTAATTTGTTTTGATTCGACACGATCTGTGATTGTTTATGATGTAAACGGCCAAGTGGAAGGACAGTTCAAATTTGATAAAGATTATCGTATGCTATGTGCGATATTAGAGTAAATTTACTGATTTTCTGCTTCTCGTATTCTGGTATTAATTCTCTGCCATGTTTCGCAGCTCTTGTAATCATATGACAGAAAGCTTAAATTGTTACGTCAGCAAGTTTGTTCCAAACCGGTTACAAACGTTTGATCAACCTTAAAACAAGCAAAAATACGATGGGAAAGAAGAAAGGCCCCAAGCAAAAGAAAAAGTACGATTCTGACGAAGAAGAAAATGTTGAAGAAGAAACGGTGGTAGCAGAAGAACCAAAACAACCAGAAAAAGAAGAAACACCTGCACCAGTAGAAGCTCCAACACCAGCGAAAGAAGAACCAAAAGTAGACAAACCAGCAACTGCATACCCAGCCAAAGTCGAATATTGCAAAGGTATGTTATGTGAAAACATTTATTGATCGTTAGTTTGCTCGTTACCGATCGAATATTGCGAGTTTTCCGATAGATGGGTTAAGTGTCAAGAATATCTTGCAGAAGCTTTTCCAGATAAACTCAAAGAGTTACGCGAGTTGAGGGAGAACGACAAAAATAAGAACAAAGTCAGTATGTGTGATCATATTCGATACTAACAAACAGTCAACAAAAAAGTCGCAGCAGAAGCTGAAGGTCGCGAACCACAAGGAAAAAAGAAAAAAGTCGAAGCAGAATTGGTCGTTACTATTACATCTCGAAGCAAGAAAAAACACGTCACAACTATCACAGGAACTGATCACTTTGGAATTGACGCAAACGCTTTGGCAAAAATATTGAAGAAGAAATTTTCATCAGGTGCGTCAGTCGTTAGCAAACCAGAACTTGCGATTGAAATACAAGGAGATTTCCGTGACGAAATATTCGATATTGTCACTAGCACAGAATTCAATGTTCCACCAGAAAATATGGTTCTTGTTGCTGAAAAGAAACGTGTAAAATACACTGACCGATAAAGAAAATTTATTGTTGTTTGCATTCTGGGTTCTCTGCAACTTGTTGTTGTGCACCACCTCTTTGACCACGTCCTCCACGTTGTGGTCGTTCTTCTTCATCATCTTCTTCGTCATCTTCACCACCAAAACCACCTCCCATCATGCCATTCATTTGACTGAAAAAGTCGTCCATGTTTTGTTCCTCATCAACCAATCCCAAAAAGTATTCTACAGCACGTGGAATAATTCTTTCTCTAAAGACGTCACCAATCTCTTGATCAGCTTCAATTAATTCATCAATTGGGTTCTCATCCTCTTCATCTTCAGAATCTTGTTGTTTTTCTACAGAATCAGGTTTAAGAGTTTTGAAAAAGTTGAAGAAGGAATCTTGTGGAGCTTCTTTCTTGACTTTGCGTACACGGTCACCACCCTTGTGTCTTTGTTTCTTGATGGTAACTTTAACGGTTAGATTCTTGCCTTCTTTCCATTGAATTTCAGTGCCTTCGCTTCCTTGTGGTTCATCATCATTCTCTGGGTCATAATGGAAGGTCTTTGACAAGACGCTATTTGTAAAGTACTCATTATCAGCAAAGTGGAAGTGTAGTTTGAATCCATTGGCGGCGCCTGATTCGTTTGTTGTATTTTCGAAAGTAATATCTTGTAATGCTTGGAGTACGTCACCATCATGTTCATGAATCATATCTCCTGCAATTTCACTGTTTTGAAGAACTGTAGCCCAGAATCCTGGAATACCTCTAACATCGTTACCGCCTTCTTTTGGTGTTGCTTCAGTTTGAATCTTCTTTGCTGCTGCTTTTGTCTTCTCATCTTCAGTAACATCTTTTGTTCCAGAAACAATTTCACGACGTCTTTGATAGAGTGGTAAATATTTGATTTCGAATTGGCGTTCGAGTTCTGCAACTTCTTTGTCGAATTGAGCTTGCAAGTCATCATGTTCTGCTTGTAATTGTTGCAAAACGCGTACACGTTCGACAACTTGTTTTGGGTTATTCTTCAATAGAGTTTCATCGGCTTGCTTTCTCAAATCTTCTTCTGTTGGTTCTTGGAAAGCAGCAATTTGGGTGTTGTCTCCGAAATTGAATGTGAATGCTTGGTCAGACATGATGTTTTGACTTTTTGTTGAAGTTGGCTCGTGTGAAAATTGATTTCAACGAAAAAATTGCATACGTTACAAGAAATATACTAGTTGCGATAGAAGCGTTTAACTGTGAACCTATATTTCTGTTCACAATAAAAAGATTCAATATATTAGAGCTAGATAAAAAATATGAATTTTGGTTCGAAATTCATAATAAGGGATGAAATGGATCAGATTCATTTACAGTGCTTGACTTAGCGCTGAGCAAGCATCAGGTATACTGCTACAGTAAGCACACTCTGTCAAAATAGATAACATGTAATTGGCAACACATCGTTCTGACCGGTACAAGATACCGTCGCATCAAGAACTAAAGCAATCAAAACGAAAGTAGCAGCATTGGTAAACGGTTTAACCAAATGTCTGTTATTAACGAATTTTTCTGTGAGTCGCGCGTGGGTCCCAACTACTGGTATGGTGTTTTAATTTTGATCGATGGTCTAGTTATCTGCATACGTAAAAGAGTTGGTACTTGTTAGTAATTTTATTGACCTCTCTTATGAAATCGTTAAAATGTTGCGGTGTCATACCAGTCACTACTACGCACAAACGAACTTGGAAAAGCGAATTGCTCTATTTCAAAGTTGCATATGTGACATCAGCTTTGACAAGTAAAAAGCGATTCACTTATTTAAGTTTGGTACTTCCGTTTCGTGGGAAATACTGACCTTATTAATTTAAGTCCTCCACCACCGCACAAAAAGCTGCGAAACAAATGCACACCGTGGAGGTCTCACCAAGTATCCAGTACGATAATCAACAGTACGAGCTAAGACAAGAATCGTTAGACGAGCTATTAAAGATAGGACTTGCTCAGGAACAGCAACCAGATATCACGCAGAGTGCAGCAGAGCAATACATATTTTTTACCTTTCATCCTATATCAGAGGAGAGGAAGATAGTGAAAACTAGAATACACCACAGTCAAAAATATAGAGTTAGGTAAGTAAACATTTTGTGATTCTAATCGCGACAGATTCACAGACAACTATACAGTAGACGCGGGGTGGCAGTTAATAAAAGAAGAGAATGATAGAGACTATGTAAAGAAACGCTCGATAAAGATTGGTATCAACAAGTACCTCAAGGTTGACACTAAGACAACAATAGAAAAACGCTGAGCAGCGAGTTTTGTTCACTAGAGCGAATCAAATAAAATTACTGATGTTGAAGATAGACCAATGAACAAAATGTGTTGTGGCTGTGCGTGAAGAGGAAAATAACGAACTTCCTAATTCTCTCTTTTGGCAGTGCAATCTAGATCAAGAAAGCAATAGGTACGTTCACGACCATGATTGGTCTTCACATCATGTTAACTGCAGTCGCGAAAGTCTCTTTGTCACACAAAACAAACTGAGCCGATCATGAGCACAACATCCTCGACCAGTGAACCAGGTGGCCATGGAAAAGGTGAGCGAAAGTCGCCTGCTCCCAGTTCACCAATATTCGAGATACGGCAGGAGTCAATGGAGGATTTGCTTAACGTTGGCCTTAGCAGACTGGAGGATTTTGAGTCTCGCAGCAAAACATCGCATACAGCACAATTGTCGCCAAATTCAGGTCATACAATTTCTATTGCTTCTGTTGTCACTGAGACAAAGAATACCGATACGAAAACAGAAAAGAAAGAGTTTACATTCGAGAAAAATGCGTATGAGCACTTTGAAAAAGAGAGTAGTATGAAGAACGAATTTGAGTTTACGCAACCACCACAATAGACGTACTGTAATACATACTCAACCCTTTCCCTTCTACCAGTCAATTTTTAACTGGAAACGAATCACAAATACTAAAATATCAGCAGTTTCATGATAAAAATCCTGTCAAGTGCCATATCTTTACCGTTCTTGAACATCTGCAGTATTAATAGCCTTTGATGACCTCTTCGAAAATGTAGTTTATTTTTAACCTCTCTCTTTTCCCATATAAGCTTTCCAGATTGTCTTCTTCTAAAAATCACGAAACAACATGATGCAACACGATACTTCATACAATCCTCATATCCAACCTACTATGTACGAACCTAACACCGTACAACCTAGCTACATGGGCTCAGAGCCTGCACTGCAACAAACGTCGTACAATTATCCAATTGATGTAAAAGCAGATTCGCAGCCAACACAGCAAGTTGCAGCTCAGCCTCCAGCACCTGGTGCTACTACTACAACAACTACTGTAACCACAGCAACATACAATACATCATCGCAACCAGCGCATGCAGACGACAAAGCTATCACAATCCTAAGTGTCATCATAGGAATCGTTACAGGTCTCCTAATGCTCTTCGAAGCTATCTACTTCATTGTCGGCCTCGTCATTCTCATCGTTTGGGGCACTAATGGGTGGTTAAATTTGGGTTCCCAATGGGTAGGTTCATACGTGGTAACAATTATCCACATGGTCTCTTGTTTGGCTTTCATTGCTGTATGCGTAGTTGGAATCCTATCGGTCATTCGCAAGTTCCAACCAGCCACTCAAATCAAGCTCGGTGTAGCTTTCATTTTGGGATTAGTATTCTTCACTTTAGCACAAGTTGCCATTAACATTGTATTCATCGTACTTGGCGCTCTAGGAGGTGGTTACGGATGGTCCATCTCATTGTCACTATTGTTCCCAATAGTACTAGTTGTTACCTCAGCAATTCGCATCGTTCTTCTCCACAGAAGCAGCAAGACTAATGATTTGTAATTAAACATAAAGAATTTTTAATTAACTTAATGTGTTCTCTGCATAGCTCAGATAAAATGTAGTGGATGCTTTTGATAATGTTTCCTGCTTCGTTTTGGCTGCTTGTTCGCTTACTGTAGATACAGGTACTGCTGTATTTTCCACTTTAACTAATGGGTCGATAAATCTTCTCTTCCTGTGCGTCATGTACTTGTGACCTTCAAAAGGCTCCTGCTCTACTCGAATGTTTCCATAGTCTAATCTTTTCATTCCATTCAATTGTTGAATCAAACTCTCGTCGCCAGAAGTGTTTATTCTTTCCATAACAGAGATGTCAGTTCCTATGATAATATCTTCTTCCATGCTAATGACATCTTTCTCGAGTGCTTGTTTCAGAATATCAGCTAGTACATCGTACGAGTAAAGATTAACAGCATCAAAGAAGAAATCGATTTCTTCTTGATATCCTGTAACGAACCATTCTGCTGTTTTTATGGTCTTGCAGGCAATATTGGTTCCATTGTTCACCATAACCAAAGAATCAACAAACGCACGAATAGACTCTTGCGAATGATTGAAATAAAAGTACAAATCACGCAATGTGTAGTCGATACGATCAGCACAGAGGTTGGGAAGGTCACACTCCAGAATATGAAAATCTGAACACGAGTCTAAATCCTTGGCAAATATTTGAGCGTCGTAACCGTGTTTTTGGAGCACATCTTTTACATCAGTTTGTGTAATAAATCGTGTCACTAACGAATCGTGGAAATCGTGTCCTTTGCTTTTGACAACTAAATCTATTACGTGTGAAAATGCAGTATGCGATATATCGTGTAACAATCCTGCCAATTGCTCTTCGATGGACCCTCCCAAGCGTCTGATTAGTAGCATTACTCCGATACTGTGTTCTTTGCGAGTTATATTCCAAAATTCTGGCCTAACTGCATAGCATGCTCCTGCTTGGTGAACTTGTGCCAACCTATTAAAGGTTGTGCAGTTTTGTATCATGTCCACAAGAACAGGTTCAGAGATTTTGAAGCTACCGTACAACGGATCATCTATTGTGAGGTGCTCACCAGATTGTGTTACCAACTGCGATTGTTTGTGCATGTTCAAACGAAAAATTGAGGTTCATGCTTTTTGGCAATCGACAATTACACTTGCTGAAAACTGTGCAATCATTATTTATCAGCTGTACCTCTTCGCTTCGGAAAGTGGTTAAATGGTACTATCCTGATATTTTCATGACAACCGGCCAAATTTATGTGACATCTGACAAACACAAACTTACACAACCCACATGAGCAACGTCACAAACGGTACAGAACCGTTGCCCTTGTCATATGTGCTTGGAGTTGCCATAACGGACAATATTTTTCATGGATTTGACACGTTCCTAAAGATACTACTATTAATATTGGTTATTGTATGGAGAAATGTACAACCCATCAAAAGTAGATACCCACTACCACCGATTTTATGTTTGGCGTGTTTAATCGGATACGATTTACACAAGTTTTTAGCCATGTGGGTTTACGCAAATGCATGGCCAGCTCAAGTGAGTACGGCAAGACATTTTTTCGTAGTACCATACTTTTTAATTTACATTGGTATCATTTGTCACCAGTATGTTCGGTATTTCGTAAATAGATACCTAGACGACGTGAAAAATCGTGAAGATACAAAAATCGATCCTAAGATGTTGAAATTGTTCCGTTTCCTAGCTTCGAATTGGACACTGCTAATTGGTATCGTTACCATAGCACTTATCGTTTTTCCAGTGTCTATCATCCTCACAGTCGTGTGGTTAGTCGTAGGCAGCATCACATCAAGAACAGCCTTGATCATTGTAGCGGTGTTGAACGTTGTCTTGGCTGTCATGTTTGCAGTTATCATAGCCATGGTTGCTATATGGGATTTTGTCAAAAATATCAAACCAAAAGGTGTCATGTACTACTTTGGTGAGGGAGATCCATTCAACTTTCGTACAGATGGTATTTTCTGTCTTATCTCTTTGATTCTAGGTATCATCTCAATTGTGAGTAGTTTCATTATCATTGAAACACCTAGTGCTGCAAATCCAGGTTCCATCGTGCTCTGGATTTACAGTAGAATTATTTTCCAACTGTTTGAGTACTCTTTGATCATGATTTCAGGAGGTACTTGCGTGTTTTCTATTATCAAACGAAGAATAAAAGCGAGCAGGTACGAACATCTCAGTGAACACGATTCCGAGTTGGAGAGAATTCTCAACAACAAGGGTAAAGCAAAAAAGGTGTTTGAAGAGTATTGCAAATCAGAATTTGCATCAGAGAACATTTTATGTTATGACAAAATTAAAAAGAGAAAATCTGTATCCGATTTGGATACCATGATGGAGCACGCAAGAGAAATTCACGAAGTATTCGTGAAACAAGGAACGCTTATGGAGTTGAACATTACACAAGAAACTAGAAACATGTTCAATGAGATGTTAGCGAGTGGATCAACACCCACAGAAGAAAAAATACACTCTGCGATCGATATGCTAGAATGTGAAGTCTTGAGAAATTTACAAGATGTTTTTATGCGATTCCAGTATACATCGTCATACGAAGCAGCCAGAAAATCGATAACATTAAAATCACCAATACAGCTTTAATGTACAAAAGTAATGAGTTTTGATTTGCACATCGTAAAACATTGTTGTTTTGCCTCGGAAAAAAGGTGTTTGTACGTCAAACTTGTCCCACATTTTGAATATGTAACCCTTAGTGCTCTTTGCGAGTGTTATTGGAACTATTATCTTCATTGCTTCTTCAACTTGCTTCGTATCCAACGAATTGATAATCATTGGTAAAATCTTGTTCGTTTCGGAGCCTTTGTACTTACTCAAGTATAAATCTTTTAAGAATGTAACGATGGCAGAGCAGTTTTCGTCATTGCCTGTATATGATGGGAATACCGACTTGAATGATACTCGTTTTGTTACATACGGTAGTACATCGGCTTTTCCAAATAATAGAACGAATGGCACGTCTTGTAGTTCAGATAGGTTAACGATTTCTGAAAACAATTTCACGGACTCAAGTGCTCTATTAGTACAATCATCTTCGTAACAAAGTTGTGTGTATTCTGATAGCGATACAGTAAATATCACGCATGAGACACCTTCGTACTGTTGCGTTGCATGTGCCCATTCTAAGGTTAGATGAAATCTATTCCATACTTTTTCGCTCGTTTCGTTGTCCACCAACGTCAATAAATTGTATAAAAGTATTTTTTCCTACTTTTAGTTTTTCTTTGTCAATTACGCCAACTGTTTTGATTTTCGAATGAACAAAATCTTGCAAGCTCGGTCTGTAATCTGTTGGCGCGATCGTATCGAGTCTATTTAAGAAATATTCTAACGATTCTGGAGCAACATGTATCTGTTTGTGAAGTCTATGCACGAAAATGTGTTGGATAGTTTTGTTTGTCCAAATAGTAAGAATCTCTTTTGTTGTAAATTGCGAGAACACAAGAGTGCCTGTGTGAACAGTGATGTGTTGCTCAATCAGTCGTGTGGCTAGTGTCTCATCGGGTGATAACGATAGGTTCATACATTTAGCATATTCACAGAGTTGTTTTAGTCCCACTAAGATGTTTTCTTTGATTGTATTTGCAGCACTTCTCCTCTCCCCATCTGAAACGGATTGCGAAAGTAATTGTATCTGTTTGCAAAATACAGTTTTCCCTTGTTGTTATTATTGTAAATTGGTTACCTGTTTCTCCTGTTCCTAAACACACTAGTTTTCTTATGTCTTCTGTGGGGACACTAGATACAGAATCAATATCTTCAGTGTGGTGCGCACTTCCAGCGTTTCCCATCAAACTTGTCAACAATTACAAAGATGCAAAATCTTGGTTTCTAATTTTTACTCATTTCATGCGTGACCATCTCCATCACAATAATGATAAAAGTGATATGTGATTCTAACGATCTTCTAATTCTTATTCATGGCGGCTGTTATTGAGAGTTAGCTCAGATATTACGACAGTTGAGTAGCTGTACTGCACTAAAGAATAATGAGAAAAGATTTAATCTTTTTGGTTCTTCTCGTTGCGTTTGTCTCAACTACTATGCTGGATGAGCTCTCTGATTCTCATAGATTGGCTGCAGCTAAGCGAATACTAAATAACTTACATGCTAGAGTACTAGCTGACTCCAAGTCGCTAGATGGATGTACATCGTGCTTGGATGCATGTGAGAGCGTAGACGATGACAAACGTCGAGAAAGATGCGAATGGGGCTGCCCATGTGATCATTCAATGTCTACTGAAAACGATTTAATTCAAGCTCTATCTGAAGCCAGTCACGAATCGTTTAGCGATGTACAACAAGTCCTTCAACCTTGGGAGCGAGAGTGTTTACTCTGTTTCAAACCTTGCAGAAATAGCCGTGACTTTGGTAGGTGCATTTCAGAAAGAGATTGCTCAGCATCATATGCCACTCGTTGGTCGAGAATTACCAGAAGATGAAGAAAATGCGCTAGATTCTTTGTTCTACGATTAAATTATGGTCATTAGAAAGCCTTTTTGTTTTTAAAAACAAAGTTTTACAAGAAACTTCTCCAACTTTATTCAACATGACTAATGTACTATCAGTAATAAGAGATCACCCTGCAATCGCGTTAATAGCAGCTTATGGAATCAT
>JAESGV010000291.1_pt1 | contig 23115 bp, 27 predicted proteins | sample 9269781 | NCBI WGS metagenome assembly JAESGV01 (sample SAMN15741586, study PRJNA653496) | algae metagenome | isolation source: Tildeniella torsiva UHER 1998/13D and co-occurring heterotrophs from... | place: Slovakia: Slovak Paradise National Park, Hrabusice, Kosice Region | collected 2000-01-01
CAAACCCAAACCCAAACCCAAACCCAAACCCAAACCCAAACCCAAACCCAAACCCAAACCCAAACCCAAACCCAAACCCAAACCCAAACCCAAACCCAAACCCTAATTTATTTATTAAATATTTCATAATATATCGATTTAATATATATTATATTGTATTTTAACATAAATTTAATATATTTTATACAAGAATGAATATAAAAAGAATAGTTAAGAGGGTTATGGCTTCCCCAAACCCAAACCCAAACCCAAACCATAAAATCCATGTGCAGTTCAAAATTACCTTTAAAGATAAATAGATAAGATTAATAATTTTGTACAACAACATACGCTTATGTAATATTTTTATGACTAAAATGACGAGTCATAAATACTTCTACCAATTATTTGATATTTTCCTTTTTTATATAATCACAAGCTTGTTGAATCACCCAAAGAAATTGATCTAATATTAATTCTACTTTATACTTTATATGACTAAATTTCATTAACAATATTGCACATATAGCATCTAGCTGTGGCAACCAGGTTGTACTTTCTTTACACTAGTCCATGTAATTGAAATACTATAACAATCTAGCTTTAAAAGTATTTTAAATTATAGAGATTGCATACTTTTGAATTACACAAGTTCAAATCAAAAATAGTTGCAAAATCTCACAAGTAGGTTCATGAGGATTCTTCCAATACAAGTGAATATCAATAATGTGCTCTTTTGTCTAACGATAAAATTCAAATAGTTTACGAAATGCATATTCTTCATTCTATATTATTTTAGTTATTTATAATATTTTAACTTACCTTAATAGTTATTTTTTGAATACTATTTAAAGTAGATTTATAGGCTATATTTTGGACGTCTATGTAAGTATATAATTGTTTAAAATTCAAGTCCATCCTATCATCCATATTTATGTCTACTTTTCTTTTAAACTTGAATGGTTTTATTTTTTGTATAGGAGGATATAATTTTTCCCACTCTTTAAATGTTGTTAGTTCATCATTAGTTGTATTCTTTTTTGTCTTAAATATAAATTATATATAAAAAATACAAACTTTTTTTTTGCATCTCTCAATGCATTTCTCTTTTCTTGCTAGTGTTTATTACTACCACCAGCATAGGTTTCATCAGATTCTTCCTTTTCATTTCGAATAAAACCTTTCAAAAATCAATTTAAAAATTCTTTAGATGTCTTCTTATCATCTTTCTTGTGCACTGTCTTACATTTTTCTAATTCAATTTGACACATCGCATGAATTTGTGAAAGTGTAAACTTTGCCTCAGGATTATCTAGCTGAGTTGCAGAATTAAATTTATCAAGTATTTGTAGTAGCTTTTGTAGCTGTAAAAAAAATTAAAATCTGTTTGATGTAGCAGGTATTTTGCATTTTTGAAAAGCGGCGATCAATCACTATTTTAATAGAAAGTACGAAACTAGTAATCAATCGCTGTTTTTAAAAACGCCGATTTAATCGCTGCTTATGAATATTTACACTGTTTGAAGAATTTATTGCTCCATTGGTAGTCATTTTCATATATAGTTAATCTATAATATTTTAATTTCAAATGAAATGAAAGTACGTACATTAGCTAAGTGGGGTAGGTTAGCAAACAAGGTAGTTTCTCAAAATGTTTGATGGACTCTTACAATGGTTGACTAAATACTTTTTTAGATTAAATAATAAGAAAAAGCGCAAACTACACAATGTCAGACCATGACAATGATGGTGGCCAACAAGGCAGCGTATTTGAGAAAAGCAAAGCGCATTAGCAAGAAAAAGGCGTCGGTGACAAAAAACATAAGTTGTATAAAATAAATATTAACAAAAATAGAAGACGAAATGGAAGATATTCGTGCAAAAGAGTGCAAAAACGATTTAAAAACAATTTGTATGATAATTTATAAATTTAACATTATAGGTACATTCTGCGTGGAATATGCGTGTGCAACATTCGTTAAATCGTTTAATTTGCACTTGTTGGATGGGCATGAGTTCAAACTAAATGACTTATGTTTTACTTCCACATTTGCATTTCAGTTTGGAAGAATTCTGCCAATAAGAGATACAATTTTGGCGAGTCTTTTGTACTGCTAATATGAGTTCTACTAAAAACGCAATTAGTCGTTAGAAGCAGGAGTATTGCTTGTAACTGTTCTAACAAGTTCAACAAGATAATTGTTAAACGTAAAAGACACTATGCTTGCTATTGATAAGTAGGTAAAATCGTTGTACAATGGTATTACTAACTATTAGAAAAAGAAGATAATTCCTTTGAACTTTCTATAACGTGGTTAATAACAGCCACCAGAGAGAACCAGTTTGAAATATGACCAAGTACAGAAATTTTGAATTACTCACACTTTTAGGTTTCTTCTTGTTTTTTAAATTTGATTTGGGAGTAGTGAACTACCTCTAACATCTTAATAGAGTTAGTAAAGTCATTGCAAGAGGCAATTTTTTACTAAGCAAAGGGACTATTATGTTGCATGCTGCAGCTGCAGCTATCAAGGCAATGCAGGAAAACTCTAAGTCCTGTAAAAATTTATTTTGAAATGTTAAGCAAAAATTAACATGTAAGTTTACAATACATTTTAGCGCAAAAGGTTATTGTAGCTGGTAAAACCTGCGATAATGATGCAAAAACAGCGATTGATTGCTGCTTTGTGAAAACAGCAATTGATCGCCGTTTTTACTTTAGCATAGAAGAACATATTTTTTATGTTATTCTTTGTTTGCTTTTAAAAATGGCGATCAATCGCCGTTTAGCTACACCCTTTTGCATCAAGTTTTTATGTACATGTACTGACACATTTTAGATACTCAGGAGGAGATTGATAAAAGTTTAAATTTGAAAGCAATGTCAGCTGTTTTTGATGATAATATGGACTTCCCAGAGGGTAATATGAATAACATTTGATTAACTTTTCTTGTAGGATCACAGCCAATTCTTTCCCAAGCTGTCAGTGAGGTGTTCGTGCAAAATATTTAAAACGTGCAACTATTATCAGGAGATAAGTCTGATGATGACATGGTTGAAGATGATGATGAATCTTAGGATTCTAAAGGGGAAAAATCACCACAAAAAGAGTTGTCAAAGAAGCAAACACCATCAAAGCGCAGAAAGTCGCAAAAAGTTAGTGTTACTGAACTACTTGAATCGTCAAAGGTTTTTCAATCTGCATGTTCATTGATGAATTTCGATGAAAAAACCACTCTCTTTGAAGCAATCGAAGCTTTAAAACAGGCAGGTCAGATGTTTGAAAATATGTTGTATCTATTATCAACATTGCTTGCAAATACTGCCCAGGTCACCAAACATAAGATTCGATCTGTTAATAAGCTTCCTCAAAACAGTGTAGCTGTGTCTGAGAATCTGTTTTTCACTAGCTCAGAATCTGGTGCAGAGATTGTATTCTTCGAAGGTGAAGTCCTTTCGAAAATCTCTGAGATACTTCCAAAGAAGTTTCAGGAAATCATTGTCATCCCTGATTTGGATAATGATGAAGAAGAACCAAAAGAAAAAAAGAAGAAGGTTCTCAAAGTCTATCGAATGAAGTTCGACAGAAATCTTTCCAATATTATAGATGTTTTTCCATATAATAACGAACAATAGCCTACAGAGGCTATCAACTACGCAGTGGAATTTGGAACTCCACTCATTATCGATTGATTTTTTGTGTTAAATGCAGCAGATGAAGATAAAATGCATTGAATTTATTCCAAGAAAGAGCTTAGCTCAAGTCCTTACTACTTGGTTAATGCACTAAGTCAACACTTTTCAGTACGTATAGAGCAATTAAAGACAAAAGTGGCATTGTTTTGCATGATGATGCCAATGAATCTCAAGCTGCCAAAGAACTTAAAAATTTTAGAGTTTTTACAGCAATGTCAATGATAGATGCTAAAATGCAACAATTTGACAAAGTTGCATCGAATATGTACCAAAATGGTATCTCTACTGATTTGATTGATACAGCAGTAAAAAGGTTCGAAGATTTAAAATCTTAAAAAGAGTTTGACGGTCGTTGCACAATGTTTGAACTTGGTCGTACGATTGAAAATATCAGGATTAATTTTGACAAGCTTCGTAAGACACTGTCCGATAAGGTATGTAAAATCCTCACAAAACTGTTCAAAAAGAATAACCTTCCTCACAAAGAAAAGGCGACGGAAGTGAAGCGCAAGAAGGACTTTACTTACGTGGAGTACATTCAGTATACCTTCAGAAACTTGAAGTTGTTGAGTGATAAACTTTCAAAGGACAACACTCCAAGAAAAGGAAAGAGAGTCAGTAAGGTTTCTTACACCTACCAAAGTCAGGTTCGATATTCCCGCTGTAGACTCAACGAACTCGTTAAAGTTTATTTGCTGTTGAAACTATTTCTAGCATTGATCAGTTTTCCCTTCAACAAACAGTTTTAGATGAAGTTGAGATCTACTTTGTACAACCACATGCTACAACTTTATGAAGTTAGTGTAGCTAAAAAAGATGATGATTCAAAAGACAATATTGATAATGCTTTGTACTACTTACAACGTCTACTACGTGACAGTTTACATCACTTTTTCGATTGCGCATGGGTCTCAAACATTTTAGGCATCAAAATTGTTCCTGTTGCAGAGGTTGCTCCTGTTTATGCTGGTCCAGAGGGAAACATTCCAAGAAAAGCATCCAATATCGGTGTTACTTAAAAGAAGAAAAGGCAACCAGCCAAAAAATCTACTAAAGGCAAGGAGAAAGTGCAATCAAAGAAAAAAACTGCTACAAAAAAAAGAAAATCTTTCAAAAAAGATGATGAGGAAGAGGAAGAGGAAGATGAGAAGGAGGAAGAGGAGGAGGAAGATGTACCTCCATCTAAAAAGTACAAAGTTGGAAGTTCAAGAACTTTGAGAAAGGCAGTCACTGCACCTAAAATACCCAAAAAGACCTCCAAAGAAGGTTAAAATAAATTTTCTTTAAATAAAGTTCTTTCTTTTGACATTTAGTTTTACATTATATAACAAATTTATAATTAGCGATTAATCGCTGTTTTCGAGTATTAATTAGAATTAGCGATTAATCGCCATTTTACAACTCACCTGAAAACGGCGATCGATCGCCGTATATAAAGTTGGCGATCAAATTGCTGCTTTTGCAAATTACACAAGATACAACCCTATAAAAAGACTCAAACCCACAGCTTTTTTTTATTGGTATGTTTAATATCTCATTTTTATAACACAACTACAATTAACCTTATATTTTTTTCCATTTTGGTAGTTAATCTAAAATCTATTGATAAGTAATGTAACTGGCTAATAAAGGAATTTAAATTTTATTTTAAATACTAATTGTTGTAAAAATAGGTTTTTTTTAATAAACTTTTTGTCTACTTTGATCAATTCTTCCTTTATATGGTAATAATACATTAAATTGAACCATTTTATAGTATCAGTGATTGATATGGTATTAAAAGTAAAAGTAAGAAGAAATATTTGACCAACTTGAATCATTTTTAATTTATAAGTTGCAAATACAAAATTATTTTTAAATTTTAAACCAATAACCTGATAGTTGGTGGCATTAAAGGTTAATTTAATACATGCCTTCTTATAAGGTTTTATAAAATACCATATCTTTTAATTTCTTATTTTATAAAAAATGTTAACAAATTCAAACTTAATGTTTCCATTTTCTGATAGATTCAACTCAAACATCCTTGTGTTGAAATGTAAGTTTTACATGCTTTTAAAGTTAAATGCATCTTACACTTTTTTTTTCAAATTCTACTAATAGTCTTCAAAAATCACTGATATACTCATTTTTAGTGCCACTTTTAACAAATAATGATGTATGTTTGTATTCTTCTTTAATATTCAAGTCACCATTAATTAATATTTGAGCTAAAAAAGATTAGACTTTAATTCTTCTGATATCCTACAAGTAAATCATAAACATCAATAATATGTTATATAATATGTTTTGATGAGATAATAAACAATTTTAATGATCTTTTGGCAGTAAATGCTTGTCTTTTTTCATGATAATAGTACAACTTAATTAAATTTAATTGCTACTTTCTTGAATTCCAGTTAACTTTTCTGCCAACTCTATAAGATTTTCTTTGAATTCTTCTTGTAATAATCTTAGTTGTTTTTTTAAAATAGAATATTTAAGTGCATTTTCTTGATTTTCTTCTTGGTTTTTATGATTATACAATTTAAATAACAAATCACTTACTGTTATATGAGTAATACTGTTAAAACAATAGGTACTTATACAAATAAATGCTACAATGGTAAGAATATAACAATTTTCTTCTTTGATTAAATCAGTCTTACGTAACAAGTCAACAAAGTGACTATACAGTAAAGCATTTGTAACCTTCTTAGTATTATTATATGCACGTAACAATGTCACCATAATAAAGTTTAAAACAGCATTATATTCTGTTTTTAGATTATTATAATTCACATCTTAACTGATATACCACAAATTCAACCCAATATGACAAGTATTTTATATTGTATTAAAGACAAGTCTATAAGTAATTTTAGCCTATAACAAAAATATAACAAATGTTTTTTGCTTGATTGAAAACATTACTAGTTAATATTTTTGAAAAGTAGAAATATGTTCATATACTTTATAAAACTTTTAATACAAACGAGCACCAAAACTCCACTACTTGATAATATTTGAAGCATACACATTTTTTAACATATGTTCTGATAATTCAAAAGGATTAATCCAGTTAAACTCCTCTTTCAACTTGAAATCCAACTCTGTTACTGCATTATTAATAATACAAATCTTATTTTCTTTTGTTGCTTTTCTAACAATAGCAAATAATAATTCTATAATAACATTTTTAGAAGGAATAGAAGCAGTATTTCTACTACTAAGAAGACAAATAGCTATGTTACAATTCTTAATAATAAAATCAATAGAATAAATTGATATATAACTAGTGCCCCATAGTTTATTTTGAGTATTATGCAATACAATACTAAGCTTTTAGGTATTAATAAAAAGTTAAATGTCTTTATATTGTTATTATAAGCACTTAAGCATTAAAAATGGGCCAGATGTCTCTATGCTGCCATTATAAGCCCTTAAGCAATAAAAAAGAGGCTAAATGTTTCTATGCTGCCGTTATAAGCTTTTAGGCATCAAAATAAACCAGATGTCTCTATGCTGCCACTACAAGCTTTTAGATATTAAAATAGGCCAGATGTTTCTACGTTAATGCTATGAGCCCTCAGACATCAAAAAGAGGCCAGATGTCTCTTTATTAGCGCTATAAACCCTTAGGCATTAAAATAGTTTTTAAACTTGGTTTAGCCCTATAGTAACCCAAACTACATATCAAATACAGCATTTTGTCAATTATTCTAATCTTATCTTTAACTTTCTGACACTAAACAGCAGAAAACACTTTTTTAAACTCTTTAATGGTTAATAAAAAATGCTTTTCTTGATTGTTTATACCATACATTCTCATAGCATTACCTCTATGCTTAAAAGTAAATCTTAAACTGTAATTAACATCAATAGTTTTAAAAATTTAAGGTCTTTCTATAACAATACTAATAGTATGTTTATTTGACATTTGTTCACAGTTAATAAATAGAGATTTGCTCATTTTTCTCATATTTTTAATATGTTGTTCCAATTGTTTTTTAAAATCTTGTATTAAATCAAAGGCTAAAGTATAAGTTTTTAAATTTTTAACTGCTTTTTGTTAGTTAAACTTATTTTAAATATAATATTAGCTATACAAATCCTCAAACATAATAAAAAATTTTAAGTGGAGGTTTAATATAATAAACCTTAAATCTAACCTTTTGAAAAAACAAAGCCTTTTTGTTTATTTAAACCTCAATATTTTAAAAAAAATAATATCTCAATACTTATTAAAGTTAGATTTACTATTTCTATTATAGATTTAACAAAATTATTAAAGTATATATGCTATTAAAACTGTTTTTTATATTAATTAGCTTCTTTTTTAACAAACAGTTTTAAATAAAGTAAGGATTTGTATTATATGACTATATGCTATAACTTTATAAAGTTAGTGTAGTTAAAAAAGATAATAATTTTAAAAATAATATTGATAATATTTTATATTATTTATAATATTTATCTTGTAATAGTTTTTATTGCTTTTTTGATTATGCATAGGTTTTAAATATTTTAGGTATTAAGATTGTTTTTATTGTAGAAATAGCTTTTGTTTAAAGAGGAATATTTTAAAAAAAAACTTTAATATTGATGTAATATAAAAAGGCAACTAGCTAAAAAATTTATTAAAAGCAAAGAGAAAGTGTAACTAAAAATAAAATTTATTATTAAAAAAAAATCTTCAAAAAAAGATAATAAGAATGAGGATATTGATGATAATATTAAAGATAATAAGTATTAAAAGGAAAATAATAAACCACTATCAAAAAAATTATAAAGTTAAAAGTTTAAAAGCTTTAAAAAAGATAGTATTAACATTAAAAATTACAAAAAAGAGCACTAAAAAAGGTTTAAAAATTTCTATGAATAAATTCCTTTCTTTATATAAATATTTTCATTTTATTTAATAAATTTATAATTAGTAATCAATTACTGTTTTTAAGCTTTGTTTAAAAGCAGTAATCAATCATTATTTATGATTACAAATTATATCTAGCAATTAATTATTACTTTTAAATAAGCAATTAAATTACTACTTTATAAATTCTGTAAAACGCAACCTTATAAAAAGACTTAAACCTAAAGACTTAAACTCTATTATTATATGTTATGAAAATAAAATAATTAGATAAAAGATAGCGCTTTATTATTTTATCTTTATTAAAAATTTATTTAATAATCTTTTTTATTTATATCACTGTTAAGCTTTAACTTGCTGATATTAAATACATCTTAAACAAATATTATTTTAGTGAATAAATGTTTACAGATTTTATATTAATAAGCTTTTTACAAACTGATTTTAAATCTGTTTGTATATATTATATGTAGTTAAAAATCAATTGTTGTGCTTATTAATTTACTAATAAAAAGAAAATTTGCTTTTAATATTTTAATAATAAAAGTTAACTTTTTTTGCTTTTTATATAATTATAAATATCTAAGATGTCTTTTACTATATAACAAGCGTTAACTAAATGTTATCAATAAATTGTTAAAATATTAATAGTTAACAGAATTAAAATTAAACATATATGTAATAAAATGTGTTGTCATTGGCTTTAAATTGTACTGTATGAATAGATTTTTAAAAAGCTAAAAAAATTTAAAAAAAACTTATCTTTTAGTAAGAAAAATTAAAATACTTTTTGAAGATGTTTATTTCTATGCTATATAGCTTATTTAAACCTCTTTCATATTCAAGCTTTATGTTATCCTTTGTTTCATTTTATATTTATTGTTGTATAACATATTGAAGTGTAACTGATAAATAAAAATTAGTAAATTAATATACCTGTTGGATTTAGTTCTTGTCTTGTTTGACTGGCTTTTGTTGTTGCTTGTACCTTCTTTTATATGTCTCTTTTATGGTATTCTGCTTGAATCCATTTTAAAAAGCTTGGTTATTACAACATACATGCTTTTGCAAATAATAGTCACAATTTAAACTATAATTTTAATTTAGTGTATCTGTGTTTTCTTGTTGCTGATTGTCATCGCTTTGCTCCTCTGTGATCTGTGTCTCTTGAGTTTCTTGTGGAACTATGTCATTCATTTCAATAACGTATTGTGAATCATTCTCAACTGGTTGTGCATTTGTGCTCTCAATAGTTGAGGGAGAACTTTGTGGCACATCATAAACAGGATGAGATACATGCTGTAATTTGGCAACTACTGGTTTTTTCTTAAACGTAGCCGCTGTAATTCCTATAATTACACCTATAGTAGCGATGCACACAACACAGCAGCAAGCTATTAACGAACCGATAACAGCTCCTGCAATTGATCCACTTGACACACCAGTGTGTTGTTTCGAATCTGTGTTCAAGTTTCCTGCAGTACCTCTTGGTTGCTTTCCAAAATAGTACAAACTTAATGATACAGTTTTGCTACTACTTTGACGTAACGCTCTACCCAAATTGTTCAAAAGTGCAATACAAACGTGATAGTCATCAGCAGCTAGTGAATTCTCTAGTTGTTGATCAAAAATATATGTTGATATTGTACTAAGTGGATTGTTCAACTATAACTGTTAATCTCAAAGTATTTAAACGTACTAGATCAACCACTTGTGCTGTTATAAAAGTTCCTGATGCATCAATGTATATTAACAGAACAAGCTCAGTGTTTAACGGTAGTGATATAGGTGTGTCATCAGTACCTACACCTGTGTTGACTTCAAAAATTAATCCTTGTGCTGTTGTGTTTTTGATCGAAACATATATACTGTTTTTACCCACAACATCATTCAACCACACCTCTACAGCAGTGTCTTGAGGCATTGCACTTGGTATCTTGAACGCAACAAAGGTTTGTAATCCACCAACTTTGATACTTGGATTCAAGCAGAGCGCACTCCTGGTTTTAGCTACTCCAGAGAATGTTGACGATAACTGCAGTTCGTTTGATGCAAAAGTATAATTTGGAGTGCTACTCACACCAGGAATAGTGTTTACATTATCAATGTTCACTACACTTGTGTTTGAGCTGGTATCAAATCCTATGTAACTAGATGAGGACGTCTGCATATCTATTCCACAGTATTTTCCTATCGTGGTGACCGTTCTGCATTTGCATCCATTGTTCTCGATACAGTCACCCTTTCCATTACAAACAGATGAGTTACTGCTTGCTACTCCATCGCAAACGTATGTCGCTGTTGTAGATGTTTGTGTAGATGTTGGTACTTCTGTGGTACTTGTTGAAGCTAGTGATGTGGTAGGTGTTGCTGTAGTTGTTGGTGCTGATGTTGAAGTCGTCGGTAGTTCTGTTGTAGTAGGAGTTGTTGTTGTTGGCGCATCTGTTGTAGTGGGACTTGATGTGCTAGTTGTTGGTGGTTCAGTAGTTGTTGTAACAGTTGGTGTTGGCGTCTCCGTGGTAGTATGGACTGACGTACTAGTTGGCGTCTCTGTACTTGTTGTCGGTGTAGTTATTGTGGTTGGTGTCGCTGTACTAGTTGTTGGTGGAGTGGTTGTAGTTTGAGTTGGCGTTGGTGTAGGTGTAGAATAATCAGGCAATGTAATCGCTCTAAGCTTATAGTCCACATTTCCAGAGCTAAAATATAACACTCTCTTGTCTTTACCTAGTACTATGTTATTAACTCTGCCAATCTTTGTGGTCATTGCTGTAAAAATGTAAGTAATCAATGAACTCGTTACCTGGCCCATCAGGATCAGTGCCTGTACCTGCTCCTGCTATCTTTGTCATCGTATTTGTTGTTAGATCAGCTTGCCATATGTATCCACTATCTGCAACGTATAATTTTTGGTTTTCAACATCTAGATCTATGTTGGAAGCGACTCCATATCCAGGGTCCGTCATGATTGTAGCAACAGTGTTCGCATTCAAATCTATTCTTCGAATGTTCTTACTTCGCGTTTCAATAAAGTATATGTATCGTCTAGTTTGGTCGATCGCCATACCAGCAGGTGCATTGGTTTTTGCGCCTGATACTGGACCATCATTTGCTCCTCTAGTTCCATCTCCCATGTATGTAGTTACTATTCCTGTATTCATATCAATAACTCTGATCCGTTCATTGGTAGAGTCGGATACGAATAGCCTATTTGTTGCAAAATCTAGTGCTAGACCAAGAGGCCTATAGAACTTTGCACTAGTAGCTTGTCCGCCATCTCCAGAAAAACCTGTAATATTAGAATTATTTTAATCAGACATACAGTTTGATCCTATGGTACAACCACCAACACCACCAATGTTTGTCGCAATGTTAGTGGTTCTGTTAATTGCTTTAATTGTATTGGTAGCATCGTCACAGATGTATAATGTTCTACTACGGGCATCAAAAAATGATGCTTTGCCATAGTTTAACTGAGCAGAGTTTGCGTCTACTCCATTTCCGTTGGAACCCTATAATATTTAGTATTCGAAATGTCACTTACACAATCAAAGCTATTACCGCCAATCTTGTTAATGTAATTTGTATCTAGTGAAATGTTTCTAACAGTACAAGCGGTAGTAAGTAGTAGTTCATTTACTGCCTCATCATATTCTAATGCGTATGGTATGGCCACGTTTGCTTGAATTGCAGGTCCTCCGTCTCCATCGTTTCTGCTAGAGTCACCTTTTCCTGCTATAGTGAACAATGTTTGTTGACACAATACACTAGTAGCGAGGAGAAGAAACACCTTGATGAGCATATTGATGGTTAGTGATCAGCCAAATTTGGAAATCAATATCCATAAGCTTTGGCGCAAAGCTTGTTTACTCGTATTACACAAGTGTTTAGAATAGATGATAAAGAACGAGGTTTGCAACAGAAGCGTAACTATTACCATATGCAAATCACCACGATAGATATGCGCCGTATTCTTTTGTGTTATTTTGTCAATTTTCACAACTTGCACAATCTGTCATCTAAAAGTACAACTCTGATGCAAGACATGTACTCAAATATGCTGTTTGATTCCCACCAGTCAATCTTTGCACTTCAGCATTAACTAACCTATAAACTTTCACCAACTCAACTCCTGGTTGCATAGCTGTGCATAACGCGTTTGCAAATGGACTATTCGTGCCATCAACTGTATCACTTGCTTTTTTGCCAGGTGCAGTGCTATAAACAAGGAAAGTTCCTCCCTTCGCTGAAATTTCTGCAAAACCATTCTGTGGCACTTCGATAACTGATCTAGTCGCTTTTCTCTTCCATTCATCTCTACATGCATCGATGATGACAATTTGGGCTACATTCTTATCGCAAACTTCCTCAATTCCATCAATAACTTCAGTCAATGACAAACTAGCTTCTCCTAAATCTTGAAACTCGTTCAAATTCGTTGGTAATAAATAATTGTTTCCCTGGTACTGCAGACCATGTCCAGCATAGTAAAAGAAGCAACACTCTAATTGTGTATCTGCATCTTGCAGTTTCTCTACGAATGTGTCTACTGATTTTTTCATTTCGCTTTTCGTTGTCATGTTTCTCTCAACGGTAACATCGTCAAATCCAAGTAATCTTAGTTTTTTAGATATTAACTCGACATCACCTGTTGGTCCTTTTAGAGCAGGTACGTTTGTATACTCTGCGTTTCCTATCAGCAAAGCGATTCTCTTACCACGCTCACGAGCGAGACTTGGCGTTTCATTTCGTAACGAATACAGCTTCATTAACATATCTTGTTGCCGTGCTAATTCTTTCTCACGTTCTTCTTTTTCTTTGGCTGCTTCTTCTTCTACTCGTTTCTTTGCTATTGCCATCTCTTGTTCAATTCTTTTGTCTAGTAACTCTTTTTCTCTTGCTCGTTCTTGTTCAACTTTTACCTGCTCTCTAGATACTTCTAATAAAAACTCTTGTTGCTGTTGTTGCATTCTCTTCATTTCCATTTGCATGTATCCACTCTCCAATGCAACTGATTGTGTACGATATGTGTGACTCATGAGTAGTTGAGAAATTTGGTTGTTTGTGCTTAGTTCTACTGCCGTCTTTCCAGTATTGTTCGTGATATGCTTATCGGCACCCATATCTAGTAGGAAATGAACCATTTGAAGTTGCCCGGTTTCTGCTGCACGCATGAGTGGAGTGTTTCGATCCTAACATTGGTTAGTATAACAGAAAAACATACATTAGTAACACTGTTGATATCTGCTCCTTTTTCGAGTAGCATCTTGGCAATCTCTGGGTTCTTTGTTATGTAGAGAGATGTACGTCCTTCTTTTGTCCTATGCGTAACATCGGCTCCTTTTGACAATAGAAACTTGACCAACGAAACATTATTGTTTGACGCTGCTTGATACAATGGAGTTGACCCAGTGACGGATGAAGCGTTCACGTCTTGACCAATTTCAACCAAGTATTTTACCATTAACTCACTGTTGTGTATTGCTGCGACAATTATAGCAATCATAGGTGACTAGATGTTATATTTGTAAATAAATCGTACCGTCAAACTAGCATTGTTTTCTATCAACAATTTAACTAGGTTCAAGTTCTCCTGTTTGATCGCGACACACAACGAAGTAAGGCTATCTTTCTACAACGTTAATAGAGCAACTAAACTACTTACACATTTTGTATTTGCACTAGCACCATTTGATAGTAGTAACTTTGTGATTTCAAAGTTGCTTGGGTTTCTACTACATTCATAAAATAGTGCTGTACAGTCTTCAGCATCTTTGGCTTCTGTGTTTGCTCCTTTGGATAACAAACATTTTATCACTTCTATCTTCTTTGTATGACAAACAGCCATTATCAGCGGTGTGCGTTTCGAGTTCTAAAATGATTAGATATTGTTCAAAGTGTCATACGTTAGTAGCCTCTATGTTGGCACCTCTTTCTAAAAGTGTTTGCATCACTTGTAAATGACCCATATCTGTCGCAAAATGAAGTGGTGTGAGACCTTCGTTTTCTTTTGCATTAATTGACGCTCCTTTGTCGATCAATGGTTTGATGAGTTCACCATTATTAATTTTAGCAGCGAAATGCAACGCAGTCCATCCGTCTTTTGTCTTTCTTTCTACGTTAACTCCTCTGTCTAGTATGTACTGCATGACTTCCAAACGCGCGAACTTGGCAGCGATCATCAGAGGTGTAACTCCATCTTCGTTTGCAATCTCCATTAGAAATCGTCCATGTTGTGTAACAAAAGCGTCAATGCTCTTTAAATCGTACGTACACCACGCATCTAGAGTGTAATTGATGCGTTTGCTGAGAACCTCATAGATTGGGCTTTTTAACGCTTGTGCGAGTAGTAGTGGCGTGACTCCCTAACATGATTAGAATGTATGTTTAAAACGTACTTGGTGTGTTGGAAGTACAAAATCAGCACCTTTAGAAATCAAAAACTCAACAATCGCAAGATTACTTATTTTTGTTGCCAGATATAACGGTGTCGCTCCCTCTACTCGTGTTCTTCTATCTAGTTTTGCTCCTGCTTCTACTAACACTTGCACAAGTTGTAAGAGACCTTTTGCACAAGCAATATGTAAAGGTGTAATACCGTCCTGCTTTGTCAGAAAAAAGGTGTGACAACATTACCCTATCTGTGACTTCGACGTTAGCTCCATTTTTAATGTGCCGCTTTGTTGCACTCAAATCAACATTGCTAACTGCGTCCATCAATTGTTTGTGAACTGCACTCTCAACAGGTGCTACTTTTCGTGTTGTTCCAAGTGATGTATTTGTGTTGCTCACATATGGTGGTGGCTGTTGTATTGTTGTTTGTTCGTTTTGTGTAGTTGACGTTAGTGGTTGTCCTCCATTTTGTTCTGGAGGACTTTGATTTTGGGCGAGCAGTGGATTGTCTGACGCGTCTAGAGAAGACACCTGCCCCATGCACAAACGATTGTTTGACGTGTTTGATAGGTAAACTACAAAACAGGTGTTGCAAAACCATTAACACAATGTAGCATTTATCTCATTGTTTTTGCTTTAGAAGATCACCAAGTAGTTCTACAGGTATTTCTTTCTTTTGTGATATCCTATCTGCCATCTTGATCAAGTCATACGCGATTTCTTCTGAAACAATAGAATCTTTGTTGTATGATGGATGTTCTTGCACTCGTTTTCTCAAATATGTAGCTGCTGTCATCAGTTCACCACTTGCGCGCTTTGATACAAGTGAAATATACTTGTCCAGTTTCATTCTATCTTCAACGTCTAGATCCATCATTCCATCCAAATATCTTCTCATAAGAGGTGCTAATCCAATAAATGACTCTCCTTTTCCATTAATAATCTCGTTAATAGTGTATTCTTCACATTCGCAGTCAGCTCCTTGCTCATGAATGTTCTTTCTAAATGCAAACTTTTCTGTTCGTACAGCGTCTCGTTTGTGTGCTTTTGCCATGTTGTTATCAACCTTGGAAAGTGGCATGTAAAAGTTTAATCCATACGAAATGATAATACGAGTTAGGAGGACAATGAAAACAGTAAATGCTGCGTTTTCAAAGTCGGTGAGTTGAACTTCCATAACACGGAATTCTACACGCCATCCAATAGTTGATTTTGCTGGTGGTGGTTTGAAACGAACTGTTTGCCAATTTGTACTTTGGATATTTTCAAAATGATCTGTATCCACGCTGTCATCAACTTCTTTAAAATCAGTAAAGATGACCAATGGATCACGAATGAATAAGTGAGCAACATGTTTGGCAAGAATATCATCTATTCCATGATCGAGTAACGCCTTGTATGCTTTCTCGTCTATTTCCAAATTTAAATCAGAGTGACGTTCTGCCTCTGCTGTAGTACCGATATATGTACTGATACTGTCATAACGACTTTTAGCAATAATCGTCTTTTCTTTTGGTGTTCTGTCATCTACTGATGCTGACACAATGTTCCATCGAACATCTGTTTCTGCAAGTAAACCTCTTACAATTGGTGTTGCAGCAGTTAATGCCAAAAAGATTGGGCAAAGTACAGCAAGTTGATCGTACAAGTTACGTGCTTCTATGATATCGCGTGCTTGGAAAGTTGCTTGTAAGCAACAGCAACCCATTCCGAAACCCATGGCATCCATATAAATAGAAGGTGTATCTAATGGTACGACTTGTTGGCATGGTGACATGGAAACGATATTCTCTGGACTGGTTGGCGATTTGTGTTCACCTCCGTGGCTTGGTCTACTGTACAAGTAGAATTGTGTTGGTGAACGTTGTGCCATTCTGTAATCCAAATCGTCAACTGCACTTGCATGGTGACGGTCCCATGGAACGCGTGCTCCAACTTCTGGATCAGTGTTTTCATCCAAGTACAGTGGTACTAGAATGCAAACTTTTCCGCCTCTTCGGTTACGGATGTTTTGTGTTAAAGTTCTACATGTTAGATACAACTGTTTAAAACGTACGGGAAACGCGGATGTTCGTTAATGATCTCGTCTGGTAAGAATAAACTCTCAGCGACAGTAAAAGTGGGGTTGTCTAATGGTGGATAAACCAAGTCTTCTGGTCTAACTGCACCCATAAGTGGATACATGGTCATACTCAACAATGATTCGTCACTGTGTAAACGTGCTAGTGCTATCTCGCGACTAAACAATAAGAATATGTCAGAAAACGGTTACCGAATTTCCATGTTTTCTTCACACTTCAAGTAACACCTTATGCAACCCTCGTAAGGGAAAAATGGTGTACCTTCGACCATAAAACGGCCATATTCTGGTTTCCAACTTGCCGCAGGTGCGACCAAAGAAGGGTTGGTTTGTACGCTGCAAATGTTAAAAAGTAAATTATTTTTTGTACCCAAGTAAATAGTCATTCTCCTCTTGTACTAGTTCTGCAAGGATTTCATTTGCTCTGAGACATAGATATACGTTTTTAGCGTCGTCATCGCGTTTTACAATCAAATATTCAATCTGCATGGGTAAATAATATTCTAAAGAGTTCGTACTTCGTCTCCCCACTTCAAAACGTCGTCTTTTCTGTCTTTCAGTCGGTCGTAAATGTTCAAAAATTGTTGCACACCGTGCTCTTGTACATATTGTCGATACGGAAGCGCATCATGCCAATGCATAGGCTTACCAATGCGTAGGAGACCCATTTTGATTCTTATTTGTGTAGTAAAATTAGTCCGATGCGCTTCAACGAGAAAGTGCGTAACCCGTTATTTGGTCAACTAAAATATCATTGTAAGTTCATCTGCCTCAAGAAAAGCAAAACTGGGTGATTCTTAATCAAGTTTAGGAGTGTAAAATCTAAGTGAGTTTCTGAGCATACTTAGAATTTGGAAGCGAATTTTCAACTAAATAGATTTGAAATGTAACATGATTAAAAGAATACAAGCATTACATGTCACTCACGCAACAGAGCAGCATACTTGTCAAGAAATCTTACAATATCACCTGTCACTGCAACAATGAAAGCAAAGCAACCGCTTCTCCTGCACAGCTTAGTGTATGGCGTTTTGTACCCAATACTGCTATTGTTTTTCTATAGCGACATCTACAGCATCTACACCATAGCGCAAGACGAGTTTCCACACCGACTCATTTTACCACTCGTTGTATTTGGACTTTCTGGCGTTTCTTACTCGAGGTTGCCTGATACCGACGCTAACAAACGAGTTTATGTTGTAGAGTGGCTAATTTATCACGTCATCATGATATTCTACAACCTAAATTCCTCGGCGCTACAAACTCGATTTAATATTGTGGCTTTGGCAATGGATACATTCTTTGCTGTATCTTTGCTAATACAGGCAGTACAAAGAGTAACACTGACAAAGGACAAGCTTTTTTCACCATGGAATATGCTCTTTTTTTTCAATGGACTCATACATACACTACTGGATCCACTTTCGTTATTTTTCTGGCCTTCTACAATCTTCATACGACCTGATGTTGATGGTGCAATTCGATTGGGTATCCCAATCTTTGCTGTAGGTCTAGGATCAACACTTACTGCTATTCTAGACTCACCAGGAAAGAGAAAGACGGCATGGGCATGGTTCATCTATCATAGCACAACTATATTTCAATTGTGGCCAACATCGTACTTTCATAGTGACAATCTCAAAGTTGGAGTGAGTGGATTCTATACTCACTTGACGCTAGCTGTGTTGTTTGGTGTTTATCTACTTAGAAACTGATAGTTCGATGACGACTGTTCGATTTGTTCTTTTACAAGTTTACAGAACCAACTCAGCTCGAAGTGATGATGGGGCCGAATCTTGCTGGGAAGCAAGTTAATAGCCTCATCAAAGATTGGCAGCAACGAGAAAAACAATCAGCTGAACCAGATAAAGCTAATACTAGTCCGAAAAACAATGTCACAATTAAAAATACAGAATCATTTGTCCCTAGACAATCTAGATCACAAACTGTTAGAAACGTTACATCTCCTCACAAGGTCAATAATATAAAAGAGAACGCCAACTTTAAAGAACTATTTGAAAAGTTGGAAAGCACGCCGTTACGAAAAGAAGCTTCACTATCACCTCCACAGTGTGCAATTTCACCTACAAACATTTCCGAAGACGCACATAAGATACCAATAAGATCGCCTAGAACACCTCCACAAAATATACCATCAACTGTTTCACCAAAAACGCCTTCAAAATTATCAAAATCGAATGTTGAAGATGTATCTACGAAAAAGATACCCGAACCACCTCCATTACCATCGAAAAATAAACCAATCAAGCAACGATCGTATTCTACTGTAGATATGATACGCAATAATCTTGGAAGTATTGGAGGATTACTTGAGAAAAAATTAGAAAGAAGTGAGAGTATGCCAGTTGCACCTTCAACATCTCCAATTTCGGCACCAAACAATAACGCACAATTGACACAGTGCCTACAAACAGTTATTACACATTTGTTAAACAAAGATTCAGATGAATCAGCATTATTCTCGAAACAAGCTTGGCCTGACATGGAAGTCAAAGAATTTTCTCCTGGTATATTTAAACAAATCAGAGATACGTTTGTCGATGGCAAGAGTGAGGAAATCAAGAAGGCTATTTGCGATAATCTTTTAAAAGTTATCAATACACCAGGAAAGAGTGGAGCAACGTTAATGTTTTCGCAAGACGCGGAGAGAAAGTTTGTCATCAAAACGATGAAGTGGCATGAATCGAAAGCATTACGAGATATAGTCAAAGTATACTACAACCACTTGAAAAATAATCCGCAAACGTTGTTGCCGCAGTTTTACATGCACTTCAGACTCCACATTAACGGCATAGGAAAAAACTATTTCATGGTCATGAACAATCATTTTGCCGGACACGTCATTAGAGAAACGTATGATTTAAAGGGCTCTTTGGTTGGCAGAAAAGCAGATGAGAAAGATTTGCTAGACAACATTAAGAAAGATTTGGATGTTGTCGAGAGCAAGAAGAAATTCGTTCTTGGACCTGCTGTAAAGGACAAACTTATTCGACAATTAGATTTGGATGCATCGTTCCTAAATAGCCAACAAATAATGGACTATAGTTTGCTGATTGGAGTTTCCGCTTCGAAAAAAGATTGCAGTAGAGGTATCAGCCGCGTTTGGAACTTGGTAGATAAAGAATTATACTGCATTGGAATTATTGATATTTTGCAAACTTGGAATTTTAATAAGAAGGCAGAAATGATGATAAAGAGCACGTACAACGAAGTACACAAAGTATCATCAATTCCTCCGCAAGATTACGCGAAGCGATTTACTGAATTCATGAATGAAAATATAACTTAAATCCTCTTCAAAAAGGCTCGTACTGTTAACACAAATGATTCCAAATTCTTTGTGAACTTTTTCTTACTTGCTACATCCACTCCATTTACTCCATTTAACAATGTGTTAAACGCTGCAGCTAATCGTTGATGAATCAGTGGATCTTTTTCTATTCCTATCAACGTTTCAACAACTGATCTAAATCGATCAGGTGCCCATGATATTAACGAAAACAAAGCTCGTGAAATGTTTTCAATTAATTCTTGGTCAAAGAATTCATATAGTAACACATGAAAAATTCCTCCTAGTAACATATCAATAAATGCCATGTTGCTTCCACAACACCGTTCAGTTCCTAAACTATAAATAGCAGTGTAACTCATGAGATTAATTTCAGAGTCCAAGTGTTTGATACCAAATAAAATGGAAGAAATAATTTGTTCAAAAAGAGGTTGCGGTAAACTAGCAACTCTTTCTGGGTATACTTCTAACATGTGCGTTGCAAGCGCAAAATATTGTTTGCAAAGTGTTGGAAACTAGATAATTAGTTGTATGTGCTATTTCTTACGTCTAGAATTTCTAATGTGATTAGTGGTAGAACATGGTTCATGCCTTGGAATACTACTTCAGAGATGTCGACTTTATCTTCACCTGCTCCAAAATCTAAGAATTCTCTACTTGTCATTTCAGTAAGAATTTGTAATAACGCCAAAATATCAGTAAACTGTTCCTCTTCGGCTTCTCTTGCGTATCTTCCAGTAAATGATCGACCAGAGTTGTACTTTCGATATGTTTTGATACATTCTAAACAGGCCATGAATAGTTGTCTACATTGTTGTCCTGTCAAATATGGCTGCAATGTTGATGTTACATCCTTGAAAAATTGTAAACATAAATTTGCCATGTTTTGGTAGGTGTGGTATCTATCCATTAGAGATACAATTTTCTCGAATATTTGTCCAATATTGAAAAATTTCCAAATAAAAGTGTAATTGTGTGGAGTTGAAGCACGAGCAACTCCTCTCAACTTTTCAATATAGTACGATACACGGAACATAAATTCAGCATTCTTGTATATCTTATCAAAATCCGATCTTGTCAACAATTCATGAAAGTGAGAATGAATCGGTAATAGTAACTCGTTCATGTACAATTCCATTTCATGTGTCGATGAAATACCATCGGATCCAATGGCTAAACATTCTGTAAATGCTCCTTTGATATCATCTCCTTGTCTAGATAGTGTTTGAAATGTACTTCGATCTTGAACGATTAATTTCTTCCAATCTTCACTCTTTGCTAAGAATCTTCTAATACGTTCGTTGTTCACGAGTACTTTGAAAAAGTTGATTGTTTCTAGTGCTAGATCTGGTTCACTTTGCCATTGGAATAAATTGGTTACAATCTTTTTCAGTAAGAGTAACGTGATTTGTTGTCCACTTTCATTATTTCCATATGTACTAGATAATTAGTGTGAAATGTGAAATTTACCTAGCGAGTGATGTACTAAACGTTTTGTGATATTGATACAATTCCATGTTTGGCATCAAGTATGAACCTGCCCATCGTTCCAAAAAACACATCAACTTTTCACCGATGCGCGATGATAGTACATCGATTCCCTTGTTGAGTAGGTGTGACTCTAATTCTCCATACTTGAAGATGTTGGAAATAAATACAAACAAAATGTTACTATTTGTATTTGTCAAATCAATAACCTAACGATTAGTATTTGTTTTTAAATCTTACTTCATCTGGAATCATTCTACTTTCACCTTCTGCTACATCTGCGAGAACAAATCCTGCAATATCTAGTATCCACTCAATATCGTCCCAAAGATCATCCATCTCTGAAATATTCTTTTCCAAATTGGATTGCAAGTTTGCCATTTTCGAAATGAAAATATTGTTTAGTAGTTCTAATGAGCTTCCGATATCACGTCTTCCAATGATCGCGATACTTGTCAAATATTCTTGTAGCATGTAATCTTCTTCATCTTCCTCTAACGCTTCCATCGCGATTCGTGTTTCTACAAAGTATTTGAAAATGGCTGCGCAATAGGCGGAAATGTTGAGTTCTTTGACGTTTGCTAGTACTGACCACGAATCAAGAAGCGCAGCGATTGCATCATAGTAGAGTGTATCAATTGATCGTGCTGTAATAAATAACGTGTCACGAGTTAACGTTGCCCATTGTTCAATGATCTAAAAATGTCAGAAATGTGATCGAATCGTACCTGCTTGAAGTTTTCCGTGTTTGCTATGCTCTTGATATCAAAGTTGGTTACTAGTCTTAATAAACTTTGTGAACAATAGTACAATTCGTATCCAATGTTTGTTACGACTTGAGAATCATCCAAAGCGTCTCGTTTGATAATATCAGAAATAATCGTAACTCCTAATCCTGCCATTTTGAACAATGCAGTGAGAATACAGTTCAAGAACATGTTCATCTTGTTCGCATCTGGGAATGCTTTCTAGAAAATGTTATTAATAATACTTAAACCGTACTCGTGATAAAGAAGCTAATTGGAACAGCGATTGTCGAATCAAACCCGATATTTCGTGTTCTCTGTATCGATCATGAATGCTCACTAACACTTCGATCAACATGGTATCTGTTAACTTTGGAACCCAATCTTCTGGTGGTGCAAGTTCAGCTGGTTGCGTTTTTCGTTTTCGTTCTGGATTTGTTTGTCTTGGATCATACTTTGAAAAATCCCAATTTAACACGTTTAAGAGTAAATTCATGGCTGGTGTGAACGTATTTGCAACTTGTTCTGACGGTGTTTGATTAATAAATTCTTTTAACATGGAAGTGGCAACCT
>JAESGV010000292.1_pt1 | contig 23016 bp, 18 predicted proteins | sample 9269781 | NCBI WGS metagenome assembly JAESGV01 (sample SAMN15741586, study PRJNA653496) | algae metagenome | isolation source: Tildeniella torsiva UHER 1998/13D and co-occurring heterotrophs from... | place: Slovakia: Slovak Paradise National Park, Hrabusice, Kosice Region | collected 2000-01-01
AACAAAAACAAGAAGAACAATGAGCGGCTCACCAAGACGATCTCGTTCTGCTTCACCACGTCGTGAGGAATCAAGAAGAAGCCGTTCCCCAGCAAATGCTAAAGAGTAATAATGATCACATATTTTTTTCTAACGTTTTTCAGTGCAATTGTAGAATCTACAACTCTCTTTGTCGGAAACTTGCCCTTCAATATTCGTGAACGTGAGTTGGAGGACATCTTTGCAAAGAATGGAAAGTTGAGACATGTAAAAGTCGGTTTTAATCCAAGAACTGGTACCAGTTATGGTTACGGATTCGTTGAATACATGGACCGCAGAGACGCAGAGGAAGCTTTCAAAAAGTATTTACAACCAGTTTTTTGTGTTAACAATTTTAAAGGTTTGATGGTTATGAACTTTATGGTCGCAGATTGCGTCTAGACTGGGACATGGGCATAGAAAAGAAACGTCAAATGGATTCCAAAGGTGAAAGACGCAGACCACCACGTAGTGATCGTGATGGTGGCCGCGGTTATGGAGGAGGTTATGGTAGTGGTGAAGGATACGGTGGTAGCTCATACGCACCATACCCTCCACGTGGTGGCGGATATGGAGGTGGATATGGTGGAAGCTATGGTGGAGGATATGGCGGTGGATATGGTGGCCCAAGAGATAGAGGTTACGGTGGAGGATATGGTGGCGGATATGGCGGTCCACGCGGTGGTGGATATGGTGGAAGATACAGTCCATACAGCGGTGGAGGATCTTATCGTCGTTCACCATCTCCAAATGGCAGAAGCTACAGAAGAGGACGCAGCAGGTCCCCAAGACGTGGCAGATCCTACAGCAGATCACCATCCCCACAAAGAAAGTCAAAGAGATCTTACGATCGTTCACCATCCCCACGTAGATCTCGTACGTTTCAAATTACTTGTTTTAACATTATATTAGGTGGAGGAAGCAGATCTCCAAATGGTTCAAGATCACGTTCTCCAAGTCCACGTCAAGGAGGAGATGCACAAGCAAACTAATTGATCGACAAAGTCTCACCACATTTTTTTAATTTTTTTTGTAGCTTTCACATCGATCATTCAAGACAAGAAAAATATTTAGATTTGTGGAAAATGGAATAAACATGAGCAGAGAAGATGTTGGAGTGTTAGATGGACGATTAGATGATTATTGTGGAGTCTGTTGATTTCTTTCTTCGAATCGTTGTCCCTTTCGTGTATGTCCGATTAGATTTTAATAAATTCCTTGTTTATTTCTTTTGCAATCCTACAGCCGTCGTAGGTTTGGGAAGAGTATTGGAGAGGCGTTGTTTGCGCTCGGTACGAGTATTTTCGATAAGTTGCTTGGTGCGCAGTACACGAAGAGATTGAGTGCTTTCGGCTGTACCACTACGTTGTGTTTCATTCTTTCTATCACGAAGAGTAGAAAGGGTGAGTACAGTGCCGTGAGGCGTTGTTCCTCGTATAAGCTCATGGGGATAGCTACGTTGTTGATGTGACAGTAGCTGCTTCGCTGTTTGCGCTCGTTTGTCAACGTGCGTGTTGCTAGCAACAAATGATAGTATTAGAGGGTTGATTTCTTGAGTTACATCAGACGGTGACTCTTTCAGTTGTGGGTAGGCGCTGAGAATAAGATCAATAAAGCGATACACCTCAAAGGTTGACAGTGTATCATCCACTAACACCACAGTTTCAGCATTCATGAATAATGGCTTAGCATTAGGCCCACCAGAGGCAAACCTATTATCTCGCATCGCACAAAGAAGCACACCAGTGACCAAATCATACGCATCAATAAATCGATCAGTAGCTACTATCATAATTGGTAAACCCTGAGCGACTAACAATTTATCAATTGTTGGTTCTGTCTCATAGTATCTCAGCCGATAGTGAACTTTATACGTCTCTTTTTGATCCTTGTTTTTACTGAGATCATAACAGTGTACGATCCTTGAAGCATCTGATGTTATCAGGAATTTATCCTTGTAGAAACTAACACTTTCAACTTTTCTTTCGTGTGGTTCTAGAAAATATAGTGTTGTTCCTGTACGTGTTTGCCACAGCGTCAAGTTTCCATTACTGAGTCCAGTACAGTATAGTTGATTATTTAATGGTTCGATATCTAGTGCAGTAACAGCGTCCGAAAAGGTCCAATCTTTTCGAACGTAACTGTCACCTTCAGCTAGTTTGTATCGAACTAGTATGTTTGTACCTGGCCACCACACGAGCATATCACGAACAACAAGCTTTTTCTGAGTTGGTTCGCTCACTTTGGAGACTAATAATAGTTGATTCATCTCACCCATTTCACGAGCAAGCTCAGAATTTGCTATAAATACTACTCTACAGTTATGCGTGTTATGTGACTGCCCACTAAACTTTGTTGTAGCAGGTTCTACCACTAGTGCACACTCTGCATCGTACTGCTTAGGTTGCTCTAACAATTGCGTTAGATTCCACTCTGAAAACTTGTACAGGACAGCAGATGCATTCATAGCGCACGAACCAAAACATACAGTGAAATATCGTAGATCATCTCTCATATGTATGTCATGAATCATAAATGATGGTACATCAGTCACATTGGCTACGTATTTGGCTATACTCGCACCCATATTGATATCAGAGATCAAACGAAGCTTTTCTTTATCTTCTGTCTTTTCTTCTGTGTTTTTTGCATAGTCAAAATAGAAATACAGTTGAACCAATGTTTTTTGTTTGCACGCTACTGCTACTGCGTATATTTTTGGATTTTTTGTTGTAGCGTCAAATAGTTTTATCGCTCGTACGATGTACTTGAGTGATAAATCTTCTTGTTTTGGCTTCATAGCTGTTTGTTGTCTCACAGATGGAGTTTGGGATGTTTTTGTAGCCGGTGACGTTGCTCTACTCTTTGGTGCTGGTTTCTTCACTTCTTCTTCTTTTGTTGGTGGAAAATCGGGCAGAGTAACGAGTACTTTTTTAAATGTTATGATTTTTGAGTTTGAATCGTTGATTTGATCGGAAACAAATTCTGATGTATCGATTACCGAGAGAATTCCAGTGCCTGAAATTGCAAATGCTCGTTCTCCATTGAAACTAATGTCATCAACGTATTCAGGAATCATTACGCTCGGTGTTAACGGTGGTTCCTCTTCTTTTTTAGTAGGTTGTTTCGGTGGAGGTTTTTTGACGTCTTTCTTAGCAGTCGATTGCGATTTTTGTTCTGGTTCTTTTGCAATCAAATTTTTTAGCTCATGCGACGGTATAACTATGTCCAATTTCGTGAAATAGTTACTTCGTTGGCATTTCGGCGTTGCTTTTCGCAATTTTCCTTTTGAAATGAGTTCTTCTCTTTCAGATTCAATTCTTTCTACCGCATTATCAACATTCAGTAGTATCTTTTTAATAGTGTTGTCTATTGACCGGTAAGGCTGAGGAAGTCTATCTATGAGCTCAGCGAGGTCGTTATGTTCCATTGTAACTCGTTTTGCCGCCAAGCTTGAAAGAATATTGTTGTTTATTGAGCGTATGGATTGGATGAGGTTCTTTGCATCCATGCTGAACGGTAGTACAACTCTGTGTATTCATCAACAAAGTTCTTACCGTGAGCCATGAGGCAACCCTTGATTTCCCAAGTATCACAAATGTCATTGATTGATTTGCGAACTGCCTTAGCATCGTTCAACTCTTTACGGAAATCAGTCTTGACACCCAATTTGTAGTAGACGTCTGTGAACATGGCAATAAGGCGGATTGGCAAGAATGGATATCCTGGGTATTCTTCTTCGGTGGTATCAACAGCTGAGTCAGTTACGATCAAGAAACCAGTTGGCTTGTGGAACAAGACAACTTCGTTCAAGAATTCGAAACCTTCGATCTTCTTCCACTCCAAGGATGGGAAGTCCTTGAGTGAGTTTGCTGAGAATTCTTCCATGTTGGGGTATGAAACTCCAGCCTTGGCGAAATTGGCTTGAAGAACCTTCTTTTGTCCTGGTGGAACGAGCATGAGTGGTCCGTTTACACCATATTCCTTGGCAACAGCTGGTAAGAATGAAACGTGGTCAGCGTTACCAACAATCAAAAGTTTGATGGTACCAAAGTTGCGGTAGTCTTCCTTAGTGTCGGGAATTGGATTGTAGATTGCCAACTCGTTGGTATCAGGGTTGCGAATAGTTACGATGCGAGAGGAGAGTGGTACAATGTTGTCGTACATGAATTCATGTTGTTGAGACCACAAGTTATCTGCAACCTTCTCAACTCTGTGGTAAACAGGTTGGTACACAACAATTGGTAGAATTGCTAGTGTGAGTAGACCACTAACAATGAAGGTAGTGGTAAACAACTTAGTCCAAAAGCCGTCGACGCTGCTTGACATGTTTTTGTTTGAAATTTCAAATTAACGTTTAGTCAACCTACTGATTTCTGAAGAGTGACAGGTTGTCTCATTTTTATTTGGCAACTGTGATCTTTAAGCAATGTTCTACAAGGAGTACATAAACGAAAGAAACGACTTGGCTGCAGGCACGTCGTAATTATCTGTCTTGCCAGAGGCCACATCCAGAATGCCAATAGTTTTATAGCCCTCTTTGTAGCCTACTTTACCAGGCACTAGTTCTTGTATCACATTCCCGTACAAATTGATCTCTTTTTCGAAAACTACCTGCCCTCTATTGAATATCTCAAGTTTTGAGAAATCTGTTCGCAATACTTTCCCATCACTCAGCAGTATTACTCTCCTGCTGTCATTAGTCTCACATAACACTGTCACTTGCTCCGTACGAATGTTTAGCTCATAAAGATGCTTTTCTCCCTCGCATAGTACCACGTATGGCGAGATTGCGATCATTTTACCTAGTAGATGCTCAATTTCCTTGGTGGATATTGTTTTAACAATATTGTATGAGGTATCGCGAACTAGCACTGTATCAGCTGTTTGAGTTACGATTGAACCGTCGGAAAGTTGAACACCGTAACAGTTCTGAAAGTTCAGGTCAGTTAACGTGCTCAGCGTCTTTGTTTTTCTATTGTATTCGCACGTCATATTATCAAAAAAAAGCAGTACGATACCATTCTTAAGTTCTAGACATTGCCTGCAGTATTGTGTGCTTTTTTCTTTGTTTGCATAGTGTACATATCGTCCAAATTTATCGCACTCGCAAATTGCGTCGTTGCAAGACTCGGTAATAAATCCACCATCTCTAAGCAAGTGAACTTCGAACATTGTTTCCGATATGCCATCAGGATCTGTTTGAAGGTATACTTCATCCTTGTTTGTCAGTAGATTATGTACAAATATTTCGCCAGTGTGGTTGTGGCGAAGTACAACTCTTCCATCCCAATCTTTTCTAATATTGTGTAGTTGTACCTTTAAACACTTTCTTAAATGTTCGAGAGTAAGTGTGGCAGTGTCAAGTTCATCTGCAAAACGAAATGAAACAGTTTCATTGCTATTTGATGTCGTAGTGTGCGCGAGAGAAGTACGTTTTTTCATTACAACTTGGTCAATTCACTAAGAAGCAACAAAGGCAACAGTGACGTAAGTTACTAAATTCCTTGTTTATTGTTGAATCGTTCTGTTGCTTGTCAAGTGTACATCAGAGAAATGTGACTTGCGTACGCAGGAAAGTAAGTTGTCTTTGGTTAGTTGTACTTCATGCATATCTGTGAGAGCTAATACTACACGGCGTAGCTTGGTGTTTTGCTTGAATACTATGGCATTCCCAAATGGATGAACAGCAATGTCTTCAACAGGGCAGTTTTTGAATGATTTCAGACGATTGCCATTTTTATCGTAGATTTCAAAGTCGTTAACATTGCAAAAGATTAGAAATCGATCAACACAAGCAAATTTGAACGCGAGATGAGGGAAGCTAGTTTTTCTAATAATTGTTCCATCAAATCTCATTTCCATGATAGTATGGTAAAACGATAGTAATATTGAGCGTTCAGTCACAAAACTGCCTGTGAACAGACCCGGAACAGTTTTGGCCCAAACAAGCGAAAGACTCATATCTTGCACATTCCATCGTTCGACAACAAACTCTGTTTGACCATAAACGTTACTGTTCTTCTGTGTACTCACACTAATAACATCATCCTCACAATTGTGTAATTCTTTTGTGGTATAGTTGCGTGGCATACTGAATCGCTGTTTCGTTTGAAGATTGTAGAGGTCGATTCCCTGTGTATGCTTCGGAGTTCCGAAACAAATAATTTGTTCGTTCAAACAGATAGTTGGTTGATGATTAGCATCTGGGAAATGAACTTGTAGAACAGTATCTTGCGTAACGTAATTGATAATCTTAATGAGGAACTGTTTGTTGATAGAGAGCGAGTTTGGTTTTAGCAGTACACAATCAGAGCTTGGAATTTTGATTATTTTGTGCCCTTTGTCTGCAATCCTACCCAATAAATAAAATTCTGGATACGCATACAGGTTCACTCCCAAAGTGCTTGAAGTTGCGAATAATGTTGAAGATAGAAACCCAAAACCGTTAACATCTAATGCGCAAACTTCAGTGAACGAAAGGGAACGAAGGTCGTGCATGCTCTTACTGTTGTTCAAATTGACTAATTGTAAGTTATGTAGCGTGAATGAACACTCACAAACTATGCATAGGCCTATTAGCACCTTTGTTTCTTCTGAACTAACGTTTCTGATCTACAGTAACTCTTTGTAAAATACCTTCAAATTGACTCAACACGCGATGGATGCAAGTGTTCAACCAGTGTTCGACGAGAGCCTATTCGAGGACATTTTGCGCAAGTTTGTGAACATTATTTTAAAAGCCCGTATAAAAACCATTGGAAATAGAAAGACATCACCCCTGGTACTGTTTCATACAAACACACTAACAAATAAGCTAAACTTTAACTTTGACGAGAACAAAAACTATGATAACCAAATAGAATCAGTCCAGGATTGCGGCGCCACCAACAGAAGTATTTATTTGGACGTGTATATTACTTATGAAGGTCAAACCTACTTGCTAGAACGATGGCGATTGCAATGTAGTCGCGTTACCTACGAACGCATGGCCGAAAAGAGTCACATTCATTTAGCGTCATTGATTCGCGCTTTGTACACTTACATGATCATTCTACCGGCCAGTAATTTGTTCGGAATACCAAGGAACATTTCGTTTACCATCGCGAACAAACCAAATATGAAGTTTGAAATAGAGGATGGCTTATTCGGTTCCGCGAAACTGGCACCGGTATGTCTTACGGAGACTGGAACAACTTTTGAGATTATAGGAAGGTACAGGACAGACATTTCCAATTTCTTGAAAGCACCCAATAATGCAAATAGTCTAAACAGTTTACTTGTTACTGACTACTTTGAAGAAAAATCACCAGAGGTAGCACAACCATTAGAACAATCCATTTTCGCAATTGACAAGGACGCCACAAACATTCATACTTTTTTGAACAGACTAGATCAAGCGTTATTGTTTTCCTTAGAGGGTGACTATGATACAGTTTCTTATCCACAAGTACTAGACGAATATGAAAAAGTTAAAAGTTTAGCAAATGAGGTTCTCTTAGAATAAAGATTTGTAACTGACATCATCGCACACAACTGAGAAAATGTCACTTTCGAAGCCCACAGTAGCAGACCGTTTAGCCAAACTCAGCCCACGTGTGGTGTTGATAATTCCATGTTTGATGCCAGCGTTGATGGGTAACGAAGGTGGTGTTGGTCTAACAGGGATCGGACTGGGAACAATCTTGGCCAGTAATGAAACTTTCTATATTAACGAGTATTAGGTCGTGGAATAGAGGACATCGTAACATGTTTATCATCACCTTCGCCATCACTCAAATTAACGCTTGGAGCCATCGAAACAGGCATAGCCTCAGTGGTTATTTTCCAAGGACTCGAATTGAGCTCTAAAACCAACGCACGACTTAAAAAACTATGCAAATTGGGAGACTATGTCTATTTTACAGAGGGTATATTAGTGGGAGCATTTATATTTGCTCACGGACTCACATACTTTAATCCATCACTCGTGAACACTTTCCCAGAACTCATCAAGATTTTTAACTATCCAAATATCAATCAAAACAATCGTATTCATGACGCATGGAAACCAATACTCCGCGCAACACTCGTATCCTCACAAATATTCAAAATACTCGCCGGATCGTCCTTGGCATTCTGGTCACTAGAACAAATTGGAGAAAAGTTAAAAGTACCCTACTTGAGACGTTGTTTCACAGGAACTATTGAAAAACTAGTAGAAACAGGAACAAAAGTGATTGAATACGTGACACCAGCCATGAGTTCCAAGAAAGTACGCGCAGGTTTAGGATCACTCGTTTTCACAGTTAGTGCAGGGGCCAGTATCGAATTTTGGAGACGATTACTCACTTTGCACCAAGATTTTGCTCACGATGTACATTTAAACACAAGTATTGGAGCGTCGTCGTTTGGTATGGCGTTAGGAGCAAATTTATTCTACGCTGCAACAGATAGATCTCCAGGAGGTGTTGATTTACCATTAGCTTCATTCTTTTTGGGAATTGCGAGAACATTGTTCAAGCATGAGCATCGATTGTTCTCGTTGAGTACTTTCCCAAGACTATCAGAACCTGCTATTTCATACAAGACGTTATTGGCCTCCTCTGCGATTGTAGCGTTGAGATTACAAGCATCCAATCGTATTGTCTCTCTTATTACTGGTTTGTTCGGTGAAAAAGGCAAGAAAACAAAAGAATCGTATACTTATGCAAGCGATAATGTTTCCATGCTTACTATCAGCTCTTTAGTATGTTATGCGATGGTACAGCGTACTTTGGATTACTACATTAATCAACCATTTACCAAAACTAATGAATTTGGTGCGTCAGTAACCTGTGGAACTGCTTTAATGAGTGGGTATTTGGCATGGGAGTTTATGTTTGGACGTAGACCAAATGGTGACAAGATTGGAGAGAAATTCGTTCGCGCATACTTGTCAGGAAGTGTAATTACGGGTCTTATCTCAGTTTACTCCAAATATTTTATATAAATTATGTAACATTAAATTAAAGTGAATGTTGTTAACTGGGTAATCCAAATCAGTAATTCTCACCACACGAGCATACACCATGCTTGAACTTATGCCAGCTACTAGCATCGCGAATCTTGATCGCTCTGTTCTCATACTTGGAGACCAATCTAGCAACTTCATGACAATCGGAACAAAAACGAAGATTTTTAGTAATAGTTAGAGGCGTGCCAGCTGCACCAAGTATTAATCCAAGTCCAAGCGCAAGTTTTTCACTATGACGCCAAAGGTGCTCCTTTTTGGCCTCATCGTCTTTTAATTCTTTCATTACACAAGTAGTATCTGCAATGTACCCTTGACGTTCCAAGATAGATCTTTGTCTATCTAACTCTTCCAAGATTTTCTTTACCAAGGGATGACTATCGTCTTCAACAACAAACGAATGCACTTTGTCGTTGTACTCACTACCATAGTCGTGATCGGCTTCACATGATCTTATGTATATACTAGATTTGCCTGGTATCCTATTCACACTGTATTTGCTCATCATTTTCGTTGATTCTCTGCTTTCTTTCCACATATTTTGCTTTGCATAGACATTTTTCATGAGCATGTACGTTGATGCTTCCATAGGGTCATTCGTGATTAGTTTTTGCGATATTCTCTTTGCTCGTTCGCTATCGTTAAACTTTCTACAACCACTCAGTAGAGCTGTAAACATAGTGGAATCTGGATGTGGACACTCTTCAAGTATATTCTCTGCTTTCTCTAAAATTCCTGCACGTGCGTATGTATCAATCATACATGCATAATGATATTTATTTGGAGTGATGTTGTATCGACTCTTCATGTTCCTAAATATATGTACAGCTTGATCCACTTTTATTCCATGATTACATGCGCTTAGCGCACCGGCTAATGTTTGTGCATCAACTATGATACCTTTATTTTGCATGATATCAAGCAGATCAAGAGCTTTTTCTACACACCGATTCATACCATAGCCGAATATTAACGCGTTGTACGTTACAATGTCTTTTTCGTTCATAGAAGCAAACACTTGTTCAGCTTGCTCTATCTCACCACATTTGGCATACATATCTATTAACGTGTTGTCTACCTCTAGTGAAGATTTCGAACGTTGCAGGTATACTCGGTGTATATATGTCCCTAGTGCTTCCGACGCGATATCAGCACAACTAGCGAGTAAGGAACTATATGTGTACTTGTCTGGTTCTGGACCGTGTATTAACATATCATTGAATACGTTGATCGCTCTGTCAAGCATCTCCCACTTGCAGTACATCTTGATTACATTGTTCTTGTGGATAAGGTTGTGGTAAGTATCAGTGATCTCATGGAGTCTGTACCCAAGTTTGAAGTTACGCACATCGGCACATGCATTCAGTAGGATCGTGAATACTTTGGCGTCAATAACAGTTCCTTTACAGATTTGATCTTCAATGATATCCATTGCTGCTTTTAGCTTTCCACAACTAGCATAGAATATGATCATATCTCGTATGGTTACATCATCCAACTTTATCTGTAGTTTGTTTATGGAACTAATAATACGCTCCCCATCTACTAAGCGAGACTCTGTACATCCTGAAAGCAACGTGCTAATAGTATACTTGTCAGGTGTAGGTCCTGATCTTACCATCTCATCAAATATTACTATAGCTTTATCCAACTGGGATGTCGCTACAAAGGCTTTTATCACACTATTCTTGATGAATATATTTTGCGGAATGCCTGTCGTAACAAGAACACTGTAAACGGTTTCAGTAGCAGAGCGATGAGCATCTTCTGTACACCCTGAGAGCAAAATAGAAAACGAATACGAGTCTGGTTTTGGCCCATGCTGCATCATTTCGTCGAGAAGGTGTAACGCGATATCCATCTTGTTGCATGTTGTGAAAACTTTTAGTAATAGGTTCATAAATTTTGTGTCTAGCATGATATTATGTTTCTTTGCATCTGAGTATATCATTTGAGCCAACTCTGGTTGTTTGAACTTTGCGCATATTCCCATCATTGCGCAAAACACAAAATTATTTGGCTTTTTTAAGGCGTGGTAGATCTTCTGAGCTTCGATTGTGTTAATACACTTCGGAATTAGAGTCGACGCACCCATAGCGTCCGGTGCAGTAAAATACAATTTTGTTGCAGTTTCTATTTGGCCACTGGACACTAGTTGGTGAACCTGCTTCCCTGCCATATGGTACCGTCGTATCACCCATCGTTGCACTGTTTTGTTGCAAATCATAAACGGTTTGTGTAAAGTTTGACAAAAACATGCTATACACGGTACCAGCAGAGGTTTTCGACTACATCATTCAGCACATATACCCAGATACATTTTATAGTTTGATGCTGACGTGTTCTTTGATTTTTGATAAAATACATCACCCACGTTCATGGAAAATTATTTACACTGCTTACATACGGTTTAAAAAACATGAACTACTCGTTTCAAAGAAGCGTTCGATAAGAAAAATGAGATCCTATGAAAAAGCACTCAAAACAATTCCGACTGTGCGAAAACCAATGTCTTTTCATGGTTATTTAAAACAAACAATTATCGAACACTACCATAGAAAACCTATAGTATCTGACGATATGTCTTTTGAACAAATATTCACCAAAATAGAAGATACAGCAAACACTCTTGTCGAAACAGAAAAACAAAGAATACCACTACGAAAACTAATAGGAACATACAAATTTAACATATTTGATCGCTATTTAGGTGCTTTGCATCACGATTTCGATCAAGAACAAGTATCTCAACAAATCGAGCTAATCATTTCGAGATATCAAGCACGTAACAACGAACCACATATAAACCATATCGTTGACCCAAATTTAATTCGCATTGTAGTAACACAACTCGCAAAGAACAAATGCGGAGGAGGGTTCATACCACTCCTGCATCACCTATCATATGATACAATTAGCCATCTATTAGAGTCTGGTTACATAGATACGTATCACATCAAACGACTTGGTTCGCACTTACACGTTATCCTAGCGCGAGGTGATTTTCAACTAGCCAATAAAGTACTCCGTTACGTTCCACTTACAGGTGGCTGCATCATAAACGCATGTGAAAGCGGTATGAACTTCACACCTCAGATCGTAGAGTTTTTCAGAGAAAGAGAATTGTATCGATTTAACTCACAGTATACGTTACTTGCTATCTTTTTGAGATTTGTCAACATTTATGATCAGCATTTTGATGAAATGTTTAGAATGTTGGCTCGAAAATCCGCAGACATCGATTATATTTACTTTTATGCGTTAGAGAATCGAAATCCTTTGGAATTGATCAAAAGATTGAGAGGTGATGCAAATGTAACATGGTTTGGAGAAACATTGTCTGAAAGAATATCCAAATTGAAACTACAGAATGCAAATGAAATTAAGTTATACTTGGGAATAAAATAGCTCGCATATTTTTGTAACGTGTTAGTTCTTGGTTGGTTATTGTCAACCTTTCTAATTTCGTACGTGAAAAAAAGACAACAGGACTCGCAGGCATAGAAGCCGACCATGTTCAAAAGTAACACTAGTGGTGCGATGAAGTTGTTTTCGCGGCCCAATCTGAAATAGATTGTAAGATGCACAGAAATTGTGCACAATGCGTATTACGGTTAGCCTATTTTTTCCACTAGAGGTGGTTTTGGGTTTCGTCCAAATACGATAGCCTAGTAACCAAAAAGGTACGGGCGATGTTACATTACCTGCAAATGACAGGAGTGTACAGAAGCACTTGTTGAATCACGACGTGGAACCAAGGACATAAAAAATGTACTTGAGCACAGTATTAGAACCAAGACAAAAGTTCTTGATGAATCAGTATTGACGTCAGTTAGAACCAAGATGCTAGTGTTCTTGATGGAACGACTGGAACCGAGACATTGCTCTTGATGAATCACATTGCGACCAAGACAAAGTGTTCTTGATGAAACCCAATGGTGAACCTAGAAGCGTAAAATGTTCTTGACCCGACAGTAGAACCAAGACACGATAAGACTACGGTCTTCAAAAGGTTTTCAGCACCACTAGTTTCCCCTGTGCGCACAGGTTTTCTAGTGTTGGCTGTTTTTTGCCTTGACACCTCTAGAAGAGCTACTAAACGGTACCTCCTAGTAGACGAAAAGAACGTCGAAGAAAATAGACGGTGAGGTTGCTAAATCGCGTAATTCCTAACAAAGCCTAGAAAATAGGTACTACAGTGGTTGGCGCAGATAGAAAATCTTACTCGCCATGACAATAAATTAGTCAAAACTAATAGTTACCACAATCTAAAGACTTTTTATTTTTTCTTTCAAAATCTTTTTCGATTGTTTGCACAATTCAGCTTTGTAACAAACACATGCAACGATACAAACCAGCACCTAAGAGGGTACCTAAACCAGACATGAATGATAAATTGGTACTATTTCACAACCGAATACAACCAACTTCCACACCACGAATGTACGTAACAGACGCCAAAATCTCCTCGTTTGATAACGCCACAATACAATTTCACATTCCGCCCTACTATCCCAACAATGTAATATATTTCGAAGTTGAAGTAATCAATATTGATAAAAATGCATTTGATGGTGCTGTAGGTATCGGTCTTGCTCCTAAAAACTATAATAAGGGTATGGTTGGTTGGCATGAAGAATCTATTGGCTATCATGGTGACGATGGTACCGTATACACGGGCCAAAATCACGATGACGACGAAGATGACATAGAAATACTAGACACCGAAGAAGCTGATAATATGAACGCAGATGACGACGAAGGCTCTTGGGAAAGTGTAGAAAGCAACGAAGATGTGATCTTGGACACGTTCGGTGAGGGAGACGTCGTGGGATTACTATGGGATAAAAACACTGGGAAAATCAAATTCTCAAAAAATGGAAAATATACAACAGCAGAATACGCTCGGCATACTGAAATGTATCCAACGATTTCTGCTGATCGTGGAATTACTTTTTCTGTAAATTTCGGAGAGTCGGAATTGTTCATGATGAAGAATATTCCACAAGAAAAAACATGTATTCAAATGCGAAACAAATTGCAAGAAAATAGAAAATATTCTGATTTAATTATAATAAATTAGTGAGTACATTTCTATTTGCTATTAAATTTAGATTCTGATCAAATACATAATAGTATTCACTGAACGAATACGATTGCACGAACTGTTTCATCAATTGATTGTTATTGTCGCTTAGTAGGTTATGAGCATGTTTCGCTGCTTCAGTATCGAAACTCTTGTTACTACATATGATATAGTACTTGTTTCCCAATTTTATACTACACTTTGGTAACGTTGAACCCTTACTTGGTTCATACTCGAAGACAGAAATCGTCTCCTCTGAACGTTGATCACTATATTCATCTTCAGGCCACGTAGTCGTTCCACGTTTCACTTTATTATCTAATGGATAGTATCTCAACAACTCATATCGATAATCAACAATCAATCCATTGCACTGTTCATGAAACCAGTTTGTTACTTGATCTTGTAACGTGTACAAGTGTAAATCTCCAACACTAGTTACGTTCACACCTTGTATCATTTCGATAAACATTTTCTGATATTTTGTAACAATTTCTAAATGTAAAATTGGTTCTTTTGGGACTTGTCGATACAGTAATGATTTAATATCTGGAAATTGTTCTATTGTAACATCTTTTGTAAAACATTCGATACCATTCATTAACGCAATCGTTTGACAAAATCGAAATGTTAATGTTTTGATCGTGTCTGCATCTAGATCTAGTTTTGTGATATCTAGTTCGGAAACTGTTGTTTTCCTAAAGTGGAAATCGTATGATTGGATCGCTTGTACTACGCGTTCACGAATAGATGGAATTTTGCGTAACTTGACCAACACGTGAAGTAACGTTTCGTTCACTTTCATCGCTACGACTCGTTTTATACGATGCATAATAGGTAACTCGAATTGTTGCTCGTGCATCGAGTATGTCGTAAGCAAAGCGTTATTTACACTATCGATAATACCTATGTAACAATAGTTGACGATTCCATCTTTGATAGTGATGATATTACGATCTTGATCTAGTTTCTCACCATCTTTTAGAAAATCTTTTGCAACTTTTGGATCTGGTTTTTGTGGAAACAAATAAATCAAATCAGTATCGACGCTATTTGGAGATCCGTGTCGAAAGAATGGTACAGTAACTTGAGAGATGGGTTTTTGAAACGTAACACCATGTAGATGAGTTCTCCATTCTTTCCAATGAGGGAACTCGTTAGACCCAAATAAAAGACTTGTTCCAGTAGTGTTAGGTATAGAATGTGATGTTATAAGTGTATCGCATGTAAGATGAGCGTATGAAGACGCATTGGCGAATATTACACGGTCTAACCAAACTTTGCCAAAAACTTTGTTTATCCATGCTATACGTGCGTCTGTTGGTGGTGTCACAGTTGTGGGTACTGATGCGTATTCGTGTTGCGAAACAGGTTTAACGAGAAACAAGTCGTACGTGAGTGGAAAAATCAATCGAACGTCTAACCCTTCTTCTATCATGTCTTTTAGCGTATTTATCGCATGTTCATGTGTATGCATTGATTTATAGAATGTTTCATCTTGTAGTATTTGTTTTGTTCGCGTGATAAGAAGTTTTTGTTGTTTCTGCGAGACGGTAGTCGTTGGTTTAGGTTTGAACATGAACTTTATGTCCTCCTCTGTGCATCCTATTTCTGTGTCGCGCTGAAGATGATCTAACAGATGTTCATAGAACATAGTAACAGTATTGTCGACACTCACATGTATTTGCATCGTGCGTTTTTGAAGATGCAATGGTTGGTTGTAAACTACGGGGCCCGAATTTTATTAACGTGAGTTGGGGATAGCACGAACTACAACAAAAAAAATAATTACAGAGCAAATTTAGCCAGAGCAAACGTTGATCTCTATCGTCTTTATCGCATAAAAAGATCTGATAGATTTTAATATGGTAATCAAGAAGCTGCTTCACTTGCAAAATAGAAATACATGGCTTACTGGCAGCACGCAAGGTCATTTTGCGAGAATGGGTTTCGAGGCTTTAATTGCGTTTTCATCAAAGTTTATCATCGCTATTACTAGATTTATTATCACGCGATTACAATCACACCACCTTCGAAACCGAGTTTATCAGCCACAAAAATACGAGCGTCAGATATTCAATATTCTGAAACATACGTACCATCACACCTAGTATCAAATATCTCGCAAAGCAGACAAAATCATGTGCGCGTTACGTATTACGGATCGCATAAACGGTATCCAATCAATCAGCCGACTATTTCCTTTCGAATTATCCCAAGTCCCATTTTGCCGTTGCTGCTACATTTGCTAGAAGCATTCAGTGGTCTGTTTCAAGCACTAGAGCGCTTTCATGTTGTCCTCGACGAGCCCTCAGACGAAAAGTTGTGCTGGTTGACCGTATTGTCCCATATTAGCAGTCTATCACGTTTATTTTTCATTCAAAAGTTTTGTTAAACACAAGGTACTGAAGCCTACTAAGGTAGGACTTCATCGATGACAACAGCGACAGAAAACATAACGGGAAGATTGGTAGTCTTACTGCTGCGTGCACTTAACGGTTAGCGTGAATAGTTCATCACACTATGGTACAAGCCGTTAGCAGCGTTTGGTCTCACCATCAACTCGACTAGGTTCTGCAAAGAAAAGAGCGAACTAGTCCAAAAGGTGCGTTCTGTGTTATGTCTGTGATTGGGTTAATAGCCCTTGATCAACATATGTAAGCTGTAATACGGAAGACATCTCTTTTGGTGAAAACTGTTGGTATAGCGTCTAGAACATATAAGAGTTTACTTTTTGTTCCTCTGTTTGACTACTTCTGTCCTTTGTGGTCTCTTTGAAGAATTTTAAATAACATGCCACTCCGTTGAATTCGATTTGCATGTTTGATGAAAACTATCAATGTTTTGGTATAGATGCTCATCCAATTGTCAAGAATTGGCTAGTCCTAAGTTATATTTGCGACAATTTTGACAAAATGATGCCATAAGCTGCTCTAATACGCAACAGCTTGATTTGATTAACAAATAATGTTTAAATTTACAATGGTGGTCTCATCAATTGTTGTTGATACTGTTGATATTGGTCATAGTACTGTTGTTGCTGCGCCTGCTGATACATTTGTTGCCACTGCGCCAACTGTTGATCCGTATACTGTCCATAATACTGCTGACCATACATTTGAGGCGAGTATCCATAGTACTGCATTGGATCTTGCTGTTGTACTAGTGGTAACTTTGGTTGCTCCTGTTCTTCGTCCAAACTCAACGCACTACTGTTAATTGAAATACTGTTTTCCGATACACCCGCCAACTCAAAGATATTCAGTGACGTGTTTGTTTCCAACTTGTTCAAGAATCTCTTCTGAGCAGAGTCCATGGTCGTGATTTGTTTTGGTTTCTTTTTTGTTGAAGGTTGTATGACAGGCGTCTTTGTTGGTATTTGACTGAACGATAATGGTCGAGAGAGCGAAAGTGGTGTTTTGATTGGCTTTGTTATTGGTTTCGTAACTGGTGTAACTAACCCATCTGCTTCTGGCGTGACTGTCTCTTGAGGTAGTGAACTTAATGAACTACTGGAACTGTTTAGATCTTCTAAAGAGCTAGCACTGGTATCAGATCTCTCTTGTGCGATTGGCAACGGTGTATTATGTAATCCAAGTGTCGATGAGATAGTAAGCGGTGTAGCAGCTTCTGCTTTCGTTACTAGCGTCTTTGGCGTTTGTGGAGCAACGTTCTCCTTATCAACCACTTCCAAGTCCAACTTTTTCTTACTCAAATCGTTGATTCGTTGATCTTGATTCCTCTTGTGCGCTTTCAATAAAATCTAAACAGTTACTCGTATCAAAACTAACATACTCGCATTCTTCCATTGTCTTTTTCCAATTGTTCCACGTGATCTTTTTTCATTTCCATTTCTTTTTCTATTTCGCTCACTCGTGTTCTTGCAGTGTTCAATTGATCCATTAACGCTTTTTGCATCAAATGTTTTGATTGTTTCAAACTTTCGATTTTCTCCTCTTGTTTTCGTTTCTCGTCTTCCAACGTAGTGACTTGTTTCTGCGCTTCCGATAACGAATTGAGTAGTGATGTATTCTTTTCTGCTAACTCGTCTCGTGCTTTTGAAACGTTCGCTATTTGGAATTGTTTTTCGTGTAATTGCTCTATGAGATCATCTAATTCTTTTCGTTTTTCTTGTGCGAGTTCATCATTACGAGATTGAATCTCTTCCAACTCTTTTCTAGTGGCATCAAGTTCATCTTGTAGTTTTGAGGATTCTGTTTCTAGTTCTGTGACTTGTTTCTGACTTGAGAAATTCATAGATGAGAATGTATCAAGTTGTGCATGAACTGTGGTTAGTGCATTATTTAGGTTTGTATTTTCTGCCTGTAATTCATTCGCTGTTGCTTCAAAATAGGTTCTCTACAACAAGTTAGTAACGCTGTATGTCTTACGAATTTTGTTTCTTCTTTTAGTTTGATATCGTTGAGTTGGTAGGCTCTTTCTAACTCTACGTATCGTTCTCGCAGCAGATTAAATTCGTTACTTATTTTTTGATACGCCTCTTTTGTTTGTTCCAACTCTCCCACCGTGTGAACCTCTAAATGTTGCTTCTCGCCAGTAATCGCTTCGTTTTTGTTTTTCAATACAGATACTTCTGCGCTGCGTTCTTGTATCACGGACAATAGTCGTTCTCGTTCTTCATTTTGATCTGCCAACTCTGCTTTGAGTATCGCGACTTGTTCTGCTAACCGTTCACTCTCCTCTGCTTTTGTAAATAGTGCTTGTTCTGTTTCGCTAAATCGTTCGCTAATGAGTTTCTCAGATGCTCGTAGTTCGTGTAACTCCTCCTGCAAATTATTTAATATCATTTCTTTTGTCGATAACTCATCTTGTAGCGATTCATTCTCACGTTTTGTCTTCCCTATCTCGTACATTAATTCTATTTCTATTCCAGCTTCATCAGCTTTCACTTCGAGTGCTTGTGAAAGAGCTTTTATTTCATCTACCTGTTGTTGAACTTCTTCTTCTAGCGTAGCTATTCTACTTTCCTGTAGCTGTGTCTTTTCCTAACAATTTGTTAATGTATTTTTCAACATGAACCCACTTTTAGCTTGAAAACTACAGTCTCTATTTTGTTTATTCCAATACCTCTTATTCCAGAATTTGCTACGGGTGTAGCTTTTTTATTGATATCCTGTCTTGCTTTGACCTTGCTGGACATGGTAGCGCGAAGTTGTCTTGTAAAGAAAAATGTCAATAGTCCTGCTTAAAATTAGTTGTTGAGATTAATGTTGACACTAATGTACAATAATATATCACGTAGTGAAGATGTTGATCAAGATAAAGGAACAAATTGTTTACTACTTCGCTAATTTCCATAAACGTCCACTCCAATTCCTGTCGACTTATGCAAGAAAACTAGCTGAGTCAGATAAAACGTGGACCATGTCGGAATTGAACCAACTCCTGCGGTAATGCACCCGCTATGCTTCCTGTTACACCAGAGGCCCTCGCCTTCATAATGGCAACACTGAAGTGTACCTTGTCTCCTGCTTCAACTAGCAAGTATTATGGTAGAATATCTGTTCCTTATCGAGACCTGGTACGAATTGAAAACCTAGTGGTGTAACACCATAACTGTATTGTAAAACAACAGCGCGAACAGTAAACCACAAGTTCAGACACTATGAACACCGAAATAATAAAACCGCTCCAGGTGAAAGATTCTACAGTATTTAACGAATGGATTGATATCGACATCCAAACGAGTATCACCGTAGATGTAGAGGATTTATTCTCGAAACTTTCACTTATTATGCAACAACCCAAAACGATAACGTTTAAATATACAAGAGACTATGACAACGAAGGCATAGTTTATTGGCTCGGAACAAAAAAAGGCACATCAGAGTGGATCAACCCACATCAGTTAGAAAGTGTAGCAATAACAGCATACCCTGGACTGTATGAGGGTTCCTTGGATATGTTCGTTAGCAACCAAACTACAACACGATCATACACTCACAACGACCAAAACTCACACGTCATATTCGACTTTCGGCCCAGTAAAATACAAATAAGACCATCTGCATACACACTAGGTTACGCAAGTTGCAGTACGTATCCAAGAAACTGGATTCTTCAAGGATCCAATGATGGTTCAACATGGAATACTATTAAAACCCATGTTGCAGATTCAGGACTAGATAACGATAGTTATAGTCACACATGGCGTATCGATGGAGTTCAAGAGCGATACAGCATGTTCAAGATCCAAATAACAGGTCCAACTGCTCATAGTAATTATTATCTTGTATTTTGTGGATTAGAAATGTATGGTGATGTGTACCAGTATTAAATGTAAAACCTTATATTACTGCCACATCTGCAGCAGTGTAACCAAACTCTCCTATAATATACTTTACCACAGTATCTGTTCTAACGTCGTGAAAGTTTAATCCAACCTTATCGTAGTAGACAAGTATAGAACCATGAGAAGCAAATGGACGATACGTAGTCGAAGCTGGTGAGCATATTACTTGATTTTGTTTTGTTTTTAGATCGTATAGCCTACATACGTATGTACGGTTTTGGTTTTCTAGAACGGCCAACTTGGTCCGATCTACAATCTCTATGTAAACTCCTCTTTTTATATTTCCATCAGTAATGATATGAGTTTCCACTCCTGTGTGCACGTTAACAGAAGTAATAAAGCCAGAAGTAGCGTATATTAGCGTGTTTTCATCAATGGAGTCAATTGAGAACAGCCCATAACTTGGTGAAATTGGAATATCACGTATGTGAGTGATGCCGTTTGATATATCCCAGAGCTGTAAGTTACGACTCTCGGAACATGTTACAACTGTTCTGTCACCAAGAGCTGCGATGTCAAGGGCACCTCTAATTCCAATTTTTTTATAACCTATTTTACCTGTCGTAGGATCATATACGCTTAATGTAGCTGAACTGTGGAACACCATGTACTCTCCTACTGGCATCATGCCAATGTAAAATTCTGCTTCATTTAATTGTATTATTTCTGTACGTGTTTGGGAATTTATGTCATATATTTCAAGAGCAGAATCGTGCAATGCAAATAGTTGGCTAACATTGCGGAAAGCTAATACCCCACGATTCACTTTGTACGGTATTTTGCACAGAGGTTCATCCGAATAGAGGTTGTATACTTCTATATTTTTGTTTTGAAGACACGCAGCTAATGGTCCTCGTTGTGCTTGCCCTCTCATCTTTGTTTTTAATATTTCAAATAAATCCGATAGTGGTAAACTATGTTCTGACGTGTATTGTGTTGCTACGGTAACATAGTCGAACGAGTGTCTACACTCCTCTAGACCACGAGTTCTCTGTTTGGACATTTGGTTCAGTTGTTCAAAACTTTTTGATGCACACAAACACACGATGAGCGACGGTGAGCACGAACACGTAGAGAAAGAAGAAAATATACCAACAGAACCCACTGTTAACACTATAAAAACAGAATCGGGTCTCATCAGTTCAATACAAACGGGTGGAAGTTTAAACGCAGTATCCGCTTCGCCAGATGGAACACTTGTCGCAGTCGGTGGTAGAAAAGTGTACAAGGTCTTCAAACTTACTGAGGATGGTTTTTCACTGCAAGTTAATTTTCGTACAGCCAAAAAGAACATGAATTACGGTGCAGTTGATTTAAAATGGCATCCTTTACCTAGTAATTATTCTGTTGATCACTAACCAATTAGGTTGCGCTCATTTGATTGCCACTGCACCAACCAATGGTAAAGTTGTAATATGGAACTTGAATAGTCGTGTTAGTGGAAAATTAGAGCGACAATTCGATCAACACACGCGGACAGTCAACTCTGTTTGTTGGAGACCATATGATGAAGCGTTGCTATTGAGTGGTTCACAAGATGGAACTGTAAAACTCTGGGTGCGTACTTTTAACAAATTTTTAACATTTTAGGACACACGGCAGGCTGGAGTTGCGCAATCGTACGCGTGTAATTCTGAAGTTCGTTCAGTTAAATTCAGTCCTCACTACAACAACATTTTCGCTGCTGGAATCGAGTCTGGAGATATTCAAATATGGGATATGCGCAAAGAAGGTGGATTTCAACGTTCTTTTTCTGCCCATAATGGATTGATTCTAAGCGTCGACTGGCATCCATTCAATAAGAGTTATGTCGCAACAGGAGGTCGTGATCGTGTCATCAAAGTATTTTTATTTAATTTGACTAACCATACTAGGTTTGGGACATGAACAACGCACAACGACCAGTTTATAGTGTCCAAACAATCGCAAGCGTTTCACAATTACTTTGGAGACCTCAACATAATTACCAACTCGTTAGTTGCGCAAACATGGTCGATCACAACGTTCACTTGTGGAATTTGTCCTCTCCATATGTTCCATTATTAACATTCGAAGGACATAAAGATGTCGTCACTGGTATGCTTTGGCATCAAGAATCTCCAGACCAACTCGTGACCTGTTCAAAAGATGGAAATTTAATGATACAACCCATAACCAACTCCAAATATCCAAAAGCAAACCTACCCACAACTGCGATCTCTTTCAACGCTCGTTCCGAGTTGGCCATAGTCAATGAACATATTAATAGAAATCAACATCAAGAACACAACAAGTTTTACGAGAAACAATCACAACTAGTAGTCAAGAGTCAAGGACCACGATTTGCATTTACTGAAAATCGTATTATTGGAAATATTGCAATCGTCAAAGATACAAGTCAAACAGAAACGGAAGATTTTTTATATTTTGCGCATCATTATGAACTATTCCGTGGTTCTGCCATTTCTAGGTGTCAACATAACTCACAAGTTGCGTTGGCAAGAAATAGAAATGATTTGGCGCGTATGTGGATGCTTCTAGAATCGTTACAAGTTCCAGTTGTCCCACAATCACCACAAGTATCACCTATTCGTGAAGATATCAAACAAGTTGTTGATGACGAAGATG
>JAESGV010000293.1_pt1 | contig 22955 bp, 21 predicted proteins | sample 9269781 | NCBI WGS metagenome assembly JAESGV01 (sample SAMN15741586, study PRJNA653496) | algae metagenome | isolation source: Tildeniella torsiva UHER 1998/13D and co-occurring heterotrophs from... | place: Slovakia: Slovak Paradise National Park, Hrabusice, Kosice Region | collected 2000-01-01
GTGTCTTTCAACAACACCTTGAGGCTATCGGTTAACGCTAGAGGGGCAACATCCATCATCGAAGCTCGACAACAACACAGCTCTCTCCTAATCTAATGGATAGTTATTTGCTTGGGATACTCTAAGGAAGTCTTACAGAGCGTCACAGATCAACTACAGGTAGATCAGCCTAAACCTCCCCCATCGGCTCAAGGCAGCCAACAACGGCGCGAGCAGAGTGACAAAATCGTCTCAAAACGCCAGATGAAAAACCGACTCTTTCAGCTGTACGATGAATCCCCCCCTCTGATAATCCGCTGTGTCGTTGTTCATCTGCTCAAGAATGGCTGTGCAGTATCAGAAAAGCTAGAGAAACCGGAACGCTATCAGCAAATGCACCAGAGCAAGCAAGAAGATGCTAAGCGCTTAGAAGAGCAGCTGACGAGCAGACTGCCCAAGGGCCGAGACCTGACCGACGAGACCTTTTTGAAAGCCCTGGAGTTGCTTACTTACCAAATTCCCGGCAGCGCAGAAGAGCTAGCTCAGTGGAAAGCCCAGCTGCTAAGAGAACCCAGTCCCCTGCCCTATCCCATCTTGTATGGCAGCAATGATGACTTAACCTGGTTTGTTGAAGAAAGATCCCGAGGTAAATCCAAACCGCCCAAGCAGCAAATCTGCGTCAAGTTCAACGGGCTGAGCAAGCATGTGTTTAGGGTGCAGTGCGATCGCAGACAGCACCACCACTTCCAACGGTTTGTACAAGATTGGGAGGTCTACAAACATGGCAAAGGCCCCATCTCCGGCAGTCTCCTTCTCCTCCGCACCGCCAGCCTGCTTTGGAAACCAGCCCACCAGTCATCCCATCAGTACACAGGGAACCCTTGGGAGGATAACTACCTTTACCTCCACTGTCAGATTGATACCCAGCTTCTAACCCAAGAGGGCATTGAACAGAAGCGGCAGAAAAAACTTAAGAGCACTCAAAATCCTGGCCTTTCACCCCCTGACGCTGCCAGCCAAGTCGCGAAACAACGCCAGGGGAGTGTGAATCGTCTCCAGCCTATCGAGCAGTATCCTATTCCCCTGCCCAGTCGGAAGCCCTACGAAGGGCAACCCCACTTGATATTAGGCGTCAGCTTAGCCTTGCAGCCCCCCATCACCCTAGCCGTGGTTGATCTACAAAGTAAACAAGCCCTCTACTATCGATCTACCCGGCAACTGCTCAAAACCACCGATGCCAAAACCGATCAGTCTCATCTCCTCCGACGGCGAAAGATCCAGCAGCAGCGCCATAGCCATGAACGCCATAAAGCTCTTAAACGGGATCACTATGCGCCTTACCAAGAAGCCAATTTGGGCACCTACCTCAATCAAGTATTGGCTAAACGGGTTGTAGATACCGCTTATCGAGCCCAGGTGTCTGCTATCGTGCTGCCAGAGACCAAAGGGTTAAGGGACAAGCTAGAAGCCCAGCTCCGAGCCCGAGCAGCCATCAAGATTGTCGGTTCGGTAGCTGCCCAAAAGCGTTATGCCCGCGCCGCTAGCCTGCGCTTGCACCATTGGAGCTATAACCAGCTCACGGAGCAAATCAAAAGCAAAGCTGCCAAGCTGGGCATTCCAGTTGAGTTTGTTCCAACACTGGTTGCAGACAGTCCCCAAGAGACTGCCCGCGATTTGGCCCTATTCGCCTACTACCGCCGTTAGGCAGCAGTAAAACCAAGCTAACCAGTACCCTTGTACCTTGAAAATAGAATATGATTGCTCTAGCGCCGCAGTTCATGCTTTCTAAAGCCGCTGAACTGTGAAAAATGAGGGTCAGTTTGGCTGTTGAATAACAGCTTTTCTTTCCGGCCCTGGTAGCTGTCCGCTTCCAATGAGCGTGTTCTGCGACCCAGTCAAAGAATGTACTCTGAAGCCGCCGCCTACCTCAGTTATCTGAGAATGGGTGGTTTGTTAGATTAGTTGAGTGCTCTCTTCTAATGTAGCTTAGGTGCGCACCCGGCAAAGGAAGTAAAGCCTTCACCTCGTGAGGGTACAGAAAACCCCTACATCCTTAGTTATGTAGGGCGGCTGGAGTGGTGGCTACCGAATCGCCTCCGATCAAGGAGGAACCCTCCCCAACATTTTGTGGCAAACCTAAGCAAGGGTAAAATCCCCAGGGGGTTTGCCAAGGTCCTGAAAGGCTTGTCTGAGCTGTCTTTGAGAGATTACTAGCGAGATCTAGCACTCTCTAACCCCGTCAAAGCAAAGCCACAGTGAGTAGGTTCGCTAAACTAAGGGCTAAAACCTTCTCGCACCAAGGATCTTACGCTGCGGAGTCGCATCAGCCCTCCCAGCAATGGGCGGGTTGAACTATTTTCATAAGACCCGAAATGCAATGATTTCGGCAATTGCATCAGTTGGAGGGTTGAAAGGAGCACTCGATTCGTAACTTTGGACACAAAATGACAGATTCCAGAGGGTTTGCGACATGTAATTCGCGAAGAGCACCTTTACTCTTCGCAAGCCGCGATTCCGGTTAGAACGACACTAATCTGTGAAAAACGACACTAATCTGCGAATCGCGACATTTAGCGTGCGAACGTACATCAGGTATTTGAGAGGGAAGCCGATGGCGGGATTTGAACCCGCGACCGCTCGATTACGAATCGGGCGGTCATATTTTTGAAAGCTTTATAAAAAAACAGTTTTGACACTTATGCAAATTTATAAATCAGTTTTTATCTCAATCTTTATCTCAATAATGTGCTAAAACCCCAGCTTTTAGGCATGTTTGGGCATTGTTACACATCTTTGGAGCGGTAGACGGTTCGTCCTCAAGTCGAGCTATCGATCGCATATTTTCTGTCTCATTCTGGTGATCCGAGGCCTAGGTGATCGCAACCTCTAGCAGCGATAACTAACGGTGTCTCCCAAGCCCTGGACGTTGCGCTGCTCCTTTTGGGCAAAGCGGTAATAGTGGCGCACGTAGTCGCTCACCTGGCGGTAGGGGTCGGCTTCGCGGGTGGGTTCTAGGGTAATGGCGTTGTCGCGCACTTCGCGGCGGGGGACGTCTTTTTCTAGCAAACCGAGGCGGTAGTACTCGCGCAGGGTGTCCCGCGTATGGCGGAACATTAGGGCCACTTCTAACCCTTCGCGCTATACCTTGCGGTGTTGATAAGCAGGATGAGTTTCCTCCCCATTGAGGTAGACACTAGCTAACCACCATAAGGCTTTCTTTGCCATAGCGGCGTTCACATAAGCCTGCGGCACGCTACGCGAACGGTGAACCAAACGCAGATTCAGCGCAGCGGACACGACGCTTGTCGGGGTGCGCAACCGGGCCATAAGGGTGTTGATCCGCTCGTTATATCGTTTGCCGCAATCTCGACATAAATAGCGTTTGAACATCTTTCCTTTTGAACCAGAAAGCCTTTAAGGAGTTGACGCTATCGTTTGCACAGGTGCTGGCAAACGCAGCAGTACTGCGCCGGAGTCCCTTGCCCCGTCAACGGCGAGGGGTGCAGGATGAAAACCTCACCGGCTACCACACTGCCGTTTGAGACACCCACGCCAACGTATAACTTTGGTGACAACGTCAATATTCCAATGCCAGACAACATTTTTGCCGAATAGCCGCAAAGATGTGCTAAGGGGAGGCGGTAGGGACTGATCATGCCGTGGCAATCACATCCTCACCATTTTGATGCCCCCCTTCAGGCCTTGCGGAGCGCGGTTGCCGGTCTATGCGCTGTTCGCCGCCGCCTGCTTCCCTAGGGCCAGGCAGAACATTGTGTTTTTGCTGTACGTGGTGAGCAAGGATTGCATTCGCAGCTTGCATATTCCGGCCAAGTTTACTGACTTCACCTGCTGCGATCTGACTAGCTTGGAAGGCTAAATACAATCCTTGTTTTTCAAGGTTTTTGGCAATTGCCTGTCAACTCTACACCCGGTTTACACCCAAAATATCTGATTTATAATTTCTTTGGGTTTGGCGATCGCTTGTTTGGTGACCAGCCTAGTACTGGTGAAAAGCTGAATGCCGAGAACGGAGACTTAATTCTTATAATCCAGGTATGTCTCATGTTAGCTCTCCATACTCGGTCTGGTTCATCGGTTTCTGGGGCATCTGAACATTGTCCTTCGTGGGCGACCCTCGGGAGTGTCAACTTTTTTTAGGTCAGGTCTTAACCGCTTAGGGGGAACCGGAGATGGTTTTGGCTGGATGAGTCGGCTCAGCTGCTTTTTTCCCATCGGAATATCGATAGGGGCCATCAAAGTTGCCGACAAAAACCGTATGGGAAACCAAATTTCCATTTCCCCACAGGTGGAGCTGATAGGCCGGGGGTTCCATGACAAACTGGCTGGCTGCATCAGGCTGTAGATTTAGGAAGCCTTGATGGACCAGACTGGGCTGGGTGCTAGCGATAGTGCCAGCCCAGCGACAATACATCACCCGATGTAGGTGGCCACAGCTAACCCGCTCGACCTGCCTATGCTGTGCAATCAAAGCAGCTAAAGCATCGCGGCCCTCTAGCCTGCGTCGATCCATCCAGGGAATGCCGGTTGTAAACGGGGGGTGATGCATAAACACCAGGGTGGGGGTCGCAGGGGCTCTCACCAGTTGGGCCTCTAGCCACGCTAGCCGCTGAGCATCCAGTTTGCCTGACTTTTCCCCTAGCAGCGTGTTGTCTAGCATAATTAGGCGGATTGGATAATCCTCTACGACATAGCTCAGATGATCGGTAGAGCTAGCCAGGTAGTGATGATCGGCAAATGCCTGGCGCAGGTTTGCCCCCTGGTCATGGTTGCCAGGCATCAGATAAATTGGAGCGCGTAGGTTCGTCAGCAGCTCTCTCAACTGTTGATAGTCGGCCAGGGTGCCCTGCTGGACTAAATCACCCGTGGCCACGACTAAATCAGGTTGGGGGTTCAGCTGGTTTAGATGGGCGATTGCAGCCTCCACCAACGAATTAGTATCCACAACGCCGTAGGCCAATGCGCCTGTCGACTGCACATGCAGATCGCTAATTTGAGCAATCAGGGTCATCGCAAATCCACCGATTGGCAGGCTTGCTGTAGGCAAGGTAGAAAATGCTCTAAGTCTGGGGTGTCTTGGTTAGGCACTTTCGCCAAATCATCCCAGCGGCGCAGTTGCACCGCCTGTTCTGCATAGGGTTGCTGGATAAAGGCAATGGCGGCAGCTGGTGAAAAAGCACCACCCTGAAGTTCTAGGCTGCGTTTGGAAGTCGCCGATAAAGAGTCCCAGTAAGCGTCATCTACGGCACAGAGGTAGCGTTTGGCGGCCACATGGAGCTGAATCGGCAGGGTTACCGCCGCTGGAAATAGCTGTTCTAAAACAGGGATCGCTCGCTGTTCATGGCGATCGTCAAGGCCGCGCAGGGCGGGGTCGTCGCCCAGGTGATGAACCAGGTGTCCTACGTCGTGGAACAGACAGGCGGCGATCATCTCAGCAGATTGCCCAGCTTGTTCAGCCAAAGCGGCACATTGGAGGGCGTGTTCGAACTGGCTGACGGCTTCGCCGCCGTATTGGGCCTGACCCCGTTGGCGATAGAGATCGAGCAGAGTCGCGAGATTGTGGGGCATAGGGTTGAAAAACTATAGGGATTGTTTAACCGGCAGGCCATTGATGTAGACCGCCCGAATGGCGCTGGGTAAAGCGCGATCGGGAGTCAGCAAGAGAAAATCGGCATCGTAGCCAGGGGCAATTTTGCCTTTGTGATCGCCAATTTTGGCGGCTTTGGCCGGATATTCGGAAACACACTTCCACGCCTGCTCAAAGGGCATTAGCCCTTGTTCGGCCAGTAGAAAGGGGGCGTGGAACAACGAGGGGTAGTGATAGTCAGAACAGAGGCAGTCTAAAACCTGAGACTGGGCCGCTGCGGCAACACTCATATAGCCAACGTGGGAACCGCCCCGCACCAGATTCGGGGCTCCCATCAAGACGGCGGCTCCGTAGGCACGGGATGCTTCTGCCAGCGGGATAGAGGCGGGGAATTCTGCGATCGCAACTCCTCGCTCTCGGCTTTTAGCCACATCGGCGGCTGTTTCATCATCGTGGGAGGCCACCGGAATGCCCAAATCATGACAGCGCCGCACCAGATCTTCGAACTGAGCCAGGCCCTCCTCCTGGCGGAGACAGGCCGCTTGCACCAGGGCCAGGATGTCTGCCTCAGACAGCTTTAGCCGTTGACGTAGCCCCTGCGTATATCGGTGTATCGTTTCCTCATCGATCGCAGGGGGGAGGTGGTTATTGAGGGAAAGCAGCGTGACTTTGCGAGCGTCTAGCCAGTGACACAGTTCGTCATAGTCGGCGGTGTTGGCCTGCTCGTGGCGAATGTGAATGCGACTATCGACCCGCAGCCCATTGTCAGGTAGCGAAATTTGGTTAATCAGCTGCCGCGCCATCTCTCGGCTGCGCAGCCCCGGTTCAAAGGAGTCGGTAATGGAGTAGAAAAAGGTCGTAATTCCGGCTCCCAGCAGCGCCAGATCATTTTCCACCAGGGCCATATCCAACGGCAGGTTGACCCCAGGCCGAGGGCAAATCATGCGCTCAAACGCATCGCCGTGGATATCAACAATGCCAGGCAGGAGGTGCAGACCGGTGACATCGATCGCAACATAGCCACTGGGCTTGGCCGTTTGATCGACGGCGACAAATTTTCCTTCTTCAATCAGCACCGTTGCTGAGTCTAGCCATCCGGTTGGCGTCAGCACCGTTGCGCCCTGTAGAGCCAGTTTGGGTGTCGAGAGGGGATGTTTCATAGCAGCAGGGGGAGGGAAGATTAAGCGGATATTGCTAGGCGATGCGCTGGCCCTGGCGGCAAACAGAGGTAAAGCGGGGCACAACGCCATCGTGGTGAATGGTGACAAAGTCAGCGCGTTTGCCGACTTCGAGGCTGCCGCGATCGCCATCTAGGCCGATGGCTTTGGCGGGGTTTAAGGTGAATAGCTGCATAGCTTTGTATAACGGCTGCTGCTGGGCGATCAAGAACATGGCCTGCAGCAAACTCTGAGGGACATAGTCCGACGAAATAATATCGACTAAGTCTCGCTCGATCAGCTCTATGGCGGAAACGTTGCCAGAGTGAGACTTGCCCAAGATCAGATTTGGCGCGCCCATCAACACCTGGAGGCCGTGGAGGTGAGCTTCTTTAGCGGCATCGAGGGTGGTGGGGAACTCGGCAATTTCGGCTCCGTCCTGTAAAGCCTCCTGCACATGCTCAGGGGTAGCATCGTCATGGCTGGCGAGGCAGATCTGATGCTTTTGGGTGAGGTCTACGAGCCTGCGGCGGTTCTCATCGGCATGGCGCTGCTGGGCTTCTATGCGGGCTTGAATGAAGCATTCCATTTCATCAGCACCGACGCCGTGTTTGCCCTGGTAATACTCTTTGTACTTCTCGACCTGGGAAAACTGCCGCTGACCAGGGGTGTGATCCATCAGCGAGATTAGCGACAGTAGCGGGTGGTCGGCGTAGGTGGCAGCCACCTCATGCACATGCTCGTAGCCCAGTTCACAGCGCAGGTGAAGGTGATGGTCTACCGCAAAGCGCCTGTCAATTTGGCCCTGGTGAATTGTGTTGATCATCGGGCCAAACTGGGTCATGCGCATGGATGTCGGCGTAATGTCACCCACTGCGATCGCATCACAAACCGTGGTAATTCCAGCCGCCGCTAAATCTCGATCGTGGTATACCGCAGCAACGTCCATCGGCCAACGCACCTTTGGCCGAGGCGACAGCCGCTGCTCAAAGTTATCGGTGTGCAGTTCTACCAATCCAGGCAGCAAATAATCGCCGTCGCCGTTGTACCCCTGGGAAACAACGCCGGGCTGCACCTCGGCAATCATGCCATCCCGCACGACTAGGGTACCGAGCACCTCTTCATCGGGTAGTTGCAGGCGGTAGTTGGTGAAAATAGTTTCGGTCATGGGATACGCAGTAGGGGCAGATTGAGGTCAGATACATATAGACATCTATACTCATATCGAACCAAGATTAACTGGGCGTTATCGCAGTCCTAAGGTCTTTAGAACTGGAGGACGCGATCGCAGACCCGCTCTCGGACTTCGTCATCGTGAAAAATGCCGACCATGGCACAGCCCTGGGCTTTGCGGGCTTCGATTAGCTGCATCACGACGTCGCGATTGGCAGCATCTAAGGCAGAGGTCGGCTCATCCAACAGCAAAATTGGGTAGTTGACAGAAAAGGCCCGCGCTATATTCACTCGCTGCTTCTCGCCCCCTGAAAACGTGGTGGGAGACAGCTGCCACAGTCGCTCCGGCAGGTTCAGTTGCGTGAAGAGCAGCCGAATTTTGTCGTAGGCGATTTCGGGAGCTATGCCCAAATCCATCAGAGGTTCTGCGGCTACTTCCAGCGCCGGTACCCGAGGAATTACTCTGAGAAATTGGCTGACGTAGCCCACGGTGTGCTGCCGCACCTCTAGCATCTGGTGGGGGGGAAGCTGGGGCAAATCAACCCAATCGCCCTGATGGTTCACCCAGATCGAGCCCCTGTCGATGCGGTAGTTGGCGTACAGCGATCGCATCAACGTCGATTTGCCTGAGCCCGATGGCCCCTGGAGCGCCACACACTCCCCCGCCTGCACCGTGAGAGAAACTCCCTCCAAAACCGGAATACAAGCGCCCCCTTGATGGTGCAGAACGAAACTTTTGTAGAGCCCCTCGGCCCGGAGCATAGCCCCGGTGGGCGGCGAAACTGGCGCGGGGGAATGATTTGACAACAGCGATTGGGTCATGGTTTGAGGGTGTCAATAACAGTAGAACGGCAGGCAGCACAGCGCTTAGGGCATGAGGGTGGCACTCACCAACTGCTGCGTGTAGGGATGGTGGGGGTCATCGAGCACCTGGTCCGTCAGCCCGGTTTCGACCACCTGACCGTTTTGCATCACCATCAGCCGATGGGCTAGAAGCCTGACCACACCAATATCGTGGGTCACCAAAATGACGCTGAGATGGAGCGTGCGGACCAGCGATCGCATCAAGTCCAGCAGTTTGGCCTGCACTGAAACGTCTAACCCGCCCGTGGGCTCATCCATCAGCACGAGCCTCGGCTGCGTCACCAGAATGCGGGCGAGCTGAAGCCGCTGCTGCATGCCGCCAGAAAAGGTACTCGGCAGGTCATCCATGCGGCTGTGGGGAATTTCCACCTGGCTCAGCCACTCGATGGCCTCGGAGCGAATATTGCCGTAGTGGCGTTCGCCCACGTCGAGCAAACGCTCACCAATATTGGCTCCGGCGGTGACGGTCATACGCAGACCATCGCGGGGATTTTGCTGCACAAACCCCCACTCGGTTTTCATCAGCTTGCGGTGGTGAACTTCCGGCAGAGTACGCAGGTTGATGGGCTGACCGCTGCGATCGCAGTAAACAATCTCCCCCGCATCTACTGGAATGTGACCGGCAATAGCATTTAATAACGTACTTTTTCCCGATCCAGATTCGCCAATGATACCTAGGACTTGGCCAGGGTAGAGATCAAAGGAGATGCGATCGCAGGCATAAATTGAGTTGTAGGTTTTGCTGAGATTGTCGATGGTTAATAGTGGCTGCATGGTGCTGCGTTAATTTTCAACTTAATGTGGGGGTTAGCAAATGATTGTTTTGCTGGCGCTGGTTACAGTAGTCCGTATCAGAGCAAATCCATAAGCGGCTGCCCTGGTCATCGGTGACCACCTCATCGAGATAGGTGTCTGTCGCTCCGCAAAATTCGCAGGGTTGATCCCAGGTTTCAACGGTGAAGGGGTGATCCTCAAAATCAAGGCTTTTGACTTTGGTGTAGGGGGGAAGGGCATAGATCCGCTTTTCTCGCCCCGCCCCAAATAGCTGTAGTGCAGGGTTCATGTGCAGTTTGGGATTATCAAACCGGGGAATCGGGCTGGGCTTCATCAAGTAGCGATCGTTCACCATCACCGGATAGTCGTAAGCCATGGCAATGTGGCCAAAGCGGGTGATGTCTTCGTACAGCCGCACATACACTGGGCCATATTCTTCCAGCGCGTGCATTTTATTGGCTTCGGTGCGAGAGGGCTCGATAAAGTACAGCGGCTCTGGCATGGGCACCTGGTAGACCATGATTTGCCCCTCCCGCAGCGGAGTTTCAGGAATCCGATGGCGAGTTTGAATCAGCGTAGCTTCCTCGGTTCGTTCGGTGGTGTTGATACCGCAAACCTTACGAAAGAACCGACGAATGTTCACGGCGTTGGTGGTATCGTCAGCGCCCTGATCAATCACCTTCAGGGTGTCCATTTGGCCAATTACTGAGGCAGTTACCTGAACCCCCCCAGTTCCCCAGCCGTAGGACATGGGCATCTCACGGGAGCTAAAGGGAATCTGATGCCCCGGAATAGCCACCGCCTTGAGGGCGGCGCGGCGGATTGATCGCTTGGTCTGTTCGTCTAGGTAGGCGAAGTTAAAGCCAGGTTCGGGGAGAGCTGGGGAGCTGGGCAACTGGGGCGAAAGGGTCATGGGTCAACGGCTGGTAGTTGTTGAGAAAGTGACGAAAAGAAGATTCATGCCGGCACCTCCGATGGGGAGTGGGGCTCAGGAGATAAATGATCAAGGTTGGGAACCTGGGTTGAGTCCCCGTTGTGGGGAGATGGGGCATGGCCCAAGCTGGATGCCGAGGAATCTGAAGCTGGCGGTGACGTTTGCTCAACGCCATTTTGCTCTGCCTGGGCCTGGTCGTAATTGCGTCGCAGTTGACGGATCAGGTTTAGCTCGGCCTGAAAGTCTATGTAGTGGGGCAGCTTGAGGTGCTGGACAAATCCCTGGGCCTCGATGTTATCGGAATGAAATAGGACAAACTCTTCATTCTGGGCTGGCCCGTCGATCGCCTCGCCTAAATCCTTAGCCTGCAAGGCTCGGTCTACTAAGGCCATGGCCATGGCCTTGCGTTCGTTGTAGCCAAAGGTGAGGCCATAGCCCTGGGTAAACTGGGGTGGAATCTGCTTGCTGCCTTTGAACTGGTTCACCATTTGGACTTCGGTCACAGAAATGTCTGCGATCGCAACATCAAAGCCCAGTTCTTCTGGGCAGATCACGACCTCCACCTCACCAACCCGAATCTCCCCCGCAAAGGGATGGTTTTTACCATAGCCCCGCTGGGTAGAGTACGCCATTGATAGCAGGAAACCTTCGTCGGCGCGAGCCAGGTTTTGCAGGCGAGCGTCGCGACTGGTGGGGGTACTGAGGGATTGGCGGGTAATGTCGAAGGGAGGCGAGATATCAGCAGGATCGTCTGATTTTGTTGCGCCGATTAACCCTTCATGGACCAAGGTGTTGAGAACTCGGGGCGTGGCTTCGGTCGCATCTACTATTTCGGTGGTTGGGACAGAAAATTGGTTATTTTCGGCGGCCAGTTTGAAGTCCAGCAGCCGATGAACGTAATCAAATGTGGGACCCAGCTTTTGGCCACCAGGGGCGTCTTTAAAAATCGCCGAAATGCGCCGCTGAATGTGCATGCGGTCTGTCTCGACGGGTTCGCTGTAGTAAAGCCGGGGTAGGGTTGTCCGATAGGCGCGGAGTAAGAAGGCGGCCTCAACTAAATCACCCCAAGATTGCTTGATGGCTAAGGCGGCCAAATCTGGGTCATATAGGCTTCCCTCAGCCATGACCCGATTAACGGCAAGCTGCATTTGCTGCTTGATTTGCTCTAGAGATAACTCTGGCACAGCCAGTTCGCCACGCCGTTTGGCCTTGAGCAAGGCTTCGGCGTTTTGGATGGCCTGTTCTCCACCTTTGACGGCAACATAGGGCATAAAACTCTCCGCAATTTAACCTATCGCTCGATCTACAACTCGACTAAAAAACTGTAGCCATGATTCTGAAACCCCAAGGATTCATAGAAGGCGTGGGCTTCCTTCCGCTTTAGATTGGTGGATAAACTCAGCTTGTAGCAACCGGCCTTTCGACATTGGACAAAGGCGAACTGCATCATTTGCTGGCCGATTCCCTGGCCTTGAAACTCTGGATCAACCGCAACCCCTTCCACAATCCCGGAGGGACTACCGTGATGCACCAGGTTATCCATCACTAGCAGCGTGAACGTGCCAACCCGTCTATGGTCTAGCTCTTTTAGGGTGGCGACCCACAACCTGTAGTTGGGGTATTGCTGTATGCGCTGAAACCACTGTTCGGCCTCGGCCAAGCTTAAGCTGCAACCCTCATCTAAACCAGATTGGCGATATAACCCCATAACGTCTGGCAAATCCTCAGGGGTGGCTAAGCGAATCGACACATTCATCACTGCCCCTCCTGTCTGCCAGCGAGCTGGGCTGTGCGCGGTAAGCCCAAAACCTGGCGATCGGCAAAGCACCAGGCGTCAAGTCCGAGAGGATAATTTTCTGTCATCGCCTGCCACTGCTGCCAAAAGGGAGTGCGCAGAGGCGTTTGAAGGGCGATGGTGTCTAAAATCCCTGGTCCTTGTAGAACGGCAGAGCCCGTTCCTTCTAGGGCTGGCAGCTGAATCAGCAGTGATGTCGATGCCTCTGGATATGCCGCTGTGCCCCAATTAAATTCATCCAGCCTGGGCATTATTTCAATCTGATCAATCACGGCAAAATCAGCAGTTTGAGAGTCAGCCGTGAACCGGCAACCGGTATGAAACAGCAGCCAAGACCGCGCAGATCCTGAAATACTCGGCTGCAGCCATACCGTCGTCTCTAAATCGAGCAGAGTCAAGCAAGCCGCAGCACAGCTGGGTTTTAGCCCCTCTGGCGGTGTCAGAGATGCGGTTGTTTGTTGGATACCCGGTCGCGCCAAGGCATCCAGCAACGCTCGAAAGGTCTTCTGAGCATCGTGGACAGGATCTTTAAATCCGGGGAGTTGGGTAGTGAGCATAGAGCAGGGAATGGGGAGGAACTTTTGGGATTTGGATCTAGTAGCGTCGGATGCTGTTCCGCTTCAAGCTTCTCCTCGCAGCAGGGTAAAGAAATTGACGCGGGTAGATTCCACCTCAGCTGTTTCAGCCGCTCGCTTTTTATGGGCAGCACCCTGCAGCGGCTCAATTACCTGCGCTTGAACCTTGGTTTGCCAGTCAGAATGTTGCAGCAGCGCGTCACAAACGGCAGCGAGTTCAGCATGGCGCTGCGATCGCCCAGCCACATAGCCAAAGCCCGAGATAGATTCGTCTCCAGTCGCCAGCGACAGCTGAACAACGCAGCGGGTTAGGGTCATTTCGCCCAGGTTGAAGGGCTGACCTGCGCCTTCCGTGCGTCCACGCACCATGGCCAAACCAATTTCGGGCGATCGCAAAAAGCGATACTCAGGCAGCACTCCTAGGGTGGCGACCCGTTCTTCTAGAAGCGCCAGGGGTGCCTTAGCCAGGGCCGACAGCCAGCGCGATCTTGAATGGGCTTGGGCGGTGTCTACCATCACTTAACCAAGAATTAACGGCAGCTTAAATTTGTATAGATGTCTAGATGAATTATGGGGCATGACTTAGCAGAACGCAAGCCCTGTTCCGTCGAGTTGGAGTTTCGGGCTAGGTCTGCTAGGAGTTACTCGCTTTAAAGTAAGCCTACGGCTGCCTGACATTGAGCCGCTTTTCGGCCAGCCTTGTTCTATCCCAATCGCTGCACCAGATGCAGAGGTTCTGGTTCCCCAGCACTAGTCAGTTTTAGAGCACTTCTGGGCAATACCCGCAGTACTTCCTCTACGGTTGTGACGCCGGCCATGACTTTTTCGATGGCCGATGTTCGAAATGAGATGGAGTCGCTCTTGCTCAGGTGGCGGCGCAGCTGAGTCATCGTGCCGTCGTAGATTAACTCGCGAATGCGATCGTCCACCTCCAGCATCTCGACCACCGCCTCCCGACCCGAATAGCCGGATTGGAAGCAGGATGGGCATCCCCGCCCCCGTCGCCAGTTGCCCTTTTTGATCTGGGCGGCGTCCAGTTGGAGTATGGCCAGGAGTTCTGGGTTGGGCTGAGTAGGTTCAGCGCAGTGGGGGCAGATGCGCCGCACCAGGCGTTGAGCGACCACCCCTAACAGAGCATCGCTAATCAACCCTGGATCTGGCCCAATATCTTTAATCCGAGGAATCGCCCCAGCCGCGTCATTGGTGTGCAGAGTGGTGAACACCAGGTGGCCGGTGAGAGCTGCCCGAATAGCGGTTTCTGCGGTTTCGTGGTCCCGCACTTCCCCCACCATGATGATGTCCGGGTCCTGTCGCAGGATGGATCGCAGCCCCGCTGCAAAGGACATGCCCGCCGCTTCGTTTACTTGGGTCTGGGTGATACAGGGCAGCACATACTCCACCGGGTCTTCCACTGTAACCACGTTGACATGCTCAGTGGCAATGGCCTGCAAACTGGTGTAGAGAGTACTGGTTTTACCGGAGCCAGTAGGCCCGGTGAAAACAATGATGCCCTGGGGCTGTTCTAGCCAGGTTTTGTAAATCTTCAGCGCTTTGGGCGAAAACCCTAGCTTATCAATGGTGGTGAAGGGGTTTTCGCGGGGCAGCAGACGCACGACGGCCTTTTCGCCACAGACGCAGGGCAAGGTGCTAACTCGCATGTCCATACTCTGGTCGGCTTCGTTATCGACCTGGTATTTTTCCCCAATCCGGCCATCCTGGGGACGGCGGCTGTCGGCAATATCCATGTTGGCCATTACCTTTAGGGCTACGATCACCCGGCGGCTAATCTCCATCGGCAGCAGGGTAATATTGCGCAGCACCCCATCAATCCGGTACCGCACCCGCAGCCCTTCTAGGGTCGGTTCTAGGTGAATGTCGCTGGCCTGGTGCTGTAAGGCGCTAGAAATAATGGCTTTAATCCGCTCAATTTGCCCTTCTGCCTTAGACAGAAATAGCTCAGTGGTCTCGCCAATATCATCGGTCGATTGCTGGCCAGTAATTGGGTCCAGCAGTCGGCTAGAGGTAATGCGGCTCAGGTCAGCGGTGCGAGTATGGTACCAGGTCCGATAGCTCTTGGCTGAAATGGGTAGGACTTTAACGGTCGTCAAGGTGCGATCGCCAATCGTCTCCAAAACCTCGGCGGGGACGTCAACCGGGCTGCCTAGGTAGAAGCAGCTTTGCCACAGCAGCAGCGGCACCACAGGCGGCAGTTTTTGCCCCTGACAATACTGAAAGAAGCGACTACAAACCTCTTCATCCAGCAGGTCTAGGTTGAGGATGCCCTCGTCATTACGCACCAGGCTAAGCGCTGCTTCACAGGAAATTTTTCCCTGTTTGAGTTGTTTCCAAGCAGAAACTGGCCAAGGTACGGTTTGCATAGCATCGGGCTCCTAAATATTAAGCGTAATGAAAAACTGATCCAGCCCCACCAACTGCCGGAACAGAAACAGCTTCTCATTCTTGTTGCGAGTGACGGCGGAAGGAATAACCAAAGGGTAAAGGAACCAGCCAGCTTGGGCAAAAACCAACAGCTGGCTGGTAGGAGTTACGTCAGAACTGGGGTGACTGCCTCAGCACCAGTTATGTAGTTGCACCATTTAGGGCGATCGAGCGATTATCCGTCCGCCAGATGCAGTAGGTAATGCCAGATCCCTGGGAGTTGACGTACATGTACTTGCCATTCTGAGAGAAACAGGCACCGGCAAACTCGGCGGTGCTGCCGGGAATGATGTTGCGACAGAATTCAAACAAACCACCGCTAGCATCTACCCCAACCACCCGCTGGCTGAAGTTAGGCGCGCCCGGCTGACCGCCGCTGCCATCTTCACAAAGGTAAAGGGTGCCATCTCGAGCCACCGTGATGTTGTCGGGGCCATCTAGGAGGTTTTCACTCGTCGACTCAACTACCAGGGTGACCGTTTCAGTGCGGGGTTCATAACACCATACCTGCCCCTCGCCGGCATCCCCAGCATCACTACAAACCCAGTAATGCTTGCCCTGCTCATACCAGGCACCTTCGCCCCGATACCACACGGTGGCTCCTTTAGCCTGCGCTTCGTACCGCAGGGTATCTCCCGCTGGGTCAACATCATCTAGCTTCACCCACTCTACGCTGAGAGGCTGCCCCAGGAAAGGTAGCAGGCTGCCGGTACCTCTCCGGCGTAGGCCACGGGTATCAACCCCGCTAAAGCTTTGGCTCCGGTCATTCGTTCCGCCGGTGGGAATTAAGGCTCCGGTACAGTCAGAACGATGCCCCGGCTTAATTACCATGGCATAGAGGTCGCCCCCTTGCTGCAGATCGCCAAAGCCATTGGGTTTCCGCACCTTAGGAACGAACTTGTAGTAGACGCTATCGCCCCGATCTTCGGTTTCAAAGATATATCCACTCTGAGGATCAACCGAAACCGCTTCATGGTTCATGCGGCCCATAGCTACCAGGGGGATAGCGTCAACCGCTTCACCCAACTGGGAAGGAACCTCAAAGTTATAGCCATGCTTTTTGGTCACCCGCGCGTCGGTAGTCGGAGTGTCTGTGTTTTCTTCACAGGAGATCCAGGACCCCCAAGGGGTAAGGCCACCAGCACAGGGACGGATGGTACCCGCCGAGGAGACATAGTCCCGGACTACTAGACCATTGCGATCCACTTCAACCGTGGTGGTACCGCCGCCTTTATTGCCGCCTGTGAAAGAGTCATACTCTTTGCCATTAGGCGCAATGGTGCCACCGCTCCCAACGCTCCGCTCATGGTTGCGTACCAGAATGTAGTTGCCACTGCGCCCCTGAAAAGCGGCCATGCCATCGTGGTTGCCAGGAACAATTGCACCATCGGACATGACATCGCCACGAATGGAGATAGCGGTGTACTGAAACTTGTCAGGCAGGGTAATCAAAGGAGTGTTAGCCAGGCTCCCCAAACTCTGGGTGTTGTTGGGCAACTTAGGCGTGGGGGTGCCGAAACCCGGCACCGTAAAGCTGGCGGTATTACAGGTTCCCTGGGCCATGGCCCGACGAACATTTAGTAAGCCCATGGGGGCCACTGCTGTACCTGCCGCCGCCGCAGACATCAGCATGACAAACTGACGCCGTGAGAAATTAGACATCGTACTCCTTCTCCTCTTTAAAGCATTAAAACTTACGTACCCTTGCAAGCTAAAAGCAATCAAACCTGTTCTAGAGTCACCCCTAAAAGCTGACCAAAAAGCTTCTCTTAGCAAAGGCTATTCCATCTCTTTTTGTGGATGAGATAAATCCAAACGTAACAAGACAACCACTCCAAGTTAATGGTTATCTTGGGCAAGCTCTTCCGTCAGCAATACTGACTCAATAGAGTATTAATTGCAACCAAATCGAAGTTAAAGTTCGATTAATTCAAAAAATTTTGAATTAACTATCCGGGCTTACGCCAACAAAGTTTTTCCCCTTAGAAGCCCAATCGAAATTTAATGGGCTTTTAAAGCTACTCTGAATTTGGGGATTATCGAAATCAGAAATCTGTCACTCCTCGTTTTGCAGGAGCAATGTTTAAGGACTGCTGATTACACTTAGAGTCGCTGTGAATCGAAGCCCTATCTAATAATGTATGGGCTTGCCTGTAGCGTATCTTAGGCCAGTGAACTGTAGCACTTTAGTCGAGGGCATCTACTAACTGATCGTATTCCTCGGGGCTTAAACGACCTTGACGAAACGCCTCGCCCACTTGAACAGACGGATCCAGGCTCACCAGGGGCGCTGCTGATGCCTGGGCTAGGGTTGTTGGGGTCTGGCCTCCATCAGTTGAGTCTAACCCTAGTAAACCGTAGGCAGAATAGTAATATTGAGCCGTTTGAAGCGCAATCTGGCGATTGCTTGACCACTGTTCTCGAGAAACACTAAGACTAAAAATTGGCACCACCCGTCCATTGATATGTCCTAAAACATCGATTTCAACTGAGCTTAACTGCGAATTTTGAGCAAAGACTCTTGTAATCTCATCGACTGCTGCCGATTGAGCCTGTCCATCCAAAACACTCCGCGGAGGGGTGCCATAAATTTCTATAGTTACCGTTATTGGATCCGAATTTGCATGAACGGCCTGGCCTATTAAAACTACTTCAACAACGGAGGCAAGAACTGCTGCAACCAGTAGTTTCTCTACCACTTTTTGGGGATTTGAAAACGTTAAAAAATTCAGCATAAACTGCTTTTGCCAATCACCAAGAACCAAATTTCTCAACGAAGGTATTTTTCCACTAAACAGGGATGCTTCAGGTAAAAAAGAAGTTAAATCAACCCTATATTTTGTTAACCTACGGGTTTTTATTTTTAGTAGATTACGTGTAATTACTGATTCGATATTTAGTAGCGTATGGAACAGCTGGCTTTTTGTCGGCTTTGGATCCCGAATGCGGAGTAGTACAACCGGTGCGACAACCCAGTTTTAGGCAGTGTCATGCCAACTGCACCCTGGAGGCCGCACAAAGATGTGTCAGGCAATCAGTCCTGCGGGCTCCTGCCGTTGGGAGACGACTATACTTATTTACGGCTTCTGTCTGAGCTCTATCTAATCAACATGCATCAAGAAGCTCTGCCACTGTATTTGCAAATTGCCAGTCAGCTGCGTCGCAATATTCAAGAATCTGTGTTTAAAGTCGGCGATCGCTTACCGACCGAAACCGAACTCAGCGAGCGGTTTGGGGTAAACCGCCACACCCTGCGCCGGGCGATGGAGGTTTTGCGGCAAGAGGGAATTGTTGGCGTAGAGCGGGGTCGAGGCACTTTCGTGATGGCTGACCCGATCGCCGTGCCGATCGGCAAGCGGGTGCGATTCAATGAATCCCTCAAAGCTCAATCGCTACAACCCGTGTGGCAGGTGCTGCGCATTGTCGAGATCAATGCCGATGCCAGGCTGTCGAAACGGCTGGAGATTGACGTCGGAGCGTCAGTCATACTATTTGAGCGCCTGAGTTCTATTGACGATATACCCATCAGCATTTCAAGCAGCTACTTTCCAGGCCAGCATTTTCCAGGATTAATTGACCACTGCGAAACCTATCGCTCCATTTCGAAGATGTTGCAGACGGAGTATGGCCGTGACCACATTCGCCGCAGCACGCGCCTCTCGGCCCGTTTAGCCCAGGCTAACGATGCGCGGCTGCTCAAGATGCCCGCTAATGGGCCAATTTTGCTGTCTGAGTCGATTAACGTCGACCAAACAGGTGTGGTGATTGAGTACGGGGTCACCCGGTTTCGGGGAGAACGGATGGAACTGGTGCTGGAAAATGAGACTTAGAACCTAGCCGAAGACCCCGTTCCTCAAGCCGCAGTCCAAGAGTTACAGGGCAGTTTCGAATGGGTTCTCACGGTTACCGGCTCTCCCTTAAACTCTCCTAGGCTAGGGGACTTTAGCTTCTGACTGCCCAGAATTGGGGCTAGGGGTCAAAGCGTACTGGTGTTGGCCATGCTACAAAAAACCTTAAACGGTTTTCTACGCAAGCTTAATCAACCTTGGGAAGGATCTTAAACTGTCTGCCGGATCATGGTTGTGGCTCGCTATGGCTCGCTTTTGTCTAGACATCTACATAAATTGTTTGGCCATAGTATCCATCTATTCCGGGTCATGATCTTCAATTGGGCCAATTTAAAGCCATGCGATCAGCTATGGAGAGTGCGTTGGAGGCTTCCTTTGCCGCCCCCGCTGTTAGGGTTCAGCAATTATCCAAGTCTTTTAGAGGGCAACCTGCGCTCCAAGCGGTGAATTTACAGGTTGATATGGGGGAGATGGTGGCGCTGGTGGGAGCTTCTGGTTCCGGAAAGTCTACCCTGTTGCGCAACCTGAATGCCCTACAGCTCGCTGAACAGGGCACCGTAGAGATCTTCGGTAGTCCGCTGCAAGTTGACGGTAAGCTGCATTCTAAGGCGCGCCAGCTGCGCAGCCAGATTGGGTTTATTTTTCAGCAGTTCAACCTGGTCAATCGTCTAACGGTGCTGGAAAACGTTCTCGTCGGCAATCTGTCCCAGGTTTCGATGATGCGATCGCTCGTTCGGGGCTTTAGCAAGCAGGAAAAACTGCGCGCGCTGAGTGCTCTAGAGCGAGTCGGCATCCTAAATCAGGCCTACAAGCGGGCGTCATCTCTATCGGGCGGCCAGCAGCAGCGAGTAGCGATCGCCCGTTGTCTGATGCAGGGCGCCAAAATCATTTTGGCCGATGAACCGATCGCTTCCCTCGACCCAGAGTCGGCCCGCAAGGTGATGGAGCTATTGACCCATTTGAACAAAGAGCAGGGTATTACCATCATCACCTCACTGCACCAGGTGCAGGTGGTGCGCTGCTATTACAAACGTGCGATCGCACTGTGGGGCGGCACCATTCGGTTTGACGGTCATATCCAAAGCTTAGATGACCAACAGCTCAATACCATTTACGGAGCCGCCGCCGAAGAGCTGGTTTTGAGCGGTCATGCCGAAGTCTTCTCAGCTTTTTAGCAAGAGCCGATCAAGGGGTCTACCGTAACCCCTTCGCGAGAGCTAAATTCTCAAGCCCGTAGCTAATTCATTCCCGCAGTTCTAATTTGTACCCTTAAGGATTTGCCACCATGACATCTGCTTTAACCCAGTGGTCTGCTCGATTTTTTATGGTCTTAGCCAGTACCGCCCTAATTGCAAGTTGCAGCACAAGTGGGCAAGACAATGCTGATACTGCCGGTGAGGCTGCTGATGCCGCCGGTGCAACCTGTGCGCCAGAGTTAGCCGAAATTGACTTTGGCATCATCTCCACTGAGTCTCAAGACAACCTTAAAACCCAGTGGGAGCCTTTCTTGACCGCTATGGAAGCAGAGATTGGTCGCCCCATCAATGGTTTCTACGCCACTGACTATGCTGGCGTCATTGAGGCCATGGGTGCGGGTAAGATTCAGCTGGCCTGGTATGGCGGTAAGTCTTACATTGAAGCGGCGGCTCGTTCTGATGCCGAAGCTTTTGCCCAAACAGTTAACTCAGACGGCACCAAGGGCTACTACTCCCACCTAATTACCAACAAGGAAAACCCCATCCTTGAAAACATCGATGTTGAAGCGGGCGATGGCGATCAGTACGTTATTAAAAACGCATCCGATCTAACTTTTGCCTTTAATGACCCCAACTCGACCTCGGGTTTTGTGGTTCCCAGCTACTATGTGTTTGCCAAAAACGACATCAACCCAAATCAAGCCTTTGAAGAACTGGTGTTTGCGGGCAGCCATGAAGCAACGGCCCAGGCAGTCGCCAACAATCAGGTTGACGTAGCGACCAATAACAGCGAAAACATGCTGAAACTTGAGCAGGGTGATCCAGAAGCCTTCGAGAATATTCAGATTATCTGGACATCTCCCGTCATCCCCAGCGACCCGGTCGCCTATCGCAATGACTTACCCGACTGTTTGAAAGAGCAGTTTAAGGAATTTTTCTACAGCTACAAAGATGCTGCTGTTCTAGAGCCCTTGGGCTGGCAGGGCTTTGATCAAGCCACTGATGCCGATTGGGATACGATTCGTGAGCTAGATCTCGGCCAAAAAATGATGGAAGTGCAGAACGACGCCAACCTGAGCCCTGAAGCGAAGCAGTCTCAGCTCGATGAACTGAACAAGCAGCTCGAAGCCCTGTAGAAAGCATGGGCTGGATGGGCTAGGCCCACCAACGCTATTAAGGTCGGCGGTGAACTCGCTCTCCTCTAGAAGTAGGCGCATTACGAGACTCTCGTCTGGCAATGCGGGGAAATCTGGAGTGAGAGCGACGACACCACCAACGCCTAGTAGCGTTACCAGCGGGTTGAATACTGCTCTAGCCGATCTACAGAAGCGCCTGAAAACTGGCCTTAGATTTGCCCGCAGGTTTTAAGTTGCGATCGCACCCTGACCTATTTTCCCTATGACTGAATCTCCGGCTTCTATTCATTCTGATCAACTCGTTCCCTCTCCTGCGGCTCGCGACCTTTTGGCTAAAGAGCGCCCCCGAGTTACCCCAATTCGCATTGGATACTTAGTTTTAGCGATCGCCGTATTGATCTACGCAGGCCGACTGAGTGACCTAAGCTTTGTCGAGCTATTCCAGGGCAGCGGCACGATGGCGGAATACGTAACTCGGTATTTTCCGCCTAACTTTTCTAACTGGCGATCCTACCTGCAAGATACCCTCGAAACCGTAGCAATGGGCATTTGGGGCACGCTGCTGTCGGCCATCCTGGCGGTTCCCCTGTCAATTTTGGCATCCAGCAACATTTGTCCCGCCTGGATTGTCTTTCCGGTGCGACGAGTTTTAGATACGATGCGGGCAATTAATGAGGTTGTTTTTGCACTCATTTTCGTTGTTGCGGTTGGTCTGGGGCCATTTGCCGGGGTATTAGCGCTATTTGTTCATACGGCCGGTATTTTGGCAAAGCTCTTTTCAGAGGCGATCGAAGCGATCGAGGTTGGCCCCGTAGAAGGTATCCGCGCCACGGGGGCAAGCAAGATACAAGAAATTGCCTTTGGCGTGATTCCTCAAGTCGTGCCGCTGTGGACTTCGTTCACGCTTTATCGATTTGAATCGAACGTGCGTTCAGCGGCAGTATTGGGAATTGTTGGTGCTGGCGGAATTGGTGTTTCCCTTTACCAAAGCTTTCGCGCCTTTGAATATCAAGACGTTTGCGCCATCATGATCATTCTGATCGTAACTGTTGGTCTAATTGATACGATCTCAGCCAAGTTAAGGCAGAGCTTGGTTTAATTAACCTTGAGCTCTTCTCGACATATTCTTCAAGGAATGGCCTAGCGTTCTTGGCTAATCAGGAGTATTAGGAACCTGTACTTGTCTTCAGCAGAGCTATGCGATATTCGGGCAGCAATTTTAATCTGATCTAGATTCGTTTAATCTGAGAGCTACAACCATTGAATCAACGACTTTGGACGGCGGTAGACAAGTATTTTGCCAGGGCTTTTCTGCCGCCAGACGCCACTTTAGATGATGCGCTGCAAGCGAGCCAGTCGGGTGCATCCCAGTCTTGCAAGACTCACCTTGAGAAATAGCCATTGAGATACGCGCACCGATGATGCAGCACTTGTTGCACGTTGACTTCGTCCCACTGAGCGCCCGAAATCTTCAGGCGAC
>JAESGV010000294.1_pt1 | contig 22834 bp, 17 predicted proteins | sample 9269781 | NCBI WGS metagenome assembly JAESGV01 (sample SAMN15741586, study PRJNA653496) | algae metagenome | isolation source: Tildeniella torsiva UHER 1998/13D and co-occurring heterotrophs from... | place: Slovakia: Slovak Paradise National Park, Hrabusice, Kosice Region | collected 2000-01-01
CCAAAAATCAATTTCTTTTTCTTAAAGTTTGTCAGAACCTCTGGTTCTGCAAAATATGAGTCTGGTCTTTCTAACTTTTCTATTGCCATCGCTTCATCAACATTAATAGGTCTAAATCGATGATCTACAAGTGTCTTTGGATGCACATACAATGGATATTGCGTATCGTTTCCATCTTTGATACAACGACTGTGCAGCAATTGTAAATCAGGATAGATCACAAGATCACTGCTATTGTATCCAACTAGTATGTCTTCCTTACACATTGTACACCTCGATTTGTCGCTAATTACCTTCTTTCTTGTTTCCAGTAACGTACGTTGAATTCTATGACTAGTTTGCAACGATTCCAAGTTACTTTGTCTAAATCTTGATTTTCTAGTTTGTCCTTGTTGCTCACGAATAATTTTTGTCAAAAAGTCAGATAGTTTGTACATTGGGATATCATCAGGTAAATAATCAAATATAGTTTTGCCTTGGTCGTGATGCGTGTTTCCACCTTCTTCCCACCGTACATCAATATATCTTCCATACAAGTTAAGCAACCTTACACCTGTCTTTTTGTGCGTTTTCACAAACTCTTGTAAAAGATCGTCTCTTGTCGAAACTCGACATCTTACGCCCCTTTGTGCTACTTTTTTATTCATTTTTATCAACTGCATAAACATGGGAATGTGACTCCACAGTTTTTCAGGAATATTGTTACTGTTATACAAATCTTTTGTCGTGTTTGATTCAATACCACAGAAACACATTTTAACCCACTGGTTGAATGGATTCGTTGATCCTTCATAGTAGTAGATCATCTCTTCTCGCTCTGCTAGAGCTTCGAAACAGTACGCTACTGCTCTTTCGACATCTTCAAGCAGAAAGTAGATGATAAATATAGCCTCGCGATGATGACCAAAATGTTTGCAAATGGTGATTCGCTCTTCTAGTAGGTGCATACTTGGTTCCTTGTGGTTCATGTTACGCAACGATAGCAAACAATCAGTGATGATTTTCATGTGTGTTGCATCGTTCAACTCTTGCATCATGGGTAGTGACATCAATTCAACAAATTCTTTCCGAAGTCGACCAACAAGTCCAGGTTCTTCACCTGCTTGTAATCTCGTTTCTGATATCAGTAACACACGTGGTACAACAGTCCATAAATACTCCAAATACAAGTTACAGAGTTTCAACGCATATCTCGTACGAACTGTTTCTGATTTAGTTTCTAGTACATTTCCTAACGTCAACTGTTTCACGTATTTGATCTTGTAGTCACTAACATCAATGAGCATTGTTCCATCTGAACCATCTTTCATTTTGTCCATAACAGATAAAGGAAAGTTGTGACTAGGTTCATCATGAATTGTAGTTGATTGGAACATTCGCATAAACTCATCAGAAGATAAAAATAGTTTTTCTCTTACAATCGTTCCAGGTTCCAACATGATACTCTTCGAACGAACTCGAAACGACATGGATCTCATGCTACTAAACTTGGGTTGCGCCAAAACTTGTTTTGGATTCTTGACAATCATTAAAATATTTTCAATTTGTTGCATAAAGAATGGTTCATCAATCGTCATATCTATTCGACTCAACATATCAATTACAGCGTTCAAATCTCTTTGTTTCTTGATTACGCCAATCATTGCTCCTATTCGATCTTTTTGTAACTGTTCACGTTGCTGGTTGACACTCATCAAGTTGTGTAGCAACTTGTTCGCAATGTTGATATCGTCGTCACGTTCTTCTGGCAAGTAACTCTTACTTACAAGTAATTGTTTCAACTCTTCATAGTACAACTTTTCATCATCAGTACTACCACTACGCATCAAGTTATCGTACGTGATGGCCAAATGCTTATCGATGAGTCGTAACTGCTCATAGGCTTGTGGATCAAATTCTTGTCTTGTTAGAAGTTCCGACTTTCTTGCCATCAAATAGTTGACCAACTGTTTCATTCCATAATTTTTACGATCTTGCCACCATGTGATATCTGTATTTCCAGTGGTCGTTTTGCCACTCGACTGTTTTGACACGATGGAATCTGATTTTAAAATATCCATAAATAGTGGCACGATCTTTTCTACGTTAATTTCATTTGCTCTCATAAAGTTATCAGTCGCCATCGCGAACGATTTTTCAATCATTTCCTGGGTATCCTTGTTCTCCATTGGATTTCCATTCATCCATTCTGTGATTTTCGATAAACACTTATCTCCGACATAGTACAACAATTCTTGTCTTTTCTGATCGGCGATTTCCTTCTCTGGATAATACTTTTTGAATAAATGTGAAATCTTTTGTTCCCAATTGTCCAATAACAAGTTTTTCGCTCCGTACGTAGGTGTCGTGATGATGGCCTTGAGTTGTTTCATTTTATCTTTTGGTTGGACAATTTCCCATACGCCATCTACACTAGCTGCGATAATGCGGGATTCATCAGCACGTAACATGACAATACTTGATCCTCCAAAATCGTAAATCTTTCCAAGAATTTTCGATCCGTGTGAAAAGTATGGTGTATAGAATTCGACGACATTTCCTTGTGCAGCAACTGCAAATGGTTCACAATAGGCCATATTGTAAATCTTGCCAGTGGACCAATTGACATCAACGATATTCTTATCTGCTCCGATAACGTTTACTAACGCTCCAAAGAGTTTGTCTTTTGTTTCTAGTAATGGGTCCCATTTCATAAACACGGAATGTTCTTGCAGAGAATAGGATTTTCCACTCACGAAAAGCATATTTCCAACTTCATCAAGGATGCAATATTGTCTCCGTAGTACGAGACAAATGTATTCTCCTGCATATTCCATGTAATGACAGTAGGTTGTATCTGCGTTGAATTCTATTCTCTTTTTGAATTCGACTAGTTCATGAACTTCTTTTTTATCACGAGCCAATTTCACGCGTGCGCGATGGATCTTTCCTGCGCATAAAATGGCCATATATTGTGACTTGTAATTGAACGGGTTCGAAGAGTCATCAACTGCTTTTTGTATCGCAAATGTGTGGACTTTTAGTACCTCTTTCGCTTCTGTTTTTTTCAATCCTATGCGACTCACATTTGTTACTGTTCCGTGTTTCATATCATAATAACCTGCGAGTATTTTTCTTGTTCCGAATCGTAACACTTCGTTTGGGTTTGGTACCTTCTTTTTCGATTGTATCAACACGACAACGATGCACTTTTCTTTGTCGATTTCAATGTGTAATACGTCATGGTTTGATATTTCAATATAATCGGCATCTGAGTGTTGTTTCTTTGTTTTTAGTTTTTTTCGTTCGATTAGGTTGACTAATTTGTATTCTCGAACATATCCAGATGGTATTCCAAACGATTCTGATGTGTATTCTTTTCTAGTGGGGTCTAACGTTGTCCATCCTTCTGTATCTCTATCTGGGTCATTTTCAAAAATTGTAGCTTCTCTAGTTCTACGAAACAGCACCCAAACACCATTGTTTGTTCCCATAAAAATAGTTTCATCTTTCGACATTAATATTTGTTAAATTGACATACCGTGGAATTGTATCACTTCTATGAGTGTCTTTTTCTCTTGTTCTGGTATATAATCGAATATTGGAACATTTTTCAAGTTTGGTTTCTTTTTAGTTGCAAGTAAATTGTTCAGAAAAAAGGCTTTGTCTTCTAGCTGTGACGGGTCGTCAGGGTTTTCGGATTCTTCGGGTTGTGATGGTAGTATCGAGCCTGGTGCATGAATAGGATCGTTTGCGAACACGTTGGGTTGTTTTTTCATAAAGTTTTTCTAAAATTAAACAAGTAGAGGGACTATTCTAGAAACTCATGTGTTTGAGACATTTGGCACGGATTAGCATCCTCTTTGCCGTTGCAGCACTTTCTAGTATGTGATAGTGCTCCCGTACTGTATGAGTGAAATCTGCACAGACTGTCTAACCCTGGATCGTAGCTGATGTTGCATCGCTGACAGACTCCCTTTTTGATAGTTGTTTTCACGTAACTTGCTTGTCTTTTTGTTGGATCGAACATACGATGAGTATTTGTTTGTGTACAACCGGGCGAATTAATTGATTTTTTGCAGCAGGTGAACTGATTCTCTTTTTTAAATATTGTAGAGTGTACGTGACCAGGGTGATACGAGCACGAATTATTAATACACTCGTCTGCTGTTCTGTCGCATCTAAGACAACGTGACATGTTTGACATAAAATTAGAGCTTACAATTAAATATGAAGAAACATTTACGTTGTCCAGATGAAATTAGTGTCTGCAAATTCTGGTTCGAAACTAAGTATTCTTCCCTCAAGAATACGCATAATGTTCCTAATACGTATAATCGCATCTAATGATATTTCTCTTTCATTGGAAAGCGCAGCAAATGTATCATCACTATACATAAGGTACTCTTTAAGAACAGGAACTTTTGTCATTGCTTCCAGTGCCTCTATGACACAATCTGCATACCCTCCATGGTACAAACACAACTGTCTCTTCCCTAAACTTCTTGCGTATACTTTACTACTATACTCGCGTTCCTTGTTCTTTTGATACTGTAGCAAACGAGAAACTTCTGTTGCAAAATACTTGTCTAGTGATTGATTGATGTTGGATGGATCTTCAAGCTCAAGTATTGCAATAAGTGGACACAGGTAGGTGATAGTCTTGAAGTAGTTCATACTGTTGCTCATAATCTCACTGAGCACAGCGTCATGAGTACTGGAGATTTTTCTGTATGCAATATTTCCTAAATCGAATGCGATTAGAGTGGAACCATGCAAATAGTCAATTGGTAATAGTAAACCCTTGTTGTGAAGCAGTATGAGTGCATCAACCGCGCGTTGAACTACTATAGGGTATCGTTTACCGAGTCGAAACGCTAACGCCTTTGCGAGAACCATAATCCCGTCATTCGTGCGTATATAATTGATGGTGTCAGGTGTGGCTAAGTGCGAAAGCATGTATGTTGCAGATGAGTGCTCGACTTTCTCTTGCGTGACGGCAATAAACAGTGCTGTTATGGACTTTAACATTACACTGTGTTTGTCGGTCATGCTAAATGTTTGTGCTAATAAAAGCAGCTCTTGTTGCACGCAAACAGTCGTCAATAAGTACGCCACAAAACTCAATATGCGCGGCCTGTATGTCGGTGAGTTTCTGTAAACATCTTTCATAATGCGTATCGCGTGAATGATTTCGTTTTTGCTGTAATTTTGTAGGACGGCAGCCCATGCTGTACGATTGTGAATGTGGCTCTCCAGTGTTTGTTTCATCGCAAATATGATGGCTGTTTGTAGTGATTCAATCAACTGTCAAGTAGAATTACAATCACAAAACCTGTAAGTCTTGCATTTTACTTTTTCTTAAACTTGCCTGGAATTCCCACGAGCTATTGCAGGTAGATGAGCACAAAGATAACAGTAAAATGAAGCTAACTGCGGCATATCAAACTCAATAAGGCGTTTAGGCTTCGAGTATGCTGATCAATGAATGGCCACTGCTGTGCTCTTGTCATGAAAAAGACTAGAATCCAATTACCCCATATGTAGATGCGTTAAGGAAAAAATAGTCTGATCGTTGTAACACGCTAACAAATAAAAACTTAATAAAGATACAAATCACAAACTTTTTCAACAATGAAATCATCAGTAGTATTGGCTTTGCTGCTCATTGCATTGTTTGCCTGCGTAGTCGTAGCGCAATCGAGTGCTGACGATACAGTCATTCTTTTGCCAGCTAGAGTAGTTCGCAAAGCGCTAAGACGTTTAGTCAAGCGTCGTGGTGAATCCCGAGGTGGTGGAAGAGGCAGAAGTAGAGGAAGAAGAAGTCGTGGTAGACGCTCTCGCCGAGGTCGCAAATCTAGAAGAAGTGGCAGAAAAGGCCGTGGAAGACGTTCACGCAGAGGTGGTCGCAGAAACAGACGCACCAGAAAAGCTGTACGCAGAACTCTAAAGGCTGTTCGTAAATTCGCAAAATGCACACTAGTAAGGGCAGCAAAGAAGATCCCAAAACAATTCAGAAAGAGATTCTTCAAGGCACTCAAAAAGTCATCTCGCAAGTGTCAACGCAAATTAAGAAAAGCTCGTCGTGGTCGCAAGGGACGCCGTGGAGGTAAACGTAGTAGTCGCCGAAGTGGAAAGAGAGGACGCAAGGGACGTCGTGGTCGCAAATCTAGAAGAAGTGGCAGAAAAGGTCGTGGTGGAAAGAGAGGACGCAAAAACCGTAGAAACAAACGCAAAGCTCTCTGGGCGCTTCTCAATTAGATGTATAAAGTAAATACGTGTTTTTGAAATTGTTCATTGTGCTTTCTCTTCACTCTTTTCTTTTTTCGCTTTTTTGACTTTTTCTTCTACCTGGATGATAATTACATCGTTGTTGGTGTTTTTATCTGTCATAGCTTCCACTAGTACTTCTGGAAGCTTACTGGTTTCCCATTTCAAACAGATATCTCTTGTTGGTGTATCCATTATTACGTATTTGTTTTTGGTTTCCCTGTACACAACTACGTAGTGACTAACAAACGTTCCTTTCTTCTTTTCTATGTCTGTTACTATATTTTTTGGATAGCCTTCCATCTTTACAAATGTTTTCAAGTTTGCGTGAACTATTGCAACACTCTTTGCTGGAAACCCGTTTTCTTGCAAAAGTTTGTGAGTATCGCGTACTAATGGTTTGATTGTTTTTTGTGTTTCTGCTAATTTACCGTCCAGCCACTCTTTCGTTTCGTCATTAGTCTTTTTGATTCGTTTAGCGATAAAACTAACAATATCTGGTGTGTTTTCAGCTGTGCTCGTACAATACAAGACACGTTTGAAGAATTTTGTTGCCAAAGAGGCTGTCTCTGCAGTCAAAAGATAATCCTCTGGTGTTGCACTGCCCTCAATGTTTGTTTGGGTAATTAGATTCTCAAAAGTGTTTTGTTTTAAAATTCTAACTATTAATTTTTCAAATAAAGCATACCTGAGTGCAATAAAGACGCTGGCTGGGCCACAAGCAACTTTGCCTTTTTGTGCGTAGTAAAGAGGGTCAGTACTCTTAACGATTGGATTGACAGCTGTTGCCACGTCAGTCATATTTGTTTGGCTTTACAAGAATTTCGTGCAAAACAAGATAGTTGTACGACAAGAAAACATTCTTTGGATAGTCTAATTTGATAGTTTATTCAGCATGAACGATTTCTCTAACGATTGGTTTCTCAATAATCTTACGAACAACTGGGTGTTCGTGAATCTCGATAATCTTCTTATCGTGAATTTCAGTAATAAGTTGTTGTTGATGACGTTCAATTATAGGTTGGATGATAATTTCACGAACTTCTTCAGTATCGTGGATAGTGTTAACGGTTGCAGTGTTTGCTATTTGAGTTTCTGGTTTGTTGAATTCTCCCTTGCGTACGAGATCTAATCGCTCTTGTTCTTCTTTGCTCAAAACTGGTTTTTCGAGTGGATCGTATGTTGTTTGTTCGTCTAATACTTTTTTGATTTCAGTTGGTTCACTAACAACCTTAGTTATAGCAGTCTTTTCGACCTCCAAAATTGGTTGCTCGTGAATTTCTTGTACGACATTCTTGTGATGCACTTCGACGTGCTTCTTCTCTAGGACTTTATCGAGTACTGGCTTATCGACGACAGTATTTACGATCGCTTCTTTCTCGATAACGCGTGTTTCTGTTTCCAATGTTGAAATTGAGGTAGCAGTAACTTGTTCTTCCTTCTTTTCGCCACGAATCTTATCCATTAATCCCATTGTGTAGTGTTGTTGTTGTTGTTGTTTTTCGCTCTTCAATGTGCGCTGAAGCTCGTGCATTTAAACTCGTGAACACAAATAACTTGAAATTTATTTTTAGAATGCTAGAAATACATTCGCTCACATGAACTGGAAACTTAAATCAGTGCTATTTACAGTGTTTATTCTATGAAACTTGCCAAGAACTCTTCTAGTGCTTCATCAGCTGTTTGCTCCTGAACTATTGGATAATTCGCTTGGTTCCATGTCGTTACACGTTTTTCTTGTGTTGGTGGTTGTTGAGGTTCATTCAAATGAATAGAATAATAAAAGTTGACACCTCCCAATTCATACATTAATCTCTGTAGGGTACCATCGTACCTCTTACTTAGTCCTTGTACTCTTGCTCGCAATTCTCGTAACGCGTCCATCTCTAGTTGCAATTTATCTAACATCTTGGCTCTTATAGTAATGTCAGAGTGAGCTAGAATGTGTAAATGTGCATTTGCTGCTAGTAGAACAACACTTCCTGTTGAAATATTTTTCGTAACTGGACTATATGCCAAATGAGCAATAGAATCAGCGTAGAAAGATGTCAACTCGAGATTACTCTCACGTATGCTTTGTTGCAAGCGTACTCCATTCACTAGAAGAGTACATTCTACTCGTTTCGCTTCTAAAAGTGCCTCTGGAAAGATCAACTTTAGTTTCTCTCCCATGCCTGTCAGTTTTCCACAGAGGTCACCTAAGCGCTCTGCATTGAGTTCATAATCATTTGTTCCATAAATTACATCTCTACACATCTTTTCTGCTATTTCAGAATCCACTAGATCAACTTCTGCAAGTGCTGAAAGTAGATGACTATCACTCTCCAACACGTGCTCTTTCTTGGCAAACTCGCGCATGAATACTTGTTGCATGACAAGACACTTGAGTGACCGTTCAATATTTATATCTTCCGAAATCATTTGTGCTATCGCACCGTATAACATTTGCAAGTAGTTCACGCAGGTGTTCGCGCGACTTTGGTTCTTGCGCAAAAATAATTTTACATTCTCCAAAAAGAATAGAGCACGGTCGAACTCGCTCACGAAGCAACAATAAAATCCCAATAATGTGAAGCACGCCGCGAGTAGGAAACTGTTGACAACACGATCAAAATCTCCTACTAGGAACTCTTTGCACTTTTCATACATTTTTTTTGCTTTGAACTGTTGCCCTTGCGCAATGTACATGACACTTTGTATCGCATAGACGAGTAACATTTCATCTGAGTTTGGTGTGGAACCCGTATAAGGAATACACTTCCAGTCGTGCTCCACATACGTGAATGCTCGTACTAACCGTTCTTTGGGGATGAACGGAACATCGTATAGCGAGAGGTTGGGTGGTGGAGAAGTTGCCTGAGGTTGTGTAGAGCGTTTTTCACTGGATGTGTTTTCGGTACGGTAGAGAACAATTTCAGGGTATGGCGTGTTGTACTCATATTTACTCTTCGGTCCTCGTTTACCTAACGTTTCATACGTGCATGTTTTCCCAATTTTGAGGCAATGAGTGCATTGTGGTAAATTTCGTTCACATTTTCTATGTAGTCTCCTGCAGTTGGTGCAAGCCTTGATGGAGCTGTGCGTGGTGTTCGATTCTTTCATAAAAAATATGTGCCCTATCGGAATTCGAACAGCTCCATGTTGGTAGCGGGTGGGTTATTTAATCACCAATTTTATCGAGATATTGCGTGGCCGAAAACTAACTGGAAACCAAAAGCTTTGTTGCACCACATGAAACACCACGCTCAAGAGCAGGTTAGTGGTTGTATGCACTTATAACAAGAAGCTTGAGTAACACGTTTAAAAAAGAGAATTCAAGCTAAAATGAAGATAATTTATCACATGATGCAGTTTTGCATACAAACGCCTGTTACTGGCACTTGGCAGAGTACCACGATCGAATCTTATCTTGGAATTGTTTCATTAAAATCTTTGTATCCAATTCACCACTTGTCACTCTTTCTTTATACTTTTCAAACAACTCTGAACAGTATTCCCGTAGTAACTCTTTGACTTTTGCTTGTTCATAAATACCACCGAGTACACGCTCTACAACAGGTATCATATTCTCATCCGTAATCTCAGAATCGGCAATAGGTTCGCAAATGGCAATCATTTCATGGTTAACTTCTTTCTTTTTCTTCTCTACCACTGGTTTCCCTAAAAATTCCCATGGAAGTGAGGTTGAGAGTCCTGTTGTCTCATCGGTATACTTTCCATCAAACAATAGTTTCTCGTACAACATTAATTGCTTCATGAACCCATCATTTGGTTTGATAATTGACCGACGCGACAATACGTGCTCGTATGCTTCACGTAAGTTCATGTTTTGACTCTTCATCATGTACGCGATAACGAATGATGCTGAACGTGATTTACCGACGGCACAGTGAACGAGAATCTTCTTCTTATCAGTTAACGCTCCGTTAATAAACTCAAAACTTGAATCGAATTCGTCATGAATAACTTGGTGTTCTACATCTTCCAACAATAAATGTTTGATTTTAACTTCATAGGGTAAATCATGTACATTTTGCCACTCTTTACACACGTTCAAAATGTGAGAAATTTGATTGTTTCTCATTTGGTGTTTGTCATTTGCATCGACACCAGAACCCAAATACAAAAAGTCATCGATAATCGCGCTCATACCCTTTGGTAATTTACTTGATTTTTTCGTTACTGTTCCCAAATCTAGACCAGTTTTTTGTTCTGGTGCCGAACGTTTGAATGTGACTTTGATAAAACGAGCATCTCCCTTTCCAGAACTTTGATGATTTAGTCCAAGTTGTTCTGCGAACGCATGTACGAATTTTCTATCGGTAGATGACATAGTGGATGGGAACGATATAGCGTGTCCTTGGTTTGGTGCTCCATTTTTCTTAAACTCTGTTAACTGTGTCGCTAGTGCTTGTGTTGAGTCGTTGAGTATGTACAATGGTAGCGTGCTCTTTTGTACTGCGACTGTTAAGGTGTGGCTTTGCGCCCAGTCCATTCCTTGCGGAATAGAAACTGGGATAATTGGAAATTCGTAACTCTGTAACGTTGGTTTTTCTGCGTTTAGCGGGTCGATGTATTGTTGCATGTAGTAGAGTTCTATTTTGTCTGGTTTTTGTTGTACGAATTCTGATAACTTTTTATCTACCATTTCGTATAGTTCTGCGATGCTTTGTTCGTTCGATACTTCTATTAAAAGTGGTTCGTGTATGCAGTCATGTACGTTAACGAAATACTTGACTTGTTCTGTTATCATTGTTTGTTCAGATTTGCACCCTTCAAAGTTTACTGCAGACAACTCGAAACAAGAATAACTAGAAGTTCGACACTGCACTTACAGTAACTGCGATGACGTAAAGCTATCAATGATTTACTTATACATTGCCGAGAGTCATCTCCTTAGAAAGCCATTCGTAACATTTTCTCCATGAAGTGAGCTTTTCTGCATCTAACCAAGGTCCTAATGTTTGTACGAAAGCTGTTTCTAATGCATTGCCAATTATTTCAAAGTGTTCTTCGCGTACTCCGTAATGATGATGTCGCTGACCAAGAGATACTGTAGAGTTTGACTTTACAGACAAATCTCTTTCGTCCACTAGTCTTCCTATTGCTTTTATCGTTTGAAGAAGGTTGAATCTGGAAAATAATGTCCGCATATCTTCATGTTCTTGGAAAAGTGTCGCATAAAATATATCAGAAATTCTGGGGCCAGTTTGTACGTTGTGTGTTTTGAGAAAACCTTCTTGCGAGATAAGAGGAACCACTGCGTCAATAACACTACGAGTATTCCACTTGTCTTTGCTCGTTATCTCCATTATTTGTGGCTTATCAGGATACTGAAGAACGTTTAAATCTCTTGACCGTCAAACTTGACTTGTGTTCAAGTTCGCTTTGTACACTCATCAATCATATCACTTGCGCTAAGGCAATAGCTCACGCTTTACAATTAATAAATACAACGTGAATACTAAAAACTAAGAGTATCACAACAATGCAGCTTGCTTCTTCACCTGTTTGCCAACTTGACATGTTTGAAAGGTATGAAACGCAAGCAGGACGACTTTCTTGAACCAGACACAAAACGTGTCCGTACTGACGAGACCAGAAATGAAAACGGGGCTCAACTGCTCACAAAAGAACAAGTAGAGCACTACCTACAAATGAAAATGGAAATACTAGAGCACGCAACATCGATGCTTGACAAAATGGTTTTTAAAGCGGAGCAGTTCTATTTGTCACCAAATTTTGGTCTAGACAATGCAGAAAAATTAAAAATACAAGATGAAGCAGAGACAACGGATGATAAAATGGACGAGGAAGAAGATGACAGCACCAAAATCACCTACGAATTTCCAAAAGACACGCTTGAGGATACTGAAGACGTTGGCGATGAAGTTTTTAATAATGAACCAGATCGTGATGACCTGTTGCGACTATTCTGCCTACTACCCTCATTAGAGGACGCCCAAGAAATAGACTCAGTGGCAGAAGAATACATTGACGGTATCACACTCCATGAAAGAGCAGAAGAAGATGAAGAAGATGTTCTCTCCGAAGATGACGAAGACGAACCTGGACGAAACGAACCGCTGTTTTTATCACTAATCGAACTGCTCACACTTGCTGACACGTCGCAAGATGCGAATGATATTCCAAAAGAGCAACGTGTGGAAATCGAACAAGTACAACACGCATTGTTGCTACGATTATTAGAAACTATGACACAAGAACTTGAGCACGCATACGAAACATTAGACAAACGTGACTTTTTGCTCATGTCAAGAATTATTCCTCGTACTGTAATGGATACACTCTATTGGAACGAATCGTACGATATTTGCGAAACACCACAAGAGGAGGAAGAAATGGAAGATAAATACGACTCAGAATACGAAGAAGAGGACGAAATTCAGGAAAAAACAAATAATCTACATGATGACAATACGCTTTGTGCCTCCTACTCTGACGACGAAAACGAAGATACAGCACCTATCGACAACAATTTCATTCAAGGAAGATTGGCAACTCCACAAGAAATGAACATTATTCCATTCACAACTACAAATCCAAAAGTCGAAGATAGCAATTGGATGATCAAAGAATCATTTTATCAAAGTATTGTCATGATGCTGAGAACAGCAGGAGTGTTATTCTTCCAACCAAAAAGTAGTAACTCGATATTTGTGGAGGGAACAATTCAACTACGATTTTTCGTTCGAAGAATTTTGGAACAAATCTTAATGGATAAACAAGATCAAGTTGGTGAGGAACGCCATACAATTACAGTAGAAAATGTACTAGACGCGTTACAAAAGCAAGATAAACTATTGTATCTTGGTCACGAAACAAGTAACGAGTACAAGAGAAGAAAAATTGCTTTTGTGACGACATCCATGCCTCTACCAGCTCTCAAGTCGATAAATCTATTGAAACTAATTGTGAATAGTCCAAAACCAAGTCATGTAGAGTTCAAGTATGGTTCATATCTGCAATATATTCCAGAATTTGTTATCAAGAAACGATGTCCAAGATTGTACAATGAACATGGAGAATTTGAGATCAAAGGTGTACCTTTGGAGAATGGTACATATTCACAGGAACCCACGCATATGATATACATGGTACAGAGTTTGTTCTCCAAACAGAAGCCAATTCCTGGTGTTGTACTACCTATTCACATCGCACAAGAAGATTTTTCAGAAAAAAATAATTACGGTACGCTATCATTCTATAATGACAAGGAAACATCAGATGTTACTATTTCAACTGTTGATACTGTGATCTATGCTCACAAGGCTATTCTCGCAGAAGCGTCTTCATACTTTGCGACACTATTTGATCAAGATGAGAACAGTAATCACCACTCGCTAAGAGAGTTAACTACTAGTGGCGTAGTGTTAGAGACTATCATCATGTCAATGTACGGCAAGAATACTGACTCACCACTGTCCAAAGATGACTCTTTCGAACTTGCTCGTGTTGCGTTCACTATTAACACTAAAAATATCAACGAGTTAAGCGTATATGCAGTATCACGAGTAATCAACGTTGAATGCGCTATTGAAGCGTTAAAGGTTGCAATAGCCTTTAACTCGAAAGCACTATTTGAACTTGTGGAACTTTTTGTATCTGCAAACTACGACGAGATATTTGACAGTGATCAATACGATGATATTATCAACAAGGAAGAGAAAGAATATTTTTGTGAAAGATCTACACCTATTACCACCGAAAACGTGGTCTCAAAGTTGATATTCTTTAGAAACCTAAAACTAGGTGGACTATACGCTTCACATGTTGGAAAATGGTTCACAGAGTGCATACTCTTCATTGCACGAAACATGCGACAAGTACACTCTGCGAGTGACAACTGGGACCAAATTTCGCAAACAGAAATGCAAACAATCACAAGTATCGTTGAGAAAAGAGAGTACAATAAAGATACAGAAGATGATGAGGAAGTTCCATGGGCGTTTACTCATAGTGACCAATGCGGAGGAGACGATAACAATCACGAGTGCGACAATGTGGGATTTTTGCGAAACGATGGAACATGTAGGTACTGCCACAGTAACTGTCCCTCACACTACGATAAACTATTTATGGAATGTCTGTGTTTGTGGGACTGCAAGTATTGTGGAGAGAAGAACATACCTGGTTGCGATCGAGAGCACTTGTGCGATGAACTAGAAGCAGATATCAAGAAAACAAAAACGAAAGATGATCTTTGGTAAACATGATTTATGCTCGTCTTGTTGGTGTGCTTCTTCTTGCTGGTGCACTGCGAGTTGGTGCTGCTCTACGTACTGGTGCTGGTGCTCTTCTTGGTGCACTTCTCCTTACTTGGCGTCTAACAGGAGCTCTTCTTGGTGCACTTCTTACTTGACGTCTGACAGGAGCTCTTCTTGGAGCAGAAGCTCTGCGAGGACTTGGTCGACTTCTGGTTCTTCTAGTTGGATTAGATCTCTTTGGACTTCTAACTCTTCTATTTCCTGACTTTCTACCAGTAGAACGACGTGGTCTGCGTTTAGTAGCTCTGGATCTTTTAGTGGTTCTAGCACGCTTGGAACGTTTAGACTTCTTATTAGAAGCTCTCTTTGATTTTGGATTCTTTCGTGGCTTTGTTCTTTTGTTTCTCCTTGCACGAGATTTGGTAGATCTCTTCTTGTTAGCATTCTTTCTTGACTTTGTTTTTCTGTTTTTCTTGGAACGAGATTTAGAGCTCTTTTGACGGTTTCTTCTAGTTCTATTATTCTTGCTAGCCCTGAGCTTGTTGTTACGAATTCTCTTCAACATTCCAAATCTTCCTCCTGATCTGCGACGACTTATCTTCTTTTCTCTACCAAATACTTTTCCTAGATTCTTCATGACATCTTTACCAAAATTGCCTAGATTCCTTCCAACATCTTTTCCGAATTTTCCGATATTCTTGCCAACATCTCTTCCAAACTTGCCAATCTTTTTCGCAGCATCTAGTTCAAATCCAATGATAGGTCCGTACTTGTCCATTACTGGTTTCTTTCTAGTTGCTCTTTCATAGTTTACCATATCATGAGTACCCTTGTACGAAATGATGTCACCCTTTCCATTGGAGACTTTCTTTTCTTTTCCAATGTGAGTGTATTGCATGAATGGAATGATGGACGTGCTGTGTGAAACGGGATCGTAAGAATGAGTACCTGGAACGAGTTCTACAGAGTTCACAACGCGAGTGTTGTCCTTGATTTTGGAATTGTACTTTTTGGCAAAATCTTGGTTTCCTGCCGCAGGTGATCCAAATGTAACAACTTTGACGTTTTTAACTCCATACTTTTCTTTTGCATAAAGTGAGGCAATTGTACCTGCTGCTCCTCCTTGAGAGTGTCCAGCAACTTCCAATTTGTATCCCTTGTTCAAGTATCGTTGTGCGTTTTCAAACATTTTCTTCTCAGTGCGTTGGAATTGTTTCTTGAAACCACGGTGAACTTTACCAAAATCTTTTCCATTGATTTTCAATGGAACCTGTTTGAAGTCCAAGTTTTTATCCCAATCTTTAATCTCCATTTGGGTGCCACCTGATATGTTAGAGTGTGAAAGAACGCTTACCGTATGCCATAACAACTTGTTTCGTCTTATCGTTGACGAAAACTTTGTTCTTTTGGTAACCCTTCTCTCCGTACTTTTCAGTGTATGTGTAAACTGGTCTCCAACCCTTTGGTAGCTTTTCAGGGTTCTCTCCAAGATTTGATACGAGCTTTGCCATTTCGTTCACATTGTTCTCGTACTCTGCTTGTGCGATCGCACTTGAAAGCGCATCTGAAAGTGAGACTCTGTGGCTTGACAAACCACTTGCTGCGATAGTTATGGCTAATGCGAGAAGCACAACAACGAGCAAAGCACGCATTGTTTTAATATGTGGACTTTCGGGATAGATGACATGTTCCAAGGCCAACTACAGCAGCTACATAAATGGGTTTAGGAATTTGACTTGCGACGAGTAGCTATGTTAGAAGAGATTTAATAAGTACTCTACAAGCTGAGCACCCCATTTGTTCCATCTCTCCAAACCATCATGCATATTTACATCATTAGAAAGAATCGTCATGATAACGTCCATCTCCTTTGCGTGATCATCACTGGCAACAAAGCTTACTAGCTTACTGTATTGACTCATGGTGATAAATTTGCCTTGGAGTCCTTGCAATAATGCCATCAATTTTTGTCCTTTTTTCTCTGCATCACCAACTTCATGCTTGACTCTTTTGGGTAGGATGGATGCACGGACAAACTTTGATTCAACAGTTTGTTTTGGATGCATCCCATAGTCACTATGATCATCTTCATCTGTACTTTCTTCTTTACTTCTGGATACCGTTGGCTCTTCTTCATTAACGGCATGAACAGAGTGTTTTCGTAATTTAACCTCTTTAGTGCGCTTGTTCAATTCATTTGCATGTCGTTGATATTCTTTTCTATCTTCTGCCGGTAACTGTTTCCAAGCTTTTATCAACTCAGAGCGGCTACCATCGAAGTATCTTCTGTAAATATCGTACGCAGAGTACTTGCGTTCTCTATTGCTGATTTCTTTGTATGTAAACCTTCCCCATCCTTTTTCTGTTTGATATGTACGTTTAACCATGGCTTGCGATCTTCGTGTTGTGTTCTTCATGAGTGGCAGGCGACGATTTTAGAGCTAATCGATACCATTTTTAGGATGAAAAAATAACTCATTAGTTGACTGGTTGGCCAAAGAAGTCTGCCAGCGTTTCAGAGTGAAATTTCAGTTCAATGTAAAGAACAAAGCTAGCACTACATTGTGGGCAACCTGACGCCAATTTGTGAGTACCCATCAAACATGTCACTTGAACAGCAAAACGAACAATGTCTCGCGTGTACACTTGGGGATTAAATGAAAATGAAAAACCAGAAATCGTACAATTCTTTGTGGAAAGCGACATAAAGATAAAAAGCGTTCGTGCCTGCACAAATGATAATTTTGTTAATGTTTTTTATGCGCTAACAGGTATAATTAAAGGTCTACTAACCAGTAAGAGCTGGGAAAAATTTTCACGTGGGGAGAAAACAGAAAAACAAAACCAAAAGAAATTGTTACGCATCTACGTTTCGCTTCAATAGAGGTTTTGAGCAACAATTGTGTCGGATTAACAGTAGATGGTGTTCTATACGAGTGCACAATTGGGAATGAGCTCAAACTTGTTAAAATACCTTCAGATATTACACGCATAAATCAAGTGTTCTGCGCTGTTGCGTCACGAAACATGGTTATACTCACGGACACAAAATGCATATTTTTGTATCAACCACCCACTTACTCTAACCAAGGAGACTTGGGTTACATGGCGAGAAGGTTAAAAAGAAACACCGTGGATTATCTACCACTATCCAAGTACCCAATAACAAGTGCTGCTGTCGCAAACGACAAAGCAATTTTAGTGTTGAATCATGGTGAGACCATTATTGTTACGGGAGAGAACATTTGCGGAGAACTAGGAGTAGGAGGAGTAACAAAAGATACTTATAACAAAGCAACTGTAGACTTGGAAAAAGTCCACTTTAATGATCGTGTAGACTGTGTGGCACTTGGTCAAACGCAAGGACTATTTACGACAGCATCAGGAGATTGTTACACGACTGGAAGAGACTGTAAGTTGATTCGAGAAACATTACTAACTCTTACAGTTGATGGTTTGTACTGTGGTGAGTCCATGTTCGATTCGCGAAAACCATTTCTCTTAAGTGGACTTCGAAAGGTGATAAAATACGCACAAAGTTCTGAAGCAAGGAAAAAATACCACGTGCTCGCGCTTACTGAAGCGGGAGATTTATATGCGTGGGGTAGTAACTATTTGTCAAAAGTAACACCATCGCTGTACGTCATGTAACATATCACTTACATTTGTAGAAAAGCAGAGCATACATTTTATCCTACACTTGTCGAAGAGTTGTATGGAAACAAATTAATCGACATCGGAGTTGGATTAAATAACAATATCGCACTATGCGCGCCGAGTAACGAATTACTCAACAAAGCGTTCGACTCGGAACTATTCAGTGACATTACACTAGAATCACATGGAAGAATATTTCATAGTCACAAAGTCATACTTTTGGCACGTTCACCAGTGCTTTTATCGCTACTAGAAACCAGGTTACTAAATCGATACATATCAGCATTTTTCCAAGTTGAATGTGAAGACCATTCAGGAGTACATTCGTGTATTCCTGTAGAGAGTGTACATTTATACTTGTTATACTTGTACTCGGATGAGCTTACCGATGTGAGGCATATCATTGTCGAAGATGATCCTGAAGAGTTCAAAAATGCACGGAAACGTATCATCACAGGTACGTTTCATTTGGCACAGATCATGCACGCACTAGAGTACGAGTTGAGTGGACTACTAGAAACAAACCTTGAGAAAGTGAAAGAACAACTCGTCACAAGAGAACAAGAATTTACAAAACAACTGCAGAGAAAAGACACCCAATATATAGATCAAATGATTGATCGACTGTCATCACATTCTAGACTAATGGCGTTATGCGACGCTCATCTAGAAACAGGATTGAGACTGAAACTCAATTCTGTGTTTTACAAGAATTTGTTATCCGTTTACAACACGTCAGACACGTATTCGGATTACTCTATCCAAACAGAAAGTGGACAACAAATTCATGTTCACAAAATCATTATGGTTACTGCAAGTGACTACTTTGCAGCCATGCTAGGTTCACAAATGGAAGAAAGTTTTGATAAAACGTACATTGTAGAGGAGTACAAGTATGAAGCGCTAGAACCTTTGATTCGATACTTTTATGATGCACCTGGTTCAGTCGACTCGCTAGATCATAACAATTTGATTGAAGTGTTAATTTGTGCAAACTTTTTTGATTGTAAAACATTCAAGAGTTCCATAGAAGCCAAGTTGAGTCGATACATTGAAGTAGAGAACATTATATCGTTAGTGAATGATGTAATAGAAGTACACGAGGCGAATTTGTTACGTGAACATGCCATACAATTCATCATGAAACATTTTGCAGATATCTATGCACTAGAAGCGTACAAAGATTTGTCAGAGCAGTTCCGTACAGGTATCGAGCAACGTGCTCGCAAGGCAGGTGTTTCGTTTACCAAAGAATTACCAAGAACAGAACAACCAAGTACAGCATACATTAACGAAGATTATGTGCCATACCAACCACGAAGAAAAGGATTCTTTGCGAAGTTGTTTGGTTTATAATATTTATGGAGGAGTTGCAATGTTATAAACTGCTGGATCATACGCTGGCTTCTCTTTATGTTTACGCGTAGATATTCTCACAGCATCTATGACACTCTTTCGTTGCTTGTCCCAAACATTTGGTTTGAGACCTTTCCGGAACCCAACCATCATCACAATTGTCCATGCAAGAACGAAGAAACGCCAAAGGCATGAAATTGCAGTGGCAACTGTTAACGTAGCAAGAATAACATAACGATTAGTGAATCCATAGAATGTTCGCAAACACTCTTCTTCGTTGTCGGCTGCGATACTACAGTCCCTGTACATGTAGACGTTTTTGTAGATAAAGTAACCTGGTAACGCCAAGCCCCACAAAAAGTAGATGATACATATGACGTAGCTCTCAAAGTAGATTCCCACGTAGATGACTAGTGGAGCCATAAACATAGAGAAGGCTAAGCCAAGTCCAAGTAGCATGTACGCATACCACGTGAAGACAATCAAAAAGAAACCAATGTATGCGATGATGATCGTAAATTGTAGATCAATCAACACTGCACTACGAAAGATTTCATATCTTGTGTACAGTCGCTTCAATTTGGAGTCAATGACAAGCCATGTCAAATATGGACCAAAAGATGTCCATACGAAATATACGAGTATTGTGTATGCTACTTGAGCAGCAGCGCCGACAATCAATGATATCAAATCGTCCACGAAGAATCCAGTTTGCTGTACTAGCCCCGATATGAACCCATAAATTAGTCTTGCGACTAGTACTAGTGATATGAGCATAGATGCGATCAGTTGAATTCTATTCTCGTTAAGCAATGCATCTACAACGAAAAATAGAAAAATCAATTGAGTAATAATGACGACAGGATTGTAGAAAAATTTTAGAATAAGTCGGTTGCCACCTGTAGTGAATCCACCTCCATATACGATCATGCCAACTACTTCTGCAACTAGAATTGCAACTGTTTCGATAATTGCAATGGATAGGAATGCAGCACTTGGTTTAGAAAGTCTACCAAATATTCTACGCGATTTTGGAAGATCCTCTACGAGATCATCGAGTGTTACGCCACCTCGTTTACTTGACATCGCTTGGCGTTGAAAAGTCCGCCTGACTAAAAATAAACATGCTTTTGTACAAAGTGAGAGTTACAATTCTTCAGCTGAAAGAAAATAAGTTTATTCGTTATAATCGTCATTCGTTCCAAATGCATTGTACTTTTGCAAGTTTGTTTGCGATTCAGCTTGACTATGCTCTTCTTCTGTTATGCTTTCGTCTGTTTGATATTTTACTCTTCTCTTTCTTCTTCGATGGATAACACCCACAACTATAATTACTACTATAAATGCCACAGTTAACGCAAATAGTACTGCTACTACAACACTGACTACTACTCCAATAGTAAGTGGCGAGAATGAGAGTGTTGATGCTACTGTAGGAACAGCTTCTGGTGATGAAGCTGAGGCAGCGCACTGGCCTCCTTTTGGACATATTACACCTAATTGTCTTATAGTTATTGAAGTCACTTCTGAGGGGGCTTGTGATATTGTTCTTTGCAGTGGCGCATTTGATGAAGATTGCGAGATAACCAACTTGAACGATGTAGAAAAAAATTGCGAAGCTGGGAATGCAACAAGTTGCAAATTGATTGTACAAACAACTGAATTGTCGAACAGTAGCTGTCCTGATAGTGTCCATACTGCTAGTGTTTGCGTTAATCTCACTTGTAGAGTGTAATCTGTATTTTTCACAAATGCACATGTCATTGATTGAGCTTGAGGAGTGGAGATATTATTTGGTGCATACGCTACGTTGATTCTTGTCGCTAAAGTGGTTGGAGTAATCGACAACGCTGCTTGAACAAATTTCGTACCCGAATACATCCATAACTCGGCCACGTTTCCAGAGGTAGTTTTTTGATCAATATTAAAACTGAGGTATGCTACTTTGTCTTGGAAATCATAACCTGATTTTGACGATAACGCTCTGCGCAAACTAGTCGTCGACGAGAAGACGCTAGAAATAGTCAACAGCCCATTAGTAGAATTTGATACATCTAGTGGTTCTACTCCTGGTATTTCGTTTGCTCCAAACGCTGAAGTGGCATTTGTAAGATCAAGATTTACTGTAGTGGCATCAGCGGGAATGGTTGGGACCAGTGTTGTTTGTGCAGCTGTTGTGTTTGGCGTTGAGGAAGTGGTTGGAGTAACTGTTGTATTTGGCACACTTGTTGTAGCTGGAGCTACCGTAGTTGAAGTCGTTGGAGCTCTTGTGGTTGTTGGTGTAGAGGTAGTAGGAGTAGCTGTTTGTGTAGCTGTGGTGGTTGGCGTAGAGGTTGTTGTCGTTGGTGATGTTGTAGTTGGAGATACAGTAGTGGCCGGAGGCATTGTAGTAGTAGGAATAGGTGTATTGGAGGTCGTGGATGTGGTAGTTGGTGCTTGTGTCGTTGGTGTTACTGATGTTGATGGAGTAGATGTAGTTGTGAGAGTTGTAGTTGGAATAACAGTGCTAGTGGTAGGAGTAACAGTACTTGGAACAGAAGTTGTTGTTGGTGTAGAGGTAGTTGTGGTAGGCGATGGTGTAGCTGTAGTAGTAGGTACAGCTGTGGTTGTTGTAGGAGAGGCTGTAGTAGTAGGCACAGTGGTAGTAGTATCAGGAGCAGATGTGGTAGAGAGAGTTGGTGCTGCAGTAGTAGTTAGTGTAGCGGTAGATGTTGTCATTGTTGTTGTCGTGGGGGGTACCGCTGTTGTAGTTGGCGTAGGTGTAGGAGTAGGTGAGTAATATTGAAGACTACCTGATGCACTCGTATATGCTCCATCATTCATCACCACAAAGCTGATAGCGGCTGTTGATCCAGCGGTAAAATTAAGATTTGGAACTTGGAAGTAAATACTAGTACTGTTGACAAATACCGTTTGTATATCGACGTAGCTTGATCCATTAGAGATACGAATAGAGCTAGTGTTGGAGAAATACGCTCCTGTAACCCAAACGGTAGAGCCTGGTGATGCAATTCCCTGAGAAACACTAGTTAGTTTCGGTACCAACACAAACAAAAGTTGCTGCGCGATTGCGTTGGAATACACTACTCCATTATTTGTTACGCTTAGTATGATAGGATCTCCCACATTTCCAGTAAAATCACTGGGTGCTGTACAGATGATATTTGTACTGTTCAAGTATTGCGATACAGAGTAGTAGTATACACCTCCAATATCGAACCTGCAAACTGTGCCGGCTTGATAAAATGACCCATAAACTGTTATGGATGTTTCTGGACTTAGTGCATTTGCACTGAATGAAACAATTGTCGGTTTTGGGGAGTAATAAAGAATATTACTAGCGG
>JAESGV010000295.1_pt1 | contig 22712 bp, 22 predicted proteins | sample 9269781 | NCBI WGS metagenome assembly JAESGV01 (sample SAMN15741586, study PRJNA653496) | algae metagenome | isolation source: Tildeniella torsiva UHER 1998/13D and co-occurring heterotrophs from... | place: Slovakia: Slovak Paradise National Park, Hrabusice, Kosice Region | collected 2000-01-01
AAAAATGTACGGATTGAGTTGTAGTTTACAGCTTTCCTAACCATGTGCTACACGCCTAGCGTACCCGAAACTCAGGCTTTTACTGTCTGTGTAGCACGTCGCATTAACAATCACCGCAGTGATGTGTGCATCCTTCTGAGCGCCGCCCTGACTGAACAGGAGAGGACTTTCCACATGCACCATACAACTTATTGAACGTTGCATCTAATGCCGCTGCCCAAGCCTCAATCAGCGATTTTGCACCACGTGTTATTGTTAAGTATACAATGCATATTAACTTACTTTTTACTCCGGTGTGATTCGAACCCTCGATCCCTTGACATGCACTACGAGCGGGACAGTCATGGTGGGACCTTGCCATGACATGTCATACCTCTGGCTACATGAGCATCTTATGAATAAAAAAGTTTCAAGGTAAATTATGATTATGGTATGCCCAAGTTGACCAACTTCAAATTTAGCTACGAACACCAGTGCGCTCACTTTTACACCACCATACATGACATATGTAATGTATGTCGTGTATTGCGTCAGATTCGTGGTGTTTTGTCTCAACGGCTTTTTCACACAGTCGTTTACTAACCATACACTACCAACAACGATTGATTAATGATAATTTGACCTCGGCAATTCGCAAAATAGCATCGGCTTTCTTCGACATGCCGTTACCGCTCGAATAAGCTCGATAAAAGAATCAATATTTCTTCTGTTGGATCATATGACGCGATTTTGCGAGAGATTGAATAGGATCATGCGACGAACACACCGTAAAAAACATAACTCGCTAGGATCGTTTACTTCAAAATGTCTAACTAACATCGGTCCTGTCGCGCAAATAATGAATTTTATGTCACGATACTACACTCACATACTTCGGTTTTGATGTCTACCACGTGGTTGAAGACTTCGGTTTGTATTGTGGTTGCGGTGAAAATAAATGAATAAAACTCGAAAGAGATACCAATTACTTGCAACAGTAAATTGTTTGTCTTGCACGCGAGATGTTGCATAGTAGAAATGCCATGACTGTCAAATATGTTGCTCTACGTCATTGCTTGCCTACTACGACATGACCTAGTTTTGTGCATTATCTTTTGTTATAAGTTACAAAATTGCCTGCACAGACCAGCACATAAATTTTGGCTGCTACATTTGCCTTACCCTTTACTTATAGACAATTAGTACTCAGTTAGCTAGACTTCGCTAAACTCAACTGTAAGCGACACTTGACACGTCAAAAGCAGGCAAACCATGAGAGAAGAGGTAGACCGTGGTTTGTTGAAGAAAGATATCGTTCCAGATGGCAAAGTGGGTATGCCACGCTTAATTGAAGCTGCAATGCGAGGAGACACACAGACAGTTCTAGATTTAGTCGAACTAGCAGATACAAACATTAACGAACTCGATGACGAATCAATGAGTGCACTACACCGTGCTGCAGCGTACGAAGAAACAAAAATCATTCAAATTCTACTTAAAGACAAACGAACAGACCCTCTTATAACAAATAAAAGAGGAGGAACTGCGCTACACCAAGCAACAGTATCTGGAGCAGAGGCCTCTGTTCGAGAATTACTAAAAAACGAAACCATCAAGAAATCTATCGACTTTCCAAACATGTGGGGCGAAACTGCTTTAATACTCGCAGCAACAAGAGGCGATTCTCAAATTGCATTCACACTGTTACAAAACGGTGCAGATAAAAACGTTAGAGACCAATGGGGAAAGTCAGCAGAAGAAGTCGCCAAAGATTATGGAGAATCCGACGCGTACATTATCATTCGTGATTTTACACAAGGAATGACGTATCAACCAGTAGAAAAGAAACAAGTGGTGACAGTAACAAAAAAAATAATGTCAAAAATGATAGAAGCGCCACTTAATGAAGAGTTTGCGTTGGGACTTATCGCTGATGAAAATATAGATATCAATGGCGCCGATTATTACAAGTTATCTGCTATACACAAAATTGCAGCGTGGGAGAAGGGAACCATTTTAAAAGAGTTATTACGACATCCCGATATCATTGTCGATAAAGTAGGTACCGATGGAGAAAATGCGCTTCATATAGCGCTATCGAACTGTGCTGTTCACTGTGCAGAAATTTTAATACAAGATGGTCGTATTGATGTAAATCTAGCAAATGATAGTGGTGTTACTCCGTTAATGATGGCAGCGTGCGTAGGAGACGAAAGCGTGTTCAATTTGATTTTGGAAAAAACTAAAGATTTGAATGGCAAAAATAAAGAAGGTAAAACGGCGTGGCATTTTGCAAAAGAGTGTGGAAATGAACATTTGGCGAAATTGTTACCAGAATCGGAACCAATAAAGAAAGTGGAAGTAACGCAGAAACGACAAGTTAAAAAGTTGAATCCACAACTTATTGCTGTACAAGAACAACTAAGTGCACCTATGGGTACAGGATCTCCTACTGAAAATGATTAAATTTCAAATGTTCCGTGTTTGAATACATTCAATTGATCGTACTTGTCTTTGATTGTTTTTAGCTTGGCTTGGTTTTCACCAAAGAATCTGAACGTGGGAGTAGATAGATCATCATCAGGGCAGTTTGGGTACGCAAAAACGCCTGTACATTCGATAAACTTTTCATAAAATCGATCACATAACAGTAACGCTAGATCTTTGGTTTGGTCAACCCAAGAGACAGAGAGTTGCATCAGAAACAAGTTGTTACGATGATAGAACGATGTTTCGTTACACTTAACTCTATTCACTGTGCCTCCCATTGCCATAAACGCGATAGAGGCGTGAATAGACGTTGCAGACAAAATTCTACGAATAGCGCTGTAAGCTCGCTCATCAAGTGGAACACTAGAGTAGGACGATTTGACTTTGAACTCTGCTGATGTGTTTTCAGATAGAATAGAACACCTTGCATGCTCAAATGAGTGAAAACCAGAAAACGCTAACAATCCACGCGCACAAGACATTGATTGTGTTTGTACAATGTGATCACCGACAAGTAACGGTGCAATGTGTTGTTGTATATCTTTTTCACGACCCATGTACAATCCCATTACTGTTATACTTTCAGCTTCGACTGAAAATTGCATGCTAATCTCATCGGGAGCGCTAATAGTCATCGACTCCCAAATTGAAAAGATTTTCTCCAAATTGTTGATTTCTTCCACGTATTGTACAACAAAAGTGGTTACTATAGGTGGTACTGGATATACTTGAAATGTTAACCCAACGACAACACCAAAATTTGCAGCACCTGCACCTTGATGTGCCCAAAATAGATCCGAGTTGTGTTCCTTGGATGCGTGAACGAGAGAACCATCGGATAACACGATATCTAGTGATAACAAACTATCGCATGTCATTCCGTATTTACGACAAAATAATCCTTGTCCTCCACCTAGTGTGACACCAGAAATGGCAACAGAAAAGTTTGTTGCTGATGGTAGTAATAAATCTTTGTCAAATAGAGCTTCGTATACGTCAACTAAGAGGCAACCAGGTCCAAATGTTGCTGTTTCTTTGTCAATATGAATATCTTTCATTTGACTGACATCCAAGACAACACTATTCGGTGTTTTTGTCATAGATGTTGCTTCGTACGAGTGTCCTCCACTGCGAATAACAAAATCAATATTATTTGATACCAGAAAATTAATTGCCTCGATAACGTGCTCTGTTTGTGAGCAGTAAAAGATTGCATCGGGTAACACGTATTTTGCGTTGGTATTGCGAACAAATGTACTTCGTGTGTATTCTTCGTCTTGTGGTGTGACAACGGGAAACGATAGGTTTTCAAACATTTGTGTCTATTTTGGTTTACAAGAATTAGGAAAGACAATTTACTAATACATCCTTAAAATGTCTACACATCAAAAGTTTGTTCTGTATTTGCTCTCCTGGAATAACATCTGGCAACAATCGATAAACATCGAGCGACACAGATTCGTTAATCACCACCATAACACTGTTGTAGGGATGAATAGCTACTCTGTGCAAGAAAACGTTGTTCTCAACAAGAGCATGCAGCGTTCCTGTCTTCATGTCTATTACACTAGGAAAATATGAATTATTACACAGAATAATATCATCATGAACGTAAACAAATGTGCTCCAGAAGAGATCCTCATTTGATGTGCAATTCAAGAGAACAATAGTTCGCAACAAATCTCCTGTTTTCGAGTAGTGCTTGAGCTCATCTGTTCCTGTTCTGACCAAAACACCTTCTGGTGTTGCACACATAGCATCGTATAGAGCCTCAGTCTCTCGAACCCACATTTGCTCGATTTGCATGTTATTAGACAAATTGAACATATAAATGTGAAGAGTTTTTGCGTTTCTTGAGGTCCCTAAGAATTTGTTGTCTCTGTAACGAACCATATCTCGCACTACGTTTTGGATCTTTAATGACTTAGTGTTATTGGAGTATATGTTCTTTGCTTGCACTTCTTTTTTTTCAAAAGATTGGTAGCATATTACATCTTTACCTAACGCTACTAACGTCCTGTGATGGATACGAGTAGAGAATTTTACTACTTTTTCTCCCGTTATGTAGTTATATACGCTTGGTTGTTTTATCATGTCGTTAGTCACCGCAACTAGTGGTGCATCTGGAAACGGTACTATACCTGATGTGTAATCACAGTTGATAGTTTGTAATAATCTAAACGAGGGGTACTCCCAGATTTGAACTCCTAATGTGTAATGCCCAGTTGCTAATATACTTGGTGAAATGAATGTGAGTGTAAATCCACGCTCCTTGCTTGGTATTTTGGTGACGTCGCTGGCTCGAAAGTCCTCTACACGTAACGTTCGTGACATCGTGAAGTGGTGAAAAACAAGAAACTTTACAAGGAAATGGAAGAAGCTTTTCTCTCACCAGGTCGGTACACGCAGTTAGATTACTGGTGTAAAGGTTAGACTCATCACACTGTCTAACAAATAGATGTTCTCTTTTTTGACACCAGTGGCGCCTCACTAGAGGAGCAGAGAGAAGATTTGGAATCCCATGAAGAAAAAATGGTAGAAGGCGAGTCATTACGATCGTACATGAAGTGGGTATCTCATTTTTACCAAAGAATCGACTCTTTGAACATCTCCGGTCATTCGAAACGTGTAGCAGATCAATTTCCAGTCTGTAAACATAACATACGACTAGATGATGGTTTCGTGTCGTTTACATATTTATTCGAGAAACGTGATGCACTACGAAACATTTATAAAGGTGGCGTGTTACACAATGGGCAAGATATAACGACCATCAAACAAAAAACGCAAGAACAGTTGATCAAATCAGAAACGTGGGATGCACTGGTAGATAAGATTCTAAACTCACCGTTTGATGTGAAATGTATTGTTTATCCAGACTTTTCGAGCAATATCAACTTTCACTATACGTCATCACCATTTTCTATTCGCGGAGAATTCCGTCAGGAGCGTGTACGAGAGGTATGTATATTTTAAATTTTACTAATAATGAACAGTTGATCAATAAAGAACCAGTATGGCTGAGAAGATTCATTTATGGAGGAACAGCAGGAATCCAGTTTCCACGTGTGAACGCAGAACTTTATTACGAAATAGATCAAAAAGACAAATCAGCAGACCACACAGCAGCATTATTAGCAGTCTTCCGACCATATAGAACAAAAAATCAAAACTTTTCAATCGATTTTGGATTCGATCTCACAGCACGAAACAAAGATATCAGCAATCTAACAGGAGGACTTCGAATCAATCACGTTTCACAAAGTGGAAGAAAAAGTGTATTCGTCGTTCAAAGAACCTTTTTCGATCACATTCAATTATCATACACCACGGAACTACATCACGCACGTAAAAGAGAACCAACAGAACAAGTCAACTTTTGGGGAAAAGATTTATCCAAATATATCCCAACCAATTTTGATCTTACAGCAAGTACGCAATTCCGCTACTTGAATACAGATGGTTCAAGTGAAATGACATTTGGTTTGGAATATCGACAAAAATCGATACGAGATGATGACATGTTTGTGGTTAAAGCCAAGTATGACACGGAAAGAGGTGGAGCTGTCATGTTTAGTAAGAGGTGGTATCAAGGGTGGGCTGATGCGTTAAAATTGGATACAAGTGTTTTGGTTTCGAATAGTGTACCATTTAGTCATTACCATCAAAACTATTGGAGCGTTATTCGTGATTTACGTTTTGGATTAGGAGTTAATTTTGAGTATTAGAAACTACAGTAAACGTCAACAGTTGTAGAGTCATCTGGATCAAAATGCGAGTACATGATGTCCATTCCTACTTGATGTTTTTCTTTGGTTTCTTTGAGCTTTTCTAATAGCGTAGGAACAACTTGATTGTAAATATCCTTGATTTCTTGGTATTGTTCTTCGATCTTGAAACACCGTTCATCCTCTGGACGATTGATATCGTAATCGATGTGCATTGCCATTGTTCCTTTAACATTGATTTGCTTCAAAAAGCCAATAAGAGTAGAGATAGCGTTAATATTGACTGTGTCGTCCTTGACATCAAAAAGTACAGATTTTCCACGGAAAGAAACGTCGTTAATAAAATCTTGGAACCAAATTTGTTCTATTGACTCTTTGAAGTAGAAATATAGCGAGTTCACATCTGTGCTCTCAAAAGAAAGAGTTTTCTTGATACCTGAACGAATATCGTTACACCACTCGATTATTTCTTCGTTTCTTTCTGGATCAAGAGTTGTACACAAGTCTAGAGAAAACTTGTCATCTCTACTGTTGATGTGTTCTAATAGATCTTTCTTGTGCATGTCGCACCATGCTACTTCGAGAGTGTCAAGTTTCTTGAGTTTGGAAAGTGTTGCCAAGGAACTCAAACATGTATCTTTTCTTGGAACAGTACCATCTTCGCCTTGATTGTGTCCAATTTGATATGTTACCTTGTATCCAAATTTATCCGTGGATGTGTTTGCGTTAGCAATCTCTTTGCTTGTTGAAGCGTGATTCATCATAGTATGCATGAACACTTTTGCAGTTGGGAATTTGCTAACAAATTCCAAGTACGACGCTTGAAGCTCTCTGTTTGTCGTGTTGGGTGTTTCTGACTCATCTTCGTATGCGCAGATTGTCCACGAATCAGAGCTTGTGATCGCCAGTGGTAGTGCATCAGTTGTGATGTCAAACTTTCTTGTTGTTGCGCTTACAGGCATTTTTGGTACAACCTTATCAAGTTCCTGCTTGCTAACGTATCCTGTTACGTTCATTCTTGGATTCAGGAACAACTCTGGTCGTAGATCTTTGCCATGAGAGTGGTAGTGCTCAAACAAGTTAGACAAGTTGAAATGACCAGATAACATGTACACAGATTCAGAGCTTAGCTCTGCTGCATTAATAAATGAAAAGATTTGACGAATGATATCTTCTGGAACTCTTTCTCTGTTTCTCCATGGCAACGTGTAATGAATTCGATCTGACAACCCGTTTTGACGCATCCAGTCAATGCAACTTTTTCCGTAGATGTCCAACTCGTAGGGATTGTAATCACAAACTTGGAAGAAAATTTCAAGAAGAAAAGTAGGACATTTTTCGTGAGAAGCGAAAATCGTAGCTACGCTCCAGTTGAAACAGTCTCTCTTTTGGTGGAGGAGCGACGCCGCAGATACAATCGCGTTAGTTTCTTTCTGTACATGTGAGTAATAGTGATACATAACGTACCTCTTTGGCTGACGCGTCTGTGCCTACAGAGTTTTGTAACTCTCGAAGAACATGGTGAATGAACTCGTTTAGCAAACTGCATGGGACTGCTAGTTCAAGTAGATCTCGCATAGGAGACGAAGGCCAAATGGGTGATTCTACATCAGTAAGAAAAACATCATAACTACTGCTGCTTTCTGAGAATATCCCTGCCCCTTTCTCCTTCTCTGGTGTTCCAATGTGGGATGGTAATGGTATCTGCGTCGCTGCAGGATTTCCAGTATAAGTGAACAACAAGTCATGGTCGTGAACTATAATGTTCTCTGTGCATTTTGGTTGTACATATACGTGTGCCTCAACACCTTCATGGTTGTGTGGTATGTCAACAACAATCACTGACTCAGTTTCATCTATCTTGACAAAATCTGCTTGCGCGGTTTGGGTCCCATTATACGCAACAAAAGAAATTGTGTATGAATTCAAATAATTGCTCGGATTGAATTTCTTGTATTTGCAATGAATCTTCAGCATGGTGTCTGACTGACCATGTGTAGGATGAATTCTTTCTGGTTTTATCTCGCTAATCTCCGTGAAGACTCTCATAATTTCGTCTTCTGGTACTGATAGCGCTAATGTTGGCACGTATAACGTGCTCCTTGCTCCAGCACTAATTTTAATTGGATTAGTTCGCATCCATAACGAGTCGTCACGAAATACAAAATAATAGGAAACATCTTTTCTTGGCCACGAGTGGTCGTTGTGACTTATTGGTAGGTTGAACGTGAAGTGCGTGTGTCTTTGATCAGTCGAGTTAATTTCTAATTTTGGGTACTTGTAATCAGATCTTTTGTTTTCTTTCAAGAGTTTGTCCAATTTATCCTTTTTGAAAATTGTCGCCTCATTCATTTTATGCGAAAGACAGGTTACGCGATGATTGCCAACTACAACGACCCAGAAAACTTCATCAAACAGACCCTCTACACGAGCCTGTATATCTGCGCCTCTCTTGAAATGATTTTCAACATCTGCTGCTTGCTTACCCTTCTTTGGGCTGCGTTCTTCTGTGCTCTTCTCTCGTTCGTGCTTTGACATGGGCCAGCAGTGAAAGTTGACAGATTAAGAGGAAGTTATTGTGGAGCAATTCGAACAGTCAATTTGTTACAACACCTTTTTTCAAACATGATGAAGTTGGAAGTGTCACCAGGCAACTACACTGGCAAGTTCTATCTTGCGATGCCAATATCGGATACCATTCATCTGCTAAAGAAGGGAGACCCTTCAATGGGAAAAGTGAGCAAGGTGGAAATTATTTATTCCCAAACCGTTAGTTTTCTATCAAATATTTACATTGTAGGAACCCCTTGAAAAAGATATAATTTTACGGCTAGCAGATGAGGGAATAGTGCTACGATTCGAGCCTATCGAACAACGTTTGACGCGGATAGAAATACATGATGTTTCTAAAGTTGAATTATCGTATCGTGGCGTAGTTTTTAGCGGAAGCGTAGACGCATCATGTAACAAGTAACCGTTAATCACTTTTATTAACTTTTTCTAGAATTTATAACGTGTTTGGACCAACATATGGTGGCAAAATGGTCAAGAATATTTATCACTTACAATACCCAGGAATCGAGTTCCAGTTTCCAATTCCGGAGCTGTATGTTAAGCAATATCAAAAGGACAATGCTATTCCGATCGAGTTTCCCAATGGAACGACACCAACCGCTACGCAAATTACGGTGCAACAGCATGAGAACATGATCAAACAGCCAACGTATGAAAAACGTGTTTTGTTAACATTTTGTAGGAATGAAAACTCGTTGGAATACTTTACTGAAGTCAAAGTTGATGTACCTAATGGCATAACGATCGCTGGTCGCCATATTCATTACTACATGTCTCCGCAGGACGTTTTGATGGAAGTTGGACGACCGGACAAAATTTACTACAAAAGACACGATAAATTGAGCATTCACGCTAACGCACTACCTTCACCACAATCACCAGATGACTGCTCAACAGATGTGGACTATTTCTACAATTACTTCTCGTTGGGAATCGATGTCATGTTCAACGGGAAGAGCAATGTAGTGGAGAAGATTATTCTTCATACAAACATTCCAGGAAGCCGTGACTTTAACATGTAAGTGTATCTGACCATCCCTAACTTCTAGTTATGTTAAATGTAATTTTAAACTTGATGCTAGACAACTAATGACCAACAACGACGATGTTGACGAACCAATGTGGATCACGCCAGATTTAAAGTACGATGACATCGAAAAGTATCTTCCTGGTGAAGCTGCTCCAAAACCACTCGTGAATGACAACACGATGGCCAATAACCCATTCGGAGGAACACTATTCTACGCATACAAAGGAGCAATTTTCGAGGTACTTCGCCATAACAACTATTTGAACAGTATTACACTCTTCGCTCATCAATAACATGTAAATAAAATGGGCAAGAGCGCCAAACTTGAAAATTATTTTACAAGCCATGGTTGTTACAGAGCATGTACTTGTGTCAGGAATAATGATACCAAAGCTACCTATTTCTGACATGTTAGCACTGCAGAACACACCCACGACGCCTGTAGATGAACCTCTACCGTTACCTCCTGAACCTCCAAAAACTACTTCATCAGTCATCATTAAACCACAATCAACGACAGCATCGACAACACAGCTACCTAGAGCTCGTCCAAAGTCATCTGTAATAACAACCATTACGAAAACAGCGATTAATCCGATACAAATACCAGCAAAAGAGCCAAAACCTTTAGTATTGAAAAGATATTCGTCGGCTATTGGATTTAGAACGAGAAGCGTCCCTACACCTTCAGGTGACCGAGTAAACGTTTCAGCAATACTCGAAAAATCAAATAGAAATTTTATGAGAAGCACGATCGATTTTGCAAACAAAAAAGTCGAATCTACGCAAGATAAACCAAAACTACCGAAACGACCAGCTAGTGCAACAGCAACACGACCAAAACCACAATTACGATCGACAAGTCCAAACTTTATGAATGTAACAAAATCGTATTCTTTGAAAAAGGATCTAACTGCTCAAATTGGAACAATATCAGAAGAAGATTTGTTTTGTCCTGGGCGTATGTTCATTGTAAATTCTAACCACACATAGGGAAAAGTTCAACTGGGATGAGAATGAGAATTAGTGGTATAGAACCTTCTAAACGTGTTGTTCCACCGCCAGTTGTTATAAAGAAACGAAGTTCAACTCCACAAAAAGATAAAATGGATATCGTTGTTCCCAAGAAGAGTATTGCAGATTCAGCATTAGCTTTAGGAATGGGAGTAAGATTTTCTTTCTCATCTAGCTAAACTTTCTGAAGACAGTAGCGTTACCTAGTCATAGAATAACATCCTTACAAGGAATAGGTATACAAGATGAGCTAAAAGTAAGAAATCGTTCCACACTTACCATAGGTTTTGTACATTCACAACAATTATTTAACATCGTTTCAATTCTTGGGGTCACAACCAAATCTTGAAGTTTTGTATGCAGCAAATAATTGCATTGCAACTTTCTACAAATTAGAAACACAACCAAAACTACAAGTTGTCAATTTGGAGGGTAATCCAATTACAAAACATGCAAGGTATCGTATCATGCTCTTGATCGCAGCAGGAACGCAAATTAAAAAGATAGATAACGAAACAGTGGGTTATAAAGAACGAGAGTTTGCCAAATTACAAATAGCAACGAACCCATTAATAGTAGACGCTATTCGCGCAGGATGGTTGATGGACTTGGAATCTAAAACTACAAATGATTTTAAAAAAATAATAGACGACTTGGAAATGATAAATTGGGACGATAGAGAAGCAGTACGGAATTCGCAAGCGTTTGTACATTTAAAGGGAACTCCCACTGTCGTACCGGTCGCAGAATCGTTAGCAAAATTCGATCCGAAGAATGTTGCGAAAAAGACAGAAACGAATATTGCAGTACAGAATCAATACTCACAAGAGTTACGTGCACTGAAGAGTGAATTGGCACGCAAAAATGCAGAATTAAGAACAGCAAAAGAAACCATGCGAACGATACAGGAAACACATCTCAGCGCTGATGATTTGAATATTTGCACTACAATAGATATTGATGGATTTAGCATACAAATCGAACAAGAAATAACGCTCATACGGATACGAATAACGAGTGGCATGTTACTGCTCTTAAGAGATGACATCAAGCATCAACAAGTTTCATTTAACAAGATCACAAAAGTATGCCTTCGTATTTATACTAACAACTAGACATCACTCATTTCGGACGAACAACGATTTTTCAAAATTTATGTTCACCTATTAGACCACGGAACTGTCGAGTTGTTACATCCAGACAAAAAGAATGCGTTAGCCTTGTACAAATTGTTACATTTATTTATTGCGCGATCGAGTAGGATTCGAAAAGAACAGAATTTGGCAAAATTGTCAGTTTTGGCGACTTCAAAGAAACGAGTTTCGTTTGAGAAGGAGGAACCAGCGCAAGTGTCGAGTACAGAAACACCAGTTGATCTAGAGTATACACGTTCTCCACAGGAAGCAGTGGACACTTCGATAGTGCTATTTGATGAGGAGCAACCAGAAGCTACAGTACAAGAAGAAGAAACAGTTGTTGAAGAAGCAGTAGTCGAAGAAGAGGAGTCGCACGAAACCATAGAAGAAGAACAACACGAACCAGAGGAAGAACAACACCACGAAGAGCAAGAAGAGCTACCCGAGGAAGAAGAACATTTGCATGAAGAATCGCATGATCATCTACATCAAACTCTACTAGATGACGATGGGGAACATATTTTGGACTATGAACAAGAAGAACTATTACAAGATTATGACATTTCCGAACTGTTATAGAGACCATATTTTAATGATACCTTGAACATCACTAGTAATCAATCTACCATTCTTGTAAACAACATTTAACACTCGATGTTGTCCATGTTCATAACTGGCCACGTTCTGACCTGTTTGTATGTCCCAAATTTTCAGTTGACCTTCTTCTCCAACACTTGCTATCAAATCATTTCCCAATGTACAAACTTGTCGTACGTAGCCTACATGAGCATCAGCGATCACTAGTTTGCATTGATAGTCGTTGACGTTCCATATGCGTATTGATCCGTCAAAACTTCCAGAAGCTAGAGTACTTGCATCAATTAAAGCCATTGTCACAACGTGGTCTGTATGTCCTTGTAGTTTTGTTATTTCGTTTGTTCTCTTGAAATCATAAATATGAATAATATTTTGTCCATTTCCTGCTGCTATGCGATTTCCTGGTAATAGTTCCACGCAGTATATTTTTGCGTCCGAATCGAAAGCAACGAGTTCTTTGCATAATTGTATGTCTGCCAAGTAACACCGGCTATCGCATCCAATAAAAAAATATCTATCTCCAAACGCAGCCAAGTTTTTTTGTCCCCAACTGATGTCTGTTCCTGTTAAATGTTTTTTTGGAGATACGCTCATTTTCTTCCAATCAAATACTTTGACCATACGCGTGTCAAAACTACAAACGATTAGTTTATCTTCTGACACGTGGGATAGTGATGAAACTTTAGCCAGTGACGGAAAAGAGCATAGAATGTCACCAGTTACGACGTCTATGATTTGTACTCCTGTATCGCGATGTCCAACTGCTACTGTATTCTCTTGCTCCAGTTCATTCAAACATAGAATGGTATCTTTTGTTTTTATCGTTCTTTCTAGTGTGAATAATTTAGTTCTATCTAGTTGTGGTAGATTTGTGATTTTTTTGATGTAATCCAAGACGTGTTGTCTGTAGGTAAGCCGTATGTTGTCCATAGATCTACTTGTTAGTCAACTGCGAGAAAAAACGTTTGGAAGTTTTCGAAACAGAATTTTACCCAAAACAAATCAAAATTGCGTACTACGCGAAGAGAATGAGGTCAAGATAGCGCGACTATTGAATCGTTAACCGGCAGAGAATGCAAAATGAATGGTTTGTATTCCAGAATATTTCGTGAATTTTAATGAATAACGAGACCAACGGGAGGTTACTGGCGTCAATATCGGTTTATTCACAGTGCAAGAGAAATATACTGCTCAGAATATACACCTGATGGAGGTGCTTGTTCTGTGCTTCCAAGTTTAAAATACAAGTTACAATCACTCAAATTTCTGCGATCCAATGTTATAATGATACGATAGTCTTTGAACTTTTGCAAAAGTATAGATCTTATGAATTGATGAATTCCATGCCTTCGCCAAGCAGCGTCAAACACAATTGGATCTATCTCCATACATTGTTTATCTTTGTACACACGAATCACTGCAAATCCGATAAGATAGGACATTCCCTCGCTATTGTTGAATACAAGAAAAAGGTGGATGTTACTTTTCTCCTCTATTTCTTGTATCATGCATGTAAACTTGGAGCGAAGTTGTTCAAGCGAATATTCTTTGTATAATCTTGCAAAGTGGGTGCTGTAGATTCTTTGCATTTCGAAGATAATGTCCGTCGAAGGTAAGTCGTGCATCATTCTGATACGTAAGTTGTGCATTGTTGCTGGATATTTATTCAGGATTTTCTATGTTTTCTTTTAGTTTTTATTTTGAACTTAAACCTGGAATAGCTCAATCATACCGCCAAGAGGTCGCAACAGAAGCTTACAAATCTATAAACATCTATTGTAACTAACCAGCAGAACTAGCTGCGTTCAATAGATGATTGATAGTATCAATAATCTGTAAGAAATTACTTTATAGTTCGAAACATCTGAGTGTTTATTGTAGAGAAATTCGATCATCAGAGTGAACATCTCGTGTCAAACTATGAACTACACTGCCACGTTTTGAGTACAACTTGAAGTCTTTTGTATTCTTGCTATTTAAGGTTAATATGATTTCGTAGTTTGGGAACTTTTGCGTGATTGTCGATTGAATGAACTGTTGAATGCCATGTTTTCGCCAATGCGAGTCAAACACCATAGGGCCTATCTCAATAATCTTTTGATCATGTAACTGGTGCAGTACAGCGAATCCAATTAGAAGTGATTGTCCGTCTGAGTCATGATACACAAGCAGTAGTTGCGCTTTATTGTTATCTAATTCCTGGATGATAGCATCGAATTTTGCTTCGCATTGCTCGATCATTTCTTTGTAGCGTTGTTCAAAGTGAGCGTAATAAATTTGTTTCATTGCCGAAATAACTTCTGTCGAGGGAGTACCAGATACTGTTCTTACACGTAGGCTATGCATTTTGAGTCTTGTTTCAACGATTTCCAAGTAACTGCAAACATAATTTTAGAGCAACGAAAGAAGCTATCCCTTATACCTAATTGGGAGATCTTCCTCGATACCATTGCTTGAAGAGTTCTAACTCTCATTCTTCAATTTCAGTCACAGAAATCCGGCAGTATCACACTGTATTTGCTTGGCATATTTGTAAGTACTGACAGGCGACACAAAGCAACCTATGTACCCAAAGCACGCTCTTGTTGTTCACATCACTATTAGTTTCGTGTTTCTAGCTGTTAGCATATCGTTCATGGTTTCCATGATGGTAATGTGGATAGTGAGCACTTTTCACTGGATGTATACTCCCTTTTCGTATTTTTTCTGGTTGTGGCTAGTTGGAGTAGTATTTTCAATTATTAGCGTGGCAATAACGTTAGAGAGAATATATAAACTTTCGCGATTGCAAGAACATAGAATCGATCTCGATCAATACAAGCCTGTGTTGCAACAGGACACGCCTGACGATGACGGTTACGGTGAAGACACCAAACTATAGATACAAAACCTTTCTTGGGAAATACAAAAGAATATTTGGTGCCTCTATTTTGCGGTGGTTGTCGCAAAGAATTGTGCGTATTTGTGAAACTCATGTTACAACCCCCATGTAAGTCGTGTTTGTTTTGTCGACATACCAATAAACAGCGAGTGTTTAATGTACAAGCTTATTTATTCATTTACAGAGTAGTATGCGTTCATAATAATTGCATAATCGGAATAATCCCTATCTGGGACTTTTGGTTTTGGTGTTGGTATTAGTTGTGGCTATTGAGCAACTGGTGCTGTTTTAGGTAGGATCCTAGAGTGCGATGGTGTATTTTGTTTAGGCTTTGGGACCTCTTTTGTCGCTCTGATATTCAGTCCCGAGTCGTTGGTGTTAACGTACGAAGAAAAAGTATTGGAGAGGGGATTGTAGAGCATTAGGGTTGGTACTGTTCTTGTTGTCATGTTTGTTGATCAGGAGGAAACAAAATTGAAGGTTCTTTCATATTACAACACAGTCCTTCTGATACTTAGACCTGTAAATCGAGAGCAGAATAGTTCGCAAAAGAAATGATAATCAAGGATACAGATACGCACGAAATAAATATTTACAAGATTCTAATTTGCATTTTGTTCTCCGTAGTACCAGTTGCATATTATTTCTAAGACATCATAGTCTTGTGGTATGTAGGAGGCTTTTGGTTGGTCTGTCGGCTGCATACTTCCTATACACCAAGTAAACTGCAGTGATTCTTGTTCGGAGATGGTGTGTATGCCATGGTTTGTATTTTGTTCTGCAATTGCAGCGTGTTTTTTTTCTAGTTTCCTTTGTTCTTGCTTTTCTAATTTCAGTTGCATAGATGTTGGTGATTCATTAGTATATCTAGATTTAACCGTAGACTCTTTTGGTGTTGCGTGTGTCGATTTCACAGAAAGTTTTTGTTTCTTTTTCCTAGGTTCTTTAAATGCTAATGTGAAAGTGTTAACACACGGATCACAAGATTCGCTATTCGAGCTATTGCAAGCGCACCGCGACAATTGCGATGCTGAACGTTTCTTGTTCTGCAGTTTGAAATGCGTAAACATGTTTTAGATATTTTTATTTCAGGATATTTGTCACCCATCACTAAATGTGTGCGTTGTAAACTGCAGGTCACAATGCAAGCCTAAGCAAGGCTAACATCCAAAAATATAAAAACAAATCTCCAAGTAACCCAGACCCAACAAAATTTCAAAAAAGCAACAAGATGAACAGCGCGCAAGCCAAGGTGCAAGGTATCAAAAAGACAAACAGGGTTCAAAGTACCACCACAGCACGCGTAGCATCAGCTGCAACTAGGTTAGCGTTCGAAGTAAACAACAAGGACTACTGCTCGGCACCAAAATTATTTGTCAACAACGCGGACATTGTTGATAAATTGAAGCGCGTGACCAGAACCAAGGACCTTACACCTGAGCACTTTATGAGAGCCACTCTTAGAGGCAACAAACCAGTTATTGTTTGGAGATTAGCCAAGAATCTACACTCCACCCAGCACTTTCACTTTGTCAAACCTGATACCGAGTTGTACAGATTTGCAACTGGATCGGACGAACCTGCTACAGTCGAAGAGCGCGATGCATATGAAATTGTTAGTGCACCAGCACGAAACTTGGTCGATTTGTTCGAGCATGTCGACAAAGAGAACAAGGAACTCAGAGATGGCATTAATAATGCCATCAAAGAGGTTGCTGAAGAGAAGAATAAGAACAGAGTGTTCTTGAATAAGCTCCAACAATGCAATGCCATGTCCAAAGAATTTGAAAAGCATGCCGATGAAAAAGAACGCGAAAACGAGGAATTGCAAGCGCGTTTAAGAGAGTTGGAAGCCAAGTACCAAAGACAACAAGTGGTTATGCAAGAGCATGAGAAGAAACGCGCTGTTGAGGTTGCTATTTTAGAGCAACGTGCCAATACTGCCGAAAGTCAAAGGGATGTGTCTGCAAGACGCATTAACGAGTTGAATGGCAAGATCAGTGATTTGGAAGGAAGACAACAAGAGCGCTACGCATATGGCGATCGCTCTCATAATTCCTATTATAGACGTGTTCCCTATTAAACATTATAAGTTTCTATTTGTTCTATCTTGGTAAGAGATGAACATAAAACTAACATAAACTATTTATTCTTTTGTTTGTGCATCAACGCTACCAATCGTTCCACCTCTTCTCTACTCTTCTTTTTATGTTCTCCAAACATAATTGGACTCGATGGTGTTCTTGGTGAGTTACTACGTAACGCATCAGTTCCTACATCTTCAGCAGCTGATCGATATGGACTAGGTTCCATATCAATGGTATCAACTTCTCCATCTGGCACATCAGTTGGTGGATCAAACTCTGTATGCGTGTCTTTGTCAATGTATATGAAAAACTTTTCATGTTTGATCATGGCAGGAGAGTAATCACCACGATCGATACTAGAAGAGCTCTTTCGTGTTGTTTCTACAATGATATCACAGAACCAAGAGTGTTTCACTTTTTCTTTTGTAAACATATTTGGAGTTGTCCATTCAAACGAGTACTGATCTGCGTTAAAGTGGTGTCCTCTTGCACTACCACTCAACGCAACGTCAACCATTGCACGTAACGCCTTTTTCATCATTTCTTCGTCCATTGTACTCACAATCATGGGTAAGATTTTACATTCTTCAGAACCTTTGTACTGTTGAACGAATAAATCTTTTAAGAATGTTGCAATGTCTGTAAAATTATTCTCTTGTCCTTTGAATTTCGGAAAAACTGATTTGAATCGTTTTCGTTGCGAAACGTGCGACAACGCATCGACTTTTGTGAACGCTAGTACGAATGGAACTTTTTCAAAATTGGGTAAGTTGACAATTTGTTCGAAACAACGTAAGGATTCGAGCATACGATTTGTTTCTTCATCTTCGTAACAGTTAGTCGCGTACTCGATAAGTGATACTGTAAACACTACGCAAGTTGTACCTTCATACAAGTGGAACCACTCTAATACAGTTAGTCGTTGTTATAAAAATTACTCTTTCGTTCACTACGTTGTCCTCCTGTATCTATTAAACTTATTTTTGCGCCATCGAGAACTATTTCGTATTCCAAAAGTCCACTCGTTTTCACGTGTGTGAACATTATATCTTGTAGCGTTGGTACATATTCTGGGTGTTTTATTTCATGTATCTTGTTCATGAAATGTTGTAGCGCTTCTCCACAAAAGTTTCCAGTTAGTTTGTGTTTGTTTTGGAACATTGTTTGTATGGCATCGTGCTCCCATGCTGAAATAACATCGTTAACGAAACCGGGCGTGTTCCAAATCTGTTTAATGTTGACGAACTGCGTTTCATCCAAATCGGCAAAGTATTCGACTAAATCTGAGTCGTGGGTGACCGGCACATGTGAACGCTTCACATGTTCTGCAAGTTGTATTACTCCACTTACAATGTTTGCCGAAATAATGTCTTTGTGTTTTTCGCGAATGTCTTTTGGGAATGCTTTGGACTGAGACAGTGCAGTGGCTTGTTTAAAGAACGTAGATTTTCCTTAATGTTAGTAAATACCAGGAATTGGTACCTGTGTCTCCACATCCCAAAATGAGAACTTTTGTTGCACTGAAGTGAGGTGTAGAGTGGTCCATATGGTCATGGTCAAGCATATCCTCAAAGGGATCTATACTATCACTGTTATTACTCCTAGACGTGCCTATGGTAACGACATTGCCCATTGTTTTGCGTTTTGGATGTCCATCAACGTCGCATCAGTATTGTAAGATAATGTGCGACGCTGGATCGCTAATGATAGACACCCTTCAACAAAGTGATTCACTATGTTGAAAACTGAACGCAGCGGAAGAAACTTCAAAAAATTGTAAATTTATCCCAATTAAGCAAAAGATAAGGGCAAGGCTAACCAAGCCTTCGAAAAACATGTATTAAAGGGAACACATGCCATGTTTCCTGCCAACAAAAATCTAAAACGATGGAACAACACGACATTGCTACACTACTCCAAATTCTCGCACAAAAAGAAAAAGAGCTTTCTCAAAAGAACAAACAGATCGCACACTTGGAAGAGAGTATGTCGCAACTTTCACAAAAAAGAAAAATAGAAGAGGTTGATGTCGACCTTTATGAAGATGATGAGAACCAACGACAAGCAAAAAAAATGAAAGAGACAGTTGTCATGGGAAGACTCTTGCAAGGTGTACTCCAGAACACAGACAACGTACCTGTTGATCGCGAACTATTTCGTAGTGACATGCGCGACATCAGCTACGTGTACGCTGTATGTGAACTATACCGATTCTTAGTCCAAGAAAAAGGTTTTGGTGTCTTACGCGAATTAATTTGCCAAGAAGGCGACACAAGCGCGATCGTCGCCAACATACTTGCAGGAAGAACACAATGCGGAAAGTCCATGTGCATTGCTGCTGGTCTCTATCTCTATGCCATTGGATGTGGAGTAATCGGACTTGGTCTGGTACGCAGTCAAGGAGGAGACGAATCAATGCTTGCCATTAGCAAAGCGTTGGACAAGGTATCCGAAATGTGCGTTGCACACTTGTCTCGCAGAGAAGTGTTTCAATTGCTTCCAAAAGGTAATCTTCAACGTCGTGACATCAAGAAACACTTCACCGCGAAGGCTCTAACAGTTACAGAATTCAAAAAAGAATTCGTAACAGCAGGAGATGAACACAGATACAGACTCGGAGAGCTCCACAAACCAATCATCGTTCTTGGAAGACAAAACGCGTCTACTATTCGCAACTTGTTCAACAAGCCAAACAGCAGCTTCATCAACACACTCAACACTCATGTCAAGGACGGTGAATCGCAATACAATCACCTCAAGATGAGAGTCGCTATCTTTAGTGATGAAGATGATGAGGTTGCTTCGTCTGCAAGTAGAACATCAACTGCACGTGAACTAGCCAACTATCATGACAAGATCAAGTGTAACGTTGTGTCGAAACAAGATGAAAACAGTGATACCAGTAGCGACTCTGATAGTGAGCTGAGCAAACATGAACGAGAACGCGATCTTAACGGCAAGGAACTCATTCAAGAAATTCAAGTTACTGTTAGAGGAGGTGCGAAACTTGTCGTTGGTGTTACAGCAACTTGGTTTAACCTCGTACTCATCAAAACTGAAGAGTTTGAGCAACACGTCAACGTTATTGAGCTACCAGTACCAAACAACTACGTTGGATATTTCATTGATACAGAAGTACCACACAGTGCTCAAAACATTGAGATCAACATTGTAGATCCATGCGTTTCTACAAGAGGAGCCAGCACCTATGAAAAGCACAAGAAACCACTCCAACATATACTCTCCAGCCTAACCTTTGAGTATAATCTCAATCAAGCAGAGAACAACGGTCAACACGTTTCATTCCACATCAACACCAAGAATACCAACCAAAACAAGCACCAAGAAGAACTCGTTAAAGACACTATCGATCTATTATCTACAGGATGTGACAATGGTGTCCATACAGCACCTGCCATAGGATTCGTTCACAATCAACAAGAATCGCGATTGTTTTATCTCTCGCAAAGCATGCACGACGAGTTGGAGAGTTGGGCTCATGGAGAAGGTAAAACTGTTGTAGAGTTTTATCGCAAACGTTGCCAATGACGTTCTCACTGTTGATTCAAGACCAGGTTCAAGACTTGTCAAAGGTGTCTGGTGTTCAAGCGACCAAGATTGGATCGGATACGATGAAGACACTCGTGTCATCACCATGTCGATCAAACGTGGAAAGAGATTCATTCGTACAAGTTATGACTTGGCATACAGACTCTTCGAGTCAGTCAACTTGTTGCCATTTGTCGTTTGCGTCAGTGGAAACTTGGGTGGAAGAGCTCTCACTTTGAAAGATTCTGATCATGAGTACCCACTCACTGATCAATACACTGAAGCTGCTCCAACTTGGAGACATGGTAACCAAATCCAAAAGTATGGAAGACTCTGTAGCGTTGGTAGAGATGGTTCACCACTTGTGAAAAGACGTTTGTGGTGCACGCAAGAGACTAAAGATATGCTCCGAAACGCAGTCAAGTTTGAAGCAGAAGCAAGAAAGCTCTACGTCGAAAACAAGAATAGAAAGGGACTAGACTTTGCTACAGCAGTGTACAACATGACTGCTAAAGAGCACCCGACTATGCTATTCGAGTTTGCCAATCCAACACTCATTGCTCAACCAAAGGTGATCAATCAAGTACGCACTGACTTGGAAGAGATTGCTTTGCGCGTGAATACAGGTGCACAAATGGATGTTGATGAACAAGATATGGAAGATATTCAACACCAAGTCACTGTGGTCATTGATGCTATGGGAATCAAACCAAAAAGATACTGGACTGTAGCAGAAATTGTTGATTTGCTCAGCAAGAATGGACAACTATACAAAGATTCTGTGCATAGCGCTAGTATTCCTGAAGATGCGTTTGTGTACAAGAATACGCCAGCTATCTGTGTGCAAATTGCATTAAATAGTGCAGTTTCCGAGAACTTGGTAGATCGCAAGCAGGACAAGTACAGGATTCGAAAATATATGTAATTTCGTAAATTTATTTACAACACTAGCGTTATACGGTAGATCGCTCTGTAACTAGAGTAACATCGTCGACGATGTAGTCCTCTTGGTTGCAGTTCCTCGCTTGTATCTTTTTGATTAGAATCGGTATGAGCACAGCGGCGGTAATGGTTACTAAAGCAAATACAACTCCACTGGCGATCATAATAAGACCTGCACTGCACATTAATAGTGCGAAGGTTGCAACGAAGGCTGAAAATAACAAGTTGATTGCCATGTTGGCCAATACAAATTGACACTTTTTTGACAACTTGTTAATTGTGCTAGCAATAGCAAATCCTAACCCAACGATAACAACTACGCTCACAAAAAGGTGTGCTATGAACATCGTCCAGTAGTAGTGCTCTTCGAACTCACAATTTTACAAGCACTGCGTTTTGGTGTACTCAGTTTTAAGGGCTACTCCCGCAACACACAACGCAAAGTAATTTAGCGCTACTAATACTGTAGGTATGCAAAGCCAGCGAGTTATTCTGTTCCACTTTTCTAAATACAATAAAGGTTCTTTTACGCCTGTTGGAGAGCTGCTTGACGAGCTGATATTTTCATAAGGTGTTTGCATTTTGAAAGTTTTGTTTGTTGCTTTACGTTCTGAGCGTTAAATTTATACTCTTTGTTTTGGCAAGAAGCTGCTAGAAATATTGTGGCTTTTTAGGGCAATATCATTCTAAATTCTTGCTGTGAGT
>JAESGV010000296.1_pt1 | contig 22593 bp, 21 predicted proteins | sample 9269781 | NCBI WGS metagenome assembly JAESGV01 (sample SAMN15741586, study PRJNA653496) | algae metagenome | isolation source: Tildeniella torsiva UHER 1998/13D and co-occurring heterotrophs from... | place: Slovakia: Slovak Paradise National Park, Hrabusice, Kosice Region | collected 2000-01-01
ACAGTGAGCAATTCAGTTGTCCAGAGTTGCGAAGATTTGAAAAGCCAAAAGCACATCCACACATTGACACGTACAGCGTTGGAGCAACACTACGCGAATGTTTATTACTGTTACGTCTGCCTGTACCATCAGGTTTGCGAAACATAATCGCCAAAGCAGTTTCAGAAGAACCAAGTGAACGTTACTTGACTGCAGCACACATGCTAAAAGATTACGATTTGGAAACCGAATACATTCAAAAAGAATTCGCACGCCCAACTTGGATGCCCACCACACATGTTATCGATAAATATTACGAAGGATATCGACAAAATATAATCGCTCGGTGGTTTAGAACTATTGAAGATAGTGGCAAAGATCTTCTCTCGCACGAATACGGAGATCATTTTTGCAGTGCCTACCAATCAAAAATTCCAGTAGTGAAACAAATGATAGAAGAAGGGAAAACAAAATCTTCTCCATGAAAAGAGTTATAGTTTCTACTGTAGGAGAAATGAAAGAGCCATTATTGACTGTCTACTATGGACGTTCCTCATACGAGCATCACAACAGAGTATACCTTGCTTTGACAGATGCGCCAATGTATATGAGAAATGCGATTGCAACAAACATGCAGGAAGATTTCCAGAATTCCAGTTGCTTTTGTGCTTCGATGGGGGTACAAGTAACATTGATAACTTCCGATAGAAAAGTACTGTTTTGCCGTAGAACAACCAAAGTCAAAGTAAACGCAAAGATTTTCATCGGGTCTGCTACAGAAACAATGGATCATCGAGATGTAGATAAAAATGGATTCCCTGATCCTTGGTTGACATGCAAAAGATGTCTAGACGAGAGACTAGGCGTCAGACTTGATAATAAAGATATCGACGCTATCAAGATAACTGCTCTGCACTGCCGAAGAGATATGATGGCGGGGTTCTTGGCATATATTGACATGGCAAAAACAATTTATGTTAGAAAGACAAGTGCAGAGTTGATGGAGCATTATACACTTGGAATTGGAAGAGAAACTCGTCTGAAGAGTGATAAGTGGAAATTTGTAGATTTGGATCCGAAAATTACTTTTGATTACATGGAAAAACATAACATCTCAAGTAATGGTGTTATTTTTGCTATGCGAGCACTACTTGGAGAAGAAAGCGTGAATAACGAGTTGTTCAAGCGATATACCGTTTCTGCGCACAAAGATGAAGTTGAAAGTGCTCTTCCTGTGGAGCAAGAAAAACTCGAAAAGATGCTCACTTTGAAAACAGAGTACAAGCATAGTGAAAGAAAACTCAGTCCTGGAGCTGTGAGCAGAGTGCATACCTCGCCAAGATAAATTTTTTTGTAACCATGCAAACTTTGTCCAAAAATGATGATTAGTTATTTGGTAGTGATACTTGGTGCCCAGTTACTCCTACAAAATGATGTTATTGTTCCTGCTACACAATTATCTGTTCGTCTTGCAGCCTGTGCTGGGTTCAGCAATGTACATGGAACTCCCAATACGATTATTGTTAGTGGAGGGTATAACATTGGTGTACGGTATGAAGTAGAGAACAACACGGTCCTAGAAAAGCCTGACTTTAGCACAAAAGCGATTGCGAATGCGCGAAACAAGGGTCCATCAGAAGCTTTCATAATGAAGCAAATACTTTCTGACACGTACCAAATACCGAGCAAATATATTATGAAACGGCAAGGCCGCACTCACCTACACCTTTTAACTAACTTGTCGCACATGGAGCGCGCAGTGAGAGTATTCGAGGAAGCCGGTTTAACAGTGACACCTATATATGCAGAAGATTATGCAATCTTTGACACTCAATTCGAATGGGAACCTTTATTGTTGGAAATGTACAGTGGAAAACGAGCAGGTCGATTGTGGGATGTACAAAAAATGAAGACGATACTAAAGGAGCGTTTATCAGGTGACCTGACAAGGAGCGTAGAAGAACTTCTTTAAACAGCACGTCTATGAACGTATTGAATTTGAATATCGCCAACGCCTACCATATCACCATCTTGAAGTTCTTGTGTTGCACCTGTTCTGAGTAATTCTTTTTGTATTCCATTCGAATGGTGGCGTGCAAAAGCAACTTTCTCTAGACCATTCTGGCCAATGATTTCAAGAACTGCATTTCCATTGTACTCACTACTAGTATGAACAGCAAGTAACAGTGAACTTGACAAACTCTCATCGTTCAACTGAATACAATTCGAATCTTCCGCACCAAATGGCTTTTTCTTTGACGACTTGTAAATGTAAACTGTTCCTCTCTCAAGGACTTCGTGTGGGAAGATTGGTTGCATTACTGAGGGGCCAATGAACTTGAGATACATTCTAAACATTTTGGTCTTGACAGTAGTGACCTTTAACGAGTTTTGCTCTGCGAGAGGTGCTACATCTGGTGAAGCATAGTGGATGCGATCGTTTGATTCGAGTTTTCTTTTCTTGCTCCTCTTAGCCATAATAGTCTTTCTTGCGGCTACTTCGAAAATTTCTGTTGTGAGAGGAGGGAAATTTGCGTTCAAGAAGTAAACCATGAGTTGAAATCCTTTGAAGTGATACGTGGAATCACGGTGGGAGGTATTGAAAATCATAGCGCAGTCACTGTCGTTCGTTACCGTCTGCTTCCACAAGATTATATGTTTTTGTTTAATAGGGCATGTGCAGTGCCTGCCACTTTCTTCGCTGGAATGTGTTTGACATTGAGGGAAACGCATTAACGAATTGTTTGACGCTACCACTCCGAATAGTTCAATCTTTTGAATAATGCCTCCATTCATATTGTGCTTTAGTCGGTGGACGTCACCTCGAATAATATCGGTTTGCTTCTCCCCGGAGCCATCTTCCAACCAGACACTTGGCCAGTCAGATGAAGTGTTCTGATGATTGTTAGCGTATCCGCTTTGCACCATTTTGTTTTATTTTTTTTACACCCAAACTTGGAGTTCGCTAGCGCAAAGATCAAAACTATGTAGTTATTATTGTACAAACGGAAGCTAAGAATACAGATAACGGTGATCCGTGCTGTAATCTATGCCTTCTTTGGCTTTAAGAGATCAGAAGTTCGAAGGTGATAGAATCATCAAAAAAAAAACATCACATGGACAATACTTACCTACACGATTGCATAGAGTTACTCTCACTTTCTATCAACAACTCAAATGCAGAGATAAGCGCTAGTGTGTTTCTAGATATTTGGAAACAAGCAATTGGTGCAAAAATCTCACCTAATGTAGACCGACTAGCAACAGACAACGAAGAGCTTCTCTCCAAGGTAGAGGATCTCTTGGAACAGAAGAAGTTGTACTCGAACGTCAAGGATAGGAATGCTTCGAAAGGTGGCTTTGCTGAAGTTCGCTTTATTCGCCACAACGAATTAGAAAGAACATTTGCGTTAAAAGAAGTCGTTGATGAAGAGTTATTCAACAAAGAGGTCAAGATTCTCGCTAAACTAGACCACCCAAACATTGTCAAATTATATGACACCAGCAGAATGAACAGGAACGGCATAGTAACGTACGTTCTCAAATTGGAGGCGTTGGGAATGAGCCTGTCCGAATTCGTCTCTCATCAAGCAGTTATCACAGTACGTGAGCTTGTTAATATCATGCTGGACGCACTACACGCATTGAGTTACATGCACAGCAAGAATGTTGTTCATTGCGACATTAAACCAGAAAACATCCACGTACAAGACGAGATGGGCAATCCATTTACAAAGATTATCGACTTTGGGTGTAGCGCCAAGATTGGTGATGTTATCAATCACCACAGTGAAGTGTACAGTTGTCCAGAGTTGCGCAAGTTTGAGAGGCCACTTGCTGCACCACATGTTGACACGTACAGCGTTGGAGCAACTCTTCAAAGATGTTTCACTGTACTTCAACTACCTCTACCACAAGGACTTCGCGCCGTCATCAATAAGGCGACTTCAGAAAAACCAAGTGAACGTTATTTAACTGCGTTGGAAATGATTACAGCCTTAGAGACTAAATACATTCAACAAGAATTTGCGCGTCCAACTTGGATGCCAACAACCTATGTTATCGACAAATGTTACCAAGGATATAAAAGGGAAAATATTCACGCACAATGGCTTCGCGATACTGTCGATAATAGCGCCGACTTACTATCGCACGAACATGGAAATTACTTTTTCAATGCATACCAAACAAAAGTTCCAATTGTGAACAAGTTGCTCCAAGAAAAAAAGATTTGGGAAAATAACATTATTTCCATGAAAGATGTTACCATTTCTCGCACAAGCGGAGAGGAAGTACCAGTTCTTAACATCAAGTACGGACGATCTTTGTACTCTCACTTCAAGAAAGTTTACATGGCCTTAGCTGAGGCACCACACCACATGAGAAACAAAATTGCTTCCCAGATGCAAGACAATTTCCAATTTTCGAGTTGTTTCAGTACATCTATGGGAGTACAAGTCACATTAATCACTTCGGACAGAAAGGTACTCTTTTGTCGGAGAACCTTCCGCGTGGCTGTAGCTTCCAAGATCTACACAGGTTCTGCCACAGAAACGATGGACATGCGAGATGTTGACAAAAATGGACTGCCTGATCCATGGCTTACCTGCATGAGATTGCTAGACGAAGAACTTGGAATCAAACTTGATAAGAAAGACATTGATGCCATCAAGATTACCGGCTTACATTGCCGAAGAGATATGATGTCTGGCTTTTTGGCGTACATTGACATGGCAAATACAAGCTATGTTAGAAAAACAAGTAAAGAAATCATGGAACATTTTGAACTTGGAATTGGACAAGATACACGCTTGGAAAGCGATTTATGGGTGTTTGTTGATTTGGAACCAAAAACATTGTTTGATTTCATGGCCAAACATGATATCTCTAGTAATGGTGTGATATTTGCCATGAGAGCGCTACTTGGAGAGGAGCAAGTAAACAGTGAGTTGTTCAAGAGGTACACTGTTAAAGGAGGAAACGAGATACTTCCAGAGCAACCTCAAGAGCAACCTAAAGTTGGTAACACTTTGACTGTAAATACAGAGTACAAGCACAGCGAGAGAAGACTCAGTCCTGGAGCAGTGTTGGGAAGAATTAACTCATCACCAATATAAACAATTCTTTATACAATATTTAGTCGCGTTGTGACGTAGCATCTGTCATATCGTCAGTAGCAGTCATAGGATTGAAATCAACAGCTACAGGTGTAGGATCAATACGCTTGAGTATTTGCCTGCGATACACAAATATCATACACAAAATCGCACACAATAGCGTAAGAATAGTCACTCCCAGTAGTACTCCAATAACAATACCAGCAATAGATGCTTGTGAGAGCAGAGAAGGATTTGAAATATATGAAGGTATGCTACTGTCACTAACTTGTTGACCAAATGTACCAATGTTGGTAGAGATCACTGTAGTTGCCGCTTGTGAGCTCTGATCAGGTTCCGATGGGATATCAGTACTTTGGCCAAGCATCATGTACATACGTGTAAGATCAGCGTTGTTTGCGCCAGAAATAGCTGTAGTACATATCACAGATGGAGAGCTTTCAACTGTTGTAACATTGGTTACAATCATGACATACTTTCCATCCCACTTTGGAGCAATGGAAAGTGTGTAGACAGTGTTCTTTTGTATATTACATGGTTGGAAGGCATACTGGAAACTAGTACCAAGTAACCAATACACAAACAAATATCCGTTGCCCTTCTTATCAACTGAAAAACTAGTAAGAGAAAACAGCTCTGGAGATTTGTATAACCACAACTCCAAGTAGGTACCAACGATTGACAAATCACATGAAAATTGTACCATGGCAGCAGAGTTGACAAAATTGTACGCATTGGCGGATATCAATACATTTCTTTGGTTACTGCGACCTTTGTAAAATGTACTTGCAAAATTCATGAAACCATTTGTTGAATTAAAAGTCACAGTTGGTGATACAGGATATCCAGGTACTGCTGTGAGACTAGATTGCTTGAAATATTGACTAAATGTTGTACTTGATGCGAAAGGTGCAATTGTGGTTGGAGTAACGGAACCAGGACTAGATGTAGGACCACTGATTTGACAATCGGAACCGGAAAATCCATCTGCGCATTGGCAGACATAATTACTGTCGCAGTAACCATTTCCATTACATGCGGTGTCATAGAACGAGTAACATGATTTTGAGCGTGCTATCTGACACTGTGAGCCGGTATAGTCACGTGGGCACGAGCATAGATCTGTATCTAAACAATCTCCGACACTACTGCACGAAGAATAGTTGGTGGCGAGAATCCCAAAGCAACTGTACGCTGTAGAACAGTTTGCGTCTTTGTATCCCAAATAACAAACGCATGAATTTGGTCTTCTGCATATTCCGTTTCCGCTACAAACTGTGGTGTTTATACTAGGTATACCTCCACAATCCCACGAATTGCAGGTTAATCCATAGTATCCAGCGTTACATGTGCAATTGTCTTGACCAACGCAGATTCCATGACCAGAGCACTGGTTTCGAGTTTGTGTTACATTATAGCAGGTGTACTGAGCATGTACAGTAGCCAATAAGCTTAGTATTGCGAGTAGAATCAATGTATACCGCATTGGACTGCGCGATTTTGTTGTTCTGTTTATTTGACACGTGACATTGTAACTCTTAAAAGAGTTTTTGAACCTGATCACAAGTGTATCAGTACATTTTAATGAAAAAGCTAAAGAAGGCCGATAGGCCCACTATAAGTACAACCAATGGTGCGGGAGTGTTATGGATCATAACCATTCCAAAAGCTATCACCACAAACATGGCATCTATTTCTGTTCGAACAGCTTTGGTGTACAACATGACCACTGCAGTTACAACTAGTCCAATAGCAGCTGCGTTCACACCTGTTAGTATCTTTCTTACAAATGGTTTATGTTGTATCTTTCCCCAAAACGGTAAGATACTATACATGAAGAAGAAACCAGGAACGTAGATGGTCAGCCAACATACAATAGCTCCCAGCCATCCACCTACAACACCACCCAAGTACGAAGTAATATTGTAGAACGGTCCTGGTAGACTACTCTGAATGATGAATCCATCAAAGAATTGTTGATCAGTGATCATTCCTTCCATCTCGGTAAGTAATATAGGCACTAGTACATTTCCACCTCCAAAGATTGTACAACCAATACGGAAAAATAACATAAATAATGCTGCTAGGTCCGGTAGTTGTACATAGTTTGGGATGACAAAAATTGCTGTAGCGCATAGTATGAACACGATAAATACGACTACGCCTATCGCAGGTCTAGGAACATGTTCATACTCATTGGTACCAGATTCGATAAAATCCGAAGAGGGTGACTCTAATGGAGTTTCTTTTCTTAATCGAAAAAGTATTTTTGTACAGTGTATCCATTCAATTATATTCGTTGGATGTTCTAGGTGATACTGTTCGATTCGTGTTGTATAGAACTCCTCTATGCTCTCTTTAACGAAAGAGAGTAATCCACCGACTGCCATGAGTACAGGAAAGATCCAATATGGTTTATACAGTAGCGATACGCATGCCGCTAAATTGTTAGTACTACAATGAACAACATACAGATGACTAGTAACGTTTGACTAAATTTAGTTTTGATTAACTTGGATACCAATTTGCAAAACGCGGCTGCAATTAAAGCAACAGCAACACACTGTAATGCGCCTTGTACTGCAACGATATATGGTGGAATGTTTGTAATATCTTGTAGATACACACCACAAATTGCTAATATGAGAGCTGCAGGTAAAGAGAACATCAAAAATGATATGAAACCTCCAACAACTCCCGCGTGAATTGTACACAGTGCCACTAGTAACTAAACAGTTAAATGGGAGTCAAATAGCGTACATGATTTGATGCCGAGCCAGGAAGTGATGAAGACATGGCGAATAAACCTGTAAATTGGTCTTCGGAAACCCACTCTTTTTCCACGACGAAAATTCTATGAAAATTTGCTATGTGAGCCTGTGGCCCTCCAAAGCTTGCGATGCCTAGTGAATATGTTGATCTAATTACATCAAAAAGCCGTTGTTTGTAGGACTTTTGTGGTTTAATGTATTCTATTGTTTCTTCTTGTATACTGCCGTACGAACTATTGCATGCAGACACTGTCTGCAACTCGCCATCATGCCCGTTTTGCATGCTAAATAAGTAGAAGACAACCTAGTCAGTTTACAAGGTGAGTGTCAAACGAAACAGAGCAAATATGCACAGGCTATGTTCTGTAATGAAGAGTATGTGTACTCATTACACATCTCTGTATAATGCAGCCACATTATGAGGTACATCGGTTCCATTTGTCTTGGTTTAATCGCTCCTTGTGCAATTTGCCGTCCATTTTTGAAGAATACTATTTCATCTTTGATTTTTTCGACAACCAGTTTACAAATTTACAAATTTCATCCAGCTTCTTCACAGATGCATGCATTTTCCTCTCCTGCAACGATTATTTCTTCTTTGCACTCAAGTTTTTTACTTCTACATGCGTGAACAATCATGACTATACAAATAGCATACGCCAGGTAGTTCAGATACTGCATTACGTTGTACAGTCGCGAAAGATCACCAGCAAGGAAGCGTAGTACTCCTGGAGGGTGAGCTCTCGCACCTACAGTTCCCCAACCTCTTACTACATATGATCTTACTTTATCTCCTGCACTCATATCAGCAACTAGCTCATCGCACCATGACACTGCTGTGATCGACGTAAAATACAAAAATAGCGTTCTCGCGCTTTCATGTCCTCTTCGTAAGTTGAATCCATGAAAGTTTGACGCGAACACTAACGCAGAAATCATTGTCCAAAATACTCGTGTATCGATGTGACCTCGTTCGTGCAGAATTGTACCTTCATACTCGTCTTGTTTGTAACCTAACAAGGATGGATCCGTAAACGTAGGCACACTCGTGTTGAACGCATCAGTAATGTATGGAGTTATTACAATCCATCCTCCTGACATTGCTTTTGCGTTTCCTGTCTTGTACCCAAAGTCGATGATCATTTTTGATGCGTTATCTACCCAAATATCAGATTTGTTCTTGTACTTGGAAGGTATCTCATTACCGTGCAGAGCGTCCAATAATACACAGAGTATAATAAATAGTATACTTGATTTTGGCATGTTCTTCTTGGAAACTAAAATAATATTGGTGATAAAGCCGAACGATACGGCGAGAATCGCTACGTAGCGCATGAAAGGTGTAATATTGAGTGCATACTGTATGTAGCGTAGCATAGCTCGCTCTTCATGAAAAACAGCCATATAAAGTATGGACAGAAACATGTATGAGCAAACGGTAGCAGTAGGTCTAGCAAAGTATGTTTCGAACACTCTAACTCCTCTAGTTACGATGTTTGTATGTTCAGAATTCGTTGAAGTTGCAGTAAATAATCTAGGAAGCCATAGTTGTACGTCTAGTAAAAATGACGAAAACTTGAGTACCAATGGTGCGGCTGATCGTTTTGGGTACCGAGTTAGACACCATACAATCCCGTACAGTGTTGCGAATATGATACCATTCGAGAGTAACATCAATAGCAACACTGCACATGAACCCCAAAGCTCAAACACATCATGAAGCATTTTGTTACTTCTGTCTACAATAACGGTACAAAAGCTGTACGTAAAAAACGACATAATGGTCGTAACTGGTATGAAAACCAACCATGCGATTGCATCTAATATAAATTGTACGAATAGTGTAAACATGTTAACGAGTTTTTCCTTGGTTGTTTTACGTGTTGTGTTTTCTGACGATGGGCGTAAAAGTACGAAAAATAAGTATCCAAATCCAACAACTAACACATCAACGATGACTGTTACGGATATTGTGTTGCGTACGTCGTTTTGTTTGTTTGGATTAATGCGAGATGCTGCTAGTATCGAAAACTGCGCTGTTACGCATATGGAAGTGACTAAAGAAAGCCAGGAAGAACAATTTCGTATGGCTCGCAACATTGTTCTGTCCTTGGCTTGTTTGCGAGATTGTGATGGCGGTTATGTTCGTTTCTACTACATTACAATGTCAGTGTTCTTTATGAGCAACAGTTTGTCAAAGGTGGATGCTAAATGCACTCAATAATTCAACCCTTAATGACGAAAAGTAGAAATACTCTAAGGATTAAAAAAACCATGCCCCATTTCTAGCGCATTAAATTATTATTTGCAGTAGCTTCTAGGCACGCTGGCATTATTCTAGCTATGTAATGGTAATATGTTGGACGTATTGTAATAATTATTTTTAGAAAGATCAACAAGCACAACAGGACAATGTCTGCTGAAATCAAAAAGTCTCTTTCGATTGTAGTACCAAGTCCCACCTTCACCAAAATAGATCCCTCCCAACTTCAAGGTCTCCTAAACGAAAGTAATGTCGCAGTCGTAGATGTTCGAGATGACGATTTTCGGGGTGGACGTATGTGAATAACAACTTTTCTCGTAACGATAATAGATGTTAAAGGCTCAGTAAATTGTCCATTCGGAAAGTTTGACGCAGGTGTTCATGAACTCGCTAAAAAGTTGATTGAACAAGAAAACAAAGATACTGTAATATTTTATTGCATGTTCAGTCAACACCGTGGTCCTACATGCGCATCAACATTTGCCGACGTTGTTACCAGCACATATCCTAACAAAGAAGTGAAAATGTAAGAAATACTTTTTTTTGACGTTTAGCTACGTTCTATCGGGAGGATTTCACCAATGGATTAAAACATTCTCCAAAGTGGAAGACGAGAAAAATGCTGCAGTCGATGATTCTTGCATAGATGCTTTCCAACGAGATTTATGGCAATTCGACTTACCTTCGCAAACTCTCATCCATAAAGATGATGCTCAGCTGTTCGACCCTCAAGACAAATAAATCTAGGTTTGCATTACTGTGTTGTAAGCTCTTCAATTTTCACACAAAAACACTTTGAACTAACATGACAACGAAGCGTAAAAAGCCACCAAAGCAAGACTTTGCACAAAAACGTCGCAAGTTGGGAAAAGGCAAACTAAAACCAATCAATGCTACTGATACTGCTATTCGATCGAAAAGTGTGCTACTAAGAACTCAAAATTTGCATGATGAGCAAAGCACACAAGGAGAACTAGTTACAAATCGTAATCTATCGCTTGCAGATTTGATTCCACAGTTAAAACATTATAATCCAAAAATCACTCGAGGTTAGCGTTACTAGACATGTTAACAATTTTAGACGCTGTTAAAGGTATCAAAGAGCTAATTACACTACATCCAATCATTTTGAGAACTGAACTAAACAAAATAATTCGAGAAATTTTACCACTTATCATGGATGCCGATGGAGATGTTAGAAAAGCAGTACTTGCACTATTAGAACAGTTATTCGAACAAACACCAGCAGTATGTCATAGTATCCACTTCATTAACACATTAGACTCTTATGGGACCTTTTATTCCACTTGTTATGGCATTCATATCGACTGGTTTAACTCATATGCTCCCAGATATGCGTCGAACTTCTATGAGCGTTTTGGAATCTCTATTGAAATACTTCCCAGTCGATAGCGCACAATTTGCAGTTAAGATTCTACCAAACCTCGTGAACGTGTTCACCATGAGCAGACAAGGTCATGCATACAAAGGAACACGTTACAAGGCCATTCAAGATCAAGTCGTACGCATCACAGATACCTTTTTATCTATTTTATTCCACTACAACAAGTTAAAAATTCCACGTAATGGATTACACACTCACACGCATCGTTACGAAAAGACAAGTCACATTGGATCTACAATCGAATTCAAACTTGGTGAAATAGTCGATCAACATCAAGTATTTGCTTCACTGCACGCACCAACGTTCAATACTCTAGATATGACCACTAAATTGTTACAAAGAAAACAAGCAGCTGCGTTATCACAATCGACATCACTACTATCTGGAGATCAATCAGACGCTCGTACTACAGAAGATATATTTGGACACAAAACATCAGAAATGGTTTTAGGAAGTGATATTCGTTGGAATTTGGAAGATGAAGAATCCATACTCAAATTCTTCAAAGAAGAGTACAAAAATTTGATCGAAGTGTGGATTGAACATTTGGGTGATTCTGCAGTTGAACGAAGTATTCAGTCAACCAAAGAGTTGGCTACAATTCATAACACTTTGAGTGTATTGTATCGCATATTGTACTCGTACGAACAGATCGCAAGTAATGTACAAGATATCATTGTCGTATTGCAAAAAGGATTGCCATACTTATTGAAACAAGTTCCATTGGTTATGTCATCTCGTACAAAGACTGATAATCTAGAATCTGCAAACTCGTTACTCGTTGGAGTATTATCGTTTGTGATCGGACAGCAAGGAACAGAAGGTGTTGTTCATTTGATGGCGCAACTATTATCAACGGATACAAACCTCACTGCAACCGATTTTGGAATTCTATTAGGCGCGTTCCATCGATCTCTACCACAACTTCCAGAAGCCGTTCAGAAAAAAATGTGGGTTATTTTGATGCAAACTATTCTATTCGAAGAAGAAAAGAGAAAGCTAGTCATGGAATTCTTCGCAAAAGATTGTAAACTTGTCGTTGGAGAAGCAGTTGAAATATGGGCAAAAGAGTTAGGTCATATGTTGAACGAAAATACAAGCATGGCCAAGTCGATTCTAGATGTTTTGTTAATGCTCTCGAAACAACCAAAATTCGAACAAGCACTAGAGCACAATATCAAATCGTCAATTATTCCATTTTTCTATTCGACAAAAGTTGGTCCTTTTGTAGAACTAGATCGTTTCGATCAAGGAAAAGCACTACAATTGATTTCGCACTTGTCACATGTTGATGAATCATTAATTCGAGCATTAAGCAAGTGTTGTAGTGATAAACGCGTTCAAGTAGAGATGGTTACCCAAGCAATAGAAACACTACGATACCACAAGTCCAAGATTGAATTAGATTTACATGTTTCGTTTTTATTGACGTTACTATGCGCGCACAAGCACGCTATATTAACAGATGTACTTGTTTCGTTACGATTTATCAGGTGTTCTATGGATAGTATTACTCCATTCCTAACAGCTGTATTCGCAAAATCAAATATTGATTTGGTTGTGAATGTACTATTACGAGTTGTTTGTGTAGTGATGGAATGGAGTAGAGGCAAAGAGTTGTTATTATTGTTACCTACAGTGATTTGTCAACACTTGCGATTTGGAATGGTGAAGAATGAAGAATGTGCGTATCAAGTTGTTGACGATTTGATGAATGCTGGGTTAATACAGGATGTTTTGAAACGGTTAGAGCAAGAGCAAGATAGAAAGTTTGTTTCTGATGCGATTATGCACTTGGTACAATCATCAAGAATTGAGGGTTCGAGCATTCTACCACAAAAGGACCGTATTTTGAAACTTGTCGAAAGACTACGAAAAGAAGGTCAAGAAGAATGGAAGTTACACTTGATTGAGCAACGCTTAATGTAATAAAATATATTATGCAACTGTTGTGTCGTATCCTGCATCGGTTACTTTTTTAGCGGCACCTTGAATATCAAAAGTATCGTTAGCTTGTACTGTTGCTAGTTTCTTTTCCAGATCTACGTTTACGCTAGATACTCCTGCTAATTCTTTTAGCGTGTTTGTTACGGTTTCTTGGCATCCTCTAGAAATGTTAAAATAAAATACAAATAAACATACTCGCACATCATACCGTCTACTTGTAGCTTGTACTCTGGCATGTTGGTGTTTTTGACTTGATGTTGATAAGTTTGCCACGCTTACAAAACTAGTTATTTTGCATCCGTTTTGAGCGATTTTACGTACTGTTGCTGCAACTTCGAGTTTACCGTATCAAATGCTGAACGAGCTGGAGTTTGTTTGGCATGATCAAGCTATAGGTGAGCATGGGGAAGTCATCTGGGCTCAAGTTGTACAGCTACAATTTAATATAAAGGGAGCATTCGTCATAACATCTACTACAACTTTTGCATTAGATGAAGATGAAATAGATATTGAATCAGATGAGGATGACGAAGATGATGCAAACAAAGCAAAAGTTCAAGGTGAATGGAGGCTACTATCTGAAGCTGAGGACTCATTACAGATAGAACTGATACAACATCACTCGTATCAAACTGCTATAATACAGCTAGCTGACAAAGCAAAGTGGAAAAGCATAACACTTCCAAGGGCAGTGATCTGGCCCTACAAGGATGGCGAAATGCAACTTGATCTAGCAGATAATTGTGAAAACTGTACTGCAGAACACTGTTGCTGGCGATGCAAAAACGAGCATGGCAGGTAATCATAAAAACAATTTACTAAAGCAAAATAGATTCTTACGCCGTCGGTAACTATTCTGGAATGTGATCCTCATCCATTTTCTTTCCAAACTCACGTTGCCACAATACACTATCTGCTTCATACGACCCACTAGACGCATGAATCCTTATAATATCTGCGAATGAGCATGGCCATGGAATATGCTCACAAGGACCAGTCATTTGCATCAAAGTTCTACAATCCCGATCATAACTCGATGGATTGTTCATATGAGTGTGCCAAATAATATCAATTGGAAAACTTGGCGCAACTATTCCATCCACATCTTCGTCATCACCACCAGGAACATACTTGGAAATAATCCATAAAAACTTTTCATACATTTTTAAACATTTTTTCATGAGCGCTTCGGACATGACATATCCGACTGTTTGTTTCATGTATTGTCTAAACCATACATACCACATTCTATCTTGTACAAACTCTGCTTCTTGCAAGTTACTCTGCCATTTACTTGGCGTTTGGGAACGAATCCATTCGGACCAACTTATGAAAAATTCTTCATCTATTATTGGAGGACTATCGAGGTAGTACATGTGGTGAATTGTTTTTTCTGATTTTTCAATGGGTAAAAAAGTGTATCGTTCTCCGTATTCGTTTTCCCACAACTCGGCTGTTTTTTCGAGCCTTGTGTAGAATTCCTCACAGGATAGATTTGGTTCGTAGATATCTCTGGCCAAAGGGTCGTTTGTAAGTGCAGGAACATCTAAAAAGATTTCCAATTCATTACTATCGACACGGGAAGGCATAGGACGAATGATTTGTGATTGTCTGCATGTTTCGATATCGTGTGTAGGGACGAGAATGTGTTCTGGATATTTTTGAACTAGCAGGAGGAACTTGGAGTATCGAGAAATTATCTTGTTTGCAATTTGCAACGAATCCGTGTCGTTGTATGATTTTCCGTACCAGAATTTGGACCATTTGGTGTTGTACAACATTTCTTCGAAACGGTACAGTGCCCATGCAGATTCGTAAAAGTAAGGTACAGAGAACGCGTTCACTAGGTCTGGACTCTGTGTTGGTTTTCCATCTTCGAATCCGCGAACTACAAGTGGGTTCTTATCTGGTGCGTCTGGTAAGAAAGAGTGTTGTACTTGGTGACGTCGTTTCGCTTTCATGTTCTTTGTTAGAAGTTGAGTAGAAATTACAACCAAATGACATGTTTGACGTGAAGGCCTGCTCGTTTGTTGAAAAAGAATTTTAGATAAGCCGTTGAAAAATGCGTTATGGTGATTCTGTGCTTATCCTTAACGTAGTGAACAATGTTGTGCTATTTGAAAATGATGCGGGAACAAAACTAGAAACAAGAAGCAGGCCAGATGTTCCATTAAAACAAGAAATATTCACTATTGAGAGCGATATATATCCTATTGGAACACCCATACATTTCCAAGATAACATTGAGCTCGTTACTCAGTCAGGAACCCATTTAACTGTGAACTCTCAGTGCGACCAGTCATTCCAGTACGCTTCAACGCTATTCAACATTATTGACGTAAACGATCCAACAAACTCGTGCCAAGTACAAAAAGAAAGTCTATTTGCACTCGTTACTGTGAATCAAACTCTATTAGCTGTAGAGAGCGACTGCACTGTTTCAATTCATACATTCGAAGCACAAAACCACCAAGAAGAGTTTTCATTCATCATACAAAGAGAAACTATTCTTGTTGCAGAACGCATAGAGAATGAATCAAGTGGCGCGACGGCAGCCACCGTCAAATCTGACAAGAAAAATTTCGAACTCTCGTTAGCACCAAGTACTGGCAAGCGTTACCAACAAAAACGCGTTGCGAGAACTCCAACTGAACCACTACTCAATGTACACGTCAAAGAAAAGAAAGGTGATTTTGAACAAAAAGTTAAAGTTGCAAGTTCAGTAACAATAGCAGAGTTTAAAGTCATGTTGGAAACATTATCAAACATTCCTGCGGAAACGATGAGAATTCTAGTGAATGGGCGATTTTTAAAAGATGAAGCCACGTTGAGTGATAGTAACGTACGTTCCAACGCGCACGTATACATCTTACGCAAACCAACGCTACCAGACGAGCGTAGAAATGTCGTTGAAGAGGAAGAGAAAATCGCGCATGTTACAATCAAGACACCACAATGGACTAATAAGACATTTGATCAACTACGAGAGGCCATAGAGAACTTGGCAAATGCACCCATGCCAGACGAAGAAAATTCCGATGACGAATCTGTACCAACTCCACAACCTACACCTCAACCACAACAACCTACACCATTCGATCAAACAGAATCTCTAGTAACGATTCGCGAATACGAACAAGTACTAGATTCTTTACTAGATCAATACGAAAAAGAAGAATCAAATCCAGTCTATAAGGAAATGGTAGAAATTTCCAAGGCCATTTATCGTGAACAATTAGAAGCAAAAGTGGTGTTGAACGTACCTACATTTGAAGGTGATGTTCCATACAAGGAACAAATCCGTCGTGAGTTGATGAAACTTGCCAAGTACTATGTCAACGAAGAGGTCAAGTTACTTGGAGGAACTGTTCCACATGAAGAACAACCAGAGCAACCAGTTGTCGAACAGAGACCAATTGTTGAAAATGTTCCTAGTCAACCAGTAGCGCAGTACCCAACATACGAAAGATTTGTTCCACCAAGTGTTACTGTACATCAAAACATTGTAGAAACAGATCAAATTTGGTCGTTGGTTGATAAGGGTCATATTTGTTACTTGACTGATACCTTGTTAAGTGAAGAGAATTTACATCCAGAAGTTGCTATCAAGAAGACAGTCAACAAAACAACGCATATCAATTACAATCACTACCGCTATGTTGACTGGAAAGTAGGTATTGAAGTATTTGATGACAATTTGGGCTCTAAACCAATTTGGTGGATCTCTGAACACGATAGTGATACAATTGTCATACAATGCTTGAAGGATAAATTACAACCAGTAAAAGTATGCACTCATAAACTCGATCTTACGAGATGGGTCACGTGGACGTACTTTTTGGATCAAAACAATCGTGATAACTATTTCACTGCAACTGGCAAGTATGGAAGTCATTTTGATATCTACAAAGGTGCTACGTGCAATCGTTTCACAAAGATTGCAAATATCAACTTTAGTACTGCTACGATCACCTTTACAGATACAGATTTTGCAAGAGGTGGTGAAGTGAGATGTAACGCGTTGTTATTTATTTTAGCGTTACTCCTCAAATCAGAAGAAAAAATGCACAATCCATTGTACAAGATTTTCCATAAATAAATTCACTTGTCCATCTCTAAATCTCGAAGTAAATCTTCTTTTCGTTGTTGCGCGTTTTGATAATTAGGATATATCTCTAACGCTTTGTCGTACAGCTCTAACGCTTCATCATAGAATCCTAGTGCTGCTTTGGCAAAGGCCATGTGACAAAACGGAGCGTGTGAGTTAGGATCCAGTCGTATTGCTTCCTCAAATAACTGTATCGCTTCACGAAACAAGTTCATATTATTTAGAGTGCATCCCTTATTGTTATGCGTTGTAGAACTTTGTGGATCAAGAACAAGAGAAATATCATAAGAGTAGATTGCTTCTTCGAACCTCTCAAGTTGATCTAGAATGTCACCTAGTACGCAATAACTTTCCGCTTGGTTTGGGTGCAACTTTATACTTTCTTGCATGTCCGCCAATGCCAGTTCATCTTCTTCTAATTCAGAATAGGCGAGAGCACGTTCAAAGTAGGGATCTCGGTCTCCTAACCACACCCGTGAAGTTTTCATGAGTTGTATGGAGTCTGTGAGTACTTCTATAGCTAACTCATTTTTTCCAGCAAGTCTACATGCTTCTCCCTTGTGGTATGTCATTTGAAACTTTGACATTAAATTATTATCAGGATTTGTTGTTGTGTCGAACAAATGAAGACATTTATCGTATGCAGCAATAGATTCTTCGTATAAATCACAATCACTGTATGCTATTGCGAGCGTCAAGTATGTGTAAGCACTATTTTTGTTCAATAATTCGATTTCTTTTGCGAGTATCAGAACGTCTTCGTATCGCTCTTCTTGTTTCAAATATTGTATTTCCAGGTATGTGGCATCTGGAACTACAGGTGTAGCGTCTGCCCACTTGTTGCGTTGCTTCATAAACTTGTTTACAACTGTTGCCAAAGAAACAGCTTTATTCAACAGTAAGAACAAAATCTTTCTTAACAACCTTAGCAAGAGCAGCAACTCCCTCATCTGTAGTTCTAATACATCCCATCGTTGCATGTTGAGGTCCTTTTCTTCCCGCTTTATCTTCTTTATTTTTTCGTCCACTATGGATTCCCATGTCGGTGCGATCTGGTACCGTAAAAATATAATTCCCGTGCGAACCATAAGCAGAATCCTCTCCATCATCTGGATGGGTTGTTGGTCGCTCATACTTAAAAGTTCCCTTTGGCCACTTGCCGTTGCTGTTAGATGCTGCGTTATTGTACGCAGTGAATTTCTGGTCGCCAATGGTGAGAGTATGATTGGTGTCGTTGTATGTTGCCATTGTTGTTTACTTTAAGGTTTCTTTGTTTTCGCTAAATATAGCGATGTTAGCACTTCAAAAATGTGAAGGGCTGGTACTCATCTATTCTTTGCCTCTTTTTTGGCGGAATTACACTTCTTTCCTCCATTTCTTGTACCAATTGTAATTTCAAATCTTCTGCTTTTGAATAATCTGGTTCAAGCTCTAATGCTTCGTTATACATCGCTAGCTTCTTTTTTTTTAGCATCCCATTTGTCTAATTTCTGAATCAGTAATATCAGGACCAAAAAAAGTCCTCTATGTGCGCAATGTAGGTGTTCATTATTTCTAAAGTGTTTTCATAAAAACCTAATTGTTTACACGCAACACCCATGTAGTAGTATTTACACCGTTCCATAAGCTTGAAGCTTTTTCGTTCTCTTCCATTGTCATACGTTTTTGCGAGCGCGTATTGCTACTTCAAGACTGTGGATTATGTTGCAGTGAATTTTGATACATGGCCACTAAGTCGTCAATTCGTTCTGCCTCTAAAAAATCCGTTTCTAGCTGCGTTGCAGCCGGTGTAACATCTTCCCGTGTTCATATTTTTTTCAATTAATGTTCACTTTAGTTTTTTTTTATTTGAGCTCCAGCTGGTTGTGAATGAGTCAGACATTGTACTAGACATTTTCTTTAGACTTGACTTGTACTCATACTCTTCTTGGGCTAACTCTCCGCTGTATAATGCATTTATCTCGTCTTCGTTCCATTTAGCAACTTGCCATGGTACTTTAGCGCTTGTATCGGTGTACCAGTTGGCAACATCCAGTCCTGAACTCTTTACAGATGCTACTACACGCTCGGTTTTACTGAGTCGCTTAACATAACGAGCATAGTTTGCAAACTGTGGTGGTACAGAACCTATAACAGAATCTGATAACCTCATCTCTGATGGACTTGTATCATTGTTCAAATACGCGACCACTTCCAAACTCAACCGAGTTCCACTCAGTAAACCATTATTCATACTTCTAAAGAATGGAACTCCAAAAGCTGCATCTCCAACGAGAACTACAGTCGTAACACCATCTCCCGCTACAAATGCTTTCGATGCATATGCATCAAGCTTTGTTGCAGTAATTTTGATAGATTCCTCAATTACCTTCTCATTGGAGAACAATTTTTTTGCATTTAACCAAATTCTGATTTTTTGTAGTAACTCAGGATCAACTCGTTCGTTATCTTGTGGCATGCGATATGGATTTTTGAACGTGGCATCAGTACACTTGTCGTATAATTCTTTCTTGACCACTAGACGCAACGTCACAGGTGTCTTGTTCTCTTCCTCTTTGTATCTTCCAACTACTTCGGTAACTAGTACTTCCATAACTTTCATTGTTTTATAACCTCCAACGGTGTTAGCGTACTGTTTCGTAGGTCCTTCTGCCTCGTACTTGATTTCAACCAAATATTGCAGATTGTCTTGGTATCGGAACTCATTCTTGAAGAAAGTATCTCGTATAATACTTCTTGCGCCATCGGCTCCGATTAAAACTTTTGCATTTGGGAATTGTTGTCTGAGTTGTAGCGGATTTGATATGTTGACTGGTTTTAAGATGGGAATGCCGAGTTCATTTGCCAATGAAACAAGAACATTCTCTAAATCGTTTGTGCGCATCTTCTTATCTTGTATGATATCCGATTTGAGTTTTTGTAAAAGTTGATGTTCTGCTGCTTCTTCAAATGAAGAAGGCTCGAATATGACTACATGAGAACGACGATATTCTTCGTATTTTTCAAATACTATAATTCTAGTCGTTGGTCTACGAATTTTGATTTGTACTGCTGTCCAAAGACCAACAGGACCTCCACCAACGACAACAATGTCAACCTCTGTATTAATTTCACCCGTCATCTCTTCGTTGTTTTCCGGAAACAGAGGTTGCACAGGTTTGGGTTCTTTTGACGCGAACATACTTGAAGTAACGTTAACATTATCCAAGTCTGATGTCATATCTGAAACCATCGCTAGTTTGCTTCCACCACTTGGTTTTAGTTTTTTCGAGGAAGAAAACGAGTCGTTCATGTAACTATCAGTAGACCTACTACTAGTATTGATGTTGTTCCCCATGATGTTTTCGAAGTTCTGCGGCCAACTACGACAGGTTTACAAAACTGAATCTTTCATCTGTCACAAAGCGGCATGAGACAATGGATGGTCGCGTTTCTTGTTGTTGCTCAAGTACTAGGCATAACAGAAATTTTGAGAAATAATCGTTATACTCGAGAACTCAACATCAAGAAATGCCAGAACGAAACCTCCTGCTACACGGCCTTTCCATACGTTACCCAGAGCATTCTAACCTATCAAAAATATCCAGTCCTAAAGTATTCATACAATACACTAGATATATGCGCTTTGAACCTCACCAGCATGTACAACGTAACATGCATGGACTTTTTCTGCAGCGACAGAAACACATTAAAACAAACAATAGACAGGTTCAATGGAAAGAGCACAATTGCAACTAGTGACGCAACTCTAACGTTAAGTTACTTCCATGGTAACTGCTACTTTTGCAATCACACCGATAGAGCAATATTTCGGCAATTACTTGCCAATGGGTCATGCCCATTCTTTTGGAAGCATGATCCAAACTATTGCTACGATACACCACGCGATGTTGGCGAAAATATGGTCAACAAGGCTGGGTATCATATTCTAGGTGACCGATACCTCAACTATCGAAGGTCAATAGATCCAAGCCTAAAGCTTGATCTTGGAAAGTTAGACGACCTCTTGAACTTGACTTTGATCAGAGCAGCAACTGATGACCACCTTACAGAACGTCAACGAGAAGAATTTCCATATCTTTGCTACTGCCCAAGTGACAAGCGCTTTGGTAGCCAATGTGATGTCAATACTCACATTTTGCTTCCATTCTTCAATGAAGTACAACCATACATGGCGTTCGCGTTGAAGATTGTGTTTGGTATATTTTTCCTATTAATCATTGTCATTCCCAAACACGTTGGTTACGTGATCGATTTCAAATCGCAAGGATTCTCGACACCAAAAATCATCATGCAGGCGTGCTTTATGCAATTAGATGCGTTAGCATCTGTTGCTGCGTTTGTTAGTATCATCTTCCAAGCTATCAACGATATCATCATTCCCATACTGAACGCTGCTGCTGCAGTGTTTAATGTACTTTCATATGTATTACTAGGTGTATGCATTGTACTACTTCTCGTTCAGTGGTTACATATCTATAGCTGCTCTTCGGAGCTCATGATGAAAGGAAGATTATCTCTTAAGCATCGTATAATACTTGGCGTCATGCTTGGCATGTTGGCCATTCTAGTGATCATTGGTGTTGCAGGGCAAATCGCAGCTGCAAGTATCGCTGGTAGAGTGCCAAATGCTACTTATAACGCGTATAATGATAACTTTAACATGGTTCTGTACCTCGCTGCCGTAGTGCTGTTAGGAGGTTACTCGATAGGATTCCTAGTGTATGGCTTGCTCATGTATAGAATACTCAAGTCGATGAGCAACGATGTTTCCATTTTCCAATTACGTTTCACGCGAGTCATGATTATGGTAGATTTATCTTTCCTCCACTTTATGTGTTGGTTAGTCGTTCTAGCTGTTGATTTTCCTTTGTTTGCCTCGTACGGACCATTCATGTCTTTGTATACCAACACATTTACGTTTTTGAGTATGTTCCTCACATTTACTGCTGTTGGATACATGTTGTTCAATGTCAAAGATTTCAAGAGAACATACACGTGTA
>JAESGV010000297.1_pt1 | contig 22584 bp, 20 predicted proteins | sample 9269781 | NCBI WGS metagenome assembly JAESGV01 (sample SAMN15741586, study PRJNA653496) | algae metagenome | isolation source: Tildeniella torsiva UHER 1998/13D and co-occurring heterotrophs from... | place: Slovakia: Slovak Paradise National Park, Hrabusice, Kosice Region | collected 2000-01-01
CACAATTTATGTCAAGCGTTACTTCGTCATAGAAAAGATCAAGAACCAAGTGTACTTGCGACCATTGCAAAAACATTACATCCAATAGTTTGTATGCGTGGAGGAAACACTCGTTTACGGTACAAGAAACGTAGAGAAGCTCATGACTTTGCCAAACAACATAGTTACCGCGATACTGTGTACATGTTTGGTAACGATCAAACTGGAGCAAGTGGCAAGTACCCACGTTACATGTTAGTCGTCCGCACTCAACTAGAGTACAAGCTACGATGCGTCACGTACAATGAGACCATTCCCTTCACCAAAACACATGAAAGAATTGTCAACGATTTGATCGACATGTCGTTATCTTCATACTCGGTTGTCCGAAGAAAAGCACAAAACGTACTCGTGAGTGTCGTGCATAAATTCTCTACTCGGTTGATTGAGAAGTTAGCACCACAGTGGATTGATATTTTATCGGATAAAGTTTCTAACGATGAACAAAGAACAGGTGCCATCTATCTACTTGAGAAGTCAAGTTCAATTAACGCCATAGTAGGCGATTGGGCATTATTATCACGATTATTACTCTCATTGTGCCAAACATCACACATTGAGAAGCAATCCGTTCAGAATCGATTAGGTGAACTTTTCGAAGTTTATTTCGGAGCGTACTATCATTTGCCACTCCATGACCAAACTCAAATCGATCAATACACATCACTAGTAAACAAACTAGTTGATTTGGGTGAAAGAAATCCCAATTGGCATTGGAAATACCAAACACTTGTTTGCTCATTCCTCATGCTTCTCATTCGTGACGATTTCCGTTTCCCAATGAACGGTGTTTTATTTATGTTCAAATCACTTATCAGTGATTTGGAAAAGATTCGTCAAGTGGCAGTCGAAGGAATGAACTTGATTTTATGTCAATACAAACCCATTCAAGCGCGTAAACCAATGACCATTGTAAAACCAGGAGAAACATTACTTGCGAACGGAACACAAAAATGGAGAACCATGATTGAACAAGCACCACGTGATGCAGAATCTTGGAAGCAAACAGAATTCATAGAAAAGAATTATTTCGGATGGTACAAAGCTCCAGAACAACCATGGACGTATGATTGCACAAAGGCGCCCTATCGTGATGCGCAAGTAATCGAACTCGCAGAAGCAATCACAAAAGTGTTACATGAACACGAACATGTCATGGCAGAAGATGCAGAAACAGTTTCATTCACTGATCGACTTTTCACGTTATTGATTATTCGTGATGATAGTTTCAATGAAACAAACGCACAATTTTTCAAGGGAATGTTCCAATTGTTAGGAATATCATTACTAGATACCTTCAAACCAAAACTCGAAGAATTGTTATCAAAAGCTGGAAATGGTAAACCAGAAGAAGTTCATGACATGACAACTGGTTCCGAACTCTTTAGTGGACTTATGAGAGGTATCAAACATTGGTCCTTTGAAGATCAAACCAAGATCTACGAGTATGTGTTCCCCATCTTGAATCCAGTTCTAGATCAATGCTCTATGAGCACTATTAGCGAATGGTGTGAAGCGCTAGAGTTCTCCGTGAGTGATAAAGATCCAAGACGTGCATTATGGATCAAGAAATTCTTAATGGAAAAGTTCGATCAAAACGTGACACGTGTGAACGACTCTGAATTGGGCTTCACATCCAGTAGTTCTGACCAACTTCGTTCATTGAAATATTTGTATGGACTATTGGGAGAAATGTCATGGAGAGATCCAAGTTCCATGGAACACGTTTTGAACGTTTTATCAAAGCACATGGCACATCCATACGAACAAGTTCGAGAATATATTGCACTATTTATTAGTTTGATTGCCAAGACACTTTGGTCACCCAAACGTGATCCAAACACAAACATGCCACTGAATTTGGACGGACAAAAATTCAATCACGAGGCGTTTGATAAGCTCATGGTTCATATTCAAGAACAATTCAAAGAATTGTTACTACAAAACGAAACAATTGAATTGTCCTTGGAATCACCCATCACACCACGTATTGAAATTAATTCACTCAAAGCGTTGTGCAAAACGACCATGAGTTGGGTTAGTAGCGTGTTCACGTCAAACTCACCACATTGTGCAGTTGACCACGTTGCCAATCTATTAACCATTATCGCACTGGTACAAGAAAACGCAACCGTTGAAGATGAAGATTTGCAAAACTTGGCAAAAGATAATTACATGGTTTTGGCAGGATTCCCATATACCAAAACACAATCTCGAGAGATTTTGCAATTCTTACACAAAGTGCTCATCAATAGCGATGATCAAGTTCATCGCGTATTTTCAAATTGGCGTATTCGTGCTTCACTACTAGAATTCGTACAAGTGTTTGGATTCAGACAACAATTCTACTTGGATCAAGATCAAGATACACTATTTGAATTATTGATTACCATGTTACGTGATCCACAAGTAGAAGTACGAGGCCTTGCTTGTAACACACTAGCAGGGTTCATAAAGATTTCTGATCGTGAGCACATTGAACAATTGTCAAATCGTTTCAAGACATGGGTACAAGCCACCAAGAAGAATGCCAAGAGAAAGAATAACGTAGCCGTAGTAACAAATAGTCAAGAATTCCAACATAATAGCGGAATATTGGGTTTATCGGCCATTGTCAAAGCATTCCCATATACACTTCCCGACTTTTTACCACCATTGTTGGTATTGTTAGCACAGTACTCGAACGATCATGTGCAACAGATTCGAGAAAGTGTACGGAAGACATTTGCAGAATTTTGGAAAGGACATGGCGATATGTGGCACATTCAAAAGAAGAAATTCTCAGAAGATCAACTTCTCGTATTGAACGAGTTGTTGATTTCACCATCATATTATGCATAAACAAAATTTAATAATGTGGTTTTTATAACAGATAGATCACCAACAATCATGGTTGACCCATTCAGCACAGTTGGATACTAATAGAAACTGATTACAGCGTTACTCATGTCTAGCAAACTATTGGCTTTCGTTTTTGTTATTGGGTTCGCATCTGCTCTGCAACTGTACACTGTAGGATTAAATACATACGCCCTAAAAGGTGATGGTACTGCACAATATGTAGCCGTTCCGCAAAATATTAGTAGCAGGAGTATTTTATCGCATACTTTTGTTTCAAAAATATTTGTTGGTGGTTATTCATTCCATGTGTTGGCAAATGATGGCGCATTGTATGCTTGGGTTTGTTTAAATGAAACGCTAATTGCATAGGGAGCTAATACTGGCGGTCAAATAGGTGATGGTACTCAAATTCCGCGCCCAGGTATATTGTGATCATGTAACTTACCAATAGAAATTGTCCTAATACCGTATGACAAGTATCTAAGTGGAAAGAGGATCAAGCTCATTTCAGAAACTCACGGTTTACATGCGCTAGGAATTACTACAGATGGAGGTTTGTATGCTTGGGGATCAAATAGTAAGATTGCTATTTTACTCTAACACATAGATAATGGTAACCAGTATTTTCATACTTACACCGAGGAGGAGCGTTGGGAATTGGCAACTCAACAAATTTTTTCTATCCAGTGCCTGTTACCGGAGGAGCATTAACAAACAAATATGTTGTAGATGCCGTAACAGGATACTTAATTAGTCTTGCACTCACACAAGATAACAAGTTAGCAGCATGGGGAGCGAATACTGACGGTATGTGCAAAATGGTTTGTAATAACCATTGATAGGTGCAGTAGGATTTGGTTCAACAACTGTTCCACAAAAGTCACCAGTTTTTGTTGATATGACAGGCGCGTTATCCGGAAAGACAATTTCTGCAATGATTTCAACCTATGCAGGATTTATGGTACTTGATACAAATGGATTCGTCTATTCTTGGGGAGATAATACTAATGGTACGAGTTTAGCGATATTTTTACTCGTGTAGGTCAAATTGGATTTGATAGCTCAGTTCCATATAAAGCATCACCAACTGCATTGGCTATGCCAAATGGAGCAACTGTAAAGCAACTAGGAGTAGGAGAAGATGTTGTATTTGTAGTGCTAACCAACGGCAATTTAGCTAGTTGGGGATACTCTGCAAAGGGATTAGCTTTGAATGGTTTGTCCACTACCGTAACAGAATACGGCCCTAGAGTACGAAATACAACAAGTATTGGTCCAATCGCAAGTATTGCCAGTCGTGGGCGAGGTGCAGCTGCTCACGTTGTTGCACAATCTGGGAAAGTATACACTTGGGGAGATGGTGCATATGGCTTATTAGGTAAATCTTGAGCAAAAGTATTAACAATGTAAGGTACCGGATCTCTCGTTGACTCATTGGTTCCAATTCCAGTCAACGATACATTGTTTGGTACACAAATCGATTCTATCGCATGTGAAATATTTACATGTCATGTTATCGCTAATGGTAGTCTTTTCGGTTGGGGTACAACAGAACGTAAGTTTTTATTTGGTTTAACTTATGATAAGCGGGTAATCCATCATTAGGATTTGATGTAATAACTGTGAAGAACTTTGTACAAAGTCCAGAAATTCCAGATGAAACTATAGCTATCACAGCACAGTTGAACTTTGTTGTAACAGCTAGTAATACATCGCTAACTTCATGGGGAGCAGGTGACTATGGAGCACTTGGTATTGGCACTACACCAAAGTTCAAGTATTACCCTGTTACTACTAACATCTCTACGATACTACAAAACAGAAAAATTGCATCAGTGTTTTCTGCTTCTACTCTGGCTGGGTTGTTAACAGATACAGGAGAGGTATACATGTGGGGCTATAACACATACGGTTTGGGTGATGGTACAAGTGCTACCATAAGGTCAGTCCCTACAAAAATCGTAGATGTTGATGGAATTGTATTTACCAAGGTAGAACTTTTTACAACGGTGTGTGCTCTAACAGATAATGGTCAATTGTACATGTGGGGTCAGAATGATTATCGTAAATTCGGAAACAGTTCACTCACGTCAGGTACACAACCAAGACCAATCCTATTTGCAAACCCAACTGTGAGTAACAAGCGATTTATTCAGGCGTCACCATCGACATATGCTATGTTTGCTATAACGACTGAAAATGTACTTTATGCGTGGGGCGTTAACCTAAATGCAATGTTTGGCCAAGGTAATAGCAACAGCACTGTTTTCACCAATCCTGTTATGATTAATACCGGTGCTCTTCAGTCAACTTTTGTTATCAAAGTTAAACCACATAACGTTGGAGTGTTGGTGATAACTACTGATGGAAAGGTATGCTACATTTTCAGTTACTAACAAATATAGTTAATAGCTTGGGGAGCATCAACATATACTGGTGTAGGACCTGTTTTCATTCCAACATTTGTCAACATGACAATGATTCAAGGAAATGTTATCGATATTTACAGAGATATGAGTGCAGTAATAGTAACAGAAGAAGGAACAACGAAACGACTCTATGGGTTTGGTCAAAACGTATGTGAATAATGGTTTATTAATTTATAGGCTAATTATGAACTAGGTCTAGGATACAAAGGACCTGTTATAAGACCGACGTATATTACTTCATTTGATGTACCACCAGGTAAAAAGATTCAGGTGGCATTATCACAATCGACTATGCAAGTACTCATTAGCGCTACTGAGCATTCAACAAGCACTGATACACCAACAAATACCGAAACCCCTACTCCTACGAATACACCTACAGACTCTCCTACATCAACACCAACTACTGAAACGCCAACACCTCCGGATACACCTACTACAACACTTGCACCAACTACAACTACTGCAGAACCAACTACTTCTACTTCTCCTCCAACTACTACTACTGCAGAACCAACTACTAGCGTGCTCACTAGTACTGTGAGACCAACCACGTCTACTGCTGCTCCAATGACGACTATGAGTGTACTTACTACAACAGAGACACCCACACCAACAGTAACTACTGCAACAAACGCGCCAACTACAACTGTTGAAACAACAAGCGCAGCTACTAGTACTACCACTACTGCTACAGTATCAACAACTGCTACTCCTACAATCACTGCAACAGATACGCCAACTGTAACTACAAGCGTAGCAACTACAACATCTACTGCTACAATGAGTACAACTTCAACGCCTACAGTTTCTCCAACTACTACTACCACAACATCTCCTGCCACAAGCACAACTAGCTCACATATGGAGGCAACATGCTTTGGAAAACAGAGTAATGATCCAACTATATGCAGCGGTGAAGGAACGTGCATTGCAACAGATGACTGTAAATGTAGCTCCCACAAAATTATCGGAAAACAATGTGAGATTAATATGGAGGTCTCATCAACATCTTACGTTGTATTCGATACATCAACCAATGCTAGTGTAGTTGATATTGATTCTTCAAACCAAGTGCCTGGTACATCTGCAGTTGTTCCTTACTCTTTTTCTTCTGATCAGGTACAGCTCAGTGCAGGTTTTAGCGCAACTGAAACAACACGCAAAGCAATGTGTTTGAAGCCAAGTATCATTGTTGCTGGTGTACAAACATTCGTTGCGTTCAACATACCTGCTTTACCATCAGGAACAGCAGCAGAAGTATGGCTCAGCAGTGCTGATGGCAAACATCATGTATCAGCGAGTATCGTGAGTAAGAGTAGTGGTGGGCAACAGTTTCTACTCACAGCAGGATTAGACACTGACGTATTGACAATATCACTACAAACAAACGTAGAGTATGTAATGTTAATTGCCGTTGATAGTAGTGGTGGTTTTATAACAGCGCAAGTCGTAACAGTCAAGAACGCACCCATCAGCACATCAAGTGTGTATGTCTCTGATCAAGATTTGAGTAATGCGCTACAAACTGATGCGTTCTTTATATGTGTTGCATTGTCAAGTACCACAGGTAGAAAGTTCTCACAAGCAAAAAGTGTTTCAATGAATATACGATATTATGGAAAGCAACAAGTAGGAACAGCAGGGACGCTTGCAACAACTAAGAATTCAAAAGTTGATAGTGGTGCAATTGCAGGAGCAGTAATCGGTGCCGTACTTGCATGCTTATTATTCATTATTATTGCAACAGCTGTTGTACTGGTAGTGTACTACTTTACGAAGAAGAGAGTGTCAGTGAACAAGCAACCTGAAGAGTCAGTATTTGTAGCACTGCAGGAGATTGTTGCTACAACGGAAGAGGTATCATGGGCAACACCAGAAACGGTTACTGTTGAACCACAAGTGGAGCTACCTCATAACGCGCTACCAGAATCAAGCGAAATTGTTGCAGTACTTCAAGAACCAGAACAACCTATTGATGAGGCAACAGAGTCTATTATCGTGGAGACATCGTTGCCAGAAAACAACACTCTTGGAGCAGAATCAGAGCTTGAACTAGGTGCTCAGCAAAAGACAGTAAAATGAAAGACAGATACTCGGTCCAAAGTAAACGCAACATGCATTTGCAACCAATGGATGCAACTATGCAAACACGTAAAACTTGGCAAAAGATAATATGACAATATATTATCAGTGTTTAATAAACTATGCTTTGTTTCAGTGCCTTAATTTTGCCACATAATTGTAATTATGACCCTCGCAGTTGGTTAGAGAACACATTTGTTAACACCCAAACGTTACTCATGAGTACCACACCATTTGTTTTCGTTTTGGTTTTCGCTCTGATTGTTGGGTTCGCATCTGCTTTGCGACTGTATTCAGTAGGACTAAATTTAAATGCCCTCACTGGTGATGGTACTTCACAATATGTAGCCGTTCCGCAGAATATAAGTAGCAGGAGTATACTATCAAATACTTACGTTTCAAAATTATTTGTTGGAGGTTATTCTAGCCACGTTTTGGCAAATGATGGCGCACTGTATGCTTGGGTTTGTTTTAACAAAATATTAATTGCATAGGGATCCAATACAGGCGGTCAAATAGGTGATGGCACAAACACTCCGCGCCCAGGTATACTGTGACAATTAAACTTACCAATAGATATTATTTTCATACCGTATAATCAAAGTCTGAGCGGAAAAACAATCAAACACATTGCAGAAACCCACGGATTACATGCGCTAGGAATTACTACAGATGGAGGTTTGCATGCTTGGGGAGTTAATAGTAAGATCGGTCATTGTTTTACTAACGCATAGATAATGGTAAGCCTCATTTTCTCACTGACACCGAGGAGGAGCGTTGGGAATTGGCAGCACACAAAATTCTTTTTACCCAGTGCTAGTTAATGGAGGAGCCTTAGCAAACAAATATGTCGAAGATGCTGTGACAGGATACCATATTAGTCTTGTACGCACACAAGATAACAAGTTAGCAGCATGGGGAGTAAATACTTTTGGTATGTCCAATATATTTTGCAATAACTTTGATAGGCGCATCAGGAACTGGTTCAACAGCCACTCCACAGTCGTTACCAGTTTTTGTTGATATGACAGGCGCGTTATCTGGAAAGATTATTACTGCTATGGTTTCAACCTATGGAGGATTTATGGTACTTGATACAAATGGATTTGTCTACACATGGGGAGATAATTCTGCTGGTAAGAATTTTAATAATTATTTTTACTCGTGCAGCTCAGATAGGATTTGCAACTTCAGTGTCGTCAAAATTGTCACCAACTGCGTTACCTATGCCAGGTGGAGCAACAGTTGCACAGATAGGAGCAGGAGAAAAGGTTGGATTTGTGGTACTAAACAACGGCAGTTTTGTGAGTTGGGGATACTCAGTACGAGGATTAACTTTGAATGGATTGTCTAGTGCCGTAACAGAATATGGTCCTAGAGTGCGAAACACAACAATGATTGGACCAATTACAGGTATTGCCAGTAAAGGACGATGTAAAGCTGGTCATCTTATCGCACAATCTGGAAAAGTGTACTTTTGGGGATATGGAGGAACAGGAGTATCAGGTAACTTGTACAGAAAATAGTAACCATGTCAGGTACCGGTTCTCTCGATGACTCACTGGAGCCAGTTCCAATCAATGATACATTATTTGGTACACAAATTGATTCTATTGGATGTGAAACATATCATTGCCATGTTATCGCTAATGGTAGTCTGTTTGGGTGGGGCTCAGCAGAATGTAAGTTTTTATAGTTCAACTAACGATAAGCGTCATATCCTTCACTAGGAGTTGATGTCTTGAACGTGAAAAACTTTATGCAAACTCCTGAGATTCCAGATGAAACTATTTCTGTAACAGGACAGCCGATGTTTTTTTTGACAGCTACAGAAACATCGATAACTTCATGGGGAGTAGGTGAAGCAGGAGCGCTTGGAATTGGAACTACACCAAAGTTCAAGTTTTACCCTGTTACCACCGATCTTTCTGGAATGTTACAGAACAGAAAAATTGTATCTGTATTTTCTTCTAATTCTCCGATGGCTGGGTTGATAACGGACACAGGAGAGATATATGTGTGGGGCTCTAACACATATGGTATGGGTGATGGTACAAATACCATGAAGACTGTACCTACAAAAATAGTAGACGTTGATAGAATTGTGTTCACCAACGTAGAAATTTTAGCCACTACTGTGTGTGCTTTAACAGACAATGGTCTAATATATATGTGGGGTTATAATGAATATCGTAAATTTGCAAATAATTCGCTCACAGCAAACATGCAACCAAGGCCAATTCTAATTGCTAACCCAGCTGTGAGTAACAAGCAATTTATTCAAGTGTCACCATCGTCATATACTGTTTTCGCAATAACAACAGAAGGTCTGCTTTATGCATGGGGTAGTAACTTGAATGCAATGCTTGGCCAAGGTACTAACAATAACACACTTTTTCCAAATCCTTTGGTCATTAATACTGGTGATCTACAATCAGCTACGGTTACAAAAGTCAAACCTCATTCTTTTGGTGTGTTAGTGCTAACTACTGATGGCAAGGTACGCTACTTTTATTGTTGCTAACAACATAGCTCATAGCTTGGGGTTCCATGATCTATACAGGTGTAGGAGCTACATACACGCCAATATATGTCAATATGACAATGATTCAAGGAAATGTTATTGATATTTACAGAGATGTGAGTGCAGTAATAGTAACAGAAGAAGGCACAACAAAGCGGCTTTATGGATTTGGTCAAAACGTATGTGAATAATGGTTTATTAATTTATGTAGGGTAATTATGAATTAGGTCTAGGACACAAAACGGTGGTTCCAGCACCAACATATATTACTTCGTTTGATGTGCCACCAGGAAAAAAGATCAAGGTGTCACTATCACAATTATCAACACAAGTACTCATTAGTGGTAAGGAGAATTCAACAAGTACTACACCAACTCTAATGGACACTTTTACACCAGCACCAACAATAACTACCCAAACAGACACCCCTACACCTACAGATACACCTACTACAACACTTGCACCAACTACAACTACTGCAGAACCAACTACTTCTACTTCTCCTCCAACTACTACTACTGCAGAACCAACTACAAGCATGCTCACTAGTACTGTGGGACCAACCACGTCTACTGCTGCTCCAATGACGACTATGAGTGTACTCACTACAACAGAAACACCCACACCTACAGTAAATACTGCAACAAACACGCCAACTACAACAGTCATCGTTACTACAGGTGCAGTAACTATTACAACATCTACTGCTGCATCGACAAGTACAACTATTACCCCTACAGTATCGCCAACTAGTGCTAGTACAACATCGACTACTACTACTGCTACAGTATCAACAACTGCTACTTCAACGGAGACACCCACACCTACAGTGACAACTGCAACAAATGCGCCAACTACAACTGTTGCTCAAACAACAAGCGCAGCTGCTAGTACTACCACTTCTACAATTACTGCAACAAATACGCCAACTACAACTGTAACTACAAGCGCAGAAACTACAACATCTACTGCTACAATGAGTACAACCTCGATGCCTACAGTTTCTCCAACTACTGCTACCACAACATATCCTGCTACAAGCACAACTAGCTCACCTATGGAGGCAACATGCTTTGGAAAACAGAGTAATGATCCAACTATATGTAATGGTGAGGGAACATGCATTGGAACAGATGACTGTAAATGCAATTCTCACAAGATTATCGGAAAACAATGTGAGATTAATATGGAGGTCTCATCAACATCTTACATTGTATTCGATACATCAACCAATGCTAGTGTAGTCGATATTGATTCTTCAAACCAAGTGCCTGGTACATCTGCAGTTGTTCCTTATTCTTTTTCTGCCGATCAGGTACAGCTCAGTGCAGGTTTTAGTGCAACTGAAACTACACGCAAAGCAATGTGTTTGAAGCCAAGTATCATTGTTGCTGGTATACAAACATTTGTTGCGTTCAACATACCTGCTTTACCATCAGGAACAGCAGCAGAAGTATGGCTCAGCAGTGCTGACGGTAAACATCATGTATCAGCAGGTATCATGAGTAAGAGCAGCGGTGGGCAACAGTTTCTACTCACAGCTGGATCGGACACTGACGTTCAGGCAATTTCACTGCAAACAAACGTAGAGTACGTAATGTTAATTGCTGTTGATGGTAGTGGTAGTTTTATAACAGCACAAGTTGTTACAGTGAAGAATGTCCCCATCAGCACATCAAGTGTATACATTTCTGATCAAGATTTGAGTAATGCGCTACAAACTGATGCGTTCTTCATCTGTGTTGCTCTATCAAGTACTACAAGTAGAAAACTTGTTCAAGCAAAGAGTGTATCAATGAACATACGATATTATGGAAAACAACGTGTAGGAACAGCAGGAACATTAGCCACTAACAAGCGTTCCGGTGTTGATGGTGGTGCAATAGCAGGAGCAGTAATTGGTGCAGTACTGGCATGTATGATACTCATTATTATTGCTACAGTTGTGGTACTGGTAGTGTACTACTTCACGAAGAAGCGAGTTCCAGTGAACAAGCAACCTGAAGACTCTGTATTTGTAGCACTGCAAGAGATTATTACTCCAACAGAGGAGGTTCCCTATTCAATACCCAAAACAGTTACTGTTGAACCACCAGTTGCAGAACAACCTCAGAACACGCTACCAGAATCAAGTGAGATTGTCGCAACATTTCAAGAACCAGAACAATCTATAGATGAACCAGAAGAATCTGTTATCATTGAAACTCCTCCAACAGAGCAAGTTATTCTTGGCATAGAATCAGAACTTGTATTGGACGATGAAGGTAAAAAGAAGCTAAGTGAAATGAAAGACATTATTACCGATATTCGATCCAAAGTATCAAAAATAACAAATAGAAATATCTCCGAGCTACAGGCGTACGCAACACCACCACCGGTCGTGTTTAGTGTTTTGCGAGCATCTTTAATTTTGTTAGGTTATGATGCCGATGATGTTTCAAAATGGGGAGCATGTAAGAAGCGATTGAAAGAGGAGTACTTGAAAAAGATTTCACAACTTGATCCGACTGATAGTTCACATGCGAGTAACAAATTTAAATTGGCAAAAGAAGAAATCAAAGAATTGGACTATGAGACATGTTTGAAAAAGGGAAGCTTACCTACTGCAATTTTGTCTGATTGGTTGCGTGGTGTTTTACAGATTCGCACAATGGCTGTCAGTCTAAGAACAAAAAAGGATACCTCAGTAGCAGTAACTCAGGAACAAACACCTAATGAGCCTATTGATGAAACAGAAGTAACATTAGAGCATGGAGAATGAAAATTGTTATCTTTAATAATGTTTCAGCATTCACATGTTATTTTCTGTGACTTGGTACAAGATGCTTGGTAAACGCTCCTTCACTTTCTTCAGTCTCATCAGCAATGTTAAAGTCCTCAAAATCTTGTTCAACATCTTCATAGATTTCGACCTCTTCGTTAATGTAAACATCTTTTCTGTACTTGAACCAAACAGCAACACCAATGATCACTGCTACAATAAAGAAAATAGCTATCAAAATCATGACAACTGCAGGAATCACTACCGAAAGCCATGGGAATGGTTCAGCTGCTGGTATATTCATTAATGGAACTTTGTCAACCTTGCACTTTCCTGGTTGACACTCTAATACCATAACATCAACAGCTAGTGAAACAGAAGCGTCAGTAGCACTAGAAACAGCTTCTTGTTCAGACTTGTCACTAGCTGACAGAACCATAGAGTAATTTCTCGCAAAGAAAGCTACAGGATTGAATGACCGTGGTACTTGCTCGATAGTACATACTGATGTATACTGTGGCATTTCGTAAAGTGTTGCATTAATCATGTAAATGTTTGGTTGATACACTTTCAACACAAGTCGGTACTTGGTATTCATTTGGAAGTTGCATCTCTCTTGCACACGATCAAAGTAGGATCCACCACCAACAGTATCGTAGAACAAAGATAACTTGTTACCAACTTCTAGTGATGCATAAGTTGATGGATATGCTGTATCATCAAAGAACCAAAACTCTATTGGCGATCCATGAGATCCAGAAAGACTTTCAATCGTGAAATCTACGTAACCTTGCATATCTTGAATGTTATTTTTCACACTGGATGTGAGCGCTTTTCTACCTTCTTGCAAACTTGCTGCAACGATTGTGCTTCCTTGATCAGTGACAGTAACATTTGGACATCCTGTTGATCCTGGAATATCATTTCCACATGTTGCTGTGGTGAGTGCAGAGTTGATTAGTGTAAATCTAACAGTGTTGCTAGGATCAGAGTCATCAGCTGGACTTCCCTTTCTCACAAGTTTTACATTGATAACTTCATTTGTAGCTGCAGCTATACCGACTGGACAGGAAACACTAGTTGGTGAACTTACTGTAGCCTCTACAGTATCAAAACTCGTACCATCTGTAGTCCAAAAATCGCATGATATTGCTCCTGTAGTTTGAACAAGTCCACTACCGTATATGGAAACGTTCTGTCCATTGATTACAGTAGTAGCAGCGACACTGATCGTCATTTGTGGAGATTTGCATGCATATCCACTGTATGGTGGTGTACAAACACAAGTATCAGGACCTGCACATACACCTCTTCCCCAACATGTTCTTGCGTCATCAGATGTAACATTGAAGCAAACTGGATTTTGGCATTGACTACCTGACCATCCAAATGAACATAAACATGCGTTGGTGTTGGTACAGAAGCCATTTCCGTTACATACAGAAGGGTCTTCCATAGTGTATCCATAGCATGTTGGGTACTTGCAGTTATGTCCATACTTTCCTGTACGACACACGCAGGTGTCTAGTGCAACACAATCTCCATTTCCATCGCATACTGATGGATCTCCTTGTGGCACTCCGAAACATGTAAAGTTTTCGCACTTGGATCCTGTATGTAACTTTCCACAAGCACATGTATTATCGGCAATACATGCTCCAACTCCACTGCAAACTGTTGGATTTGTTGCAGGTACTCCAAAGCAGGTAGGCACTTTAACAACAGGTGCTTGATGCGCTACATCATGTATGAACGGCGCAGTGGTGATATTAAGTGCAGTAATCTCTGTTGCAAAGTTATCTGCTGACAGTTGGAGATAGTTTCCAACAAGATCAAAATCAGTAGACACTTGAGCAGTAGAGTCTTGACTGGATACACCAGGAAGAGTAACAGTCTTTGTACTATTAGTGAATCGGAATTGTACAGGGTTAGTGGTAAATCCAGAACCTATAGCAATTGCAGTTCTACTAGTACCAGTAACGTAGATAACATTCAGTGGTTGAGGTGCTATTGTCGTAGTTGGTTGACTAGTTTGAGTTGTGGTGGGACGAGTAGTTGTTGTTGGTACACTTGAAGTGGGTGACGAGGTGGTCACTGGCGCTGTTGTAGGTGTGATTGTGGTTGTAGGTGATGCAGTGGTTGGAGCAGTTGTAGTTGTTGGAGCAACAGTAGACGTAGTTGGTATTGTTGTGGTAGGAACTCTGGTAGTAGTTGGAGTATTAGTAGTCGCTGGAGAAGTTGTTGGAGGCGTAGATGTTGAAGGCTGTGCTGTTGTAGTAGGTCTTGTGGTAGTTGTAGTTGAGAGTGTCGTTGTTGGCACACTAGTTGAAGTGGTTGGTGTTGCTGTGCTAGTAGGAGAGTTTGTTGTTGGCAGTGACGTAGAAGTAGGAGTTGGTGTAGCTGTAGTAGGTGCAGCAGTTGTAGTAGTAGGTGATTGTGTTGTAGTTGGAGCGATTGTTGTCGTAGGCGTACTAGTTGTAGTAGGAGCCTGAGTAGTAGTTGTAGGTGTAGCAGTTGTAGTTGTTGGAGTAACAGTAGACGTAGTTGGTGTTGCTGTGGTGGGAGCTCTGGTAGTAGTTGTTGGAGAAGTTGTAGTAGTAGGTTCAGCAGTTGTCGTTACAGCTGCAGTTGGTGTGGGTGTACCTGTGGTTGTTGGCATTTGTGTTGTAGTTGGTACAGATGTAGTACTAGTTGGTGTAGGAGTAGTTGTTGGTGCTGGCGTAGTGGTGGTTGGCGCCAATGTAGTAGTTGTAGGAGCAGTCGTAGTTGTAGGAGGAAGAGTAGTTGGTGTTGGCGTAGTCGTTGTAGGAGCAGGAGTAGTTGTTGGAGCAGGAGTTGTAGTTGTCGGTGCTGGTGTGGTTGTCGTTGGAGTAGGAGTTGGCGTTGGCGTTGGTGTAGGTGGATTTGTATATGCACATCCATCTGTTCCAACTACTAAACTCAAATTTGCCACTGGCGCAAACTTGTGGATGCCCAAGAATGTTGATCCAATATTTTGTTGATCGGCAGTCAACTGACAGGTGGCATTATAAGCGATCTTTCCTGGACAAAATTTCACTGCTTGATCTCCCCAAATGATAAACCTTATACAGTTAGAAGCAAGATAGACGCGTACCTATTAGAACTAGTTCTTGCGATGCTTACGTCTGTTCCAGCATATATAGAAGTGAACTTTTCATTTGGCACTAATCCTGCTGCAGGTACAGTACTTTCCACAAATCTGAGTCTAGCAGCAGTTGATTCTAATCCATCACCGATCTAATAGGTTAGTATTTGTTAAAATCATACTTGGTTAGCAGTGTTACTTCCAAGTGTAAATATTGTTCCATCACTTGCTAGTACCATTGCATTGGAGAAGCTCGCACTAACACTGATCAAAATCTTTCCACCAAATAGAGATGGAATAGATTCAATTGAAGTGGGTACAATACCATATCCTACTCTACCTACATATCTAACCAAACCTTCGGCTGTTTCATTCTCAAATATGGCACCCCATAAATATACGGTTGCAGGTTGAACAAGTGCAATAGAGCAGTGAGCTCCTGCAGCGATACTTGTAAATATTTTTGAGTAGTTGTTAAAGTTAACAAGTTCAGGATAGAAGCGGGAGTCTTAAGCGTTAACGTTACTGTAATTAACTTACTTCTGGTTGAATCACCAAGTTGAGCATAAGTGTTACCTCCAAATGCGAACATAAGTTTGTCTGTTGTTGTTACTAGCACATGCGATCCACCCATTGCAATTTTATCGATTATCCGACTACCTATGATTCCTTTTGGCATCTCTATCGGTGTCGTATACACTGGACTTGTTGTTCCTGTAACAAAATCGTACAAGCTACGACTAGCATAAGATTTGACAATTGTTCCCCACGTGAGTATTTTGTTGGTGCTTGTCAACGCAATGCAAGCTGTTATGCCACAGTCTATGCTGATTACAGTTGCATTTAACTGAGGGCTTAGTAGCTGTGGTGCAGCTATTGTGGTAGCACTAGCTCCAAGAACACCTATAATGTAAATACGTTGAGAGTAAACTTACTTCCAGTGTTTGTTCCCCAAGCGTATAGCTTTCCCAAGTTACTCAACGCAACAGTAAAATCATTTCCCTTTTTGACATCTACTACAAACTCGTTGTTTGCAAATGCACTCATAGAGATTGGCGTTAGAGTATAATTGACGTTCTCATAAAGTTGAGGTAGTCCTGCACATGGAAGAGAATACGATTTTGTGAGATTTGTTGCGTCGTTATAGGTACAACCATCTGTGAGTAATACACCAGCTCCACTAGCAACACCAATAGCAAGTACCTTTCTGCCAGGTACCACGATTTCTGAAAGCGAAGCTGAAGAAATAGGATAAAGGAAATTGCTGTAAATTCCATTAGCTAATTGACCTCTACCGAAATGACCACATCCAAATACACGACCGGTGTTTGTTTTTAAAAAGGTCACGTAATCACTAGCTACGACACTTGTAATATTTTCTCCATTCAAAAGTGGAGAGTTAGTGATCGGAAGGACTTCTAACCACTGCGTGTAAAAGTTTCGTGATGAATCGATCTATTGTGAGTATTGACACTAATAAACATACCTGACCTTTTGAACCACTGCCAAATGCATACAATGTTCCATCATTGCAAAGGTAAAATGCGGTAGGACTATCCAAAGAGCCTATACTTACACTTGCAACAGGTTTAGGACTGCTAACTATCGTAGGTTCCATTACCGCTGCATTGGTTCCCGTACCTATTCCATAACTTACACCACCGTCTAGTATCTGTCCCCACATGAATAGTTGACCATCTAAATAGTTAACATCAGTGTTGTGATCTTACCTGTGGTAACTACTCCTGCTAAACTTCCACCACCGTAAATGCGTCTCACTTCTTTGTTAAGTAGACCACCAGCCATGTACACGTACCCTGGATTGTATCTAGGAACTGCATTATAAGTATAAATGATAATTATAATTACCTGAAGTTGGATTATAGTTCGGATCACCGTAAACGCCATTTTGTACATCTGTTGCATCGCTTCCCCAAGAGAACAACTTGTTATCTGTTGTCAACACTAATCTCCACGCTATTGCACCACCTGATATTTGTGAAATGACTCTGTTGTTGATTGCTCCCTTGTATACTACCGATGGGTATGTAAGAGTTTCTGTTCCTCGTGACATATAACCCCAAGCAACCAGGTTGTTATCTGATGTAAAAGCAAGACAGTTTCTTGCTCCACATATGACATCGATAACCTTTCTTCCAAACAAAAACGATAGTGACGGGTCATAAGATACTTGTTTGATCTGTGTCACTCGAGTAATTGTAGTTGTACCGTCACCAAGCTCTCCATCATCATTTGAGCCATACGAGTATAACGTTCCAAATGAATCAAGAATTGTTCCAAATCCCTTTGCTGCGAATATTGCACTACCAATTCCTACTTGTAATGACATCTTTTTCCCGGGTAAATTGACAAGAGTAGGAACAGACATGGTGTCAAGACTTGCATGCGTACCAAAGTAGTATAACTCGTTATTAGCATTACAGGTAAGTGGACTAGTAGGTAACGCAATGTTACGTAGAGCATAGCTGCAGCCATTGGTTAATATAATAGCACTTGTTGGAGTATTACTATTACTGATAGCTACATATGAAACTTTTCTCCCTGGAACAGTGATCTCCATTGGTGTAGTGAAATATGCAGTACCTTGTACTGGAGAACTAATATCATTATATATAGAGTTTCCCCAGTGCAACACGCGACTTTGACTAGTATAGATAAACGTAGCTGTAGCTGTACTTTTCACATCAATTACAGTTTCACCAGCTGCAAGTTCTTTTGATGTTATGACATTAACTTCCGTTAGCGTTAACTGATCAGTGATAGTGGAGTCACCAACCAGTCCATATTGGTTATCTCCCATGCCGTATACAGTACCATCACTGGTAAGTACATGTGCTGTTGAAATGCTAGCACTGATCTTTGTAATCGTTTGTAAAGCTGAAATATCTACATCTACAGGAGTACTAGCAGCAGATAAACTACCATCACCAACAGCCACAACAGCGTTGTAGACTGTGCGTACCAGAGCTCCCCAAGCATAGAGTTTTTTATCTAGAGATTAGCAAAATTTAGTGTACTTACCACTTGTCAGTGCAAGAGTGTAGTAGCCTGCTGCAGCAATAGCAGTAACATTTTTACTTGACAGTATTGGTGACAACACAGCAACAGGTAAAAACTTGTTTGCCGTTGATCCATCACCTAGCTGACCTTGGTTATTATAACCCCAAGTATACACTAATCCTTCAGCCACTACTACTCCATGATAAGCACCCAATTCCATCAACGTGATTGTTTTTGACATGCCTATCATACCTTTTGGACACTCTGTAGGAGTTGCTACCGCATTATCTCCATTCGAGTCAAATTCTCTACCGACACCAGTGGCACCTTAAAGTTAGTTAACATGATAAAACATACCATAAAGATTTTCACCCCAACCAATGAGTACGTTGTCAGTAGTGAGTACATTTACACTTGAACTACTGCAGCGAACCATGTTCACAGTTTTTCCATTCAATGCAGTTGCTGTGGTTACAAGTGCTGGATCTAAAAACAGACCTCCTCCGCTATTGTCGCCAAACTGAAATCCTCCTGATGTAGAACCCCATCCTATCAATGTTCGATCAGCGGCTAAACCAATGTAGAATGAATCTCCTGCTTGAACATCGATAATAGAGTAGCTCGAGAGTAACATGGCAGAAGTTGGTACAGCAGCGTGGTACCTACTATCTGTAGTACCATCTCCAAGTTGACTATTCAAATTCTGTCCAAGACTGTACAAGTTACTAGGTGTAGTACATGTTAGTGATCTCTGAGCAACTGTAACGTTGGGTATTGTTCTTGGACAGCCATCAGAGATAACAAACGTGTTATAGTATGATGATGGTGGTTTGCAAGTGTAAAATGCAATATCGATGATGTTAATTGATGGATCATAAATTTGAATAGGTATGGGTGTACTTTGTCCCCATCCAAGTGAACCTACTTCACGTGTTGCAAGTTGTCCTTGATCATTAGATCCAAATATCAATGTACGACCTTGGTTGGTCATTACAGCACTATTAGCATACCCAGAAACAATGCTTGTCACTTTTTCTCCAGTATTCATAGCGTAAGCAATGTTAGGATGAAGAGTAAATGAAGGTAGCGTTGCTCCTACAGTTTCACCTCCAACCAAGAAAGTATTGTAACCTACCATGTTAGCATGTATGCATAAAACTTACCCATAGAGTACACTGATCCGTCACTTGTTACTGCTTGAGCTATGAAGTAACTTGCAGAAATACTAACGATTGTCTTTCCTGCAAAAGGAGTCATGTTGATAACTGTTGGTAAAGTACGTATAGTTGAATTACCATCGCCACCAGTATAGTATGTATTAGACGATGTAAATAGTCCTCCCCATGAGACGAGTTTGTTATCTATATGTTAATAACTATATGCTATTGACGTACCTGATGTCAACACAAGGTTAAAGTTTCCTCCTACTGCTACCTTGGATATTGTTTTTTGATATAAATCACCGATATAGTAGATAAAGTTAGGTTGGAATCTGTTGTTTGTTGAACCATCACCTAACTGTCCTGCAGCGTTGTAACCCCATGTAAACAACCGATTATCATCAGTAAGTACCATCGTATGATACGCCATGTATAGACCTACTATCTTTCTTGTCGCTCCAATGGCGCCTTTTGAAGTCACAACCGGCGTTGTTCGTGCAGTAACAGTACCATCACCAAGTGCACCATATGTGTTGGATCCCCAACCAACTAATTGATTGTCATTTGTTACTACCATGGCATCAATTGAACCAATAGCAAGAAGTACTGCTTTATAGAGCTGTAACGCGCCAAAATTAATCAATAATGGTTGCAATTGTGATGTATTCGTTGCAGCGCCGTTACCTAATTGATAGTTTGTGTTTGTTCCCCATGCATAAACAAGTCCTGATTTTGTTAATGCAAGAACATTACAAGCACCCACGGCGATACTATAGATTGATCGACTACCCATTGTATTAGCAACAGGAGTGGGTTTGTTCTTTGGCAGAAGAGTACCATCTCCTAGTATGCCATATGCATTTGAACCAACACTATTTTTGTTAGTTGTAAGAAGATATTGTACCCTAATATTCTAGTTGGAACACCACATGGATCTGCTACAGCAGGTATGGTTAAATTATTAACTGCAGGTATAAGATAGTCACAGCCATCTGTTACTGCTGCAGTTGATGAAAAAGCTGAAAGGAGAGCGAACTTCTTTCCTGGTAGATATGCCTCAACTGCGAATTGATAAGGACTTGAAGCGTCCATGGCCACAAAGTTGCTTCCAACAAGCACAGCACTCATGTCACCAAACATGTAATATCGACTGGTATTTGTTTTAACAATAGCAGTTGCTGCTGCTAAAGAAACACCTACTACCATCTCTGATGGACTTATACCGTTATCAGCAGCAATGTTTCTAGCAAATACTTTTCTATGCACGGTCTTCTGCAAGTCTCCATTCTGTAGCGTTAGTTGATATATGACAACATCTTACGATATAATATCGAGAATCACCAAATGAGAATAATGCACCGTCACTGGTTAATAGAAGTGCGTTTGATGCAGAAACAGCCAAGTCAGTGATTTTTCTTGTTCCAATAGCTGATAGATCCACGACAATTGGAATTTTTGCTGCAAATGCAGCATTGTTACCTGCACCATAACTAGTAGCCATACCTTGTGCTTGTACCAGACTACCCCAACCATAGAGAAGATTATCACTAGTTAAAGCAAATGATATGTATCCTCCAAGAAAAATCCTGGTGATAGTTTTGCCTAGCATGACATCAGTTGTGTTGGCTAGCATAGGATACGGAATATATGCTGCAGAAGTACCAGATCCTAGCTGACCACGTGAGTTATCTCCACCACAGAAAATCAATTGATCAGTTGTTAGGAAACAAGTGTGTGAGTATCCAGACTTGAACATTGATATTGTTCTATTACCGAGTTGACCACGTAGCACTGGACCTGGTGTATAACTGTAGTAATTAATATCCATTGTACCATCCATAAGTTGACCTAATTGTTAGTAAGAAACATTGTAGTTACCATTTTGAGCGTTACCCCATGAAAGTAAAACGTTATCAGCAGTTAACACAACACAGAACTGTTGTCCACAGTCGAATTTTGATATCGTTTTGCCACTTAGATAGCCGGTAACGTTTGTCGGAACAGGTAAGAGCTCTCTTGCACTATAGGAACCAGTTCCAATATTGTTCATTCCTAGTGCGTTAGTGTGTTAAATAATGTCATACCCCATCCGTATAGTCTTCCAGTTGACGTTAGTGCCATTACTGCATATGCTGGAGTAGCTTTTATGTCTATAAGATAGTTACCAGCAAGGGTATCAGCGAGATCTGCTTTTACCCACGAAGAAGCAATCATAGTCGTAGTGTTATCTCCTAGTTGTCCTAGTACACCTGATCCGCAGGTATAGATTCGAGAATTGTTATAGAGAACGGGACTATCGTCTCCATATATGGTAACAGAGTAGGTACAACCGTCTGTCTGAGCAAAGTAGAGTGGCATGATGCTGTTTGGCCAAATGTTGGAAATTTTCTTGTTTTGAATATAGAGTTCGATAGGTGGGTCAGAAACTATCAAGTTTGAAGAACCCATGGAATCTGACTGTGCTAACTGTTTTTGGCTATTGTAGCCAAACGCATGGAATCTGCCATCACTCGTTTTCACAAATAAATTTTGTATTCCTAATTGTACTGCTGTTACTGTTGTTCCAAAACGTGCTGCCCATTTTGTTACGATTGTACTTTCGACAAAACCAGTAACTT
>JAESGV010000301.1_pt1 | contig 22526 bp, 18 predicted proteins | sample 9269781 | NCBI WGS metagenome assembly JAESGV01 (sample SAMN15741586, study PRJNA653496) | algae metagenome | isolation source: Tildeniella torsiva UHER 1998/13D and co-occurring heterotrophs from... | place: Slovakia: Slovak Paradise National Park, Hrabusice, Kosice Region | collected 2000-01-01
CCACTTTGAGTAGTCGTCGTATCGTCAGTCAAGTTATCACTCTCACTGCATTGGTCATTATCCAAATTGTGATCTTCGACAGGATAGAATCCTTGTCTAGGACCAAAATGACCAGTATCTTCCTCACCTTGTGACATGTCTGGAATAAATGCAGGTGGTGTCTTAAGAATCTCATCCCAATTGATGTTTTTGAAAAAGGGATGTTTCTTGACTTGATCGGCCGTATTTAATCTTTTCTTTGGATCGATGACGAGTAACTTTTTGATCAAATCTAAACACTCGTCAGTAATATCATCAGGCAAATCGGAACGATCTGGCCATCGAATAGCGAGCGATAAAATGTTGTCAAAGATTTTTTGTGGAGTGTCATCGTTGAAGGGAGGACACCCGAACAAAAACTCGTACATGATACATCCTAATGCCCACCAATCGACAGCGTAAGAATGTTCACTTCCTAGAAGAATTTCTGGCGCGAGATAGTCAGGCGTACCGGCAAAATGTTGACTTGCATTTGACGATATTCCTGGAGAAACACCTTGTAACGATTGTCGTTTTTGTTGTGTTGTGAGTAACTCGTCATGTTGTTCGTCCATTAAGAACAAAGGTGACGGTATGCTACTAGGTGATTTTTGACGTGCTACTTGTGGTGTTGTTAGGAATGACGATGACTTGGTCGGCGAGTTGAAAAAGTCATAATTGGCAGGTCCGTTCGGTATAAGTGGTGTCTCTGGTGTAGGTGGTGCCATGACGACTCCTGGTGGATCCATCATAGTTGCAGTATCATCTAGTGAGAATGTGTCTTCAAAGAATGGATCATGATCAGTCAAACCAACTTCACTTAGTCCAAAATCAGTCAATTTGATATGTCCATCTCCATTCACAAGAATGTTATCTGGTTTCAAATCTCTGTGTACGATTCCTTTCTTGTGAAGATGTTCTAGCGCAAGAACAGTTTCGGCAATATATTGTTGAGTCATATCAGGTTCGAAATATGTTCTAACTTGTAACAGACTGAACAAATCTCCACCTGGACAATAATCCATGACAATATATAGATATTCTTTTCCACCAAACGAGTAGTAGAATCTCACAACAAAATCGTTATCGGTAACGACCATGATGTTTCTTTCTGCAATAACTCGCTTCATGGCGTTCTTACGAACCATGTCTCTTCTCTTGAGTACTTTGATAGCGTACAAGTCACCAGTCTTCTTTTTGCGAGCCAAAAAGACACGTCCATATGCACCTCTACTGATTGGTTTCAAAATTTCAAAATCGGTGATATTTGTCTTGCGTGGTGCTTGTTTGGTTCTTATACTATTCGTTCTTGGAAGTTCTGGTGAGTTTGCTGTTAAGTTAGTACTTCTTAACGCAGATGTTCCTTGGGGTGTAGATGGTGCTAACCGAATACGTTCTCTCATTGCTTCTAGTTTAGCCTTGAGAACTTCATCTAGTCGTTTTGCGAATATAGATACAGTAAAGCTCAAATCTAGTGCTCGTGGTGTGACTGGTGTCGTGTTTCCATCTTCTGGTTGGGTTGGGTTCAACTCTCCAATTTGTGTAACAAATGTTTCCATCTGTTGTATGCCTTCTTCGTTCAAAGGCATAGCAACTGCTTTGCGAGCAAGGGCTGAGAACATGTCCAACATTTCCATTTCTTGTTCGCTCAATTGACGCAAAGATTTGTTCTTTTTGATTTCATTGACCTTCTTTCGAATTGATTTATCTAGTTTCTTCAATCGTTCATCACATGATATTGATTTCATATCAATGTTACGCCGTATAGCGCACACTTTAGAGTGTTCCTCTAGCTGATCTGAGCGCACGAGTTCCTCACAAATGCGACAAAGAATCTCTACAGGAGCTTGCTTCTGTGGTGATGGTGTTGAAGAGCTTCGTTTCTTTCCTGCTCCACTGTTGCTTCTCTTTTTCGTTTTTGGTTTTGTACTAGAAGAGCTGCTTAGTGTGTCCGAATCGATAACAGATGACGGTTGAGAACCGGCTACTGAACCTTCACTACGTGGCGTGCTAACCAACGGAGGATTGTTGATTGTGTCTATAGGTGTTGACGGTGTAGTTGTAGTTGGTGTTGACGCGTTTGAATTTGACTTCAAGTCACTCTTCTTGGTTCTCGCCCAACTCTTCCATTTGTTGATTACTTTTGCAATAAAGTTTGGTGATGCAGAAGTAGTTGGTGTTCCTGGTGTTGGTGTGTTAGGGTCAGTCTTTATATCGGCAAGAGGCAACTTTTTCACACTAACTGTATTGATTGGTGGAGGCTTAAACAATTGTCTCTTTTGTATTGTGGCCATCTCTGCAGTTGAATCATCCGACGCCAGTGTTGACGTTGAGCCTGTTTCACTACTGACTTCTCCCATGCTATCTCTAGACGCTTCATCATCTATGCCTTCTCTAACTTTTCTTAAATCGTGTAAACTTAGTGGTCGAATATCTAGATGTCGATCATCATCGTCCGTTTCAGATGAGTGGGTTGACCTTTGGTCATCAACTTTAGATGTGGTGTCAGTGTATGAGTCTTGGACACGTAAGAATTCCAACAACCTAGAACAACGAGAGAATGTGAAAATCAATTTGCGTACTAATCTACTCAGTAGACGTTTTGCAATCAACTTTGATTCGTCTCGTGATATTTTGCCTTCTGTTGGGGAGGTGCTCGTGTGACTAACGCTTGCGGAAAGTGTTTGAACACGTTTCGTGTAATGTGCGTTCAACTTTTGCAACTGTTTCATGATATTTCGATGCTCTCCATCTCGAAGTCGCTCTAGTGTTGTGTTGAGAATCTGCTCCGCAGTTTTTCGAAGCAACCCTATCCCTTTCTTTGGGAAGTATCCATTAACACGTTGTGGGAGATGATCAAGTTCTTCTAAGTACTCTCGCAAGTCTTGGTCTGTTTGGAACTTGACCATGGCGAGCTTGTGCATAAACCATTGGTTTGTTTGGCGCACATCTAAACTTTGCGTTCGCCCTCGCTGTAGATAATCTAGATTTACAGCATCTGGTGCTGTCATATGTCGTGCTTGTATCGTTCGTTGACGGAACTGATATGCAAGTGCTCCTAAAGCAGAGGTGGAGGCGTTGTGATTCGGTGAAAGTAGTTGGTGGGTATCATCTAGTGCGGAAACACTGTGGAACGATGAGTGAGGTTGTAGTGCTGACGGACTTGGAGGGTACGCCATACCGCCTTCATGGTAACTGTTCCGTATGACGAACACACTGTTTGCTCTTTGGAACTTGAAAGATGGACTTATGTCACCTCTGTCTACTTCGATAGAAGGCTTATCTAGGTTTTCCTCATACTCGCGTTCTATAGAGTCAAGTTGTTCATCACTTGTGGTAGATGATCCTAATGGAGTACTACCCATTTTGTACGATGCTAAATTGGCAGCATAATCCTCATGACTACCACTACTAGCATCTGATGGTTTCCGCATAGAATTCCGCATCTTCTCGATTTGCTTTCTTTCGCTCTTCATATCTTCATCTTCTACTGCTGATGTTTGTTGTGAATAATCTTGCGCAAATAGTTCTTCTGCCGATGGTCGCGATAAATCTGCATTAACGAAGTCAAAGAACAAATCTTGTGGCGTTTTGGGAGCTGTTACTGCAAATCTTCCCCGGCTACTTGTCAGCGTAGGTGTTTTGCAATTCCGCATTAGTGCTTCTGCTCTTGCATCGTCTTTTTCTGTTGGAGCAAACGCAATGTTACTTGGTGATGATGGAGCCGAAGATATTATGTCATGTAGATTGAGTGGTGTTGGCGGACTGAAATTCCTTCTTGCATCGCTTTGTTCTTCATCCAAAGATTTTACTTGCAGGGCTAGTTCGTCTGGGTTTTCTACAGTGCTCATCGACCGGTGTTTTAGTAATGCTGGTCTTCGTTTCTTTGGTGATGGTGTTGTTAATAGAGGTGGTAAATCATTATTCGCAAATCTTCGTCGTGGTGATGAACCCAGAGGTGATTCTGCTAACCGTATATTATCGTCACTGTTTGTAACATTATCGTATCTTGTGTTTTCGACGCCGTCTCTGCTGCCTCCTAATATAATAAGGTCTTCCTCGTCTTCTTCTACGGACGACCTACTTTTATTTCCTAAAAATGGAGAGAATGACACTTTTTTGTTCGTTCGTCGAATATCCTGATGTTGAACGCTATTTCTACGTTGTAGTTTTATCGAAAGTTCGCCATTTGCGCCGCCATTCGATGGTTGCCGCTTCAGAGGAGGTGTGCGTCCCTCAATAGTAGGTGATTTCACACTCCCTCTGTTATCTCCCAGTTTTTTAGTCGATATGTAAAGCGGAGAGCTGCATTGTTGAGGTTCTAGTGACGAATTAACGACCTTTTTGTTTACAATATCCCCTTTGTCATTCTTTTCACTCATTTATCGAGTAATTATTGTTGATTGTTAATTGTATTCGATGTTGTCTTCTATTTTGCAGAGTATGCCAAACGGTATTGTCATACACAAAATAGGAAGTTCGAGTGTTGATTGTACGTTGTCGTATGTATCAGATTGTACTGGGAAACGATGTTTGCTGCTGAAAATCGAACAAACTTTCCAGAAAGATATTGGTCAACCACGTAGTTTACAACTATTTTCTTGTAACACTGTATTGAACTAGAAAGCTCTGCTTTTTACTGATATTTGACATCCCGGCAAAAATTCTACTTGCAAAAAGAAAATTATGCGCGCCTTACTGTGCCTAGTGCTCTTAGCGGCCTACGTCTTCGCTCAAAAATCATACAGCGTTGATTCGATCATAACCAACATACGGCCACAAGTAAGCCTTTTTTTCTCTTTTATTTATCGTTAAGCCAAACTCGTGTAAAATGTCCATCACAGAAACTATTGTATTTAATTTCAAAGGAGATTACACACAAGTAGGTAGACCAGTAGGAGACTTTCAAGGATATAAAGCCGCATTCATAGAAAGCAGCTCCATCAGTGTTAAGGCTTTATCAGCAGGAGTTGTCACATCAGGAACTCCATACACACAACGCAACAACGAAGGTGATACCACCTTCTTGATCTTCAATTTCCGAGGACCTGCTGGTGGAGGTCTATTTAAATTCCAACTTGACTACACCGTTGATGGACCAATGGTTAACGATGGAGGCATGAACGGAAAAGACTTTATCTACTGGGGCTACAAGTTTAATGTTGATATCGCAAACGTGGATCTTATGTACACCTTCCCATTCTCCGTCACTGATCCAAACTCATTTGTCGTAACTCCAGCTTCCGATGTAACTGCACGCACCGTCGGCACAGTACGTGTACAAAGAGTTAACATTCCATCAAACACTGCGTACTCAGTAGTCATGCAATACCCACATTTGGAGAGCAACACTGCCATTTGCACTCGCCCAGCACCAACCGTACTAGGAACAATTCTCACCATTGTTCTCGTTTGTGTATTCGTTGGTTTGTGTGTATGCATCACCATTATCTGCTCCATCTGGGGTGCTATCAGAAGAGGTCTATTGTTCGGTGAACGTTTTGGATATGGTCCATCATATGGATATAGCAGTCACACCACTTACTATGAACCAAGCCACCAGCACTACCACTCTGGTGGACATCACCACAGCGGTGGAGGACACTCAAGTGGAGGAGGAATTTCAGGTTCATCAGGTTTTGCCAATTAAATTAGTCAAAATTTGTCTTCCTTACTGTTTCTTTTTATTCACATATTGTGCAAGTAAATGCAAAACTTTTATAACGGCTAGTTTTGTTTGGCACAAAATCATCATGTCCAAGAAGCAGTCCACACTAAACTTTGGGCAGAAGCGAAAACGCGAAGACTCTAGCAGCGCAGAGGAGTCAAATGGCGATGATGATAAGAGTGCTGACTACAACCCAACAAAACCGAGAAAAAAAACAAAAAAGGTGACATCAAAACAATCACCTAAAAAATCAACAAAACCAAAGTCAAAAATCGGTACACTAGCCATGATGCCACTATTTGCGACTCCCGTGGAAAAAACAAAAATAGAGCCGATAGTACCCTCCATTTCTCGAGTAGTAGAGGGTACAGTAAGCACAGAACTAAAAAATATCGATTCAGACATTTATGTGTCTAAGATAGCGCCAGTATTTCGCAAACCAGATGAAGTCAAACGAGTGAATGCAATGAAAAAGCGGCAAGGCTTCCTCGAACAAATACAAAAAGATCGAGAAACTGATAAACTAATCTCCAAGAATGCATCTGTTAACCCATTGATGACAGAACAGAGTAAACAAATTCGAAAAGAACAAGAAAAGAAGGAAAAAGAACTAAAATTGAACGGTGGGATAGAATTAACTAAGGAACGACCAGAAGATATGTTCATTGATTGGTCTAATGTAAAACCATTGGAGAATATTCCAACTGCAGAAGTATGGAGTGATGTATTACCCAGACTTGAAGTGAACAATACTGAAATAGTTGATGATTTGGAAGTCATTGCGGAAGAGGAGATAGAGGAACAACCAATCGAGTTTACACTGCGACGAAGACGAAGACCAACTCAATCTATTGCAGAACACAAACCAATCACCACAACATTGGACATGAATGTAGCGTTAGAGGAGCATTTCTTCAAACCTATGAACATTCCAAAGAATTCAGAATTGGCAATCAAGACTGCGAATCGTCTTGCTTTGTATCGGAATCGTGCTGCTGATAGAGAGGCTCAGTGGTCTACATTGTACAAACCAACATCACAACAAGAACTCGTTACTTCACACGGTGCAAATATCAACCAACTAGTATCGAGTATTAATACAAAACCAGTTGTAGATGAGGACGAAATGAACGGTGTGAGTACCAAACTCATTTTACTTTCAGGAGCAGTTGGTTGTGGTAAAACAGCAGTTGTGCATGCTATAGCGGAAGAAATGGGATATCAAGTATTAGAAGTTCACCCATTCGATGATCGAACAAACATTATCAAAGATTTGTCAGAAGCGACACAGTCAGGACTCGTCAAGAAGCAGAAAAAGAACAAGATCGTTCTATTTGATGAAATTGATGTAACAGCACCGTTAAACGAAGATGAATACCGATCGTTCTTGGCCAGTGTGAAAAAGTTGTTAAACATATCCAAAGTACCTATTGTAGCAACGTGTAACACGGTCAATCGAGAGTTATTGAAAGTTTTCAATATTGGTAACATGGTGCTACTAGAGATGTCAGAACAGTACTATAATGTAAATTTGATGGATCGCATGTCGCTGCTGTTCACAGTAGCGTTAAGTAATCACGTGGTACCGTATTTATACGATCTCAAAACGTTGCTTCAAGTAAATGGCATTGATATAAGAAAGAGTTTATTAGCCATGCAGTGGAGGTCGCACAAAGCAACTCTTCCAGAACTAAGTACACAACAAGAAGTATATACTACTCATTATCTCGGCATAGATAGGATCTGTACCGAGTTGTTAAAGAGAAGAAAAGCGTTTGAAAATGTAGATGACGCACTAGCTGATGAATTAGAACAAGGACGATGTATGGACATCATGTATCATAATTATACAACTTCAAGTGAAACTAGTCTTGATGATGCGTTAGGGTATATCACAAATATGGCAACACTGGATGCAACTACAGGGAAATATACTGATCAAGAGATGAACGATTTGCGTGCTTCTCATGAGGTTTTGAATTGGCGACAATACGCTAGTGAACAAGATCAATGTACAAATAGCATGAATAAGACAACGCTGATGCTGATCAATGGATTAAAAATAACAAACACGAGAGGTGTTGATGCTGGTGTAACACGTGAACAAGATCTCAAGAGAGTGGTGAGCAAGGAACGTCACGACAGATTTTTATCTAATGACACTGATATGATACAGTACCAAGCTTGTATTTGCAAAATGGAGTACCAGAGAAAACAAGTCGAGAACAAACGAAGGTTTGTGTATTCTATGCGAGATGAGCTAGAAGCTTTCGAAATAGAATGGCTAGCAAAATTTATGTAATTATTGAATAGAAATGTATGAATATCATGACAGTGGGTGATAGCTTTGCCAGAACTTTGTAACCAACATGAAACAGTTAACCATGCAAAGCAAAGAACAAAAATTAAACAACACACTGCTGTTTTCGCTATCAGAAGATGAGTTATCAGTCGTAACTGGTTTCATGACCGTGGGTGAGAATTTGTTATTTTCTTTGTCCTGCAAAAGAGCATACAATTTAATTTCGCAACTCGCACACAAAGCAACCAAAAGTTTTGGCAAAGTGGAGTATAGCATCTGCGCTCCGTGCACAGCGTTAGGAATTTTTATTTCGTCGTTTGTGGATAATCACAAAAACGGAATTTATTCGTGATTGGCTATTTGATAAGTCATAACTTTATTCTCTTGTTGGGTTCGTGTTCCTCCTCTCTCTTTCGCTTTTCTCTAGTTGTATCAATGACGATTTCAATATCAAAAAATTTTCTACAATTGCGTAACTTGTGTTTCATTTCAACAATTTCCTTGTAGAATATGTTAAACTGTTCCCCAAACAGTGACTTTTCACCGTTGTGCATAGTATCTCCATATTTTAACACCAAATATCTTGCTACAGCTCCATTTTCCATTCCACTTTCATGCAACTCTAACAACGTCTTTGACTCTTGTCTTAGTACTCTATCTATAATCCATATCAAAATCTCAGTACCATGGTCTTTGTTATCATTTGCTTCTCGTATCACATCTTTCTCTATACTTGCTTCGATAAATTGATTCACTCGTTGTACTAGTGGCAGCGTTCCATACATACAAGCAAATTGTAAATGTACTAAACCTTCTTTTTCTTGATCATCTCCAAAACTAATTTTACATCCTTTGTTTTCCATTTCGTCCAAAACATACGAAATCATATCATATATCTCTTGTGTTGGGCGATCGCATTGGTTCTCGAACGCAGCACAAAGTCCTGGTATTTCTGCTGTTAAATCGTATATCTCTTTACAGTTTACTAACGTACTGACTGGAACATCATTTTCAATCAACAATTTAACCATTTCAAAATTTCCATTGTCCAGAGCGACTTTGAGTAAATCATTTTGGAAATTATCTGCCATGGTAATTCCTCTTCTTTCAAGGCGTGTACCACTCTCACGCTCGTTTGCAAATAAAAATTTTACTATTTCGATATGACTGTACAGAACGGCATTATACAGTGCAGTGCCATAACAATGACGATTTGGAGAAATTTCAATTCCCACTAAAAACTGGACTATCTCCAAACTTCCATTACGTGCAGCAAGACACATTGGCGATGTGACTTCTATACAATCACAAACATCCCAAGTGTCGACTTCAAAATTGACACATGATGAAAAGCAATATCCTGGAACGAGCTCATAAAGAATCTTCACGGATTCCAAATCATTGTGCAATATTGCTAACTCAAACAGTGTTTGACCATCGTCATCGTATGGATAAGGTTGGTTGTCAAACTCGAGTAGAAAGCGTAACGCATTGTGGGAGTGGTGTATTATGGCTGTGTGTACTGGGGATTGTTCTCCATAGTCACTGAAATAGAAGGGATTATCTGTATGTTCTAAGAGCATCTTGATGATTGGCACGTTATCAACTTGTATTGCGCAATGTAGTGGTGAATAACCAGCATCATTTTCTATAGTGTTGAAGTCTTCGTCAGAATCGTCCTCTAGTAACTGTTGCACTTGGTTTTCGTCTTCAGCGTATATTGCGTCGAATAAGCTTTGGTATTCTATGGGATCATTGAAGTAGTATATGTTGCAAAGCTCTCCTGTCTTTGTGTAGTGTAAAAACGGTAATTCGTGGTAGAGTGGAAAGTTCTCTTTAAATATTTCTGGTGCCCAAGATGCTTGTTTCTTGCGTTGTTAAACTATGAAATATTCATACCATATGGTCTATAAACTCATAAATATCCAACTTTCGAAGCCTATCTGTCCAGATTTCAATTTCTTCTTTCGGAAATTCTGTCTGTTTCAGAAAGTTGGTGTAAAGTGCTGCTGATGGAAGCGGAATATAAACATCTTCGGCTACGCCGTTTTCTTGTCGTAAATGAATAACAAAATCTATTAGATTCCACTCTATACATGTATGTCGTTTGTCTATTTTGCTGTACACCTCTATGATGCGTGACACTGCTTGCGAGTTACCCATTTTACAAAACAACAATTCATAAGTCCATGGAAAATTTACCATTTAATTCAAGTATTCAATGCTCCAAGGGAACGCTAGTAGATCTAACACTGGCGCACGAGATTCGAGTACTCCATTAGTCAAATTAATAGTTATGAACTCAAAGGTGTCTTTGTTCACTTCACGATTGAGAAGTTTTCCCAATGGTCTAAGACCTCGCTTTGTTGACGCTGATGTTTGTACTATGCCGAATAACTTTCTGTTTTTTACATCGATGGCTTGCAATTCTTGATCTACATCTACAAATCCAGACAATTTGGCGACGGTATTGAACTTTGTCGTTTTACCATCAAACGTCAACAAGACAAACGAGCCGTTGTGGCCTCCAATCCCATAGAATAGTTTAGTTTGGGAATCGTAGGAGAATGTTTGCATATTAGGAGCATTCTTGACCTTGTTGACCACTTTTCCTGTTGTGACATCAATAGCGAATAAATCTTGCTCATCAGCTGCACCCATCAGCTCAATCCATAATAATTTTGTGTTTGGATCGTAGGCATTAATACCACCAATAACATCACCGAAGCCAATCTCAGCAATGTGAGTTAGGTTACCAGTCGATGGTGTTACATGGAATACATCGTGAACGATTTTACCTTTCAATACTCCAGAGACGAACAAGTCGCCAGTTGCAGGATCAACGTTTACAGTTTGACCTACACCTTGGAACATGTTCTCAGAAAATGGTAGAGATACGTTGTACTTAATTTTACCATTCGAGAGATCCAGGCCTAACAATTGTACAGATGACCATGCATCGTCGTATGAGATAAAGTAATAAAGTTTGCGTTTTTCGTCTAGCGATGATAGCTCTTGAGCAACAGATTGGTCCTAGATGTTAGTCGATAGGATAGATTAGCATACTTCCAGAACTGGTCCTGCAACGGTGTACTGAGCAGTTTTTGGTTCAATGGTAACCATTTGAGCGCCACCAGTAAGGCCTACGTTTCGAATGCCAAACAATGTGCCAGCTTCTGCAAATGCTAATAAGACAAGGATGACAGTAAGTAGTGTGATCTGCATGTTTTTTGTTTCACCGTAACTCCGTGGAAATTTCTCGCCGATAAACAATCTTCTACTGTGGGTAGTGTCAAATGTTTGCTTTCTAGTTGATTACAACCAGGAAACGAGCTTTCTCAAGCTGGTCTTCGATGCTACTTCCCTTTGTTGACTTTTCAAAAATCTAAGAAAAGAAAACTGACAAAACCGAAACTTAGATGAACACCATAGCCAAACGATGCAACACAATCCAACTTAGTCGAATGTACTGCACAATATGCGTTCAGGCAAAGAAGCAAGCAGATAAAAAGGTCACACCAGTCCTCATCAAAACGAATGAAACAAAATCTGATGATGTCAAATCAGACGAAGCCGAGCCACCAAAGACGTACAAAACTACACCCTTACGAACACCTAATACGCAGTCAAATGAAAATCTAAATTTTTAATAAGTTCGTCTTTGGACTATTTGAGGACCATACTCGTTGTACTCGCTCTTCTTAATCCACATTGATGAGAATGATGATAACTGTGCCAAAATGGCTCCTCCGCTCCATACAGCGATTTGTTTGCTATTTTGTGCACTTCCAACTGGTGCGATATTAATAGGGTACATAGTGGGCATTAACTGTTCCATTTCTATTTGTATTCTCTTTTGGAATCCAGTTGCTTCAGTCGCACCTCCACAAACAATCAAATTTCCAGCCAACTCTTTCTTCATATCGATTTCACATTTACCAATGCTATCCGCTAGTAATACCTGTAGTCCAAGTTCGTCCAACTCGTTTGTGATCTTTTGATTGTGATAAGAAGGTCTAACTTGTCTTGGTAAAATCTTCTTGCTAGCAACGACTTGTGGATTGAACAGTATTTCATTTGCTTGTATACGTTCTATTTGTCCGATTTGAATAATTTTACCATCAGGTAGTGTATAGTTTTTGAAATATTCTACTGCGTTACTTTGTTTCTTTTTTGTTGATTGTTCTGTATTTTCTTGATCTTTTGAAGCTTCCGCCAATGTTTTTTGTTTCTGCAATACGTCCAACGTTTTCGAATAGTTACTATCGACCATCGATAAATCGTCTTTGATTTTTTGTACGTTTGCAAACGTCAGTGGATCTTGATCAGGTGTTATTCCTGTCATATCACTTCGCAATAGTTCACGCAAAAATAGTGTAACGTTTTGCCCTGCCCAATTTGTTCGTTCGACCGCGTGTGTGAGACAGAATCCTTCTTGTATTGGTACAAACTTGGACACTGCGTGACCAACATCTAGAACGACACCAGTGATGCGACCAGAAGCGTACAAAGCGAGTACACCTTGGTTTGCGACAAACATTCCTGGTACTTCAAAGCCTTCGAACATGGCTTGTGTTAACTTTTCGCGGTGACTTTTTGGTGCGAGTGGTAATTCAGATATTAGAACTGGATGATCTGCTGGTGAAAATCCTGCTCCTAAAAAGTTTTTGAAACCGTGGTGCCAAACTTTTTCCATCGCGTCCCAGTCTTGTATCAAGCCGTATTGCATTGGATAGGTAATGTTTGTCTCATCATCTGGTGAAACTACTGCTGTTTGGTAGATCTTTTTTGGTGCTTCTTCGCCTGCGAAACCGATCTTTGAAAACCTATGTAACGTGGTTAATTTGTTGTCGTGTTAAATTATTACCCAGTTCCATTATCAATGACCACTATACTATCATCGGATGCCATTATTTTGTTCGGATTTGCTGTTTTGTCCTGTTTCTTGTGGCAAACAACTAGTGTGTGGCTATTCACAGTTGACTTCAATAAATTCTTTGCAAGCAAAAAGGCACAAAACAATCGAACGTGTTGAAGATACCAAATGTCTGCTGCCTGTGAAGTCTGTGGAAAAGAATCAAAGTCTAGATGCAGTGCATGCAAAAGCGTCTTTTACTGTGGTGCAGAACATCAAAAAGAGGATTGGAAAGCGCACAAGGTAGTGTGTGGACAAAAAAGAGACGAAAAGAATAGTGCAACTGGTCAATTCAAGAATATTAATTCAAAAATAGGGTCTGTTAATATGCCCACCGCAGCGCAATGGGCTGTCGGATTATCCTCCACGAAACAACAAGAGTGGTTGATGGATTGCTACCGTATGCGAATTGATGATGATTATGTATGGGGAGGAACTAATCGTGGGTTGTATGACTTTGATGCAACAGCAAGATCTGTTGTTGCTGATTTTCTTTTATTCTGCAAGTTGGCCGTGTCCTCGGGTGTTTTGCCAAGCGAATGGGACTGGAAAAAATTCTTACATCTAGCAAATGAAGCACTAATGTATTCATTTGAGAAATCAGATGCTTCAGAGAAGTATGGTTCAGAAAATGTATTCGCAGCGGCGATGGGAGGAAGATCTTTACGATATACTGCAGAGTCGGTGTACGGAACATCATGTCAAGATGGATCAAAAGAATCTGCTAAAAGAAGAGAAATAAGGAAAAAGATTGAGCAAACTCAGTGTTTTACCACGAACACTCTTTCTAAGCATGCTGGACTTTTTGAAGAAGTTGGAGGACATGAAGTTTGGCAAAAGCTTTCCAATACGTTCAAATTGAAAAGTATTAAATAAAATATTTGTAAGCACGGCCAACCTGGCGTCAACGAAATTATTGATGTCCTGGAAAAACAACTCAAAGCACTACTGTCCATATTGCAAGTTTTGGATTCCTGATACGCCTATACAACGAAAGCAGCACGATGCAACACCTAGACATCAAAATGCGCTTCAACAGCACATAAAACAACAGCGAAAAGAAAAAGATATTGCGCAGAAGAGCGACCAGCAAACGCAGCAAGAATTGCTTCGCATCAACTTGGCAGCCTCGGCAAAATACGAAGAGGATCTATATGGCGGTCACACTACACCGGCAACACTGCCAAAGAACTTACCAGTGCCATCTGTAGGCGGTACATACAATCACAATCCGCCACCACAGAAACAACCACCAAAACCAATATATCAACCTCCTATGCCAACAAACATTCCTCTCCCACCACCACCACCGCCGTTTGAGATGATGGGAGGATTGCCTTTGCCACCACCGCCGCCTCCAGAAGTTATCATGGCGATGATGCAACAAAATATGCATTTGGCACAACCTCAACTCGTACAACCAACAAACACACAACAACACGAAAAACCAAAACGTGAGAAGAAACCAAGTCAAAAAAAGAAGAAAAAGAAAAAGAATGCAATCGATGGGCCACAAAAACACATGACAAAAGAGGAAGCTTACTACAACGATCCGAACTTCTTTTTCTACGAACAAGAGGGTGGTGAAGAGGAGGAAAAAGAAGAGGAAAAGGACGAAAAAGAGGAGAAAGTCGAGCAAGTGCCACAAGAGGATGAAGAGCCACCATCACCACCTCGTAAAAAGTACAAGAAAGAAATGTCTGAACAAGAGCACGTCATGATCAGAAACACTGCACAAAAAGTAAACGTAGATCACTATACAGGGTTTGGTCAATGGGACACGGTGGAAACAAGTGTAATACCAACCAGTGCTGTATTAAACCCACAAGAGTCTGATGCAGAGGCAGTAAATGATGTGCAGGGCCACTCAGACGCACTTGACGAAGAAGGTGAAAGAATTGGAGTGGTTGGATCATACGTCAGGGATCGTAGCAAGCCTAATGCAGACATAAAAGGTTATGTCAAAGTAGAAACGGCACCAGTCACTTTGCTACCTCCACCAAAGCCAATGGTTGGGTTCTCCATGACAATAAAAAAGAAGAGTTAGATAAAATTGGACTTACCGACCGATTTAGTACACTCATGTCACAAACAAAAATGCGTCTGCTTGATGATGTAGATGTAATAACTTACGGTATAATCGATGGAGAAGCACACAATTTAAAAACTGTTATAATTCATGATAAACTTGCGGATACAATGCGAGGGGAAGGTGTTGTCAGGTTTGTTCTTTCCGGATCCGATGCAGGTGTTATTCGCGTTTGGGATTTAAACTCAAAACAAACCACAGTCACTCTGCAAGGAAGACAAGAAAAAGTATGCGTGGTTTTACATTTAGTTGGATCAATTATTGCCGCAGGTACAGAAAGTGGAATTGTATTTTGGGATTTTATCAAGTCACCTACAAAACCTATCAGACATCTTCTATGTCATTCTAGTTACGTGACAGCACTGATAAAACTGAGAAACGGTGATATTGTCAGTGGTGCCGGAGTTAGAGATGGCTCGATCAGAGTATGGAAGTATCCTGAATACGAAACTGCGTCAGTACTAAAGGGTGATACAGCGAGTGGTATAAAATGTATAGTGGCTATAAACGATTCTATGATCGCTAGTGGTAGTGATGGTACAGCTTCTGCAGTACGAGTATGGGATCTATCTACTAACGAATGCGTTCATGTGCTAAAAGGGCACGATGGTAACATTAATTGTCTTTGTTATACAAGAAAAGGTGAGTTATTGAGTGGAGGAGATGACTACGACATTCGTGTATGGGATTTGGAGACTGGCGAATGTACAAGAGTTATTTGTAGCCAACAAGGTTGGGTGTATAGTATTTTAGAATGTAAAGATGGACACATACTGAGTTGTGGGCAGTACAACAGATTAGCAGCAATGTGGGATACTTCAACAGGGAAATGCGTCAAGTCACTATCGTTACAGCACAGAGGTATATACATTTCACTTGTTAACGAGATAGGCGTATCTGGAATGGTTTCGCTGAGCGACTATCACGTCGCAAGAAGGTATATCAAATAGTTAACTAAATCCTGTAGTGCAGATGATTGGATGATTCACATTTTTGACATTAGTTCTGGGAAAACGCTACACAAGCTTGAGGGTCATCAAGCATTGGTTTGGACAGTGGCTGTAATATAGATTAAATTACATTTACTTAGCCGGCCTCCACCATCCTAGCTCAAAAAACAAAGTCTTAAGTTTGTCGTCTCTCTTCTTCTTTTCACGTGTTACTGTAATAGAATGCTCATCATAAGTTGACATTATAGACGATGTTGGTAGCATGTAATGATTCTTTGAGCGTAGTTCTACACGCTCTCGCTTTCGTGGAGGAAACTCATATCTATCTAGTTTTCGTTTCAGTTTGGCGTCGAAACATGGTGGTGATAATGATTGTTCTCTCGGTATACATCTAGCACGTATTATCATTTGTTCGCTTTGTTGAACGCCATATCGACGAGTGTCTCCTACCTAATATCATCATGTCTCACTTGGTGTCACATCTCTGAGCTTCTACAGTATTTCCTTTTTTGCTCGCTAATCGCTTTTTTGGAGGCAGATGAACACTCTTGGTACTCATGCGTTATATATAATTCTTGCACATGCACCGAGCTTTTCTAGTGTGTTTGGATGGTTTGATCAGGCGACATAACTCTGCTTTTCTTTTTGTGGAATGTCGTTTGGAATAAGTAAATTGCATTTATCGATGCACAATAAAATCTATGTGCGAGTTTGGGTGCAGTCTCGTAGATTGTTTGTGCACATGTGGAATTTAAGTGCTCGCAGTAATTCTGACCCTTGACAAATCGTTGACGCTCATAGTTTCAAATTCTTCTCGATTTTCAGTAACTACGCTACGTTAAGGTGTGAGATTCAACTTGACATATACGTATCCTCGTAGGTCACGTGATTTCGTGACTTGCAGTTTCTAATAAACTCGTTATATCTGTGAAACTCAGATGTTAAATTGCACTGGTCATAGAAATATCATGTTCTTGTCTTGGCGTGTATGTGTTGTTGTCGTTTGTTTTGTTGTAAGTCTAAAGAAGAATGCAAAATGGAGTTCACCCTAGATAGACAGACTAACCTCGAGTCTCTTTCGTTGGATATGCTGATGAACGTTGTGAGGCAAGAAAAAATGTCGCCGCGTATTTACGAAAACCATACAGTACAAAAGCGATTATTGGGAGAGTTTTACAAGGAAGATATTACGTTGCCTATTGTGGAAAACGGAGGTACAAGCGCCTACGAAGAAACAATTGATATGAAATTATTCGGTTATTTGGAAAACGTAAATACCACGTTTATTAACAAATGGAGACAAAAAGAAATCTTACGGAACGTTGTGTACATTGGCGTTACAGGTGCTGGCAAGACATATCAAATTCAAAAACATTCACTATCAGGTTTTGTCTTGTACACTACCGCTGCAGATATGGTCGGTGAAGTTGATCACTACATGCTAGCGTTAAAGTCTATATTAAAAGACACAGATGATGTAACAGCGCCAAGAGTAGTGCTCTTTTGGATTACAGTCAAGCTCGCATTTGTACTGCCAACTTGTCATTAATCCAAACTACACACAGAAACAATTTGCATTGAGTCAGATTTACAGTTCCACAAAGTATTACGCAGATTGTTTCAACAATTGTATGAATATCAAGGCGCATATCACTTGGGCTGAACAGCTACAACTTCATAACGAGCTAGTGTATCTCATTAAGAAGAAGTCAGGTTTAAAGGTGGGAATAGCGTTTGATGAGGCACAGATTATGGCGTGTCAATTCAAACAAATGTATGTGAAACCTTATGTCAATTAACTCTTTAGATTTGTAAAAGATAGTACAATTACGCAAAGAATGGACAGGAACGAACACGAGTCACAAGATCTCGACGGAAGTCTCTTGTATGGAATATCCAATGTTGTGAGCTATGTGAGAGATTCATATGATTACATCGCTTTTGCTGGCACGTCACTGTCCCTTGCCAATGCACAAACCATTCAAAGTGCCACTGGCCGTGATGATGACTTGGACGTTGTTACTAACTTGCCATATCGCCAACCAAATGACGTAAAATCGGAATTGGAGCGATTCATACACGTACCAGAGGGATGTAAGATTGAAGAAGCAAATCTACACAAGTTAACTGGACGACCAAGACTTGTATGTTTGACTGTACAGTTTCTCTGTATGATGACTGGAACAGCAGAACAAAAGCTCAACAAGGCGATAGAGAAAGCATACGATGACACTTGCCGAAAGATTATTGATTCGATTAGTCAAGTTTTGCTCAATACAGAGATGGTGATAGTGAAAAACTTTATTGCACTTTTGACAAAAGTAGTGATTTACAGTGCAGTTAACGAAAAGCTGGTTCTTACTGTAAACAACGATACTAGATTTGACTTTGTCAACTTTGGGATCTTTCACATCCGAAGAAATGAATCGCAATCTGAGTGGTTGATAGTGCCTGACGAACCATTAGGAAATGAAGTTGTCAGAGATGTTGTATCACGTTTTGGCAAATTAGACAAGAATTCAGTTACCGCCCAACTTATACAAATCATGAACTCTACTAGTAAAGAATCGGACAAAGGAACGCCAATGGAGAACATTATTATGCGATCACTACTTGAACCAGACAAATTTACAAAGTTGCAGCCACTTGCAAATAGTAAGAACGATGAAGACAGCACTTGGATTAGCAAGCTCAATTTTCAAAAGTGGATTATGATATCACCCAAAGACGATAGCACACCTGAAGACGGTGACAACAAACTTTTCAAAGGCAATAGCAAGCCTTCTGAAGATGATGAAACGCTTTCCGAATCGAACAGGTCATTTGCGTCTGTATGGGTGTCAGTCAAGTTAGGCGGGAGCAAAAATTCAACCAGAGACACAAGGAAATCTAATGTTGATCTAGACCACGTTTGCTATTCTCGGAAAGGCAAAGCGCTTAAAGCAAACACGAAGTATGCACTTCTGTGTTACGACCAGTTCATCCTTGACACAAAAAGACAATTATTCATTAATGTCATTCTTTCAAAAGCGAGTACCGATGTACTTCCTACTCTAGAGGAGTTAGAACAAGGCCAGTTCCTTATCAATATTGACTGCAACAATCTAGATGTACTACTTAATGATAATAAATTCATAACTACAGTAAAAGATCTTGAGAACTATCCGGAACAAGAGATGACGCCTGAACTCGAAGCTATTGCAAACGTAATGGAGGAAGAGAAAAGCATTAAAATCTATGAACAACCAAACAAAAGGCGTAAGTTGGATGGAAATATAAAAGAATCGATAATCAACATAAGAGATACCACCGAGAATGAGATAGAATTCGTGTATGAAAATTTTGAAGATCTACTACAAACAGTGGCAAAAAGATTCAATCTAAAAAATCCTGAAATTTTCAGTATACGAAATGGAGTGCCTCATCTTATAGCAAATACATTAGCGACTGTGAAAAGAAGTGCGACATACTATGTAAGAGAACAAGGAGTTGGTACTTTTGAATTGGAGAGTTTGGAAACAGGTACGTTGTATAGGGTGAAGCTACCAATAGAGAATTTTGAAAAACTATCAGCAATAGCAACAGAGAAAGTTTTTGTACCACCTCCTCATATATTTTATTCCCAAGATAAAGTTACACCATTAACATTTGTTAATGAAATTATAGCTGGACTACCATACTATGTCGCACAAGTAAAATGATTTAGTTTATGTACGAGTAAAGTTCGAAAAATGAAATAATCTTTTGTCTTGTGTAACACTGATAACACTGAAATAATAATTTTTGGATTTATTAGAAGTATTTGTTCATAATCATCTTAGCACAGTAGTATAATGAGCCACCAAAAGCTCCAAGCATTCCGATGCCTTGGATAGCGTAGCCAGTTCCACGGTTCTGAGGATCTTTAATATAGCCGGCAGTGAACAAAATTCTACCAACAACCCATAGTAGACCGAACGAACCAGCAACGACGTCATTTCCGGATGCGAGAGCGTATACCCATAATGTTGGAAGGAAACAAACGATATTTTCGACTGCGTTCATGTGAGCACGATTTCTCTTTTCGTATTCAATGTGACCAGTGGTTGCAGGAGCTTTAAGTTGTGAGTTATTTGTACAGATCTCGTACCCTTAACTCCGTACTTGTAGCGTGATGTGCCAGCAATGCCTCCAATTACCCAAGTAGCGACAGCGCTAGCAGCAGTAGCCAAAGCAGTCAATGGATAGTCTTGTATCATCTTTGTGTGAGTTTTTTGTTTCAAATCAAAATCGAAACAAAAGCACACAGTTTCCACTAGGGAGCGGGCGCGGACGGATGTAAGTCCACCAAATAATCAATTGGTTGCATGTAACCAACGTTCACTCTTTCAAGATCCAATTTTGATCAGTATCTGAGATGTATATTGGCTAAAGCTAAAACTCACAGTTAAAACGTGTGCGCTCAAGCAATCGCAACGACTACTTGAAAAACAGAGATGGTTAACTATTTGTAATCCGAAAGCTATTTTTATCAATATATCTTAACCACAACAAAACGATAGTGGTCATGTACCGATCTACGTTAGACAAAGCTCGCAAATACTTGCGATTGTATAGACAAAAGCACGCTGAACAGATCGATAACGAAAGTTCATTGCTACTACACATGTTAACAAAATATTCAATACTTTCGATGGCGAAGGCAGTACTACAAATAGTATTATTGACAGTTCTCGCTCCGTGGATAGCTGCTTGGTTCGTATCATATAATATTATAACAATAACTTGGGGAAAGTTGTTCCAACGCGCAAAAAATAATCTCAAACCGAAAAATATATTAATCACAAGTGCAGCATCTGGGCTAGGCCGAGCACTAGCGCTACAATATGCGGCCGATGGTATATTTTTAGCTCTTCAAGATGAAAAGAAGTCGGAAAAAGACTTGCGAGAAGTAACAAAGCTATGCAAAGAGAAGGGAGCCCAAGTTTCAACTGGTGTGCTTAGCATGCAGGACAAATATTTTGGAGACTGGATAGTGATCATGGATGAAAAGAATCCTTTAGACTTGATCATATCAGATATCGACCAGAACCAAACCAGTATTGGAGAGCCTATCTTTAGTGGAACTGTAACAGCCATGTCATCATTGTTGCAAAGAGTCACAAATCGATCGAGTGGAATACAAATAGCAATAATCAGCTCATTGCACTTGTTGCTACCCAACTTATCGACTAACGCAAGAGGATTGTCGTGTGATAGTATTCATCAACTCAAGTCGGAATTTACCAAAAACTTTAATGGATGCACTCATTTGAGCATTATATTACCAGGACTATTGCACGTACACAAACGTCGATTCACATCTACACTAAGAAAGTTTTTGTCTGGTATCGTAGAGGTTGAATCAAAATTTGCAGCTGCTTCAGTCAAACAACAAGTAAGTGTATTACAGAATTGTACTAATATTGTAGTTGAGTGATGACGTCCCATTGATCACATTCCCTGTCACATCGAATCTATTACTAACGGTTATTGGAATTCTACCACACCCTGCTCAAGATGTTTTGATGTTCTACTTGAACAAAGCAATATCTGTTCCACTCGTGCATGAGAAATCACCATCACAGAAATTAGAACAAGAAGATGAGGCAGAAGACGTACAAGCTGCACTAGACCGCGAGACTCATCCTCGCATGCAAAAGTCGCAAGATTCACCAACACATCCAGAACAACTATCTGCGCATGAGCGAGATCAGGCGTTGAATGACACCAAAGATATCAGAAATGAAATTACAAAATTACCAACACATCCAGAAGTACCAGAGCGTACCAGTAATCCTCTATTTGCTCGCGAACAAGAGCTTCTTAGCGAAAGATCATGGGCAGAACGTGCATTGATTGCAGAGATGAAAGATCAAGTAAAGAAACAAAATGGAATTGCGCCAGACGACGAGTTGTTATTCATTGGAACAAACACGGAGAAGATTGTTTCGAACAAACAAAAACCAATTTTGAAAGATATTGGAATCCAAGCAGACAAAGTAGAAACTCATCACAAGAAAAAGAAGAAAGCTAAACATCCTCACAAAGAACCACAATTACAGGTATGTATTTATTTTGAAACTAACAATTAGGAAAATGACGTGGACAGCAAGAATGAAAATACACCATCCCAAAATACACAAATGAATGGAACATCAACAGCAACGGTACCGGTGCAAATATTATCGGAGCTAGAGATGATTGAAAAAGAACTGTTGGAACGCATGCCAATAGATCAACAAGCTCAAGTGGAAGCCGATAAATTAGACATCATAAATATGAATGGATTACCAAGTAACACTAGAGTAACGCTATTCAAGACGGAAGAAACAGTAGTACCTAAACCCAAGTTAGCAGTAACTTTGAAATTAACAGATGAGCAAGAAATTTTAGCAGATGACGATGCAGCAACAGAACTAGTTGATAATGCTTTGCTAAAAGAAGAATCTTTATTAGCCGAGCTTGATGAATATGAAAGAAATTGGATTGAGCAGGACAAGCTACGAATAAGAGCTAAAGAGAATCTACCACCTGGTGCTAGAGTAATTCTCGTAGAGTTAGGC
>JAESGV010000302.1_pt1 | contig 22441 bp, 22 predicted proteins | sample 9269781 | NCBI WGS metagenome assembly JAESGV01 (sample SAMN15741586, study PRJNA653496) | algae metagenome | isolation source: Tildeniella torsiva UHER 1998/13D and co-occurring heterotrophs from... | place: Slovakia: Slovak Paradise National Park, Hrabusice, Kosice Region | collected 2000-01-01
ACTTTTGGAAGTGTTGAGTGACGGGAAGACCAACACCTGCTTGTGCCAAATCCTCACCAAACACAGCGTTGATTAGAGTCGATTTTCCGGCACCAGTAATACCTGCAACCAAAATGTTTGGTTTTTTACAGGCTGCCGTGCATTGAGTAAAAGAATCTTGGAAACTTTGTACCAAATGCTCCGTTTCTTGGTGTGATAGATCTTCTAGTTTTTTGTTTAATTCGTCTTGAATTCCAACATCGTTTAGACCTGCTGATGGTGGAGCGTTTGGGTCGTTGGGGTTGTTTGGTGGCGCGTTTGGATCCATGAATTTGACTTTTTGTTTTCGATAAAGAAATTCCGGGTTGTAAAAAAGTAACGGCATGTTGTAAAGCTAGTCAAATCTGACATACTTACTCGTTTAAATTACTCTTGAGAAGCTTGGTGGATATAGATGGCCAATTCAACATTAATCTTGCAGCCAATTCTTCAAACTTTGAATGAGTAAAAATGCCTGCTTTCTATCTTACTCTTCGAACAAATTCAGTCCTCGACCATCATTTTCTTCTGAATGCTGAGCATCATCTCAAACGTTGCTGCATTAATCTAGAGTTTAGAAACTTGGTTTCTGTAACATAGTCTGTTGCATTCTTCATGGTGAACTTAACCAGGTCAACGATTTTATTATCTACTATACAATTATCAATATCTTGCACTACAGCAAGCGACACGATCCTATTTCCCGTCGATAAGTTGTGTTAAGCCAAATGTCGTTATCCATTGGAAAATGAAGACATCATACGACTAAAACGATTTACACCTTCACATTGCACTGTTATTGCACTATTGCATCGATGAAGTTAACTGAAGAAAACAAGTTGTTAAAAACTAAATTGTCAACCTCAGCACAATATACCAACGAGACTAGAATTTACCAAGGTAGTGAAACAAGAACATATGAAGGCACAGAAAAAATTATTTAATTTGACAAGGAAACACATTACCGAAATATCTAATATAGCGAAACGATATGATGCCGTAGTAGAAAGTTATACCCCAAAGTCGGACTCAATTCATAGAATTAACAGAGCAGTGATGAAGCAATCCAGCTCGAGAGTCCGTGTGGAGACTGCCGTGAAAGCGGTGTGTATGGTGTGGCATGGTATGAAGACGTTACGACCTGAAATGCATATCACTGACAAAAGTGTAGTGTAAAAAGTAGAGAAAAAACCCTTTATATCATTTTTGGCTAAATTTTTCATACTTTCCCTTGTCATTCTTGAAGTCTTTCCACAAACCATTCTGCAATCTTTTCACTTGTTCTTCAAACAACTTCCACCATTCTGCTCCCTCTTTCGCTGGCTCATGGTCATTGAAGCTAATATGGCCATCAGTAACACACTTATCAATTTGTTTTTTCCACTTGTCGTAGTATTGGTCTGCTGAGAGAGTAATTTTGAAGTGAAACTTGTTGCTTCGTTGAAAAGCTCCTGCATTCATCTCAATGTTGTATGATTTAATACCATATTGAGATAGAAAATCCTCTACAGCAGGTAGCGCTTCTTTCAGTAACAATGGCGTGTTCGCTTCCTTGGTCTTTTCTTGCTTCACGACTACAATCCTTGAGCGAGGCTTTCTATCTAGACAGAACGAGTAATTTCTATCGTTTGAGTATGCGATAATACGTGGATCTTCATAGTTAGGCATTGTTTGACGACAACAAAGGTAGGAAGTAGTTGGTTTCACGGCGAATTTCCGCCTGTTTGTTTTGTTGGTTGACAATATCCACACGGAAAAATCTATGCTAAATAATTGGTCTGATGTTACAATGTTAAATAAATACTGTGTTTGTGTTTAAAATAAAAAAAACAGGATAGATACAAGTAAGCAGGAAATAATTTACAAGACACATTTAATGAAGAAGAAACATCTGAAGAAGAGAACAAAACAGAAGAAGAAAAAAGGAGTGACAATAATCTGAATATCCCTTTAAGATATACATCCTTAAGAAAGAAAGTGGAGACAACTGTGGCAAAAGAAGCAAAAGAAGAAAGACTAATAAAAAAAAAGATGTATAAAGGAAAAAACAAAGTTATAAAGTGTAAGAAAATAGAATTAATATTTAAGATAAAAAAGTTAAAACTTTTTAAAAAAGTAATATAACTTTTTTATCTTATTTTCATCCTTATAAAAATAATTAAATATAATTTTTACTACTTATTTTAATTGATGCTTTACTGTTTTGTAATTATATTATCTTTTATTAATCTTTTTGCCAGGATTTACAATAATATCTTTAATTTTTATTTAAAGAATTTAAAAACCGATTAAATTTGAATTTATATGCTTTTATAAGTAAGTTTTTTTTCTTGTTTAATAATACTGCAAGAACATATTTGCATAAATAACAAGCTTTATATATTAAAAAAAGTTAAATTAACTTAAAGTTGCAAATTGCAAATTTAAGAATTAACATACTTTATAATAAGATAAGTACCACATTTATTTAACTTATATCACTTATGTTAATATTACTATTATAAGTTGCTAACATCATTTGATTTATTACTTAAGGTTTATAGTTTGAATTTATGTTTCATAATTATTATAAATTTATAATTAAAGATATTTTTTAGTTTAAATTTATATACATTTGCATCTGCTGTTATAATACTTATTAACATCTTAATAAAGTATGAAAATTATGAAATTTTTGAAAGTATTTTTTTTAACATTAATAAATGCTTTACTTTTAACATTTAATAGTTTAAACAGATAAAATTACCTCGCTTTTTATTATTTAGCTTCTGCTAAATGACTTTCTTTATATTTCTCTTTTTATTAAATAGCAACTAAATAGCTGTTAAGTTTTAAAGTTTTACAATATGTTAAATTAAATATAATGTGTAATAGTATATAATATTCTATTATAATTATTATTAATAATATTTAAAAGTATGTTTATTATTATCTTTGTTATTAATATTACTATTTTCATATTTATTATTATTATTATAACTATTATTAAATATATTAGAATTATTATAGCTTTTAATATTAAAGTTTTCAGCTTCACTTTCTTTTTTCAAAGCATTTTTACAATCTTTTTAATAAATGTTAATTAATATTACTAATAAATGTTGTATTTATTATACCTGGTATTTTAAGTAAAGATAAATAATAATCAAACATTTAAAATAAATATTATAAAGTTTAATATAATATACATAATTATATTTTTTAAATATGCAACTTAAATTAAAGGAATTATTAATAATATGTATTTTAATCCTTTATATATTACATTTTAAAAATATTATGTTGTAACAAAGTTTGATAGTCAAATATATATAACTTTTAATATATAACAAGATTATATTATTAATGTTATTATATAAAACATTAATCTTATAAACCGTTTAAGAAAATATTTAATTATTTTTAAATTTATATCAGTCAAAGAAATATAATATTTATTTGATAACTTTTTTAAAATATAAGATATATTTAATTTAACAATATTAAAGTAAAGTAAATTAATAAAAAAGTATTAATAATTAAAGTATAACGTATTATATTTCTATATATGCATTATCTGCAATATTATATCTATTTTTTAAAAAATATTAAAAATAAAATAAAGTATAAAATAACTGAATATTAATAAAAAGAAGTTATATTATTGCATAAAGATAAAACAGTTAACAGATTAGAACTAACTGATATATTTATTAAATTAATTGATAAATTTCTTTTTTAATTAAAAGTAATAATGTAAATGTTTTTAAGTATATAGCTTATATGTAATAACAAGCTTTTTAATACAAAAAATAGCATTAATTTACAAAATAAAAAGATTTTACTTAATTATTTATTTAAAAAAGATTTTAGTTTTAAGATTTTAATAATGCTTCTTATAACTTAAAGTTTAAATAAAGTTAAAATTTATTTATATTTTATATTTTATAATTATATTAACTTATATATTATTGAAAAAACTCTATTATTTTTTATAAAGATAAAACTAAAAGCATTTTTAATTTATAAATATAACAAGTTGAATTATATTGTTAAATAATTCTATTAAAATGGTTGTTATATGCTTTTTATCTAATAAACATGCTATAGCCTTTGCTGTTGGCAGTTAAGCTATCCAATATAAAGATCTTTATAACAAAAATAATTAAGCTTTAATATATAGTTGTATTAGAGTAAATTATCTCTTTTACAGCCTTTGCTGCATTCTTTTTCACACCTTTTGCTGCGCATTTTTACTTTAAATGACTTTTTGCAGTATTTTAGTAATAGTTAAGTATTATCATCACTAACAAAGCTTTCTATCTTGCATTTTTTAAATGCAACAGATTCAGATTTGTTCTCTGTTAAATCTGCATGGTAAATTCTTCTTCTTTGCCTGGGTGATAAAAGTACTTCTTTCTTCTCATATTCACTTTTTTTTTCTTTTGTCTTATCTCTGGTTTTCTTAGCTTTTTTTACAATTTTTTGTTGCTTTAATTCTGCTGGCATTAAATTGTTAATAGCTTTTTATAACTCTTTTTGCTTGACCATTTCCAAGTCATTTTAAAAGCAGAAACTGTTTGAAAAAACAGAAACCTATTTTTCGCTTTTTATTACAATAAGTAACAACATACTTTTATGTGAATAAAACATGTTAATTTTATTTTAATTTTTTTTGATTACAGCTTTTTAGTGTTATACGAGATGTATCACTAATAGCAATTTTAGCCACTTTTGCTTACATACTTGTTGTAGGAGCCTTACATTTACCACCTGTTTCTTAAAAGGATTGTAATGTTGTAAGTGCATTATAATTGTCTAAATACTTTGATTTTCTTTGCAATTTATGTTTTGTAGGTATCTTTGAGCTTGTTACCTTTCTTTACCCCTTTAGCTTTTTTCTTTTTCTGGTGTAGTTTTTCATTACTTTTCTTATTATGATCAATCTTTTTTTGAGTATGCTTTGTTTCTTTATCATTTTGCTCTAAGTTTTGTGATATTACTTCTTCTTCATCTTGTTTTTCTTTTTTTTATTTGTCTTCTGCTTGCTTTACATCTTATGATTGTACTTCTTCTTTTTCCTTTTATTCTTTCTTCTTTTGTTCTTCCTCTTTTTGTTTTTCCTTCTTTTGTTTTTCTTTACTGTTTTTTTACTTCTTTTGTTTACCCTTTTTTGGCTGTTTAACGTTTATAACTTCTTTTTCACTTTCAAGATCATATTTAAACTTTTTAACCTTCTTATCTTCTACTGGTAGTTTTTCTTTTTGTCTTTTGAAAAGTGATTTTTAGTGTTTTTTTTTTAAAATTGGGCTCAAATTCTTGAATTTGTCTCTTATTTTGTTTGTATAGTCTGCCAGCTTTTTTTAGTGACTATCACTATTATCTTCAGCCCTATTTTGACCTCTTGCTTCATTATCGCTGCTTTTATCTCTATTTCCACCTACTTCATCATCTTTGCTACTAATACTATCACTTAAGATTTTATGAATAGCTTTTTTTAATGTATTAATCTGCTTTACTATAGGAAATTTGTTGATTGTATAGTAAGGTTGCTTGGTTTTCATAATTGATGAAGATAATATCAATTTTTTAAAGTAATCTTAATGATAATGTTCATACATCTCTGAATGAAGCAAGTTTACTTCAAAAGGGAATTTAATCTCAATTTTGTTACTTCTGATAGTTACACGTTTCTTGTTTAACAAGTTTTCAGCTGTTAGTAATATGTAATACCTGCAATAAAGTCAAGCTGTTTGAAAATTTCACTACAAAGTGTTACCATATAAAAGATTTAATCTATTAATTTTATACATTAATTGTAATAAACAGTAGACTTTATTGAAAATAGATAGTGTAGTGTCATTAAAAGCAGAAAAGCGTCACAGCTGGTCTGTCAAAGAGAAGTTATGAGCAGTAAACATGTTTATAGCTCAGCCAGCTGACCAGAAGAGTAAATTTTTAATATGTTATAACATTGAATGCACTATCAAACAGCTGCATACTTGGCTATTATAATATGAAGAATTAAAAAAGTTTGATGTAATAGCTTTTTAATTAAGAGGAGGTGGTTGAAATCCATTTCTTTCAACTAAACATAAAAAGATTTTGTACAACAAGTACAAAACAGTTTATAAAAAAAAGAAGCAAGTAACATTATGTTATATATGCCAAAAAGCAAAATTATACGCACTATTATCACTAATATTCAAATTACTTATTTAATAGTTGATGTTAGAAATTAAAATATTGATCAAATAAAAGCATATATGAACTCTTCTGAAAAATATACTTAAGACAATTTAAAAGCAAAATCTGTAGAAATTGGAACTAATAGTCAGAAGAAAGAAGTAGTTACAGTTATGTTAGGTTGTAATACTGCTAGAGATAAGCTAAAACCAGTTTTAATTTTTTATAAGTTAATAAAGCATAAAGTTACAAATTCTAATCCAAAGAGTAAAAGGCATAAGTAAATCATTGCAATTATACAATAAAATAGTATAACTTGGGCTACAACAAAGGGAATATATGAAGTATTGCATATAATAGGAATTTCATACAATATTTTCGCTCTAAAAGATCAAATCAAACATATATTATTACTAGATGATTTTTTTAGACATTATACAGATGTTACATATATGACTGCCAAGAAACAAAGAATCTAAATCATAAAAGTTTTTAGTAGATACATAGATATAATACAAGTATTAGATACCTATGTAAATAGCTCATTTAAAAAACATTTAAAAAACATATATAAAGATTGAATATTAAATCAAATGTGTATTAACAATCTAAAAATCATTAAACAGAAGTATATAAAATATGTATTAGAAGTATAAAATAAAATACTACATGAATTAATAATTAAAAGGTTTAAACAAAACAGATTATCTGTTATATTTGATGATTCAGAAGATCATTTAATTAAAATTGATTTTGACAAATATGCAAAAAAATAAATTTATTTTTAAAAACTTTTTTAATAGTCTTCTATTTGAGTAGGTGTCTAATTAATGACACTTTGTAGTAATGTAGATATTATAATAAAGTTGACAACTTAAAACGCAAAAACTTGTTTTTGTTTAATTATGCATTTGTAAATATTAAAAATATTTTCATACTTTAAACTGGTAATAGTAGCTAATAAGTTGATGCATAGAATAGCTTTAACTGTGATATATTGAAGTACAACCAGAATTTAATAGCAGCTATTACAAAATAAAAGCAGTAAGATATCCTTTAGTTTGGTTTTAAAATATAACAAAGGTATCTTTCTACAAAGCACTTCAGCATATGTATGTGATTGTTAAAAGTTAACAATGTAATTTATTGTTGTTTAGTAAAGTAGATGGAATCAATATAATCTACTTAAGTTAGCACATTACTACTTTTTGTAACTTATTTATTGACTTGGTAGGTATAACTTTTTTCACTTGCTTAGAATTTTATCTAAATAGTTATTAACCACAGATCTGAAAAGCCACTGGTATTGCTTAACACATGCAATACATTCTTGTAACAAGAAGTCTTTCTGATTATCACGCTTTAATACATAATTTCCCTCACTTATTTGAGCAGAAAGTAGAGTTTTATCTTCTTTAATGAGGGAAAATTTATTTAGTTTAGTTTACTTGTAAATAATTGTTGCTAATTACACATCTTTAGGCATTAAGTATTACATTAACTTTATTTTATTAACTGGTGGAAGCATAGAAATCTTATTCAACTAATAGTGTAAGTATTTTTAAATAAACAAACATACTTGTAATTAGTTTTTCACAAAAGATTTAAACTCTGTATAAACAACAAAATTATTATTCAAGTACTCTATAAGTTGATTCTTGTTCTTGTTAGCAATGAAATTGTCCTGACTGGCAACAGTGAGTATAAATGCAGGATATCAAGATATTGCTGTAAACAAAAACCTTCAGCAAAGAATCTTATTATTACCAGCCTTGAAATGATACTTACAAAACCTTACCCATATTAAATTAAAGGTTTTTGATGCTTCAACAGTCCACCTTTGCTTTAATGATGTGTAATATTCTTTGATTTTTTCATATCTGTATGAGTTAATGCTTTGCTACTTATTATAAACTTACTTGAAGTAAATATTTGACTAATCTTTTGCAAGACCATTATAATTCCAATAGAAGAGCGCACTTTCCAGAATTAAACCTTGTATTGTGGCATATCATAGTGATATAATGTTGTGCATATTGAAAAACACCTCAGTAGTATTGTACAACTTGTAGAATGTGTGAAATTATGGTTAACAATGGCTTGTTACAAGGTTTTACTGATCTTAGTCAAAATGTTATTAATGCTGCCACTGTTGAAGGCAGCATAATCATTAAAAAATATAAACGCATCTTGCTCAAAATTCTTCTTTAACATTTTTGAAGAGATTATTTGTTGTTTAATTGTTTTTATAACTTGGGCTTGTTCATTTTCAATTTGTTGCTTTTTTGCAATTTCCTATTTTAACAATTTTGGTGGAGTTATTGGTGGTGGTGTTTGCAGAGTACAAGTATTTACACCACTGGCTTTTAAACAAGTAGAACTATCTTTTGTGTTGCCTATGTATGTTTTAAAAATATTGATAAATGTTAAATAATCATCTTTGTTATCAATTGCTGTTTTATCAACAAATGTGGAAAAATTACTACGTCTGCCTTGCAAGGAAGTTATTAAAACTTTTATAAGCTTTTCTAATTGTTTTTGCTTTTTTGATTCTATTAATATTAAATAAAAATATATCATACTTTGGCGCTTTTCTTTTATCTGCTTTTTTCCTTGTTGAGTATTATTTGTGCAATATCATGCAAAAACAGATCCCCTTCCTTGTTTTTAGTTTTTATGTGTAACTTTTTATAATTTACAAATATAGTAAGTTTTTAAATTGACATATAGACATGATGTTGATAGAATTAAATGTTTTAAAGAGGTGTAAACAAAACTTAACAGTTTATTGTCAAATGCATACAAGTGTCAGTGTAGACAAAGTTGTAGCTAAACTTTCTGGTTGCTCACTATTTACAAAACGCTCTATTTGGACACATATACATCTAGTTGATGTTAATGTGAACTACTTTGAAATTCATTTAAACACCTATGAAATCTATGTAGAAAACATATTTCGCTTTTTATTAAATGAGTGGAAACCTTCAAAAACAAACAACAAATCTATGACATACCGTCTTCTATTAGAAATGGGCTTTTTCCTCTTTAATACAGATTATGCTGACTTTACAAGGCAAAGATGTGATTCTTATGTTTATTAAATTGCAAACCTGCTGCTGAGATTGATAACATCGTCAGATTGTAAGAGATGTGAAAAGATATTTTTATTTTCTATATTTTAGTATATCCACACATAATAGTGTTTCTTTCTATGTATCTTTGTCATTTTATGCAGAAAGAGCACATTTGGTACTTAGATGTTACCTTTAACATGTAGTCAAAATATGTAATTAGTATAACATTCAAATTCAGTTTTTTCAACAAGATAATGTCTGCATTTGCATATCTTCATCAGGTAAGCTTTGACTTAAAGTGTTTTATATTTTAAGATTTAAAAAAAAAGTCTTTGGATTGTTTAAAGCTATAAATAATTAAAAATATGTATGTTTATATTTACTTGTTTTGACACTAATAGATATAATGCACTAACAAATAGTAGTAACAGCTATAAGGAAAATGCTATTTACATATTAGACTACTTGTTAGAGAATAAGTTTCCTGTATTGTTACGTGGCTTAAATAGCTTCAATAAAAGCAGTAACAAGACATTAAATATCGTTGAATCATTTAATGCACTCATAAAAGATGAGATATAGACTAGTTATAATATATTTATGCAATTTGCTATAAAACAATTCATTAAGTTCTATACTGACAAATCTACTAAAATAGCTCTTTTATTTCTCTTATTAGATGAATACAATTTAAAGAAGAAATTGGTGCAAAAGACAATTACAAAATACACAACTGCTTCTTTAATACTACCATTAATTTTAATTGCATTGGAAAATTTAAAGGCAAGAAAAGAGGATGATTTTGGCAGAATACATTTAAGTGCCTTATTTACACATAAGTTACATAATATCTTGTCTGTATTGAAAATTATTAACGATGTATATGATTTAAAGGTGTGGCATTTACTTGTTAATAAACGTGTTAAGCTTATTAAACAAGTAATTTAAGGTTAGCAAGTAGCTACAATATTTGAAAAGTTTAATTCTACAATGCAAATATATCTTGTAATAGGTTTTGATGCAAAGTAGAGTAAGATGTATTGTTCAAAGAGTTGTTATCAAGTATATAGCACTTTGCTCTTTATTGTAAACTTTTTTGAAAAGCTTAATTTTTAACAATTTTTAGAATTACAAAAATTGAAAAATATACAAACATATTATTGCAGTGGCATACATTATTTGTTGTGACATTTACCTTCATAAGTATGGTAATATTACATTATTATCTTTGCAGTTGATAAAACTTTCTGCTGATAGAAGTAAATTTAATAACTTTGGTTGCAAGTTGTCTGATAGGCAGTTTGGCAGACATGCTTCAAAAGAGTTTAAAGAAGATATAAAAGCCATTTTTATCATAAAGTTTCATATTAGCAAGGACAGCAAGTGTAAAAGATGACTATTAATTAAAATAAGTGATGATAAAGACAATGATGGCTTATAAAGAAAGGTACAAGAATTTAAAGGTGATGTTATTATTAAACATATAAGTGTTGAAGAGGTAACAGCATTTATGTCCAAGAAAAAGAAGAGAAAGACTAAATAAAAGGATAAAAATAAGAAACATTCCTTTTTATAGCATTTAGATTCCTGATTTTAAGATAGCCCCCTTTTTCTGATTTTTAGTCAGATTCTCTCTTTCAAGCCTTTGAAATTCTTCCTCTTGCAAATATTTTACTAATTTATTTAAGTTAACAAGTTTTATGTGCTTGATATTTAACAAAAAATCTTCATTATAAGCTATCTTTACGGGCGTGAAAGGTATAAAAGTAGATAAATTATAGTTAATAGGTAATTTAAAGTTACTATCAAAATTTAACTGCTTTTTTGAATTACTTATACCTTTTTTTGGAGCAGGTGTGTGGCTTGAAGTTTCTTTTAACACTGCTTTAAACAGCTGCTTTATTGGTCTTTTTAATATTACAATATAGCACTGTTAATCTAGAAAATAGCTTGTTTAAATGCTTAAAGTGAGATATTATGACTGTTTTTAAATCTTGCAAAAACTTACACATGCTAATTCTTATATTATGAGCAGCTTTATACGTCAAAGGAATTAGTTCATCCTCTGTCATAAAGTTTGTCAAATATTTTAAAAAAAATAAATTAGTGTATATATAAATGTAATAGCCATATGCAGTTTGATTTAGCTGTATAATAGCATATTTGAAAGTTATAGCAGTTCTATCAATATCTTTATCACTATAATTAGTAAATTTACTAAAATATTGTGAAATTGCTTTAATGATAAAATTCTTGTTATAAAATACAATGTTATTATCTTTACTATTTAATGAATTAACAAGATATGTGAATACTATATTTTTAATATGAGAAACAGTATACAAGATTTAATGACTTGAAAGGTGAATTAAAAACAAATATACAAAGTCTGATGAAAATTTAAACTGCATAAGCTCCTTAAATGTATTATATTTCTCATTAAAGTGTTTACATCAAGCATTAAATGTATATATGCTCATAAAGTAAAACTATAAATAATTATAAAGTCACAAATTGCGACTTATCTTTTGATTTTACTTCCTTGATATACAAATCAAAGTTGTATCTGTTATTAACTTTATTAATAAAAGCAGCTTTTTACAAGTTCACATTATTGTTAGAAAGCCACTAATAGCTTTTAACACAAAATACCTTTTCTTTTATAATAAAGTACTTTTTCTTTGAATACTTGCTAACAAACTTTTTAGCTTTATTTGTCTCTATATCTAAACATATACTTTTGCTAACCTCAATAATTAGTGCTTTAACTAACTTTTTTTGTGTAAATATCAAGATTTGTATGCATTGCAATAGCATAATACTTTTCAGTAATAGTTAAATCTGGAACTCTAAAAATACATTCAAGCTATTTTGATTAAAAAATATGTAATTTATACTTATATTGTTTATTTTTGCTACTTTGCAGCATAAACTTATATTATAATGCGGATTTCTGTGTATAAACACCTGGAGTTAAGTTGCATTCTTTAATGTTTTTAGAGTGCTTGTAGGTGTTATTGTGAAAAGTAATTTTAGAAACTGAATAATCAAATAGTATAGTGTTTTTAATTTGATTATATTATTAAACTTCTTATTAAAGAACTTTGTCTTGCAAAATGACTTTTACAAGTTGTTATACTTTTCTTGCAAATTACTATCACTATAAAATAGATTAAATATATGCTTAATTAGTATTTTTTGACAAACCTTGACATGTAAAGTTAGAACACTGCTAACTTATTTAACATAATTGGCAATAATGTGTACTTTTTAATTTATTCAACAATGTCTTTATTAAGTTGTTGATAAACCTCTTTAAGCCTATCAACAGACATATTTCTGCTGTTAAAAACATCTTATAGCAGTGTAATCTTTTTTGATGTTTCTTTATTAGATCCCAATTCTTTAATCTTCTTTGTTTGAACTATTGAGCAAATATTCTGTTGTACAATAGACACCCTTGCTTAAGATTATTTTTTTGTATGTGAGCTTGTCTTTTGCCTTTTTTATTTGGCGTAGAGTTTTTTTTCTTTTTATTGCTTTTGATTACAGACTTTAAAGTTTTTAGTTTGTTTAAATTGCAACTTGTGACCTTGTCTGACAAACTTTTCACATCAGCTGCAGTATTAGTAGCAGTGCTTTTGGCTTGTGAGTGAGTGATAACATCATAAACTTTAATAAAAGCATTAACATCAATTTTGAGCTTGTTTACATCAGACTTGTTAGTTGTTTTGTCACTGTCAGAGTTTGAATGTTATTTATCTTTGCAGCTGCTTTGTTTTGTAATATTTTTTAGTAGACACAAATATATCTATTTAAATAGAACAATATGTAAAAAATTCTTAAATGTGAATAAAAATATTTATAAAAATTACTATTAAGTGTCTTTTGTCTGGTTTTAATAATTTTAATGAAATCTTTTGCATGTGGTTTTGCTTTAATAAGTAAAGTCTCTATGACATTTTTAAGTACTAAAACAACATTTAAAATGCTTGTATTGATTATACTCACAATTAAATCTTCCATACTCACTTTGTACACACATTGCATATCTTTTAGATTGTTTAATAGCTTGTACACAACAGTGGTTAAATCAATAGTAACAGTCTTTTTCTTTAATATATTTTTCTTTTTTTTATAAAAAAGTTACAACTTGTAACTTTAAAGTTGACTAACTTTTAATTCAAACAAGTGGCAAAAGTAGCTGTTATTTTTTTAAGTTAACCAACTAAGTTGCAACTTACTAACAATTTACTACCAAATAAATATTATAAATTAAGATAATTATATCAAGCCAATTTAATTGTGTATTATATATCTTAATATTGATGTATGGACGTACACACTATTTATGCTTGAAAGCAAGATATTATTATTATATTCTTTTATTCAAAGCATCAGTTTGGCTTAAACACATTAGTTTTTTGTTGAATCATGGAATTGTAACTTTATATCAACAATTATAGCTGTAAAGCGTTTACTAGATGTAATATCATACATATTAATGTTTAAAACAGATTTTTTAAATGCTATTAATCAATAGTGTGACTCATATGTATATTAAAAAAATAACACTATGTCAACAAAGTTTATTGTTACTGTTTTTATTAAATGCACATATTTTCATTTTGAACATAATAAATCTTTTCATCATATAAAATATATATTATAGTCATTATTTAATAATAAGTATTAAAGCCTTTTTCTTTATTACAAGTCTGAAAATATTAGCAATATATCTGTTATTGCTTTGCCTCACAAGAATAGCCATTTATTCAAACTATATTATTGTTAAGGCAACAATTACATGCATTTTGTTGCAAAATAAGTAGCTATAAAGTATAACCTAAAGGCTGCATATACTGTTATATTTTAAGATATTATAATTATATAACCTTTTTTAAGAAATTTTAAACAAATTAGTAATATATAACAAAAAATTTTAGAAAGCCACATCAAAAGATTAATAAAATTACTAGATTTGCTGTAATTTATTATAATATATTTAAATATCAAAGCTAAGTTCCAAAAAAACAAGCATTGTTTTATACTTACAATACATTAAAAATTCTTTGTTATAATAAAGTTTGGTGGTCTGATATGACATTTAACATGTAGCAAAGGTTATATAACAAGTGTGATCACACAGAATACTGATTTTGTTAATAATTCAAAAAGACATTTAATTGCACCTGGCTTTATATATATCCACCAGTTGAAAGAATATAATGTACACTTGGTAACACTTCAAAAAATTCAAGATACATTCAATTTGACACTAGCAGAGCAAAGCAAGTATATTGTAGTTACTAATGGAAAAGCTTTAATCAATAAAATGTAGTATACTATATTTCTGCATATATATCATCTGTAATACTACATCTATTTTACTAAAAATATTACAGACAAAATGAAGTATAAGATGAAGGCAGTAACTAAACATCAACAAAAGAAAGTTATGCTACTGCTTCATAAGATAAGGCAGTTAGTAGACTAAGATTAACTGATATGTCTGTTGAGCTGATTGATGAGTTTTTACCACAAATGAAAGTTATAATGTAAGCATCCTTTTAAAATTATTAACTTGAATTTAACAATAAGTTGTTTAATATAAGAGAAGGAGTTAATCTATAAAATAAAAAATTATTACTTAATTATTTGTTTATCAGATTTTCTAAATAAAGAACATATGACAACCAACCTAGTAAAATTGTTTAATAACATAATATAGCTTGTTATATTAATAAATCACAAATGCTCTTGGTTTTATTTGTTATAAAAAATCATTGAATTTTTTAACAACACACAGATTGAAATAGATATAAAATATTAGAATTATAGTGAATTTACACTTTATTTATCATTTAAACCTTAAGAAACTCTATACATAAAGCTAGTAAAACCTTTGCAAGTTAGATATTTTACATTGATAGCTGTTAAAAAAGGGGATTTATTAAAGGTTCTATGGTTTTTATACTCTATAAAAGTGTTAGCAAATACTACAACAGCAGATGCAAATATCTACAAAGCAAAGCTTAAAAAATATATTTAATCATAGATTTATAATAATTGTTAAGTATAAATACAAGTTATATGCAATAGTAAATGATTTTAATTCTGCTAAAAATCTATAATGGGTTAATATAAATACAAGTAATACAAACTAGACATAAATGTAGTACTTATTTCATTGTAAAGTATGTTAATTTTCAAAATTGCAATTTGCAACTTTAATTCAACCAGAATAACTAACTCATTTTAGACTTACAAAGCTCATTATTTGTACAAACATGTATTAGATATGTGCTGTCATACAAAAAATGAAACTTACTTGCAAAAATATGCAGTTTAACTTTTATTAGTTTTCAAATACTTTAAATTAAAATAAAGAAGATGTTTGTCAATGCTGGTTGAAAGATTAACAAAAGATAATATAATTGCAGAATTTTTAAATATAGAGTAAAGCAAGTTGTTGATATTATTTTTAATCTGTATGACAAGGATAGAAATAAGAAAAAAGGCTTCAGTTATAATTTATGATTCTAAAACAAGTGATGATAAAGATAATCACTCTGATGATAAGATATATAAATCACTTATTAAAGAAGTAAAAAAGTATAAACAGAAGAATAATTACCTATAGTTTAAATTAAAAAGAATATGAAAGTAAAAAAAGTAAAATCCTCTTTTTAAATGTTATATTTATTCTTTTACAGAATTTTTGTTTTTTATATAAAATATCATTCTATATAATAAAATATCCCAAAGCAAAAAAAGGCTTCTTCTTAACAGCTTATACAACTATAAGCAGAATGCTATTTACATCTTCTTCAATAATATAAGTGAAACACATTGGAATCTGTATATTTGTCATGTTGTTAATGCTGTAACAGTGATTATGTGGTTAGTTTTTGACTTATTGACCTATAAAGACACTGCTATGTCAAAAAGCTATAAAAAAATGCTTATCATTAAAAGGCTTCTATTTAGTATTATTGAATATTACTTTGATTTAATCCAACATAGAAAAGCCAAAAAATCAAAGCAATTATTTAGATATGTACCAAGTATTACTGCAAATTAAAATAATAACAAAATAAGTTGTAGATAGTATATTGCAACTGCAGCAGTACAAGTTATTTAAGATAAAGTTTTGCTAAGTATCTATCTTTTAAAGATATATTATATTGTATTAAAAAAGATATAATTGCCTGCTTCAAACAGTACATGAACTTGGATGAAAGCATTGTAAAAGGCCTCAAATTAAAAAGTTCCACCACTATTTAATGAAGAAAAAGGTGTATTGAACAAGATGTTAATTGAAGAGTTAAAGATATCAAAAAAAGTTATCAAAAAGATGCAAAGGTTGCCAAGTTTCAAACATGCAAAAATTATACAAGCACAAGCACATACATACCAAAACTTTAAAGCAAAAGAGAGGTAGACCAAAGAAATATATTTGTACAAAAGAAGAAAAAGAAGAGGATAACAATAAATAATAATAAATCTAATACTATTAAAGGTTTACTTATGTAAGACATAAAACCAAATAAAGACATTAAAAAATAAAAAATTTGCTTTTCTTTATTTAATATTTTATTTTTCTGTATAAAAGTGGTAAATAGAATTTAAATATTTAGACAAATAATATATTTTTTTATTAATATTTGTTATATATTCGTAATGTGCTATATAAGTTGTTGTTTTAGTGAATGTCTTCTTTCTATATATCTGTTGTATGATATATTACACATAGAAGTTAATTTTTATTACATTTATAAAAACAAAATAATGTTTATTTTTTTGTAACATAAAAAAAACAAAAAAAGGGTTAGAATTATAAGTTTTAATATTTAAAATTACAAGGAGGTTTAAAGTCTTAAATTCAGTGCGTTAATAAATCACTGATATTAATAACATAAGATTATTTATATCTGATAAAAAACTATAAATAAAAATATTAGTTAATATACTATTAGTTAAAATATAAAAATATATATTTATATTTATTTATAATTTAAAGATTATATAAAAAACAACTTAGTTATATTATATAATAAAAAACTTAACCTTATTGTATAAATAACTTTTTCATATTTGCACTAATTTTTATTATAATATGATAATTAACTATTTTTTGACTTTTTGTTTTTAATAAAGAAATTCCAGGTTGTAAAAAAGTAACGGCATGTTGTAAAAGTGAGTCAAATAATATAAGCATTTGAATCTGATATATTTACTTAGTAAATTGCTTTTGAGAAGTTAGTAGTGATGAGATAGCCAAATTAACATTAATGTTGCAGCCAATTCTTCAAACTCTGAATGAGCAAGAATGCTTGCTTTCTATCTGACTCTATGAACAAATTTAGTCCTTGGCCATCATTTTCTTCTGAATGCTGAACATTAATATCATTTGTTGCTGCGTTAATCTCGAATTTAGAAATTCCTAAGTGGTAATCAGTAAGACGCACAACCTGAACTGTAACATTGTCTGTTGCATTCTTCGTAGCGAATCTAACCAGATCAACGATTTGGCTATCTACTCTACAATTATCAACATCTTGCACTACAACAAGCAATACAATTCTATTTCCACTGGATGAATTGTGTTTGATTTGTGTATGAGGTAGAACAGTCTTTTCTGGCATGTATCTGTAATTGTAAATAATGTTTCAAAGTACTTACGTGCACTCAAAGTCTTCTGTGTCAAATTGACCAACCCAAAACATTAAAAACTCAGCGAGACCTGTTCCATAGCGGGTGTCTTTTCCGTTTTGTATTTGATTTCTGATATTTTCTGTTTTGTGTAAATGAAAAGCAAAATTGTGTGCTGCAGGATCGTCAAAGAATACTCTATCATCCAATTGTTTCTCTAGTTTTAAATAGGCACTTCCTATTTCTGTTTTAGCAGCTGCACTTGCCACCTATACGGTAAGACTTTGTACCTAACGTACCGTGTTAAAAACACTGTCAAATTCATCCTCCAAGCCATAATCTGCGTTGGGTACTATTTCTTTTGTTCGTTTAATGCGACTAGTATGAGGAAATCTCACAGAACTGTAGCACGCTCGATTCATCTTGCTCGCTACATTGAACACTCTTGTGCTTTGCATTTTTGTTAAGTTTACAAGCACTGAAGATTTCGACGCAGAGTATCACGATCATGCTTAAATCTTGAAGTTTTGTCCAAACAGTTATATTCACACCATTGAAGGGATTATCAGAATAGTAAAAATCGGTAAGAAATTAGTTCGTTTAATTTAACGAACTAAAGAAGACAATGCATAGTCAAAGGCTGCACGTGATACAGATTGTAGAATAGTGACACTATATCCCTTGTACAATCCTATGATACCCTCTTCATTGACAATCTTTCTAAAACAGTCATAGTAACCAGAGTAAACCCACTCTTCTTGTGGCTTCTCTGCTTGTAACTGTAAACGATAGATTACTGTGCTAAGAGGATAGATAAGAAGATCTGCTGTTGTTGCCGTGACTTGTGCTACAGCGAATCTTGAGACAATACCTCTTGTACTTTTCTCTTTGTGGTATGGATTGTTATCGCTTAGTGCATAATGCAAACCAAAGTAAATAACACGGTAAGGAATAACGCTAAACACTGAAGACAAATATCCAGTGTATATACTGAAGAATCCATTTGGTCCAGTTACAGTCTTCGTTACGCAATCTTTTACTCCATCAAAATCTCTTTTTGTTCCTACATCGGTCGCCAAACGATTACGTACAAAATTTAATGGGTACACAACTGCCATTGACGCACCAGCAGCTAGCATACCGGATGTCAGTTGTATGGCGAAGAATTTTCCAAAGTCTGTTCTTGGATTGTATCTTGGCATCATGTTTTTGATAGAGTCTTTCAAAATAAAATTAACAATCAGTGTCGGGTAGAAACGAAGAATAGCGATTAAATTTCCTCGCCAAAACGAAAGATATCCTTGTTCTCGAGGAATGCGAGTACCAACATCAATGATGCCATCATAACGCTCTACTTCACCACTGCGAACATGCACGTTTGCGTCTTGCGTTTGTAGAATTAATTTGATTCTGTCAAGTGGAGCAAAAACGGTTCTAACTGCGGCCATCGAAAGACCACTCGATACAACATCGATAATAACATTCTTGGTATCTTTCATTGTTGGAACGGTCGCGTTCTGGTATGTTCTTTTTAATTTGTAAAGCAACTCAACCAACAGCAGACAAAATGTCAAAGAGAACTCGCGCTCAACATTCTTCCACTTCTACAACAATTTTGTTTTTGTGCTTTGATAATATTGGGATGTGCGATTCGCTAGAAATACAGACAAATCGTTTAAAATCGAAACTACAGAGACCATGGAAAGCGTGGAGCGGAAGATTACTCTGTGCGTCTTCTTTTGAGAAAGGAGAAACGCAATTAACAATATACGATGTAATACGTGCAAAGAATATACACTCTGCTCGTTTAGATTTCGACATATGTTACTACACCCAAAAAAACGACAATATATATCTAGTAACTGTTGATGACTACAGTAGCGATATCTATACTCTCGATATCGACCTAAGAAACCTGCAACTCATCTATAAATGTCCTAGTACAGCCAGATGTTGCAAAGTATTACGCGACAACATTTTGGCACTGGGTACAAGCGGAGATTTAACGCTGGTTGATAACAAAAAAGTAGTAGCAAGTACAACAGCACAACGCACCACTGATATATTCCAATTAGAAGATGGAAGAATAGTAACGCTCAATCAGCCACACACTTCCAAGTTGTGTGTCTGGGACAAGAATTTAACAAGGATAACAGAGTTTAATTTAGAATCCAGTTATCTAAAGATTGGACAAATGTCCCAAAATGTTTTCTGCGTATTCTCTGGTGTTTGTGTGCATTTTATAGACATATCAGAAAAGACTCGTACAAGAAAGCAATTAACGTGGAATAGCTTTGCTATGCTTCACGATGGAAACCATGTGATAGTTAAAACTGTTGCAAATAAGGTGTGGGTCTGCCAAGGCCAGACGGAGCTCTTCTCATTTGATAGTAAGGTGGCCTCTGGTTGGTTCTCCTCTGTTCCAGTTCTGATACAAGAGGTTGAGCCGAAAATTGTAGTTCATGCGCATGACAAACAAGTTGCAATGTACGATGTGTATCAAAAAAGAGACATCTTGGTAAACATTGAATGTCCGTATGAGATAAAACTCATACTAAACGATTAAATAGCAATTTCCCAAAAAAAATAAATTGTGGGGACTTTTCAAATGAATGCACAATGCATTGATAGATTCATCACGGTAGCCTTGTAGTTAGATACTGCCTAGAGACAGACTGTTTTTTGCGGCCAGGTTTACCCAGCACAACCAAAGTGTCAAACAAACAAGCGTGTGAAGACGATGATGTCACTAAGGACAGATCTTGTACTTTTAATAATATCGTTTTGTATCGTATTTACACAAGCAACACGAGTGTTTGACGCATATAGAGTCCTACAATACGATAGAGGGACGACACCACTCGGATGCAGGAGAACATCACTTAATAGTCCCGCAACAACGTTGTTAGAAGTTCCCAAACCAGGAGAAAAAGCAGTAAACGCATCAAGCATCTCATCTGGTGATACTTTGTCGTTCACAAGAAGTGTCGTATTGATCAAGTTGGCAGATTTACTAAAATCAGACAAAGGCAACGCAATTCTAACACTTGTGAATCGCGATGATATTACTGGTGTTGTTGTCGTTTTACCAGAAAAATCTATTCTCAACAAGGACGAAAAATTGTTACAAGCGTTCCAAAAACTAGAACGCGCACTAATAGTTGATGAAAAACCAATAGAAAAACCAGTTTATTTTACATTTGAAAATGCGGAACTAGAGGCTATTCGCAATCACTTGGTCGCAGAACAAAACGGAGAAATCCTACCAGACACGTACCAAATTGTAGTAGAAGCTGCAGATGCCTCGTTGATCAGCTCCGTTCAACTAACAAACATTCAAGTATGCCTATTCGTAGTATTTAACAATATTAGGGTATTCTCCGTGGAAAGTCAAGCAATCTACCAACTGTCGCAATTGTCGCTCATTATGACACATTGAGCATCGTACCAGAACTTACACACGGATTAGAAACTAACGCAAGTGGTGCTATCGCTCTACTAGAACTCGCTAGGCTATTCCAACTCTTATACAGTTCCTCACAATCACGTGGTTCATACAATTTACTATTCATATTAACAAGTGGTGGAAGATTAAACTATGAAGGATCAAGACACTGGATACAAAAACTCGACCACAAGACTTTGGACAATTTACAATTTGTATTGTGCTTGGAATCACTTGCCAGTGATAACTTGTACTTGCATGTTGCACAAAAGTCAACTGATGAGAATGTTATTCGATTGTTCAAGGAATTAACTGCTACTGCCACAAGCATGGGAACAAAGATTGAATTTTCACACAAAAAGGTGGAAATAACATCAAAAGAAATTTCATGGGAACACGAAGTCTTTGCAAGAAAGAATATTCAAACTGCTACATTGTCAAAATCATCAAAACCAATTACACCGCAATTAGCAAGATCAAGTGCGTTAGATTTGAACTTGGATTCGACGTTGTTGAAAAAGAATATCAAATTGATCGCTGAAGCACTCGGAAAGTTTGTTTATGGTACTGGAAAGGAAGTAGAAATCTTTAATGGAAGTCTCTCACCAAATGATCGCTTCTTGAACGCATGGAAAGACACATTTTCACAGTACAGCAGATCTATACCATTTACCAGCAAATCGAGCGAGATTGTGACTGGACTCAAGACTATTTTGGGTCAATTTGCTAGTGACGTAACAACACAAGAATTTGAACCAAAAACAAACAACCTCAAGTTTTATGGAAACGGAAAGATTCAATTGTCTGTATACAAGGTCAAGCCATTGTCATTTGACTTGTTGTTACTTGTACCTATTGTAGCATACATTTTGGGGCTACACATTTGGCTCGTCGGCTTTTCAAACTTTAAAAACAATTTAGCATCACTATTCCAAGCACCAAACAAGAGAAAATAAATTATTTTAAATTGTAATTAATTTTTAAACCATGAACCAGGTTCACGTTGCGTTAAATTCATTTCAAGAGCTCTAAAATGTTCGTATGTATACTTATTTTTTCTCTTTTTTTGTGGTTCGACACGATA
>JAESGV010000303.1_pt1 | contig 22354 bp, 21 predicted proteins | sample 9269781 | NCBI WGS metagenome assembly JAESGV01 (sample SAMN15741586, study PRJNA653496) | algae metagenome | isolation source: Tildeniella torsiva UHER 1998/13D and co-occurring heterotrophs from... | place: Slovakia: Slovak Paradise National Park, Hrabusice, Kosice Region | collected 2000-01-01
TGCCGCTGCCTCTATAGAAAGAATAGCAATAGAGAAAGACACAATGTTCCCTCCACCAGATGTGAAAGAAAATGTGTCAGGAATACCATTTGTAAATAAAAATTAAGAATAATTTATTGCTCTTGCATGGTGTAGCGATGGTAAACACAACAGTAGGGCAGTGTTTCTGTATGAACCAAAAGGACCGAGTTGATCAACTAAGACAATACTTTCGCTAGTTCGCTACAAGACGCTTAACAATAACTACTCTGAAAGAGGAGATTCGCATGCTGGCAGCATTCTGGTGTAGACATTTGTAGTTGACTTCAAAACCCAAACAAATGAGCAAGAACAAGGGTAAGAAGACAGAAGACTTTGTACCTCTACCTTCGGTACCCGCACAACCAACGGATCCAAATACACTGATCATTGGTGGCACAGTACGTAGTCTAAAACAGTGTTAACTCTAGGTTTTCAACGTAAAACATGCAAAAACAAAGAAAGGTTCCACCCAACCAAAAGGTGGTGCTCACAAAGACAAGGTGGCACCATTAACAAGTCAAGGAACATTATTAAAACCAGGTAGACACGATTGTAACTGCGAGGGCACCAAACACGCTGTTATAACAAACTGTCTCACTTGTGGAAGAATTGTATGCGAACAAGAGGGACTTGGGCCATGCTTTTTCTGTTCACAACACGTTAACGCACCACCAATATACAAAAACAATGATGATAATACTTTGTCGAAAAAAGAAAAATCAGACCCAAAGTTTATTCAAGCGTTGGAGCGTCGAAATCGGTTATTACAGTTTGATGAAAATTTCGAACAACGTACTGTCGTTATCGATGAACAAGCAGCAGACTATTATGGAGATGAATCAGAAAAGAACATTTGGTTAGACGAGAATGAAAAACTTGAACGTGAAGAAAAGATACAACGCATAAAAGAGTTACGTGAGAAGACTGAGAGTCGATCCAAACAATCTATTCGTTACATTTTCGATTTTGCGGGTCGTCGCGTGTTACTTGATGAGAGTGAAAAATCCAAAGATGAAGTAGAAGTCAAAAACTTGATGAAGGACCTCAAGACAAGTTCGTCGACAACAGGAGCACAACAAGTATCCAATGTTCGACCACTTCATCCTGCACTACAAAACATTGCGCAACATTTAAAATACGGAAACGAAGCACCAAAGAAAGAAGCAACAGAGGAAAAAGCAACAAAAACGAATTGGGGAAGACTTCAAGATCATTATTTTGTCGTTGACGATCTCGATGAAGAGGAAGCATTGCTACAAAAACAACAAGCAGAAGCAGTGATCAAAATCGTTGATGAAGAACCAGTCGTTACCTATGAAGAACCTATTTCGACCAAAAAAGAAGACAAATGTATGATTATGAGCATGCATCAACCATATGCCTCGTTACTGATTCATGGTATCAAACGACATGAGGGAAGATATTGGAATAGTAATCATCGCGGAAGGTTATGGATTGCATCGACAAGTCAAGAACCTACTACTGATGAAATTGAAGAGTTGGAACAAATGTATCGTAGTGAACCATACAATCGCGATCGTGGGTATCCACGTCACTTCCCAACAAGTGTCGTGTTAGGATGTGTTGACGTTCGCGATGTCGTATCGCAGAAAGATTATCAAGAAAAAGTATTTTGCATTTTTTATTTTAACATTTTCTAGTTCAGTGAAGAAGAAAGAGAAAGTCAATCAGAGTATGTATTTATATGCAAGAATCCACGCAAATTAATTGTTCCATTACCAATAAGTGGAAGACCAAAGATCTACCCACTTCCAAAAGAACTTGTCAAAGGTTGTCAAAGTGGTTTGAAAAAGTTGCCACCGCCATTTGAAAATATTATTTAACTTTTATTTTTAAATACGGTTGTTGTCGTTTTGTTAGTTTGTGATAGTGTTTTAGTGGACCTATTGAAGTGATCGCTGTACCTTCAAAACGAAATTCTACAAAATAGGTACTAAATTGTCTAACTGGTTAGCATGTAGCAAAATGTAAACATACGAGTTGGATATGAGTTGTTCGATTTGTTTATAGTTTGGTGATGGTAACAAATTGATAGATGCATCAATAGTAAGTTTTGTAGTGATTCTTTTCTTTAAAATCAAATCATTACTTGACGCGTTGTACTTTTTCTCGATTGGTGTTTCTAGTTGGTATCCAACTCCACTTGGTGTTCCAGCATCACGTACTGTTGCATACAATTTGATATCTTGCAGCGTCAATTCGGCAAAATTGTTATTTAAACCGCGCAAAACCACTCGAAAACCGACCATTGTATCGTTTCTCAAAATATTTGGAACATTGGAGAGTTGAATTTGTTCTATGTACAAAAAGGGAGCAGTGAAAAATAAATTATATGTCATAAAGGCTATACATGCAGCAATGAGTGCCACTGTGAAAGTTGTAGTGCAACAAAAACCCCACCTATTAGATTTAGAAAATAAAACTAGAATAATTACTGCCACCGCCGTGTTATATTCGATTGGGCAACGAGTGTCATGTACTCTTTAACTTCTGAAGATTCTGTATATATAGGTGGTTTCCGTTTTGTGTCATTTAAAGAACGTGGTTTCATTCCTGAACTGCTGGATGTGAAAACAAATTCTTCATCTTCGTCATCCAAACCAGAGTTTTCAGTCAAATCGTTTATGTATTGGTATTCTTCATCTGCGTGTATCGCACGTGAAGATAGTGGGTTGGAAGGTTTGTGCATGTTACAACCGGTCAACTCTAAAACGTGACACGTTTGGGTGTGCATCACAGACACATCTGTGTAGATTTCCAACGAAGCGTCGATAGACACATCTCACACGCGCACTGCTTCTCAGATTACTAACAGCAATACAGAGTAAAGTAGGTAGACCAAAGACAGTGCGAGCTATCTATCGTTGCTAAGTATGTTGTATTAGTTGCTGTTACTTGCGCCAGTAATATAATACCTACATTCATTGAAGATAACTGCCTAGTTCACATAAAGAGGATATAGTTCTAAAAGAATAGACTATTTACTAAACTAGGTACTTTACAGTAGCAGTAAACCATGTAGCGCTATCCATTTCTTCATTTGCCCAACGCTGTAGTTGGTCGTTGAGTTCTTTGACTCTAATAGTACAAACATTGTCACTGTAACCTTACACATAAAAAGAGAAAAACAATTAGCTAGCTTGACAACAAAAAACAAACAACATGAGAAGAATCACTCTTGCATTGTTCGTAGCATTCGCGTTAATCGCCGTAGCATTCGCTGCCAAGCGCAGAACTGAAGTAACTACAACTACAACAACTACAGCTGCACCAACTACCACAGAAGCACCAGTTGAAGTATGCACTGGTTCAAAGAGACGTAATTGCGTTCCAGCAACAACTACTACTAAAGCACCAACTACAACTACTACAGTTGCACCAACCACTACTGAAACACCAGTTGAAGTTTGCACTGGTTCAAAGAGACGCAACTGCGTTCCAGCAACTACCACAACTACAGTTGCACCAACTACCACTGAAACACCAGTTGAAGTATGCACCGGCTCAAAGAGACGCAACTGTGTCCCTTCAACTGCTGGACCAGGAGATAATGGCGGAAGCAGCACAACTGCCGGACCAGGAGGTAACGGTGGAAACACCCCAGCTCCAGGAAACAACGGTGGTAACGGAAACGATACACCAGCTCCAGGAAACAACAATGGTGGAAACAATGGCGGAAACAATGGAGGCAACAATGGAGGTAATAACGGTGGAAACAACGGAGGTAACAATGGTGAAAACAATGGACAAACCACTACCTCAACTGCCACTGCTACACCAACTCCATCAAGCACAGCTGATAGTGCAAACCAAAACGGTAACAATAACGCCAAGAATGAAGGTGTTGTCGCTACAATCTTTGGTGCAGCCTCACTAGTCGCCGCTGCTTTCGCTTTGTAAAAAGCCGAGTTATTTAAAAAATTTTGATTAACCTTTTTGAAACAACCTCAACTGTTCTTTATGTCTCAAGCAAAAACAGTCTTTATTACACCACTAGAGTACATTATCAATTTGGATTTACCACCTCGAGAACGATGGAAACACGCAGTAAATGAAAATTTGCAAAGATTAGCTCCATTAGGATCTTACCTACGAGCGCAAAAGTATCTAGAGTTGGGAATATATGCAGACGCTGCATCTTCCCTCATGTCTTGGATACAAACAAAATTTTATTTACCACAGGAACTTCACGAAGAGTTGCTAGGTATAGCAGAGATAACAGAAAGTATTGGGCTAAGTTTCGTCGACTTGTATTCATTTAATATCGGCTACGATGTATTGGCGTACTGTACAAGTACAACTACAACGATAGGTTCTACCGATGGAACGCCGTATCACCTACGAAACATGGATTGGGACGAAGAGATAGCAGAGTGTTTATGTAATCTTACTGTAAATGCAATATTCCAAAGAGATGGGAAGACATTATTCAAAACGACTACGTGGATAGGGCATGTTGGATTGTTAACAGCATGCTCCAACGAATTCTCGATTAGCTTGAATTATAGGCATACAGGAGAATCTTTAGGAGCTATGAAGAATGTTTTAGCGATACTAGCCGGATGGACTCCAATAGTTGTACAATTGCGACTACTTATGGAGATGAATTATACTTACGAGCAAGCAGTATCGTTCATGACAAATGTTTACATTGCATCAACTTGTTATTTGGTAGTAACTGGAAACAAACCAAATCAAGGAGCGCTACTAACCAGACAAAGAACAGACACTCTCAAACCGATAGATTTAAGTGATAGAGATTTCATTGTTCAAACTAATATTGACCATTTGGTTCATTCAACAGATCCTCTATGGGCTAAAGACGATATTCTCTTGCAAAACGCACTAGAAAGACGAATACAAGGAGAAAAGAATCTGCGAGAATACCAACCTGAAACAGATTTTAAACAATTTGCATTCGAATTACTTAGTAAGTCTCCTACCTGTAACAGTCAAACTATTTACCAAGTTGTTATGCATCCAGCTACATTTTACTATGAATCAAAAATAGTAAAATAATTTAATTTTTATTGCGGCTCCTGGTACTGGAAATCTTTTACTTGTTTTTCATCTTCTACTAGACATCCAAATGGTATCGTTGGTGCACTACTCGTACTTTGAGGAATTTTACAAATTTCTAATAACTTTTCTGCTACTTTATCATCACTATACGTCGCCAAATAGTTTTTCAGTTTCGCTTCGGCGATGTTGTACCGTTTTTCAGAAATTAATTCAAAGGCATCAAAAAATGGTTTGTACTTGTTTAAATCTTTTTTCTGTTCCATTTCGTACATCCACTCATCATCTTGGTATGTCTTCTTGTCTATTAGTTCGTACACCTTGATAGGAAAAGTGCTACTTTGTTGCAATAGGAAATCAACTGGACGAGTCAAGTAATCATTCTTGCACCGCTCTGCGCAGCGATCGTTCATTAGTATTTTACATTCCCACATTTTACACATGGCTATTAGTGCAGTACACGTGTTTCGTAACTCTCCAAAAACAATCGGAACACGTTTGGATCGATTTCCAATATTACCTGTATAGCATAGACCACTTGCAACTGCCATAACAGGTTCAGGAACGTCGGAAAATTGTGAACCCATTTGCCGTATTGTGCTGTCTAGTGCTTTTTGTAGCATAATAGCAGCATTCACTGCAGTATTTTGGTGTGACCGATTCGAAAATACAATAGTGAACGCCTCTTGGTTATAACTAACCAAATTGCCTCGTAACTTTTCCGCGACTTTTGATACATCGTACAAAATCAAACCATGTTGTTTGACAACATCTGCTGGTGTTTCTGCTTCCCAAATGTCTTTAAAGTTGGAAATACAAACGTTTAGAATTGTAATTTCTTTCTTTTCGAGACCAAGTGAGAAAACATCTTCTTCATCGTCGTGTGGATGAATACTGTTTCGATTTGTCAATACTTCATCGTCTATTGAATCTAGACTTCGATTCCGTACGTTGTCGGGTAAAAAGGTACTGTACTCTGCTAGTTTTGCGGCCTAAGTTGGTTAGTTTTCTGTTACAAGCTTACAATTTGATTCATTTGATTTGTTAAGGATCGCAACTCTGTTATGTAAGAAACGCTAATAGTTTTTGTTTCTCTAAAGTTCATGTTTTCTAATGTCTTTAAAAACTTTTGCATTGCTCCCAACTTTCTTGCCAGAGCCAATCCCAAGAATAATCCCACTCCAACAATAAATAGTGCTATGCACACAGAAACTACTGCCACGCTAGTTAACTGAGCGACATGTTGTCCAATGAAAGAATTCTAACAATTATATTACTGTGAATAATATTACCATAGGAATTGCGAGCACTACAATCCAATCAACGCCATATCCATCTACAATATGTCTAAAATGTACATAAATCGATGTTTGACGATCGGCGTCCCAATAGCTGAGATAATCTTGGAATGTGTCGCCAGTAATTCGCTCATAATTTAATCCATACCGAGTCGTAATCAAATTAGCTGAGTTCCGTATCAGTGAGTTATTATAATTTGTAGCTTTGATCAACTCGCGAGTCCCATCGCTCAATGTGCTATATAGTTTGTTGTCGTTATCAGATGCTTAACAGTTAGCCAACAATGTGAAGACTTACACGCTATAACATGTCCAGATTGTCTTTCTATTATGGCAACTTGACTATTCTCTACTAAATCTCTCATCGAAATCAAATTAGCATTTAACGTTTGCGTGGCAAAGATACTAACACTAAACCCTGTAATTGTTCCATTTACGAGCACCGGAGAAATATATGGAGCGAAAATTGGGCATTCAATAGGTCCACCTGGAATAAGTGGTAAACATGTGTCAAAAAGATACGCAGCGTTAACGCGAGAAACATTTGTCACCGCTCCCAAGTACTCTGCTTTTGAAGGAGCAAATACAACATCAGCAACAAATACTCTTAGATGGTTAGGAAGCAATAGTTACTTACGAAGCGTATGGTCCTGTATCTGGAGCAATCGCTTCAAATCGAAGCATTTCAGTTTCATTAGGTAGATGACTCTTTCCAGGCCATGAAAAGAACCACAACCCACCTGTAGCTTTGTTTCCAGCTATTCCCATGAACTGGATATTCGAAGTATTTTTAATATCCCATAGAGCTGCAACATGATAGCCTTCGGGTAATTGTTTCCAAAGCGCTGTGTTCGCGCCCCACAGTTCTGCTTCCCACAGGTCAAAATCTTTAATGTAAATACTTTTTCTATTCATTACCTTTCGATGTTGTGGTGTCTCTAATTCCTGATTGTAGCGTCAGAAGCAAATCTCCGAACATTCTAACAGGTAATATTTTTTGTAGTGTAATGTCGGCCATGTCATTAACTATTTTTCGTCCCAAGTTGCTAGTACTCTCATCCAAAATGTACGCATTTACTGCTGTCCATGTAGCAGTTATAAGAATAATTACACTCGTAAATAGAAGAACATTCATAAACAATATAAATTTGATGGAGCAGAGACACTCTACTACCTTGGAGCGCTCTTTAGGAGGCTCTGGTATCGGATGAGCATACTCACTCTCTAGTAGCATGTGTTTCGAAGAAAACGCTTCCTCCGTGCTTGCCATAAAAAGAGAAGCCATTACTACGGTATCAACCATGTAGTAGTTCACTAAGTTTACCGCGATAATGCTTTATTGCTTCTTTTCATGCTGACGTTTGCCACCAGTGTAGTTTTGAACAAAAAAGTTTCCAAACATGCCAATCATAATCAACATGTAGAACACTTCGTTCCAATACATGTACAAAGGTCCACATTCATGGCAGTGTTCCTTACCAAGGACGTATATGTTGTACATTATGTAACAATCTCTGCCAAACACAATCAAAAATTGAACCAGTTGGCCAATGGTGATGAGCATCTTGAATTTAACAACTAGTTTCACAATTGGGTTTACATTCTTGGATTTTGCCAATGGTGCGCAGAAATAGTAACTGTACATGATAACGTGAATCCACGAGTTGATGCAGGCAGCGAGGTTTGGATCACCACCTGGAATGGTTCTCATAGCCATGAAGGTGAGAATGAACACTGAACCATGGTGCCACAAATGGAGTATGGACACTTGTCTGAAATTCTTTTTTAAAATCATGATAAATGTGTCGTTCCACTCGGGAATCTTGGACAAGAGAAAAATGTATTGCACTCTTGCATGGTCTAGTTGCTTATCATCGTCGTGTACAACGTTGTAGCCAAGTTTGATACCATCACGGATGTATAACCGAATGTACTCTACACCCATGTAAAGCGCAACAAGTGCCATAGCAATGTTGTGTACTTGCGAAAAGTAGAATAGCTCAAAAGCCTTCTCACGTCGTTTCATAATTTGAATGAGCATAAATACAATAATGTAGTACATTGCGGTGAGTGCAGCAACATGGTAGCCGTTTTCGACGAGTGGCCACTGCTGTACTTCCTTGGGACCGAGACCAGACGGTGCAAACATATCTGTTAACATCTTGTTGTTATTGTTTTGTCAACGGTCGCAAGTCAACGTCGATCGTTATGGTCTGGCCGCAGCTGTTGCGCTGCATGTCATAGTTTAATAGCTACAACTTTTCTTTTGCTTCTCTAATAAATTGCCAATGGAACCATTCTTATTGTTACGAAGTATGTAACATTTGCACCCATCTTTTGAGCAATAGTCTTTGAAATGAATGGATTAAAACAGAAACATTGAAATGAAGTAAAAAATTCCAAACTTGTTTACTTTTTCGCCGATGCTCCTATTGCAACAACAACAATAATTGGGATGATAATCGCCAATGCAGATAACACTAGTACTGTGACAAAAATTCCGCATGAAACATTTCCCAACATCTTAACTCTTGGTGATTGCTGTCTTGTTGCGAACCAGTTGTATGGTAACAACACTGGGAAGACAAAGATACCGACAATAAGCAACAAAATCGCTCTTTCGTACTCTGCTTGGTCGTTTTGTACTAGTGGTTGTGCGACTTCGTACACGGGTGCTGGTGTGGAGTATCCAGATTGATAGGATTGTTGGTAGGACATGTTTCTTCGTTTTTTGAATTGGTCTTGTTGTTTGGGTACAATTTAAATGTCACCCATCATTATTTGCCGCTTTCCAGCACAGAAAGAGCATGCGACTGCTAGCAATTGTAAGATAGTGTGTTACACTAATGCTTGTTGTATTTATGTGGATATCACCTGACTTGACGTGACATTCAATTAATAAAAAAGAATCCTGGCAAATGGAAATACAGCACCACGATCACACTACTCTTCTTGGTCGTAAACATTGTGCCAATGCATCAAATATGTCTTGATGCACATATGGTTTTGTGATGTAACCTTGCATTCCTGCTTTTAAGCACTTTGGCATGTACTCTTCACGTGAATTTCCAGATACTCCAATAATAGGTAACATTTTTGTCATTCCTCGTTCTGCTTCCATTTCACGTACTCTACGTGTTGCGTCCATTCCAGAAAGTATTGGCATCTCCAAGTCCATCAGTACAGCATCATAACTACCACTAACAATCATACGTACAGCTTCAGCGCCATTATTTGCAACTTCGCTAGTGTACCCGTCTTTCGCTAACAATCTTGCAAGAATCTTTTGGTTAATAGGGTGATCTTCAGCGATTAAAATCTTGTATTCTCTATCTAGGTCTGGTTCTTCTTCTAGTTCAGTTTCTAACAATCCAAATGTTAAACTAAATTCGAAAATAGTTCCCTTTCCAGAATCTGATCGTACGATCATTCTACTTCCCATCAGTTCGCACAATTCTTTGCATATGCGTAATCCTAATCTGATTCCACCATCGTATTTTGTAAAATAGGTTTCAGAAACGGCGTTTTCTTCTACGAAAAATATTTGTACTATATCTGCCATTTCCGAGGACGATACATTGATACCAGTATCTGTTACTGCGAACATCATGTCAATGCTTGTTTGCGTTCGATTTACAATCTTTGATGAAATGATTATTTCTCCGCCAGTAAACTATTTTGTTAGTTGAAAATTCTATTTCATACCTTGAGTGAACTACTTATCAAATTAATTAACAACTCTTTGAAACGGTAAGGATCTCCACTCACGTACAATGTTTCGTTCTCGCACGCATTCTGCAGTACTATATTCCCATCTTGTGCTTTTGTTTCAAACATGTGAACGACTTCTTGGATTACTTTTGTTGGTTCAAATCCACACGTTTGTAATTTCACACTCTTATTTTCCAACATACTTACAGTTAATACAGTATCGATGATTTCTTTCAAATTATCGCTTGCAGTTGATAAATACTTGAGTGCTTCTGCGAATTGTGACATATAAATTTCATATCGTTCTGGATGTATTGCTATCCGCTCGCACAAGTCGGCGAGAATGTCCTTGTAGCCAATGATTGAATTCAATGGATTTCTTAGTTCGTGACATAGAACGTCGATAAACTCTTCAAGTTGTCTTTTTGCTTTTTGTAGTTGCGTTGCTGTTTGTTTGAATTTCTTTTCACTTTGCAATAGATCACTAAACCTTGCACTTTCCAAACTTATGGCAATTTGTGAGGCTAGCAGAGACATAACTTCTGCTCTCTTTTCTGTAAATGCGTCATCGACAATGTCCGATTCTAAATAGAGTATACCACGACACTCTTCATGAGCGTGGAAGTGGTTTAGAATTGGTAAACAGAGCACTGATCGTGGTAGTGTGTCTAGCTCTTCAGTTTCTCTAAATTTACCTTCTACTAGCTCAAACTTGTTGCTCTTGCCAATGACTACACTCTCTTTTGTTCTTTCCACGTAGTAAACGATACGTTTACAAATGTTTTTGTATTCTTCGAGTGGAACGGCTCTTAGTGTATCAATTTGCATGTTTTCCATGTTACCTTCGGCAACTACAGTAAATACATTCGCTTCGACTTTGATGTATACTCCACGAGTAGCAGCAGTGTTTTGTACGATAATTTTCATCATATCATCCAAGAACTGTTCTAGTGAGAGTGTCTCGTTTGATACGAGTCGACCTGCTTCCATAATGCTTAGAATATCGAACGAGTTGCTTAGTACTTGCTCTTTTTGTGCACGCTCATTACCATATGACAACAATACGCGTGGGATATAGGTGTCTAGCTTGGGTAAGAAACTATACTTGGCTGACATTGTTTCTACCTTGTATACTGCACCATACATGTGATACAGCTTGTACGCAGTTGTCATACAGTCCTTGTGGTACTTGGAAGCAAATGAAAATTTGGACCATACGTTGGCAAGTAGCTCGTTCGCTAAAGCTTCAAAATATACTTGTTTGTATGTTCTTGCGCTTATAATAGCTCGTTCAAAGTGTAACACACTTGCTTGTAGATCGTTATTGGTTTGGTGCTGTACAGCTAACAATATCAAGTACATGTACTCAAAGTTTAGAGGACAAAGCTCGTTAAAACGCTTAAACGAAGCTATAACGTCTGTCACTCGTTGTATGTACTCTTCACCAAGTCCACTTGTTAACATGTACACTATTGCAATGTAAAACTGTGCAACAGGTACGAACCACAAGTACCGTAGTCCTGATTTGATATTATCCCATGACAAATCAGCAAGTTCAATCCATTGCTCTCTTTCTCCCTTAATAAACGCTGAGATCAGTTTACCGATGAAAGTGCCGGCTTTGACCATACTAAAGTCCTTGTACTGTTCATACAACTTATCTTCAACATAGTTGTGGAAAGGTACTGATTCTTGTACAAATGACGATGATGCTTGTGGTGACCACAGAACAGTCAATGGTAGTGTAATTTGTTTAGAGAACGAACAAAAGTATGGATTATTGGCTTCCAAGTATGTCAAACACTTTTGGCGAGTGTCAAATACATTGTTCAAATTACTATCGTAACTAAACTGATAGAATGGAATGTATCCAAAACTATAGGTTGCGAGTGCAAGCTCACCGCACTCTAAGCACATGTGGAAACACTTTGTCAAGTATTCGACACTAGTGCTAAGAGGGTTACGATACCAGTTCACCGTGACGGCAAAGTAATGTAGAACCCAACAACGTAGCGATAGTGAATCGTACATTTCGGATAGTTTGACGGAAAGTAACCCAAACTCGTACGCGCTTTCAAAATCTCCATTAGATTCTGCACTAGCAAGTCCATAGTATGCATAACCTGCTGCTGAATTCTCACAATGTCCATGAATCAAACTCATGTTGGTCATCATTGCTCCAATTGTAGAGTAGACATCCAATTCACCAATAACATATGATGATGCATGTAAATCTTTCAAAATCTTCATCGTAACAACGTTTTTTGGATCGGACATCGGTGGAGAGTCTATCAAATCGGCAATCTTTCTGCCACGCAAGTTGATGTCAACTTTGGCAAGTTCACGACCTAGCATTAACTTGGCTTCTTCGTAGTCGTAATACGGCAGTCGTACTCCAGTTAATCTCTCTAGTGATTCTTGTTGAACAGCAATCATCTCCTTGTATCGTTGTTGAAGTTCATACTGTTGAGCTCTAACACTACGAATCTCAATTTGATCCATTAAATTACGAGCGTGGTCTTCCACTAGTGGGTATAGTTTCTCTGCTTCGACATAACCACCACGCAAATACTCACACTCGCAAACTTCTTTGTACAAATCAAAGGTCAACTGATAGTATGGTTCTTGCCACATGCCTTCCTCTGTTGTACACTTGCGCAGCATGAATACACCAAATAAAGCAAATTCTGCTGCCAAGTGATACGCTGTTGATCCTTTTGCTCTTCGTGCTGCTTTCAAGTTGAGTGTTGATATTTCTATGCATTCTTTTTCGTCCACTATCGACGCTTGTGCAATCTTGAAGTGGGAAAGGATATCGAATAGTTTCTCGTCTCGTTCTTCTGGACTTAGAGTTGTTAACAGCAATCGTCCGATTGTGACATGAATTAGTTCTTGCTTCTCCTTGTCGACTAACTCGAACGCTGCTTGTTGTACACGATCGTGTAAGAATTGCAACGAATGTGTGCTGTACATGGCACCATCTAAATCTTCACGATTCAACCACTTATTTTCTAATGGTCTTTGTCCTAACTGTACAATCAATCCCTCTCTAATGACAGGCCATAGTACTTGTGCACATTTCTCAACATTCTCGCCTTCTATGGTATGATACACTAGTGATAAAAATTCAAATTCAAACTTGCTACCGATACATGCTGCTAACGAGAGTGCCATTTGAGTGTTGTATGGTAGTTTGAGCATATGATTTGTCATCATTTCGACAACGTTTTCTGTCATGTATGTGTTACGTTGTATTTGGTTCACATCGAACTTCCATTTTCCGTGTTCAAAGTCAAATTCTATTAAATTGTCCTTGTACAGTTGTTGCAGGTACATAATCTAAAATTGTTAAAAATTGTTAAAATAGTTACCATGAAGAATGGATTTCCATCAGTCTTTGACAAAACTAGTTGTGACAGTGCAATCGTATCCTTATCGTCACCTGAATAATTAGTTGATCGTTTTAGGAAAACTTACTAGTTGTGTGAATAGAATCCGCCACGAATGCAGTGATTTCTCCAATCTCTAGTGGTTTCAGTGTTATCTTGTCTATCGCGGTACCGCGTATACATGCTTCTTCTATCTTCTTGACTGTAATCACCAATGGATGCATCTCTTTTACTTCATTATCACGGTATGCTCCAAATATCAACAAGTATTGTGAGACTGGGCTTGTTATTAACATTTCTAATAACTGCAGCGTTGCCAAATCTGCCCATTGCAAATCATCCAAAAAGATGACCAATGGATGTTCTTTTTGTGAAAATACACCTACAAAACTCTGAAACGTTGCTTTGAATCGATTCAAATTTTCTTCTGCTCCTGTTTCTGCTACTTTTGGTTGGTCACGACCGATAATCAATGCAATTTCCGGTATGACGTCAATCATAATTTGAGCACGATTTCCTAACGCATTTGTGAGTTTTGTTCGCCAGTACTTGATCTCTTCTTCCGTTTCAGTTAATAATGTCATGATAAGTTGTTGGAATGCCAAAATGAAACAACCGAATGGAACGTCGCTTCTTTTGAATTGGTCAAACTTTCCACTGATCAAAAATCCTTTTCGTTTCACTAATGGTTTGTGAACTTCATCTAAACTGTTAGTTTGTATTTTATGTGCGTACTGATGAGCGATGTTTTTCCAATGCCAGAGTATCCTGCAACTAGTAGTAACATTGATCGTAATTGTCCACTTGCAATGCGTTCGAAGCCATCTAGTAGTGTATTTAGTTCATTAGTTCTTCCATAAAGCCTTTGTGAGATGTGAAACTCGGAGCAAATGTCGTGTTCTGCGAGTTTGAATGGTCCTGATTTTGTCATAAATTGTTCGATATCCTTTTTGATGCCGTACGTACTTTGATACCTATCATCAGCATTTTTCTACAGGTTAACGCAGTTGATTTAACGTACTTGAAGTAAGTGCATAATGATATCTGAAATCTCTTTAGGGATGTTTGGATTTCGCTCGTGTGGTGACTTTGGTTGTTTTGCGATAATCGAGTACAGTAAATCTAGTCCAGATGATGACTCGAACGGTGTTTTCTTAGTTATGATGTAATAAAATATCGCACCCAACGAATAGAAATCCCTAATACGTTAAAAAGTATCGTTGTTGACATACGTTCTATAATCTACTTCTCTATTCATTTTACCAGCTATTCAGTATTAGCACACCAAGATATGATTAACTTACTTTGCTCTGGCGACACAAAAGCCAATACTTTGTCGAATTTTGTTTGAATTGCTCCTCCACTGTCTTTTACTAATTGTGAGCACATAGATAAATCAATCAATCTGACGTCATCTTTCAAGTCCCAAATAATATGCAGTGGCGACAAAAATCCATGAAACAGCTTGTGTGAATGAATAAACGTAACGGCATCAATAATAGACAACGCCAACTTGCAAAACGAATTTATCTCCATAGGTCCCTATTTTTAAGCGTTGAACTATCACATTACCTTTTGTTGTGTTATCGCCTCTAGTGAAAGACTATTTGTGTCTTCCATCACAATATACTCCGTGCGCTCTGCAATCTCCAGTGAAATGTATGGTACAACATGCGGACCTGCAAGTGTGCAACCAGTTTTAAATTCTTTCGCGAATTTGTTTCGAAGAAATATCGAACTCTGACACTCTTCGTTGTGGCGTTTTATAATAACGTTTTTGCCTAGCTGCTCAGAGTACGTGCGATACACAATGCTGTTAGGACCGCGATATAACACGTCCATTGTCTTGTTGTGAAGATTAGTTTGGCGAAACGGAGTGAAACAGGATAATCATGTTCGGATGACGAGCATGTCATGAATAAGTACAGTGCGACTCTATTTATTACTTTCACTGCTGCGGGTGTCTCGTATATAACTCCTTTTGCATGTAAGATGAACAACCATAAAATCAGTCATCAAATTCATCATCGTCCACTTTCTTTTTCTTTCTGCTAGATCCAGAATCAAATTCATCAAAATCGAAATTGTTGCTCTTGCTGGCTTGTATCTTTCCAAGCACAGAACTACCCGATCGAGGTCCTGAAAATACACTTGATGGTCGGACACCAAATGACTCTGTTCCTCCACCCATGATCAAGCTACTGCCCTTCTTTTTAGGAGTTGCTGCAGAGAGTTTGAATTGTGATTCTACAGCACGTACTGGTTTCGGTTCTTCCTCCTCACTCTCAGAATCACTTAGGGAGCTCTTCTTTGGAGCCGCTTTCTTCGTTTCTGGTAATCTCTTTTCAGGTTCAGGAGCCTTCCTCTCAGGTTCTTTCTTTTTTTCTGATGGCTTTTTGGCCTGTACTTTCTGTGCACTTGCTTTCAGAATAACTTTGATTCTTGGAACCAGCTTTCCTCTTTCTATCTCTGCTTTACTTGGATACAACGCCTCACTAAATATGTTAAGTGCAGCTTCTCTATACTTGACATCAATTGCTATTACATTTGCTACATGCTCCACGACTGCATCCCACATCTGTTGAGATGGTCCAGTAAAGTACTCTTCTCGAATATCTGCAGGATCAACGTTACGTTCAGTGATGTCTTTGCTCAACTCTTCTTTGATCAATGTATTTGATATGAGTGGTTGCGGTAAGTACTTTAGAATGTCCAACACGGCTACACATTGTGTAGGTAAATCAGCATTAGTGCTACCCTTTTCCTCAGTAAAGCTTTGAATTACACCAAGCCTTGCATCAGCCGACACTTGCTTTCCAATGTTCGCATATGCCAACTCTACACCTGCCATATCTGAACCTCCTTGTTGTAGTTTGTACGCCATTGATGTTTTCATTGATTCATCATGCCTTTTGGCAATACTAGTCTCAATACTCTTGGATAAACCTCGGAACGACGTGACTAACATATTTGGTAGCTTCTTTGCCAAAGTTTGTTTCACTTTATCGTTTTGTGATCGATCTTGAGCCTTGTGAACCAAATACTCATTATCTGATGGTGCCTCCGATGACGCTTCAATTTCAATTTTTGCTTCTTTCTCTTTCTTTTTGAACACTCCACTAAGAAGACCTCCTAAACCTTTCTTTTTCTTTTTATCTTCTGGTTGTTGCTCCGACGGTGTTGTTGGCGTTGTAGGTGTCGCTGACGTAACGGGTGTAACAGGCGTTTCTGTTTTTTCAACTGATTTCTTCTTTGGTTTCTCTTCAACCTTTGGTGCAGGTTTTGGTTCCTCTTTCGGTGATGGTCCTTTCTTCGGTGGAGTTGGAGATTCTGGTTCAGAATCAGGCTCTGATTCTGGCTCTTTGGGTTTTGAGTCCTTCTTGAAAGCAAATCGTTTTGCAATCGATTCTCGTATAGAAGCTTTGGATTCTGGTTTAGGCTTTGGTTCAACTTTAGGTTCTTGCTTTGGTGCAGGTTCGTCCTCTTCACTCGTTTCAATCATAGGTTGAAGCTTTGGAGCATCGTCTTCCTTTTTCTTTGCATTCAACTTGGGTTCCTCTTTTTTAACTACAGGTTCTGGTTTAGGCTCCTCTTTAGGGGCAGGCTTGACTTGTTCGATTTTCGCTTTCTTTGGTCGCTCTTGCTCTGGCTCTGGTTGCACTTGCGTATATACAGGTGTTGTTGGAGTAGGCGTCATAGGATTTGGAGTAGCAGGTGTACTTGCTGTGATAGTAATACTTGGAGAATCATGTCGTACTGGTTCTTGCTTTGGCACCGGTTTAGGTACTGTTTTCTCAACATCTTTCATAAACGCTTGCATGAATTTTGATTTTGGACTTGGTTCGTTGTTTTCCACTTCCTCCTCTTCTTCACTCTCCTCTTCTACTTCTTCCACTGGTTTTGGGGTTACAGCTTCGATGTTCGCATACCGATCGTTTGATAGAGTTTGGAATGGACTGTTACCAATTATCATCGGTGTTTCTCCAGTAATTGCTTGTGGCAGAGGTGACAAAGAACTCTGTTGTTGCTCCTCGACTTGTAGTTTCTGTTGCGATGGTCGTTTGGTCAGTTGAATAGGTTGAGGTTTGTTGCTCGATACTCCACTTCCATACTCTTGCGAAGGTTTAGGAGCCAAAGGTGGTTTTGTTGGTAAAACAGGGGACACAATCGATTGCGTTGGTTGAATGTCTCTAACTTGTGACGTATCGATTTTTGGTTGCTCTACAATACTTTGACTTCTATCAACGATAGGATGTCGAAATGGTATGCTTTCCATGACAGATTGTGACTGAGTAATTCTTGGTTGAGGAGCATCCACAACATGAGGTGCATTGTACGAGTGAGTTACTGCTGGTTGTGCTTGGGTTGATCCAATTGTTATTGGCTCATTCTTTTTTGTCTTTGCTTTCCAGTTCTTGAATTCCAAAAAGCTTTGACGTTGCGCGTTCTCAGCATTTCGAGGTTCTTCGCTACTGTATCCATCATTATAATAATTATGTTCTTCAAATCCATTACTCTGTTTCTTTTGTATACTTTTTCGCGTTTGTATATCACGTGACTTCTTATTCACAGTTTCAATGATATTTTGTTCAACATCAGAGTAGATATTGCGTACCTCGTCTTCAACCATATTTTTGTGATCCAATACCAACTGGTTAACTTTGTTTTCGTGTATGGTTTTATGTTTTCGAAGTGCTGCCTCCGATGTACTCGAAATGATTTGCTCTGCAACTTTGTCCTCTCGGTATTGCATATCACGTTGTATCTGTCGTTCCAACTCTTCTTTTTTGTGGGCTTCTTGTAATAGTAGCAGCTCTTGTTTCTAATAAATAGTTAATACGTTGTTGTTCCCAAACCTTGAGTTGCAATAGTTGCTTCTGCTCCATTTCTCGTGCAAAATCGCGTTGTTTTTGTTTCTTGGTTGAATGCGCTTCTTCAATAGCGCGTTCCGTTTCCAATAACTCTACCTCTCTCCGCTTCTTATCTAGTTCTGATATCTCGTGAATAGAATTCTTTAGTCTGGTAATAAACTCGCGCTTTTCAATGAGATACTAAAAATAATCAAATACCTTCGCCAACTCCAGTCGTACTTCTGATTTTACTACCGCTGTTTCGTGCAACACTTGTAAATCATCAATTGTTGAACGACTGTATCCTAACCATCGTTTGTTGCGTTCTCTCGCTTCTTCTCCAATTCGTGTTATTGTTTGGTACTCTTTCTTCACAAACTCTTTTCGAAATATCGATAAAGCGCCACTTTCACTATCATGTCTGAGCTCTAACCGTTTTTCGATTGCTTCTCTTCGTCTTGCTCTTTACAACTTAACAAAATGCAAAAGTAGAGACTTACAGCTCATTTCTAGCTTGTTCCAGCTTTCTTAGAGGTTCTGATACTATCTCATTATGTAGCTCAAGCGCTGAATTCATGTCATTACAAACTTTGTTTCCCGCTAATTAACATGCCTTCAGTTGTGACTGTGCAGCTCGGACAGTGTGGAATACAAGCTGGATGTTCTTTGTTCGAGCTGCTGTCAAACGATCTACACAATAGAAAAGCAGATGAAGACACATGGAATGACTTTTTTCGTGAACCACTAACTCCGAATTCTTTTCCTACATCTAGATCAGTGTTGATAGACATGGAGCCTAAAGTTATAGAACAAACCGTGAAACTAGCGAAAAATTTTCAATATGACCTACAAAGCCAATACTTCAAACAAAGCGGTAGTGGAAACAATTGGGCCTACGGATTCAATGTGCATGGTCCTTCATCGTGGCAAGATGGAGTACACGATATAATCAGAAAAGAAGTTGAAAAGTGTGATTGGTTTGGCGGATTTTTACTTATGCAAAGCTTGGGAGGCGGAACTGGTTCTGGAGTAGGATCATTTGTTACACAACAGATACGAGATGAATACACAAATTCTTTCATATTGAATCAAGTTGTATGGCCATACACAACGGGCGAAGTTATCGTACAAAACTATAATACGCTACTATCACTTTGCCAATTGCACGAAGCAAGCGATGCTCTTTTGTTCTTCGAAAACGATCATCTCAACAGGGCATGTAACCAGCTACTCAGCATCGCACACCCATCATTTAGCGATCTAAATTCAGTTATCGCGTCGCAGCTAGGAAGTATACTAATGCCTTCATATAAACTCACAGATGGAAAGAAAGTTAGTTTATTGTTCGATATAGTCCGGCATTTATGCAGTCATCCCAGCTATAAAATTCTGACATCTGTTACCACGCCTCAGGTTTCTAATATGAGCAAAGCGTTTAGTAACCATTCGTGGACAGGGATATTAAAGTCATCATATCAAATGCTAATCACTGACGCAAAGATTGATGCGAGCATAAATTGGAAAGCATCTTTGAAGAGTGATTATTTTAAGCTAAATAACGTGTTATCTGCGATGGTGTTTCTTCGAGGTAGTGGAATATCCAGTATTCCCGAATCTTCTATTTCACCACTTCGAAATCCAGCTATTTACACTGGATATCAGGACCCCTTCATGATATGTAAAGATGAAAACATGTACAATAATCTCGACAAAAGTTGTTGTATACTTAGTAATTCTCAATCAGTGATACCGCCAATGGATCGAATGCTCTCCAAGGCCTCTGAAATGTACCACGCTGGAGCATACATTTACCAATACGAAAAGCATGGTGTGGAAAAAGAATACTTTGAGTATTGTTTTCAACAGCTGGAGTACGTTCTTCACAACTATCAACTCCTATCGACCAAGCTGTGAAAGAGCTAGCATTTACAGTAAAATAATAGCTACAAATACGAGCAGGCAACTGAGACGTGGTGAAGAAATTATGTCAAAGAGAAGTAGCAGCCCATGCAGCTCTTCCTCTCTACACGTTAGTTCCGACTGGTACTTTTCAGACAGTGCCATGCTTGGACGTGTTAGTCCACTTCATTCACGAAAGAAATTGAAACCATCTCGAAACGTCACACAACCACCACCAAAATTACATGCATCGTCTCACAAATCATTACCGAAGCTCTATGCAGCGGAGCAGCAACTTTTAAAAGGATTGTTTATTCCAAAACTATTACAGCCATCATTACCGGATATAAGAACTATAACAAAAAAGAACGACGATTACGATAGAGCAGAGAGACGCAGAAAATCTGTCTCTGCTATGGGTTTCAGACCACAATTAACAACTATTCCACGGTCATCATCGTCTATGCGTTGAACAAGTAGACGAAAATAATGAACGTTAATAAAACAACCTAATTTATTATTGTATTTCGCAAGTTTTGTCTTCTGTAACTGTAGATTTTGTGGCTAACCGTTGCAAACTCAACTAGAACAAACCAAAATCTAGACAGGTCATGCATTGGGTATTAGTGCTCATTTTGGCACTAGCGTATGCCTACGCTGCGCCTGTGTATCAGTTGGAAAACTTACAGCGTACAAATGTTGGCTACATTGGTGACTTGGAGTTACAGAGCGGAAGGTACGTTCAAATCGAACTCATATTCATCACAATAACAGTGGTCCCTATGGCGGTGATATTCGCAGTCTTAAATTCGAAATGACTCTTGAAACAGATACAAGAATACGTGTCAGAATTACCGATAGAACCAAGAGACGCTGGGAGGTGCCAAACATTGTTAAAACACCCAAACCAACACAACCACCAAAGAATGTAAGCCTCAAAAACCAACTGATTTAACATTGTAGCCAAAATACACTGTAGACATTAAGACCGCACCTTTCGGTTTTACAGTATCACGTTATCCATCACGCGAAGTACGTCGTCAAACCACACTAACTTGTAGGTTATTTTCAGCACCCTCAATGCACCTTTCGTTTTCGAAGATCAATTTATTACCATCGGTACAACCTTCCCAAAGGCAGATCCCAACTTGTACGGTATCGGTGAAAGAGCAGCTCCACTCCGTTTGGAAACTGACGATCAAAGATACACAATCTTCAACTTGGACAATTTGAACAATTACAAAGAGAACTGTTTGTCTCACATTATGCTTTACTGACCGTGTTAGTGTATGGCACCCAACCATTCTTTATGGAGTTCCGCAACCACACCGCGTATGGTGTCTACTTGTTGAACTCAAACGCACAAGATGTACTCATCAAAAACAAACCAACACCCATGTTAAACTATATCGTACGTGACTATATTTTTATTAACTTTCTATAGACTGTTGGTGGAGTTATTGATTTATTCATCTTTTTGGGACCTTCTCCACAAGAAGTTATTCAACAATATCATGAAGTTATTGGATTACCATTCATGCCACCTTTCTGGGGTTTAGGATGGCATCAGTGTAGATACGGATACCAAGATCTTGATGAAGTGAAAACTGTAGTATCCAAGTACAAAGAAAATGGAATTCCATTGGACACTATGTGGAACGATATCGACTACATGCAAGACTACAAGTATGTTTTATTTCTCAAACTAACAATATCTTAGAGATTTCACTTGGGATGAAAAGAGATACCCACAAAACCAAGTCAAAGCTTTTGTTGATGAACTACACAAGAACAAACAACAATACATTGTCATGTAAGTCATCATATTCACTATTTAACATAAAGTGTTGATCCAGGTATTCATGCAGAAAAGGGATACGCTCCCTATGACGTTGGAGTAGAAAAGAAATTGTTTATCAAAAAAGCAGACAACTCTACACCAATCGTTAACAAAGTATGGCCAGGATATTGTGTATTCCCAGATTTTACCAATCCTGACACATATCCATACTGGGAGAATTTGATTTCAGAATTTTTAACTGGAGTATCCGTTGATGGTTTATGGTTAGATATGAATGAAATTGCATGTTTCTGTGAAGGTGAAGGTCCATGTCCACCTCCTCCACATACACCAGATGACCACCCA
>JAESGV010000304.1_pt1 | contig 22319 bp, 26 predicted proteins | sample 9269781 | NCBI WGS metagenome assembly JAESGV01 (sample SAMN15741586, study PRJNA653496) | algae metagenome | isolation source: Tildeniella torsiva UHER 1998/13D and co-occurring heterotrophs from... | place: Slovakia: Slovak Paradise National Park, Hrabusice, Kosice Region | collected 2000-01-01
TCAAGTCAAGACAAGTCACACCTTTTGTCCCAAGAGTTTATTCTGGTTCTTCTTTACTGGAGGTTTGTCTCTCCAAATTGAACATCACTTGTTCCCAGGTGTAAACCATTGGCATTTGAGAAGAATTCAACCCATTGTACAACAAGTATGTGAAAAGCATGGTGTCAACTATACATTGTCCAACACCATTAACGAAGCACTTGCCAAGCACATGGCTCTTCTAGATGAATTGTCTAGAAAGTAAAATATTTATATCTTTAAACGAATTACTGCATGCTCAACTTGGTCTCGTGGACGATTTCTCATCAAGTATTCTGAAATACCTCGTTCACCCTTTTCTGTTTTGGTGTAGCCGTCACCTGCATACAAGTCACGTATTCCCATTTCATAGTACATCAACATTCTGACATCAAGAGCAGTAGGTGGAGTATTGGTTTTGATGAATTTTTCTACAAATCGATCATAGTTGAGATATCTTTCGTCACTTTTGCCATTTGATCGAACTTCAAAAGGTACTGTAGGTTCCATACTATGTTTTTGTAGCAGGTCCAAGTATGGTGTTGTACTAATTTCTTCCATTGTATGTACTGATACTTGGTGAACGTCAGGGAATGCATCTTGAAGTATCTGAAACGCTCCTTGCCATGTGGCTGGCACGATATTATTTCCCTCTATTGGGAATACTAGTAATTCAAATCTAAAGTTTCTATCAAGTTTCTCTCTGATGTATTTCTCTTCAAAACCGATTTTTAGTAACATTTCGTACGCATTATCAAAGCCTGTTTTACAGAATTCCACCAGACCGTCACTTCCCATCATGAAACAGGTTCTATCAGTCTCACAATCTGTTTGTTATACCAAATTAGAGAATGAAACCTGTTAGTGTCTTGAAGTCGTCTTCAACATGACTCCTACCCTTTACTATTCTACCACATAGGCCTTCTATGATATAAGTCGAGTTACTGTTAGCGCCACTTGTGAACAAAGTTTGAAAAGAAGACAACGAATTGCACTTTTGCATTTTTGTTTCGCGATCAACCATGTTTGTGACCTTTTAAAGCGATGGGTTATGACAAGCATGATAACGCTCCAGCCATCAAAGAGTTGCGCAACTTTGATGACTTAAGAAGCTTAACGAATAGATCACCAAACGGCTTCGAAAAAACGAGAAGATGCTACCCACTGATACCCACAGCGTGATTCTTGAGGGAGAAGAATGGATCATTCCAAGCCGTTATCAATTAAAAGAATTACTAGGTATTGGGTCGTACGGTTGCGTGGCGTAAGTGAAATGTATAATGTTAAAACATGAAATAGATCAGCATACGACCGAAAAACAGGATGTGATGTAGCCATAAAGAAGAACAAAAACATTTTTCCAAAATACTTGAATGTTTCACCTTCAAAATCCAAAAAGAATAAGACCATTGTACCCACAAATCGTTCTTGTATATCCCAACTCCGAGTACTACGTGAAGTTAGTATTTTAAACTTTATCGACCATCCCAACCTATTGTCGATGAAACAAGTGATTATACCACCTAGTTATGATGAGTTTTCAGATGTGTACATTGTCTCTGAAATAATGGATGCCGATTTGAGAGATGTATTAGACAGCGGTGAACCCGTCGGTATAGTACAAATCAAGTACTTAATGTGGCAACTGTGTAATGCCCTTGCTTACCTTCATGATTGTGACATTATGCACCGTGATATCAAACCAGAGGTATGTACAACCAGTGGTAAAACTAACAATCATAGAATATACTAGTAAACAGTAAATGTGAGCTAAGACTATGTGACTTTGGATTGGCTAGAGGTTGTGACTTTAATGCCGAACCAATGTTTGAAGCAAAGACTAGGCTATCCACCAACTATGTGCAAACTAGGCCATACCGTGCACCTGAACTATTACTAAACTGCCCACACATAGGTAAATCATCAGATATGTGGGCAGTAGGGTGCATACTAGCTGAACTATTAAACAATGGTCAAGCACTGTTCGATGGTACAGATACTCAAGATCAACTTGTGCGTATTGTACAACTGATGGGTACACCACAACCAGATGCACTACATTCATCAAGAGCCGGTATAAAGTTTATGAATGATTTGGAGTTTGTGCAATCCAACCCAGAGTGGTACTTTGATGTTTTTCCTAGGCATGAATTTGATATTTATGCATTGGATTTGATGAGCAAATTGTTACAGTTTGACTGTGAGAAGAGAATAAGTGCTCGCGAAGCACTGTCCCATCCATTTTTTACTAGTTTGAATGTCACACCACATCCATACAAGGCACGAAAATACAATTTTGATTTTGAAAAGAATTTGGTTGTACAAGATGATGATAACGTTGTGATCACCTACGGTAGTTTGGTGAAGCGTGTATGTTATGATACAATTTTGCTATCGCATGGTGTAAAGGTACAAGCCGAAACGACGGGTATTGCACCACCGAAAAAGAAGAGTATCCTAACAGGTATAAAGGATATCCTCACTAAGCGAAAAGTATTTTCATAAATCGAGAATATTTAATCATTGTTGGTTGCAGCCGCTTTTTTCTTCCTTCTTTTTATAATTGTATTTGTTACGTATTTTTTCACGATTTTCTCTACTCTTCGAAAGTGCGGCTTCTTTTTCTCTTCGTTGTTTTTTAGTGGTGACATCTTCCCACCAGTCTTCTACTTTTTCAAAATATGTAGGTTCGCGCGTAGGTTGTTGTTGTTCTTCGTTAAATGTATTCGATACGAGTGTAATTTGTTCATTTACTGCATTACGAGCTTTGAACAAGCCAAGCATGCCTCCAACGCCACAACAATCCATGATGTTTTACGTATTTGAATGCTCAAGTTGATCGTCAATTACAAAGATTTATTTATGGCTCCATCTGTTCTCAATATCTCTTCTTTCCAATAATCTCTATTTGAATTAACGTTATCCAACAATGGTTTAAATTCTTGGTCAAATTGGGCCAAACATTCAAACAATGGTCTAACAATATAAGTAATGAAACCATCTTGTGCTTTTGGCATGTTTGGTTTTTCTCTGTCCATCATGTTAGAGACTGGTAATGCAAGTTCCTTCTCAAGATCTCCTTGTTCATAAAACTCTTGCATAACTCGTTCTGCCCAGAGTCTAGACATGTTTGGATTCTTTGCAGGGTTACCAACATCGGCACACTTGACAAACATTTTTAAAACGTTTGCAGTGTGCTCCATATTCTCAGGTTCAAACTCTCCTACAACAGTCGCTTTTAATTTCACCATGTTTTGTGATGTCAGTCGCCAACACTAGACTAATCACAGTTTCTCTAAAATATTTTCGTTGTTCTTTGTCTAGTGATTCCAAAATGTTACAATTAGGTTTGTTCATGACTCGGAATGCTTGACTACAGTGATGGTTTTCTAGGATGGATTGGTCATTGTACAGTAGAGCACGATCTGTTTCTGTTGCCTTTTCGAATATGTTATTCACTCCAGGGTGTTCATAATCGTGTACAATTGCAGATATCAATAGTGCAAATTTTTCAATATCGTTCAAATGACTAGTCTTTGAGGAACGAGTTAATAACGCATGTACTGTTTGTAACACATCAGTAGCATGGATCGCGTTATGATATGGATTATTCTTATATCCACATTCCATCGTTTCCATAAAATTCTTAAAATGTTGAACATTGATTCTACACTTGTGGAACAGGTCATGTTTCTCAAACAAGTACAATGCCGTAAAATACAATGGACGATTGAAAGAAGCCTTGTTCATCTCAAATACATCCCAATCAAACGAATCGACATCTTGCAACGCCAATCGTATTTCTTCGGGATATTCAATATCTTGATGTTTTGCAATTTGGTATTGTAGTGCATTAGTAAAGTTTAGTACTCGACTATAGGCACGTACACGACCCCAATTTTGTGTTGATGTTTTATGAGTAGTTGGTGTAGTTGCACTTCCGCATCCTATTTCATTGGCTAACCATCCTTTGACTTCGGTGTCTTCTTCCTCTTGAGCAGCGATACTGTACAATGAATTATTTTTCAATATACGAGTGACAAAATCTACATTAACAGAATCTCTGCGTAGTGGACCATTTCTCCAACTCGATAGTAAATGTAATACTCGTTGTATGGGAACATCTGTTTCATAGGTTTCATCAGTACCTTCGCTATCATCTTGTTCTTGTAATTGTTCATCTTGCTCAAATATCTTTTCTTGTAGTTCTGTAATCTTTTCTGCCATAGAGTTGGATATCTTTTTCATTTTGAACAATAGTGTAGCATAATTGGTGACGTGTTTCTCAGGTACTAGTGGATACTTGAATTGTACTCCTAGACAATTGATTACGAGTTGTGTCGATGAACAAGTAAATTCACTATTTTGTACTGCATTGGACATGTTATCGAAAAACAGTAACCATCGCTGTACAGGTGTAAGTTGTGGCGATTTGACAATTAACATTTTGTCTTGTTCTAATTCGTTGCTATTTCTTTTTGACATGTATGCATTCTCACTAGATACAACTAGGAAACACAGTGCAACGAGTTTATCATCTGGGTACACGCACAGTAGACATTCTTTTCCATTCATTTTAAATAGTTTACTAGCACATGTAAACTCTTCTAACACTTCTTGAATACCTTGTGGCGGTGTACTAGATAAGCCTAATCTCAGTAACACAGCTTGATACGTAGCATGGATGAAAGAAAGAATCCATGGAACAATGGCTGTGTTACGAGCTGAACTCATTTTACGATTTTTACTGTTGCGAATAACCGGATAAGGCAGAAAAAATACCACTACTGTCGTATTTGAACCCACTAAAGCGAGTTATTACAGTGTCATTAGTACTCGTACACAGCGTACTATACAATAACTGTTCATCATCAATGACAGTAAAAGCAATATAATTATCATAAACGGAGCCAAGTACAGTTAGATGGTTGATTGTACCTTGGAATGCAAATGGTTCTTTCATATGCGTGACGGGATTTTGTTTGAATGAAATGTACATGGTTAGTGTTTGATTGTCACTATGGATTATCCATTTACCTTCTTTGAGTTGGTAATCTTGGAGTGAGTAAATGAGAATGTAAATATACCGTATCGTCTATTGGTTTGATTATAATTCTGTACGAGTTCTTTTAAGCCAATGGAAAGTCTATGGGGTACCCACCATGATGTTGAACTTGGCACATAGGATTGAAGAGTACCAAACACATCATAGGCTAATTTCCTAGAAGAGTACAGACCATGAATATCATCAGTGTTCCACGTTCCTTGTATTAACGAGTTGTTATCAGTTATTTTAGCGAGTGCATCTATTGTGTTAATTTGATTCTATAAACCATACTAACGATTAATCCGTTTTGCATAATCTGGTACTTGGCGACATAACATCCCCATCGTACACCGACAGTTTCCATATAATCGAATTGTTTGTTTTGAGTCAAGATACCTTCTGTGGTACCTCGAAAGAATTCTACACCTGCACTGTAACTATTTCCAACTATTTTGTTGATCAACTTGCGAGTTTGAGGTGAAGATATTGAACGATCTGCACGGCACATGTTGTTCATGATAATTAAAAAGTGATAGGTTGTTTCGGTACCAAAATGGTATGGCTCATCGTGAAAGAAGTCACCAGTATTTAAATATCGTTGCGAGTGTATGGTGGTGGCTATCGAGTGTTAGGTATTGTTTCGTTAGCATACTCAAGTGTTGGTAGATTTTTTTACATGATGGTTCTTGTTTTGCGAGTGGTTCTATCATTGTTTTGGGAAAATGTGCAAGTAGTCGCTGTTCCCAGAGTGAATTCATGTCGCATATGAAGTGTAGTTTGTTGCAGCATTGTTGTAGTTGAAATAAGTCGTTTACATCCAAGTAAACAACAACTATGGTCCACAACTCGTCGAGTAAAGTGCTCATCAATTTGTTTATTACAAACTGAGCTAATCGTTTTGCCCATGGAAAAATGAATGACCTCAAAGTCCACAAACTATGTTTAATATTCATTTCCATACATTCTACACCATTCTGCAAACACTTTTTCATCTGTCCTTTTGCAAATTGAAAACTCATCTAAAATGTGTTCCACTGTGATGTTTGTGTACTTTTTGGATACCTTTACTATTGTCTCTACGATATCTCTGTGTGTGAAACCATCAACTCTCTCAGCGACAGTCATAATATCGTTTTCTGATAATTCATTGTTGTACAGATATCTTTCAATGAGCTTTTTTCTAGTACTTAAGTCGGGCAGTTTCATCCACACTCGCTTCTCTAAACGTCTTCTAACAGCCATATCGATTCCATCTGGATTATTTGATCCAGCTATTAATGTAATACCACGTTTGACATGATTGTGTACGCTTAAGATAAACTCAGTTTTGAGCATGCTGTAGCGGGTGAAAGCATAATTGTCAATGTTGTTCAAATAGATGATCGATGGTGTTAAATATGCTGCTACTCTGAACACTGCATCCATAAGCTTCTCACCTCTTCTATCCCAGTTAATTGGTGCCTTTTCGCCGTCTAGATAAAACAGAGTTACATTTGCCTCGCGAGCCACAGATTTTATAAAGAATGATGTACCACAACCACTTGGACCAAAAAGAAGCACTGTTCGGAACGGCGATCTGCCACCAGTGAATAAGTGCGGGAATTTTTGCGGTAATATAATGATCTCGCGCATCAAATCCTTCTCTTTTTCGTATCCTATTACATCTTTAAATTGGGGCATGGAGTCGCGCTTGACAATGACTTCACTAGCGATGTATTCGAGAGTATCACGAGAAATATCTGCTAGCTCTTCTGGAACTTGACTGAATAATGTTAATGTACAATTTTAAGTGTACCCATTGTTGTACGTCCATGCACTTTGTTTCTTGAACTTGTTCTTCAGAAACGATAGTAAGTCACTTGTACTACCGTGGTGATCTATCGTGAGTATGCACACATCTAAAAACCTTGTTGCCATTCGAGTGTTCTATTTTGTTTTTTGTAAGCAAGGAAAGAAATAGTTCTATTTTACATTTACTTTTTGGGTTCATTAATACTTGAGTTCAATCGTAGACTTGTTACTATGCCAATGACTGGTATAACACCACATGCTATGATAAAAGGTACATTCAACAAATAGATATTCCACGCACAGGCAGATAACAAAGGTCCAGCTGACAATGTTGCTACTGTCCTTGCTACACAACCAACTGATCCTGAAAATCCATTAATAATACCACTACGACCTCTTGGCGCACTATTATTTACCAATAGGATCGCTGTCAAAAAGATCATGAGTTGTACAAGTACACGGGCGAAACACCATATAACTAGACCAATCCACATCACTACATCACCAACATACAATTTCAAATAATGTAATTGCGGTGTAAAGATCAATATCAAATTACAAACAAAACCAATTCTAAAACTATTCAAATGACCCAATCGTTTTGCGATATACGGATAGAAGAATGGTTCTAAAACACAAAGTCCACCCATGACAGCGTTCAGTATTCCTAATTGTACGTTATTAAACGCTATTCCACCGATTTCTATACGAATGATACTCCATAGTGGGAACAACTCTTCTTGCATGGTATCACTACAACTAACTAAAAAGTACATAAATGTACAAGTGAGTACTTCATTGTTGTGAAGTACTTGCCATGTCTCACGCAAGTAGGCAATCGATTTTTTCCAATACGTAGGTGGTGTTTTTTCTTCTTGTTCAATCATCTCTTGTAATTGATCATCTGCTTTGGCTTCATGCTTTTCGTGATGGTATGGTTTCATGAATAGTATACAACTAATTAACCCTACTATCATAATCACAGAACATACTAAACATGGTAGTACGTATGGAAATTTCATTAAAAATGCATTATCTTTGAAAATGGCGTAGGTTGTAGCAGGTCGTGATAGTAGACCTCCGAAAGTTGGACCTAGTACTGAACCTACACCCCATCCAAAACCCAAGAAACTGAAACCGAGTGCTTGGTTTGACGCGTCAGTGATATCGTTCATGTATGCTCTAGTAGTGGCCATATTACCATTAAATAATCCACACAAAGTTCTCATGGCTAATGCCATACCAAAATTGACACTGAATCCAAAACTCAACATGGTGATGAGACATCCAATACAACTCACAATAATAACAGAACGTTTTGAGTACTTGTCAGCAATTGCACCAAAGAAAAAACTGGATATAAATTGTGCAATTGCGTAACAACCTGCCAATACGCCTGCGTAGTAACCAGCGTCCTCTTCGTGTTCGACAAGACCAAAATCGATAATCCTAAAAGTAAGAACATGAATGGTTGCATACATGAAAGCGAGAAACGGAAAAACGAATGTGTACTGAAACGCTTCACATGAGAACACTAAACATGCAGCCAATATAGCACCTTTTGGTAGAGGTGTTCTTGCTTTCACAGGTTCTTCTGGTGATACAGGCGTCTGAGGTGTTACGTCTGGTTCTGTCTGTGGTGTTGTATCTTCTAATTCTATTTCGATTGGAGCATCCACAAACTGTGAGCGCTCTTCATCATCGCTCATGTTTGTTAAACAATTACAAAACTAATCTAGCACACTTTAAACTTCTCGTACCATGTTCAACAAAGCTAACAAGAGCATGCATCAGTATCAGATTCAAACAGCATACTTGTGCATCAAACTTTTTGAACACACACTCAACCAAGCGGACTTCAATCAACAATTAGTCCGACCTGTACTCTTATCCACTCGTGTTTATGAGATAAAAAATAAGAATCGCAAAACAACATGGGTAACACAGTAACGAATTTGTACAACAAACTCAGAGGAATCGATCCTCACACAGAACTAGATAATGATCTTGAGAATCCTACACAAGCAGGATCAGTCACGAGTACAGTTAAAAAAGAAAGTCGTATCGAAACAGCGAAGTAATTATACTCAAAAATCTAACAAATAAGAAAACACTGGAAAATATTGGTACAACTTTTCCCATATTTGTGGCCCAAAGACTGGGATTTACGGATACGTGTTATCGTCAGTTTGTTATGTCTGCTTATTGGTAAAGTAGTAAGCGTTGCAGTACCGTTTGCATACAAATACGCTGTTGACGCTTTATCCAAACCTATTGATCAGTTTGTATTCCCCACTGCAGCTATTATTTTATATGGTATGGGAGGTTTCACCAAAGAGTATGTACCCGTCGTTGCACATTAACACGATATAGATTATTAGGAAACTTTAGAGATACTATCTTTATCAAAGTACAAAATGTCGCCCAACGTAACGCTGCGTTGGAAACCTTTTCACATTTACACTCGTTGAGTATCTCGTATCATTTAAATAGGAAAACAGGAGGTGTTCTACGAGGAATTGATCGTGGTACCAGAGGTATCAACTTTTTAACTAGTTTTATGGTATGTTTGTAGTTCTAATGTTAACAACTAGTTATTCAACATTTTACCAATTATTTTGGAACTGGTTATGGTTACTGGTGTACTTTTCGTCACATACTTTGCATGGATATCAGTTATAACATTTTCTATTGTTATTATTTACATGATATTCACCATTGGCGTTACAGAATGGAGAACAAAGTTCCGACAAGAGATGAAGTATGTTTGTTCAGTTCTCACTAACAAAATAGTTCTGCAGAAAATGATGCCAATGACAAGGCAGTTGATAGTTTACTCAATTACGAAACAGTAAAGTACTTTTCAGCAGAAGATCATGAAATCACTCGTTATGGAACTAGTTTGGATCGATACAACCAACAAGCACAAAAATCACAAGCATCATTGGCTGTTTTGAATGTAGGACAATCTGCACTCATTTCAGTTGGACAACTAAGTGTCATGTTACTAGCAGCGTGGCAAGTAGGAAAGGGAAACATGACAGTTGGTGATTTTGTACTAGTGAATACCTATGTATTGCAATTGTACGTTCCATTGAACTTTTTGGGAACTAGTTATCGTATGATCAAACAATCACTTATTGATTTGGAGAACATGTTTGATTTATTGAAAGAAGATCCACAAATCAAAGATGTGGAAGATCCATTACCATTTGAACCAAAATCAGGAGAAATAGAGTTTAAAGATGTCAAGTTCCAATACAATGATGAGCGAGAGATTCTCAAGGGAATATCATTCCGAGTACAAGCAGGAAAACAATTGGCCATTGTTGGACCTAGTGGAAGTGGAAAATCAACCATTAGTCGATTGCTGTTTAGATTCTATGATCCAAGACAAGGACAGATTCTCATTGATGGAGTTGATATTAGTCAAGTCAAACAAGCCGATTTGAGAAAATATGTTGGTATCGTACCACAAGACACTGTATTGTTCAATGATACAGTCAAATATAATGTACAATATGGAGATTTTGATAGTCCAGAAAGTAGAGTTGTAGAATCAGCAGAAACTGCAAAAATACTAAACAAGATTGAAGAATTCCCACAAGGATGGGAAACAAAAGTTGGTGAACGTGGTTTACGTTTAAGTGGAGGTGAGAAACAACGAGTGGCTATCGCTCGTAGTGTATTAAAGAATCCACCTATCATGATCTTTGATGAAGCAACTGCTTCTTTGGATACAAACACTGAACGTGAAATTCAAGACAATTTACGTGAAGCGTTCAAGGGTAAAACAACAACTGTTGTGTTGGCACATCGTTTGAGTACCATTGTAGATAGTGATGAAATTATTGTACTTGATGAAGGTCGCATTGTTGAACGTGGAACACATGAAGAGTTGTTACAGATCAAACATGGTGTATACAAGAAATTATGGAAGAAACAAAGTTCTGCAAAGCTTCCCAAAGTCAAGAGTGATGTAGCAATTGATATTGAGTAATTTATTCATCTGGTAAAACTTGAGTTGTACGTTCCTCTTGTTCTGGCTCTTCTAGTTTCACGCTTTCTGTAGAAACTGGCTCTTGTGGTGTTAAGCTTTCTGTGGTTACATTCTCTGGTATCACTTGAGTATCTACAACAGTTTGTTCTGTTGGTTCTTGTTGTTCTGGTACATCATAGATAACTGGTAGTAGAGTTGGATCATAGGTTGCTGGAGAAAGAGTGTCAGGTGATGGTGTCAACTGTGAATAGCCACCACTAACAATCTCTTGCAATGGTACCTCTTGTACAGCTTCTTGCTTCACTGGTGTTCGTTTCTTGAGCACACGAGAAACTATAACCAGGGTAACTACAACTAGAGTACAAATAGTGCACAAACAGCACACTCCAATCAATATTCCAATCACTGCTCCAGCAACTGCTCCACCATTTCCACTATCGACTGGTGCACTTGTTAGTTTCTTCACTAGTGGGTCTAATGATCCAAATCTTCGCACTGTAAATGAAGCTGATTTAGTTTGAGCAACAATCCTTCCTGATGTACTCGCTAATGTAATACATACATCAAATGCTCCACTTGTTACTGCATTAATTGTATCATCATCTTCCAAGTATAGCGTCAATGTACTAACGGCATCCATTGGCTATACGTGTTAATGAATACTATAGGTGACTTACAATTGTTAAAAGTTGAGTTGTTACTATTGTGCCTGATTGATCAATTGACACTACAATCAAGTAATCAACACCTGTTTGTAAATTGGTAGTTGTTGAATCTGAAGAGCTCTTCGATTCAATTGCAAACACTTGGCCGTTGTTTGTCTGTTTGATTGACGCGTGTATCGTGTACTGCTTGGTAGCGTCTATCAGCCATACTTCTGCTGCAGTTCCTGATGGTTGGGTTACTGGTATATTGAAAATGACAAATGTTTGCATGTTTGCAATGATCAAACTTGGCTTCAAACAAACACCCTTTTTCCCTGTTTCTGATTGACCATATATTGTCGATAGTTGTAATCCATCACTAGAGAAAGTATAGTTGGCAGTTCCTGTAGCACCTGGTATCTGATTGGCTGCATCAATGTTGATAACAGATGATGCATTAGACGTAGTATCAAATGCAACAAATGTAGATGAAGTAGTCTGTAGAACAACATCACATTGTTTTCCTAAAACACCTACGCTACATTGACAGGTATCGTGACCAACACAAACACCGTTTCCGTTGCACACATTACCTCCAACTTGATCATAGCATGATATAGCTGATAGAGTTGTTGTGGGAGTGGCTGTTGATGGTGTAGTTGTAGGACTTGCCGTTGACGTGATTGCAGCTGTTGACGTTAAAGTTCCTGTTGTGGTTGGTGATGATGTCGTAGTAGTAATAGCACTTGTTGGAGTAGCTGTAGTAGTTGTTGGACTAGTTGTAGAAGTTGGTGAACTAGTAGTGACAGCTGCTGTAGATGTTACAGTTCCTGTAGTGGTTGGTGATGATGTAGTAGTAGTAATGGCGCTTGTTGGAGTAGCTGTACAAGTTGTTGGACTAGTCGTGGAAGTTGGTGAACTAGTAGTGACAGCTGCTGTAGATGTTACAGCTTCTGTTGTAGTTGGTGTAGGCGTATCAGATCCTGTTGTTACTGGTGATGACGTAGTAGGTGTAGGTGTAGCTGTACTAGTTGCTACTTCAGTTGGTGACAGTGTTGTAGTAGGTACAGCTGTTGTAGATGTAGGCGCATCTGTAGTTGCAGCTAATGTTGTGGTAATCATTGTTAGTGCTGGCGTAGCAGTAATTGCATTGTTATTGAATGCTTTCTTTGGTAACAGCTTGTATTGCTCATTCGAAATCTTTTGTGGAACTGATTTACCAAGCATATCATCTCTCCCTAGAGCTGCACTTCCCCACGAATACACATAACCACTGGTTGATAGTGCAGTTACCGTAGTAGAGTAAGTAGTCACAAAAGTTATAAAATTAAAAACTTCTGTTGATAGCGCACTAATTTGAGCAATAGGTTCACCGATATTGATTCTTGTGACATTGGAATATCCAGTAGTATTAGTTGCATCGATTTGATATCTGTTGTTATTACCCCACGCATACAACTCTCCATCATCAAAAATTATGAATACAGTACCTAGGTCATGGTAAAACTGCTTGATGGTTTTGTTTGGTAGAGTTGGATTGCTCCATGCAATTGCTGTAAAGTTCAAAGCTACTGTACCGTTATATATTCCTCCAACCCTGTTGAAATTATTACCAGCAAAATAAAATGTTCCACTTGCTCCTTGTAAAACTGAAATTGCAGTGCTTGTGTATGATACTGAAATAGCAGTGATAGGGTCATTGTTTGGAATTGGGACCATAATAGCTGTACTACGTGTATTTTTATCACCAGTACCTAGATTTCCTGCATAGTTGGTGCCAACAACACTTGATAATGAGTAATAAATAAAACACTTACATAACTGATCCATTATTGGTTAAGAAAAGTGCATAAGTTGAGCTAGCCGCTACATCTACAATATATGGTCTAATAGGAAATATAGAAGCAGAAAAATCTCTCTTTGTCAAAGTTGTTATTGTTCCTGATGAAGCTGCGTCATTTAGAGTACGATACGAGTTAGAGCCTGCTCCCCACACATTTCCATCTTGATCAACAGCAAGTGTAAACAAGTCTGAACAAGACACTCTTGTGAGATACACTTCTGCAGGAAGTGGTACTGGAGCAAGTGTAGTTCTTTCTAACAATCGATATCCACTCACTAGCGTAAATAACTGGTACAAGTACTTACTTGCTTGAGCTACGTCGTTTGCTCCAACATAGTATGGTCTTCCATCACGTATTACAACTAACCCTTTTTCTGTGTTGCAAAGCATACTTGAATCAGAGAGAGTGATATTACCAAGCATATCATTTGGATAATCAGTATTGCTAAAGTAACTCTCACCGACTCCACCATTTCCTTGTGTTAAAGCACCCCAGACATAATATCCACTAGTATTCTTTTTCAAAGCAAATGCTGCAGATCCAGGATGTACAGACTCTAATACGTAACCTTCTGGCAAAGGCATTGGAACCAACTGCAAAACGCTAGTGAGTGAACCACCGTTATATAGAGATGAAGGCCAAGCAAAAGGGTCTGACCATTTTGGGTACTATTGTGTAAGATTTAAATATAAAATTACTTGTGCGTAACCTGCTATATATGAAGTGCCATTCTCATCTACAGCCATTATAGTCTCCGCTGCAGGTACAAACTTTACAAATTTCTTTCCTTCCGCTTGAGTTCCTGTCACGTTAAACGGTGTAGGTTTATGAAGTTCTGTCACAAACGTATTTTGACCAAGCTATCATTAACTAACATGAAACAAACTTACACCCTGTACAACTGTTACTATTTAAAAGAATTAACATACCCAAGTGTTAGATCCCCATGTGACAATAGTTCCATTTTTCAAAATTGCAAGTACGGTTCTATCTAACGTTGTGTCTATGGCTGCTACGTTGCTCACAAGTGCCGTAACAGGACTAGTACTTGAAGCTGTAGAGTCAGTACCGCCATTACCAAAATTATAGAAGCTATTTTTACCAAACGCAACAACTGTTCCGTCTCGGCGCAATACTAGTGTTATGCCGCTGTTAGTCGCGATGTCAATTGCTGTTCCCGAGGTTATTGATGTAACTTGTGCCCAATCACGCCATGTACTTGAACTTGTAGTAGACGATCCTGTTTCTCCATAACTGTTAATACCTAATGTTGATTAGTATTTTTTATACTATTTACCAATAGTGTAAACATTGTTATCTACACCTAGTCCTACCGCGTGACTATTGCCCACACGAATTTTGAGAAACTTTACAGGTTGAGATGTAACGCGAGTCATATATGTCGCTGAACCTGTTGACATCATTTCTCCTGCTTTTTTTGGATTAGGGCCTATGCCACTACCCCTATAATATTTAGATTATTGTTGTATTTTACCATGTGTATAATGTTCCAAGGTTGTCTAGCGCATAAACATTATTTGCTATACAAATCGTTTGCGATACTCTGGTTGCTCCTCCGTACAGAGTGTAATTTAACTTGACAGGAGTTTCGTATAATAATGAATTGAAGCTACTCGTTGATTGTAGCCTTTGATGTTAATCAGCGTAAAAAACTGCTTACGCGTACAACTCGCCAGCAGTAGTCACAAAAATTTTAGAATATGCTTTAGAAACTCCATAAGTGGGGCATATTGATTCAATAGTAAAAGAAGTATTCACAAAAGTAGGATAATATACGATGGTAGGTTCACTGACGGATGGTTTTGAGGTTCCTATTCCTAACTGTCCATAATTATTTAATCCCCAACTTTGGATGACACCATTACTTTTCACTGCATACAAAGAAGCAAAAGCTGTCTTAAGTATCAGAAAAATAAACAGGCAGAGTATCGCCTCTCTCATTCTTTGTGGACTTTAGGTTTGGTTCAGTCCACTTGTACTGTGAGTAACTCTGGTTACCATTACGGTAATGCAACGTAATCATTTTAGGTATCTACGCGTTAAGTACAACTGCGTGTCGTTAGCGATACCTGCAATTTTTACTTGTACTTTGTTTGTGTGACAGACTGGAGAAAAGTCAAACTTCATTCCGCAAGATTAATTACCGCTACTGGCTTTTGAAAGAAATGCATGCTCTTTAATTTTAAGTTGGTTGATCCTCTTGTTTTTCATCTGTAGTAACTTGCTCTTGTGATATTGCATTTTGTTCTGTGACTGCCGTCTCTGATACCACCTGAGTATCTATATCAATCTGTTCTGGTCCAATATCTGCAGGAACAGACAGCTCTTCAGGTTGCGCTGCGTTTGCTGGTATGTCATAGATAACTGGAAGCAGAGTTGGATCATAGGTTGCTGGAGAAAGAGTGTCAGGTGATGGTGATAACTGTGAATAGCCACCACTAACAATCTCTTGCAATGGTACCTCTTGTACAGCTTCTTGCTTCACTGGTGTTCGTTTCTTGAGCACACGAGAAACTATAACCAGAACAATTATAACTAGAGTGCAAACAGTGCACAAGCAGCACACTCCAATCAATATTCCGATCACTGCTCCAGCAACTGCTCCACCATTTCCAGCATTCATTTGTGTGTTTGTTAGTTTCTTGATAAGCGGGTCTAATGATCCAAATCTTCGTACTGTAAATGAAGCTGATTTAGTTTGAGTAATAACTCTTCCTGATGTACTCGCTAACGTGATACACACATCAAATGCTCCACTTGTTACTGCACTGATTGTATCATCATCTTCCAAGTACAATGTCAATGTACTAACAACATCCATTGGCTACATGAATTAGAAATAAATACTATGCGACGTACAATTGTTAAAATCTGAGTTGTTACTATTGTGCCTGATTGATCAATTGACAACACAAGTAGATAATCTACACCAGTTTGTAAATTGGTAGTTGTTGATTCAGAAGAGCTCTTTGATTCAATTCCAAATACTTGTCCACTAGTTGTTTGTTTGATCGATGCATGTATCGTGTACTGCTTGGTAGCGTCTATCAGCCATACTTCTGCTGCAGTTCCTGATGGTTGCGTAACGGGTATATTGAAAATGACAAATGTTTGCATATTTGCAATGATCAAACTTGGCTTCAAACAAACACCCTTTTTTCCTATTTCTGATTGACCATATGTAGTTGATAGTTGTAATCCATCACTAGCGAATGTATAGTTGGCAGTTCCTGTAGCACCTGGTATATGATTGGCTGCATCAACGTTAATAACAGATGATGCATTAGACGTCGTATCAAATGCAACAAATGTGGATGAAGTAGTCTGTAGAACAACATCACATTGTTTGCCTAAAACACCTACATTACATTGACAGCTGTCGCGACCAACACAAACACCGTTTCCACTACATGCGCTACCGCCAACTTGATCATAACATGAAGCAACTGATGTTGTTGTTGTAGGAGTAGCTGTTGATGGTGTAGATTGACTAGTTGTAGGACCAGCTGTTGAAGTGACTGCACTACTGGTAACTGCTGCTGTAGATGTTACAGTTCCTGTTGTGGTTGGTGATAACGTTGTAGTAGTAATAGCAGTTGTTGGAGTAGTTGTACTAGTTGTTAGACTAGTTGTGGAAGTGGCTGCTGTACTGCTAGTTGTTGGACTAGTTGTGGATGTAACTGCACTAGTAGTGACAGCTGCTGTAGATGTAACAGTGTTTGTTGTGGTTGGTGATAACGTCGTAGTAGTAGACCCTGTGGTAGGTGTAGGTGTATCAGACGCTGTTGTGACTGGTGATGATGTAGTAGGTGTAGGTGTATCCGTAGTAGTTGCTGCTACTGTTGTAGTCGGCGATAATGTCGTAGTAGGTACAGTTGTTGTGGACGTAGTTGTAGCTAATGTTGTTGGTGTTGGTGTATTTGTTGTGGAAGTGCCCATCACATTGTTAACAAATACTCTCTTAGGTAACATCTTGTACTGCTCGTTTGATATCTTTTGTGGAATTGATTTACCTAGCATATCATCTCTCCCCAAACTTGCAGCTCCCCACGAGTACACATAACCACTGGTTGATAGTGCGGTAATAGTAATCATGTACTCTGTCATATAAGTATAAGGATTGTAACTTTGAGATATTAGTGAACTAACTTGAGCAACAGGTTCACCGATATTGATTCTTGTGACATTGGAATATCCAGTAGTATTCGCTATGTCGATTTGATGTCCGTTATTGTTACCCCAAGCATACAACTCTCCATCATCAAAAATTACAAACACAGTACCCAAGTCATGATAGAATTGCTTGATGGTCTTGCTTGGAAGAGTTGGATTGCTCCATACAATTGGTGTAAAGCGGTTGGAAATTGAACCACTAAACGTTCCTCCAACCTTGTTCAAATTTTGACCAGCAAAATAAAACGTTCCACTTGCTCCAAGTAGAACAGAAATAGAGTTACCTTGGGACGATACTGACATAGATTTGATTGTGTCATTGTTTGGAATTGTGACCATTACAGGTTTAGTGTACATAGTCGAATCACCAGTACCCAAATTTCCTACATAATTGATGCCAACAGCACTATAGGTAAGTAACAACGAAATAACTTACAGAACAGATCCATTGTTGGTTAAAAATAATGTATACGCTGTACTAACAGCTACATCTATGATATATGGTCTAACAGGAAATGTGGTAAAACTTCTCTTGGTTAGAGTAATAAGGGTTCCTGTACTAACATCAGAAAGAGTAGAATACATGTTGCTGCCTGCTCCCCACACGTTTCCATCTTGATCAACAGCAATGGTAAACATGTCTGCACAACCTACTCGTGTGAGGTATACTTGTGCTGGTATTGGTACTGGAGCAAGTACAGTTCTTTCTATCAGAGCATGTCCACTCACTATTGTAAATAACTGTAAAGAGTACTTACTCGCTTGCCAATACCACGCCATCTCCAGTTGTATCAATGGCGGCAACATTAGTCACCGATGCCGTAACAGGATTAGAGCTTGCAGCCATAGTGTCAGTACCACCATTACCCCAATTACCATATGCATTTCTACCAAACGCAACAACAGTTCCATCTTGACGTAATACTAGTGTTATCAAATAACTAGCTGCAATGTCAATTGCTGTTCCCGAAGTGATTGATGTAATCTTTGCCCAATCACGCCATGTTGTGGTACTCGTTGAAGACGAACCAGTTTCTCCATTACTGTTAAAACCTAGCGTTGATTTAGCATTATTCATACAACTTACCAGTAGTGTAAACATTATTGTCTACACCTAGACCTACCACGTGTCGTTCACTTACACGAACTTTGAGAAATTGAACTGGTTGTGATGTAACACGAGTCATGTGTGTCGCGGTACCCATGGATAATACTTCCCCTGATTTTTTTGAACCAGATAAACCATTACCCCTAAAAGTTTTAATTATTGATTATAAAATGTACCATGTGTACAAAGTACCAAGATCATCTAGAGCGTAAACATTTGTATTAAAACAAACTGTTTGCGATACTCTGGTTGCTCCTCCGTATAATGTGTAATTTAACTTGACAGGTGTTTCATATACTACCAAATTGGCGCCACCTGCTGATTGTAGCCTGGTTGTCAATAAGTGTAAAATGCTTACGCGTATAAACTCACCAGTAGTGGTCACAAATATTTTAGAGTATGTTTTGAGACTTCCATAACAGGGGCATATTGATTCAATAGTGAAAGATGTATTCACAAAAGTAGGATAAAACACGACAGTATTAGTTTCACCGATAACTTGTTTCGTAGTCCCTTGTCCCAACTGTCCAAAAGTATTAAGTCCCCAACTTTGTATTACACCATTGCTCTTCACTGCATGCAAAGAAGCAAATGCTGTCTCAACTATCAGAAAAACGAGCAAGCAGAGTTTCATCCCACTCATTTTAGATTTTAGGTTCTGTGGTGAGAAACTTTGGCGCTGTGAGTAACTCCGTAATCTTATAAATACTACTGACGCGCATGTGCTGTCATTAGTGTTGGCTCAAAGCATTTCAGCCAAATAGTTCGAATCGACCTCTTATGAACATTTTCACTGTTTGGTTTGACAAGCGGTGACAGGTTGATTGTCAAGTCGCAAACAGGTACAATCTAGAAACAAAGACGATGGTGGCAATACATTTCTATCTCCACAACATTCCTGCCACCGAGGAAAACTCGTTTAAACTTTTGGTCAATTCAGACACAGTGTTTGAGTCAACATCATACATTGAAGCGCTGAACGTTGTACACGATGTAGGAACACCAACAACAGCTGCGCATCAAGTCTATTTAAACGTTATGATCAATGAAATGTACATTGACGAGTTGGAGAGATACAATTTAACAAAGAACGGATACTATTTTTCTATCGGTTTGGATGGGGAGAATTTCTCTATTCAACAAGGTCAACAATCGTACGGTGGAGAGGAACCAGATGAGCCCGTAGCACAACCAGAGCCAGAGCCTGTCCAACAAGATTTAGGACAACAAGAAATCACACAAGAGACGACTCAGAGTGGCGGAGAGCAAGCACCACAACTTACAGACGATGAACAACGTGCTTATGACAAACTAGTTAATTTCAAAGAGAAGGGATACTTGACAGAAGAAGAGTTTGCTGATCGCGTAGCGACTTTGTACGAAGAGTCACGTATTCGTGCTGCAGCGTTGGAACAAGAACGCATGTACGCTCAACAATCACAACAAGACATACAACTAAACGAGAATCAAATCATTCGCATGAACAAGATGAAAGAATACTTTGAGCGCGGATTCATCACAGAAGAGGAACTACAAGTAGAGTATGACAATATTTATAAAACTCCAGACGAACCAGTTCCAGTTGATTGGCAATCAGAACAACCTACTATTGAGACTGTAACTCCACGTGAGACACCTCGCGAACAACCATTTGAAGCAGTCGCACAAACTGGTGGCCTATCACAAGAGCAACAACAACAAATCACTAGATTGGAACAATTCTTGCAAAAAGGATACATCAACCAACAAGAGTTTGAATCCAAAGTCGCTCAGATCCGCAACTCTGCTCCACAAAAAACAGAAACTGGTGGAAAATTCACACAAGAACAACAAACTCAATTGGACAAGTTGGCTACATTTTTGCAAAAAGGATACATTTCGGCAAGTGAGTACGACAGCAAAAGAGAACAAATTCACAACGATGCTGGTGTGCCATTTACTCCATCTGGTGGACAACAACAAGTCAAATCGGAACCAGTACAAGAACCTGTTGTACAACAAAAACCAGTACAAGCACCTGCACCAGTTCAAAGTGGGTTAACTCAAGAGCAACAACAACAGATTGCACGTTTGGAACAGTTTGTACAAAAGGGTATCATTACTCAACAAGAGTATGAAACCAAAAAGGCACAAATCGAAGGACCAAGCAAACAAGCAGTTAGCACTCCGCCAAGAGTACAACCAATCAAAACACCACCAGTTACTAGACAAGCACCTGTTACACCAAAAACTCTCACACAAGAGCAACAACAACAAATTACTCGTCTACAACAATTCGTACAAAAAGGTATCATTACCCAAGAGGAGTTTGAGTCAAAAAAGTCACAAATTGAAAACTCTGGAAATGTCAGTCCTATTGTCACTCCAAGCAGTCCAATTTCTGCTCCAAGAGTAACTCCAGTTGTTACACCAAACAAGTTACAAAATCAGTTAACACAAGAGCAACAGAATCAGATCACAAAATTGCAACAATTTGTACAAAAGGGAATCATCACTCAAGAAGAATACGAAACAAAGAAGGCACAAATTGAAAAGGGAAATTCCAGTATCCCATCTTCACCAACGACTGCATCACCAACTCAACGCGTCAATCCAATCAACACGCCACCATCTGGTTCCATCAAATTGTCAAATGAACAACAAACCACTTTGGATCGCTTGCAATCTCTACGTAATAGAAGTATCATTAGCGAACAAGAATTCCAAACAAAGAAAGCAGAAATTGAAAGACAAGCCATTGAAGCAAATACACCACAAATGTCACAACACAGCAGTATTGCTCTTTCACAAGATCAAATGCAACAATTGCATCGTTTGCAACAATTCTTGACAAAGGGAATTATCAGTCAATCAGAATTTGATAAAAAGAAGAACCAAATCGAACAAGAAGCACTCAAACAACAAAGTGTCACTTCACCAGTGAAACAAGTATCACCAGTTGTTACACCAGTACAAGTACAATCATCGGCTCCAAGTACCGTTGCATTGAGCGTACATTTGAACAACATTCCCGCCACGCCATCACAACCATTCACACTTGTACTCAACAATAGAAACACAATGTACACAACTACGGAAGAAATTCCAGCCATGAAACAAATCTGTGTTACTGGAAACATTCCAAACTTGAGTGGTGGAGATTTGGTCGTTACTTTGACAATCAAAATTCCATCTGTTGGAATCAGCACCGATCAAGAATTCAATTTGTCAAGAGATGGTTCATTCGTATTTATTGGTTTGTCAACAACAGAAGGCGACCAAAATTTGATCATCAAACAACAAGACTCGAGTGATTTCCTACCCACTGAACAACCAGAGATTACTACACTACAACGACCACAAGGAGTCACTGATATTTTTGTATCTTTTGCAGGTATTCCAGCAAGTACTGATCAACCTTTTGAAATTCTTATCAACGATAACGCTGCTTATCATGCAGTTGAAGATATGAGACCAAACCAAACTGGAACACTACGTGGTCAAGTACCAAAATCAAAACGCAGTAACGCTATGAACGATCCAGAACATGAAATTGTATTAACTGTCAAGGCACCCAAGTTGAATCCTAGAGACCACCAACAGAAACTAAACTTGACTCGTGATGGATGCTACGTTACTGTTGGTACAGATGGTAACCAAATTGTTGTACATCAAAGTCATACTGACGAGAGCG
>JAESGV010000305.1_pt1 | contig 22301 bp, 20 predicted proteins | sample 9269781 | NCBI WGS metagenome assembly JAESGV01 (sample SAMN15741586, study PRJNA653496) | algae metagenome | isolation source: Tildeniella torsiva UHER 1998/13D and co-occurring heterotrophs from... | place: Slovakia: Slovak Paradise National Park, Hrabusice, Kosice Region | collected 2000-01-01
ATTCATATTCATCATCAAATCGGCGCCTTTCTTGAACATTTCTTGTTGCTCCAAGTTTTCGCGTTCCATTCTAGTACTTTGAACAGTTTCCAAGAGTCTTCTCAAGTTCTCACTCTTGTTCGCAATCACAACAAGCGTTAACCATGCTTGTGTGAACGGTACTAGGAATTTTTGTCGTTCTCTTTCTGCTTGTCGTTCTTCTCTATCTTGGATTTGATCCATTGTACGATCAATTCTCGTTTGGTCAATGAATCGTTTCGTTTCTCGAATAAAATCAGAGTGTTCTTCTTTCTCTTTGAAACGAAGGTTCATCAACTGTTTCCTAACATCTGCAGAGAACAAGTGTACATCTTTGATGTTACGTTGTATGATTACTTTCCGCTCTGCTTGAAGTCGTTGCTTTTCTTGCACTCGTTCGCGCTCTTTTAACGCTTTGTACTCTGCGACTCGAATTTCCAAATCTTTTCTTTCGTTTTCATTGGTTCGAAATTTATCCATTTTTGCAAGATAGTCTGTTGATGTATTTCTTTTTTCTCGCATACGAAAATTGTGAGCATTGGCTGTCTTAACTTTTGCCATTTGAGCTAACGTTTGAGATCGTAATTTCTTTTGTTCTAACGTTTCTCCATCTGCAGAATTGAGATTTTGTTTTTCAGCGTCACGAGTTAATAGGGTATGTACTGAATGTTCCAAAGATGAACCTGGTCTAGATCGACGATCATTACTTTCCCACTGCTGAGCGTAATAGTTTTTTCTCCGTAGACGTTTCTGCGTAAGTAACGATTCTGCGGTTATAATTTCGCTTTCATTTTGTTCAAAGTCTTGTTTTGATGCAAGCATGTTGAATAATCCACTGTTTTCCCGAGCATATTTTGCTTCCAATGCACTTCTTCTACTTTGACTACTGTTCATGTATTTACGAAGTTCATCAATGTCTTTGTCCAACAAATCTTCCTCTATTTTGGTTAGATAAATACTATTGACAAACCTGGTTTTATTCCCTTGGGAACTTCTGTAATGAATACTGAACTCGTTGGTGTTTGTGCTCGTCGTAGTGGTGCAGAATGCGCACCTGATCGTCGACTCGTATGTATTGGTGTATCTCTAGGTTCTGCTACATCAAGTGTAGATAAGATTCTATCTTGTTTGCGATTTTCGCTCCATGTAAACGTGCTGATTGGTAATTCTCCTCTTACTTGTTCTTTCGTTTTATGTACTACTGCTTTTGCAACAGTATTCTCCGTCATCGTTTTAAACGAATACTTTTTGGCACGCGCAGAGTACACAGTAATGGGAACGATTTCTTCTGTTTGATTTTCGCTCTTCTTCATCGCTATTTGTGGAAAACTAAAATCAATAGCATCGTTTGGTCGTCCACTAATCGCAACGGGTGTATGCAATTCTAAATGATCTTCATTCTCGTGCTCATTTACTGCTTTTGCTCGTTTCGAATCTAAATACTCTTTGATATTTAAATTCATTGATTTTGTGGTCATGTTAACCACATGTGTTTGAAGGTTTTTGCTGCGGCGAACAAGTTAAAGCGCGGGAAAAAGATAAGATTTGTAATGCTGACTTTTATCTTCCCCTATTGTTTGGCTCAACGATAGGAGTCTCGGGTTAGGCATTGTCAATATTGTACGCATTCTTTCTTGTCTATGACCTTACTTGAGTTGCTAGACTCGGCTTTCTCGTACAAGGAAGACAAACGTTGCAAGTCGAAGAAAAGTTGGATTGACACAAAGAGGACTCGTTGTGGGACAGTACAAACATGAGAAGACTCTTTCACACAACACTGCGAAGTGCGCTGCACTATCCAAAATCAACACGCACCACTTTCTACGAGCCATTTTTGCATGTTCAAACAAGACTGTTTTCTGAGAATTCCATACAACGACAAGATGAAGACATTGTACTACATAGAACCACACCAATGATGGCGCAATATTTCAAACTTAAAGACCAGCACAAAGGTAGCTATTTCACGCACAACATAATTTAATAGTAAGACGCCGTTCTTTTATTTCGTATGGGAGATTTTTATGAACTGTTTTTCGACGATGCAGTCAAAGTTTCACAAGCACTTCATATAACAGTAACGTTTAAGTTGAAACGCTAACATATTACAGTTAACAAAACGTGGGAAACATCATGGCGTAGAAATACCAATGTGTGGTATTCCACATCACGCTTTAGACGTGTATATGCAAAAATTAATCAAACATGGTTTTCTGGTAGCGATCTGCGAACAAAGTGACGGAGGACCAGATAAGATTAAGAATAGAGATATCACACGACTGTATGTCAAACATCATCTCCATGCTAACTTTCAAAGCGTTACACCAGGAACCTTAACAGAAGAAAATCACTTGGAAGCAACTGAAAACAACTATTTGGCAGCGATAAACTTTCCACATGATTTTGAAAGCAATGAAAAAGCAGAAATAGGTCTAGCATGGCTACAAATCTCAACAGGAGAGTTTGGAATGTCAAAATCAAATCGTATGCCAACGTTTCAAAACTAACAATCTAGTACGACAACTTGGTTCCGATTTGTTACGATTATCACCAAGTGAGATTTTAATTCCACAACAATACGCAAACGTTTCGAAAATACGAACACTATTATCAGCATACTTGACAACTATTCGTCCAGATTCTAATTTTGATCTACTCGAGTCGAAACAAGCGCTAACGAAGCAATTCCCAAGTTTCGATGCACAAGAGTTTGCGCCAATACAAATCAGTGTTAGTGGAGCGTTACTATCCTACATTTCAGAGACACAAAAAGGCAAGATTCCACGCTTTGATTTTCCCAATTCCCAGGAATTTGAATTTTCACTTTCCATCGATGCTGCCACTCGTCGTTCTTTAGAACTTGCAAAAACTCTTTCTGGTGAGAAACGAGGAAGTTTGTTATCAGTAATCGATCGAACGGTAACGGGACCAGGTGCAAGATTACTAGTTCAACAATTACAAACGCCATCGGCCTATGTGAGTGAAATTGATGATCGATTGGATTGTGTGGAATTTTTTGTCAAAGATTTGAACACGATCGAAGAAACAAGATTAATTCTAAAACAAACACATGATATGGAACGATCCGTCCAACGTGTTGTTTTAGATCGTGCTACACCACGAGATTTGGGTGCCATACGAGATTCGTTACTATCTGCTGGAAAATTGCGCTCAGTTTGGAAAATGGAATTACCATGGCATTTGGAAGAATATGTAGAACAATGCAACTCTGCATCAAAATTGGAAATTGTACAATTACTCAGCAAAGCATTGAATGAATCTGACTTACCATCTAGTTCCGTAAATGGTGGATTCATCCGCACTGGTTACTCACAAGAACTAGATCAATTCCGAAACACGCACAAAAATAGCACAAAACTCACAGAAGAGTTGCAAGACAAGTACAAAAAAGTTGTCAAACTGTCATCATTGAAAATTAAGAGTAACAACGTACTAGGACACTTTGTAGAGGTTCCAATTGCACAAAGAGATAAACTATTACAAACGGATCAACAAATCGTGTTCAAGCCTGTACAAAGTACAATTACAGTCGCACGATTTAAAACGGAAGAGTTGTCCAAACTAGAGCTCGAAGTTAGTAAAGCAGAATCAGCAGCCATAGAGACAGAGACAAAACTATTTGGTCAACTATGCGAAGAAATTCGTCAAGTTGAAACACAATTAGTTTCTGCTGCACGTGCGTTAGCTTCAATTGATGTACATTCTTCATTAGCTGTACTTGCTCGTGAGAATAATTTTAATCGACCAAAAGTTCTAGAACCATCATCAGGACCTGCAATTTTTAACATTAAAAATGGAAGACATCCTATTGTCGAGCAAGCAAGACAAAAAGCATCTAGCGTCACAGCATGTTCGTTTATTGGAAACGATTGCAATCTAGATGGTAAAGATGTAAACATTATGCTGGTCACTGGACCCAACATGGGTGGAAAATCTACCTATCTTCGACAAAATGCATTAATTGTAATTTTGGCACAAATGGGAAGTTTTGTACCAACTGACCCAGGAACAACATTCACTGTTGTAGATAAATTGTTCTCTAGAGTTGGTGCAAGTGATGAACTTGCAAATGATCGTTCTACGTTCATGGTAGAGATGACTGAAACTGCAAATATTTTAGCGCAAGCGACTCCTCGTAGTTTTGTCATTATTGATGAAATAGGAAGGGGAACAGCTACACTTGACGGGTTAGCGATCGCATGGTCAGTGCTAGAGTATTTACATGATTCTATTGGATGTAGAACGCTATTTGCGACGCATTTTCATGAATTGACTGAAGTTGCAGGAACGACATTTGCAAAAGTGAAACCATATTCACTTGGTGTACGCGTTGTTGGCGATGATTTGGTCTTTACTTACAAAATTGAAAACAAAGCTGCTGATGAGTCTTATGGTGTTCACGTTGCACGATTGGCGGGTTTGCCATCGCGATGTATTACTAGAGCTGAAGAGATTCTAAAAGAGTTGAAAGAAAATGAAGTTAGACATAAATTGCGCCTAACTTGATAACCTTTCAACTGATCATTTTGAGAACATGAAACCTGTTGTTGACCACCGCAGCCAAGACTTGATCCACCCTCACTAATAAAAAGGGAGGTATTCAGCTACGATTTCGATGACCGAGAGGACAGGAGTGCGGCCGATTGCACGGTAATGATCTCCCTACGACATATCATCTCCCACTCTACTTGACTTGGACACATTCCACAAGGAAGTGCTCACAACGACTCAATGACTGGAGAGTTTGAGCTTTCGATTTCCACGCATCGAATCGAAAAGGGAGATCTCAACTGTTGACTTGGGCAAGTAATGGATACCCGCCAGAGCCTGCGCCCTTGGGGTGGTGTATCCAAACCCTTCACCGCATCAACACTTCAATACATCCCACTTGACTTGTAAGGGAGGCACTCGGCAACGACTTGACTTGGACACAATCAACTTTAAACAACACAAAATTTAACAGTATGGACCACGATTATTGCGCTACAATTCAAAACGAAATTAACCTTATCAATCACCGTCACTTACACCACACAGCATCGGGCTGCAGTATCGCCAAATTGTGACACTACTGTACCGCATCTAGTCGTCATTATCGCAAACAATATCTTCTAAAATCTGAACTTTATTTACATTTTTTTGCTGCTTTAGGAAGATCAAATGTATGCAAATCTAATACTGTGATATTCATTAGTGTCACATCAGTCTCGATGATTCCATCTCGTACTACCTCTACTGGTTCGTTGTTGTCTATTCTCGCAAAGAACTGTTTCACATGTGTTCCGTTCTTCTCCCAGACATTGCAAGCAATACCCTGTGACGACTTTATCTTCCCAATGTACGTAGCATCTTGCCACTCTTCGAAGTACTCGCCAGTTGAGAGTATCTGCTTCTTACATGCGTGGTAGCCCATAAGGTTCATTATTGTGTAACCCTCATGCTGTACGCCAAAATAAAAATACTGTTGCATAAGATATGGTCCCATGAAGACATCCATTCTATACTTTTGTTCTGGTACATTTGCGTATGCTTTCATGTTTAAAGCTCTATTTTCGTCATACACGAATTCTATTTTATACTCGGTAGGACGCGGTGGTGTCGGTATGTTATTGCATAGTATCGCTATCGCGATGCTCAAACAAAAAACAATTGCTAGTGTATTCATAGCTTTTGCTTTGTCTAAATTTGTTTGCAGTCAACCTATGAAACGGTCACAAACATTTGCTGAAGAGACAACAAGAAAAAATGCGAAAACTGTAGTTTCGTCGACTACAAAGCGTGCACCAAACTTTGACTACATTACACTCGTTTTCGCTCAAAAGAACGAGCATGCTGAAGCGTTAGACTCTTTGTTTGCAATGCTGCGAAAGAAAATCACAAAACAGGATTGTACGTACCTGGTATATATGACCACAGTTGGATACAACAGGTATAGCACATACGTTGACACTCGCAACTACTTGTTCACAAATAAAGCGGTCGCGTTACGAGAAGCAAAAGAAAAATTTATCAAAATGATACAAAGGTGGGTAGATACCGAATTAATGGAAGAGATAGGTGAAAAAGAATACAACCCCAACACGTTGGACTCTTTTGATGAACAGGACTATGAGGAACTACGTAGGATGTGCGAGTGTACAGTTGAGGTTGGTCATGCAGGTGGCCCCTCTTCTGTGTCTGTAATAGAATTATCACCTCCACCAACAAAAGACAGCGAATTCTTACAGACTGTGCTGTACCGCCACCCAGAGTAGGGCAATGAGAGAAAAGTATCCATTTTGGTACGGTGACATCCAATCATTTATTATACTAAAGTCATTAACCATAGATTGTGCCCACAAAACGCATACGTTGACTTTTTCGTACCATTCTTAAGCATCTTGTTAAATTCTTCCTATCTTCTCCAAATTCATGTGGCATGTACATGTGTACGTGATCTTTTGCAACTACAAGTATCGATGAACTTGTAGCATACACTCTTACTGCATCTGAAATTGAATCAACAAATGTGTGGGTATCATCGCAACAGTAAAACAAAACATCTTGTTCCAAGATGTCGTACAGCTTCACTTTTCCTGTTTGAAATACGATTCCGTATAATTGTCCACACGCTGAAAAATGAGAAATGAGAGCGTCAGAAATTAGTGTGAGTTGATTGTTGTAGTGGAGCCACAATTTAGATTCTTAAAGTAAGTAAATAGGAAAAGAAATTACCCATATCAAGAAGCAATGAAAAGTTTTGCCCTGCAGAGAGTTTGGTTATATCAACGTTATTTGTTTCCAATAGTTTTGGAGTAATTTGAACGGAATCGCCAGTTGTGCCAAAATAGAAAACACGATAAAAGTTGGTTCTGACAATGGTATGCCATGATCCACAACAAACTTCTACTATATGCTCGTTTTCTGTTAAATTAAAGTTTTGGGTGATTTCTGACAGTACTGAACGACTTGTGGTTGAATTGTCGCCAAGTTGGTACTCTTGATTACGACCTAGTGTAAACTATTGCGTTATTAGCTGTGTAAACATGTTACCACACGATGGTCCTCTGTTACTATAATTGTATGAGCGAATCCACAAGCTATGTTACGTACTGGTCCATATGCGCTGTATTCTTTTACCACCAAAGGTATTTTAACAAATTTTTCGCTCTCCAATTCGTGACCAAGCACACCTTCGCTGCATTATTAGTAAACATTTGCATGTCGTACACAGTAGTTCCCATGCCGTAAACGTGTCCTGCTGCCGTGAGCATCAAATTGAATTCTCCACCGCCACAAATGTATACGACGTTCTCTGTGCCAAAAAATTCTTTTCTTATTTCGCCATCTAGATGGCAAGGTTTTACATAAAATTTATCTTTGTATGGCGAGAGTTGTCCCCATGCGTTGTCGCCCAACACTATGTATTATTTCATCGTATGAGAAATACCATAAACATCGTCGATAATGAAATCGATATCGTGTGTTGACATTGCGTGATTTTCTGTTGACATTCTAAAGATAGTTTGAAGATTCCGACAGTTTCCAAGCTCTTTTATTCTGCAAATTCAGTGAGTTTTGATGCACTACTTGGCAATAATTAGTGGCACAACAGTATCGATAATGTTCAAGTTTTGTTAGCTTTGACGTCTGACACGCAGCAAAATGGAAGAGTACGAGCGACATTTGCTTACGGTTGTTGAATGTGGCAAACAAACAGAACAAACAGTGGAATTTTTCAGCCAAGCGTCTGAAGATCTCGAGAAATTCTACAGTCTTCTGCTTCAAATTCTACAAACAAACAATCGGGTCGAAGTAAGCACAGTGTTATGTACTTACATTTTAGGTGCGCCACGCATGCACTAGAACGTTAGTAGAGTTTGGAGGTGTACCTGATACGCTAGAAGCAGAAGATATATTCAAACAATATTTCACAGTTCTCGAAAATGAAAAAGCAGAACTTGTGCGACTTGATCTTATCCAGTTACTGGCTCGCGTAGCAACTATTTTCGACTTCAAATTAGTTTGGGAGCGAATAAGACTGTGGACACCCGATACAGATGCAGAAAAACGATTACTCGCAATTAGCATCCTTTGTGCAATTGATGTTGATAATACGGATGATATACGGCATCACCTTACAGAAATACTAGAGATTATTGCCAAGTTCTTACAAGATAAAACATTATTGCACAGAGGTATCGCTGTAAAGGCAATGTACCAAGTGATAAAAGTCGGCGAGCTCAGAAAGAAGGATATACACAAATTCTCAGCACTGTTTCCACTCGTACTTCGTTCTGTATCAGATCTACTCAACGCTGGAGATTTAAACAACGCAGGAGATTTTTTAAGAGTACTATTGTACCTCATTCCATGCGGAAACGGTGTCCTATTCAAAGATGGTCACCACATACAAAACATGTTATCGGCCATGTACCAAGTCGCAAGCGCAAAATTGGAAGTGTTGATGTCAGAACGCGCATGTGAAGTGATTACCGTTCTCATGAACACGCAACCGAAAATGGTCACAAGATTCCCCAAATTCACCGAAACAATGATTCAATTATGCTACGATTTGGTACTAGAAGATTTCCATCAAATTTGGAAAATTGAAAGCAACGTGATAGCGTTATACACGCAAGTAGCAAGCAGATGCATCATGAAGATGAGTAAAACATGCAAAATGGAAACATTGCACACTTGCATCAAAGAGATCGCCACTGTCAAGTTACAAGGAAACGAAAACGAAAGAAATGCTATTTTAGGAATTTTTTATTTCTTTGTGTTGGGATGTACAATCGATAACAAAGATTTATCATCAGTGCACGATGACATGACAGGAACACTAATCAAGTACACTAAAGATGAGAATCCAAAAGCAAGAGTGCAAGCATTCAACACAATCGCACTTCTTGGATACAAAGAAAACGCACCATATAATGATGCTATATGGGAATCACTTGAGCGATTACTAGACGATGTCGATCCTCGTGTACATGCAGAAGTTCTACTTAGCTCTGTTTGTTTACTTGAACAAAAACAGTTTCATGAACACAAAGATTATAAATCGGTAATGGATAAACTCTTCCCAAAGATTGTTTGTTTTGTCAAACATGAAGACAATGATATCAAGAGGTATGCGCTTGATGCACTATCGTGTGCAAATGGAAACTATTTGGCTGCCAACTATGATTCATTTATTGGTAGTGTGAGGAACCAAAAAGAAGAAATACTAGAACTACGCTTCTTTTCATTTATTATGATGACTGTTCCACTCTCAGTGATCGAACCTGATATCGAGCGTATTATCACGCTAGTGTTCAATCTCTTAGCGTTCAAAGACATTAATCAGTTTGAACACATGATGGAAATTTGTTTGCGAGTGATTGAATCGCTCAACAATCGCTTCGCGCCTTACACAGCTCGTTTTTATCAAATAATCAAAGAGACCTTTATGGTAACTCGTCCAGTTAATCTTATGAATCAACTACAACCACTATGTGCAAGATTATGTCTGTTCTTGTTCAAGCATCGATTAATGACTGCAGAACTTACCAAAGATATCTTTGCAAGTTTGTTTCAACTCTTCCAGCATGTATTCAATGCTGATTACTTGCAATCGATCAGCATTTGGAGCGAAGTGCTCATTACTGCCGTTAAGATGAATCCTACACAAGATGTTGCTGATCCAGCGATTGAAGTATTGCTGCAACTTATGGTAGGCAGTAAAACTGCATCTATTGTAGAGATGACACAGGTAATTAACGATTTGGCAACTATCTTCAAACTAGCACCACCGGAAACTACAGTAAAATACGCTTCTCAGATTGTTATCGTGATACAAGAGTCTATCGACCTCACCGAGTACATTATAGAGCAGGAAGATGTGGATATTGACCACATCGAAGGGTTCTACGAAGATGCAGCTTCACTTGCAGGTGTACTCGTAGAACGATCACCAAGTGATATTGATGATTTGGGAATACTAATTGCACAATTTGTACAGTTGATACCAGCTGATCCTAACAATATGGAACTTCGTTTTGGGTTTCTACAACTCATTAGAAGATTGCTACTTGGTGGTGGAGAGAAGGAATTTATGAAAAAGTGGATGGTATCGTTCTATGGTGGAACTTTTGTTCAAGAAACATTAATAGCAACAGATGTTCTTGGTTTGTGTTTAGTTTCTGAAATCTATGGCCTTTTAGCGCTACACGCAGGAGATAAGCTACAGACTCCTCATTACAATCATATTTTGCAGTTTTTGACGACGCAAATAGCATTGGAAGCGAATGAAGATACCAAGGAAATAATATCCACGGCAGCGTATGGATTTATTAACTCGGTGATCACTAGAATGTTAGATATCAAGTTAATTGAAACTCATATCGTACCGAAACTTCCACTGCTTATGACCACCGACGAAAACGTGTTTAATTACACCAACAAGGTATATAGACTGTTAGTTACAGTTTGTATGGATTGTCCTTCTGTTTTTACGCCTAAAATGAAGCGAAAGTTGGAACGTATTGACTTGACTCAGAACTTGGAGGAAGAAACACGCAAAGCGATTCGAGATGGTCTTTCGCAGTTGGCATTTGACCCATTAAAATAATTTGTGGTTTGCAAAACGTAGTAACAGGAAAATTAGTCATCTCGGAAAAACAGCTCCGTTTTTCACTTTGTAAAGAATCAAACGAATTTAGGGCCAACTAGCATGCAACGAAGTGTCCTAACATCTACACGTATACTAGTGTCCGTTTCGTGTCCACACGCTACGAAATTTATAGCGTGTGTTACTCCAACCATCAAATTCTACAATCCCGTAAAAGAATATCATACAAACGCGACACAAACAACTCCACAAAATCCATATACCGTTCTAGGCGTACTACCAACTGATTCTAAAGATATCATAAAAAAACGATACTACAAGGTATGACCGTTTACACTATTTTAACATCAAGTTATGTCAACAATATCATCCAGATAGAAACCCATCTGCTCCAGCACAAGCTAAAATGGCGGCGATTAACAATGCTTATGAGGTACGAAAATAGTGACTTTATTACTTAAATATAGATTTTGAAAGATAAAGAAGATACACCAGTACAACCACAATGGAACGGAAATCCGAGAAGTAACTTTAACGAGACGCAGTTCCGTAATGGTCATTATTACGAAGATACATTTTCACATCGTTTCCACCAACCACTCACAGAGGAGGAAAAACTAGAAAAACACCAATTCGAACAGTTTATACGCCGGCAACAAAGAGAGCGTATGCAGAACGACGCAGCTTTCTTCCATCACGCAGCCAACCAATATCGTGCCATGCACATAAGGCAACAACATCAGCCAAATACGTCATGGCGAACAGGCATAGTACATGCCATAGTACAAACGTTTACTATGCCACTACAAATATTATTCGATCATAAATCAGCAAATACAGCAGGAGGCATCGCAAGAAAAATGTTCGCGCTACTGAAGCTATCGTTGAACGTTTTTATAGTGTACATTGCAACATCGTTTTTGTACCAGTTGGCAAGATCCAAATTTAGTGGTATAAGAAACGCAACAAGAGCAGATGGCGCAACATACTATTTGAGTGGTCATCACGGAGCGAGCGCGCATAGTCCCAATATGCCAAAGAGTGAAAGAATGAGAATTAATAAAGATTAATTTTCAACTTTTTGTTATTCAAGTTTTAATAACTCATAAGGATGCACGGTGCATGTTTCTATGGCAGAATCTCTGTAGTACAGCCATACTACAATGTACATAGGCTCCATTGATGTTGGTTTCTGCACGCCTTTTGCAATTAGTACACCATTTTTATAAAACCGGATTTCTTCTCTGGGTTTGTCAACAACTAGACCTAGGACGTCGCCTTTCTTTGCTGTACAATCTTTAATAACAGTGATCGACCGAGATCCCAATGACGACGAGTCTGTAAAGAGGCAACACGTGCTTGTACGATCTAAGAAGGTGGAAGTACCAATATTTTTGCCTTTTGCAATTCCATAAAAGAGTAAATGTCCTTTGTTATGTAATCGAATTTCGTGATAGGTTATTTGTTCGCGTAGTGGTTCGGAAGAAAATATAGGATTTCTCCAGGTGTCGCCTTGTGTATAAGTAACAATTTGTTTTTCGATGTCGACCAGGTAGTTCTCTGTGTCTGGTGCCCACTTTAGCATAACTCTCGTTTTCTTTCTCATTTTTTCAATAAATTTTGGTAATACGGGCGTATCGCTACCAGCCTCACTGACTATGATGTCGAGGTCATCCATTGTTGTTTGACACGTTTGACATGTGGAGCGAAAACATTACAAACAGATCAGATGCAAGGTTGTCACGAGTGTACTGCAGATGTAGTCCAAATAGTATTCGCCAATGATAATACATCGCAGTACACTGTTCATAATCTGCAACTTATTGCGACAAACTCTGCAAAACCAATACAAATCGCTCCTCGCCATAAGCGACCAGCATACCATCCAAATATACGAGTTTAAGACTCAAAACCTTGTGAATATCATAAACGAAACAGCATTGTACATGAGAATGATCAGCAACCACGAATTAGTACTCGTCAGTGAAAAATTAATATGCTACAACTTGAAAACAAACACTAAACGAGTATGCGATGTCGACGTAGAGTGGTCACGCGTACAGTACCGATTTAAATTTTTCGACCACTTGTTGTGCGCTGTTCTAACTAACGACAGCACAGTTATAGTTTGGAATCTGCAAACATTTGAAACACTAATTTGGGAGGAGGATCACCCACTAGAAGTGGTAGATTTTATTTACCTAGAAGATAAAACTTTAGTACACATAACGAATGATGACGATTTTTTGCAGCAACGACACCTAGGCTCCAAATCTGTATCCGAAGCATATCTCGAAGCAGAAGGATCAGCATGTAGGATAGACCGATTTTCCGAAGATAAAATTGTTATCAACACATTACTAGAGTTTGTACAACTCACAAGTACTTACCAAGTGTTCAACATGAAAACAAAAACATTGTTGTGGAGAGTACAAGGAATTGAGCTACTAGCCTCTCATTTTTTACCGCTAAATAATCATCAGTTTCTTGCGTTACAGTGCGAGTCAAGTAAAAATAACATTGATCGGTACTGTATTTGGGATATGACTGAATCCAAAAGTATGCCGATAGCAGGAGCTTCAGTGACAAATGGAATATATCATTTTGGTTGTGGTGTGGTTAGTAATGGATACCTTGGGCTGCAATCAGATAAACAGAATGTAATAGTAGTTAGTGTTAACACACAAGAGGTGTTTTTTAGGAGAACTTATACCAATGATGTATGCTTTGCACTGTGGTAAGCAATAAAGTAAAAGTTGTATAGTTTATGTTGTTCTGTCTAAAGTCCACATTGTAAAGCAAAGTGAACATGACAACGTGGAACGTTAGCGCAGTTGCTCAGAAGTTTATTGAGTATTTCTGGGGTCCCAAGATACCATCACATGTACACATCGCACGAGACCAAACCAGATATGAAAAAACACAACAAATCCATCACGTTAAAATTAATTCTCAAAACCAACTAGTTATACTCGGTTACACTAGTCATCGCGTAGAAAATCTAATGTTCTCCTCAAATATTTATCTCATCAAAAAGATACTTTTCTTTTACGACCACTTCATTATATTAACTGAATCCGGCGCTGTGTGGGTATGTGGAAGCAACGAAAATGGTAAACTGGGGCTAGGAGATGTGCCGCGTGTCGATAGAGTCGTACAATTAGAACTACCGCGAATAGAGCGACTGTATTCTGACGGTGAAACATGTCTCATGTATTCAGAGGTAGGAGAAGCATACACTATGGGTAGGAACAAGAAAAATTCAGCAACTACAGCAGATATTCATGGGCTACCAACGAGGAAACCCGACCTCGATCATCTACAACAAGTGTTAGTACTCGATTACTCATTATACACGTTAGATGAAGCAGGTACCGTAACAATTACTCACGAACAAGGAAAAGAGCCGATAGCGAAAAAGATTAAATTCATGACTGCCGAGAAGAGACAATTACTAATGTTTGGAGATGGTATGTACCACAAGTACGGCACCGACAAGAGTCATCCTTCAAAATTTGGTTTATACTATCCCAAGAAAGAAAAAGTAATTGAATACGCAAGTTGCGGCAACGCAACATTTCTATTAAACGATAACAATGAGTTACGCATTCGTGGTGACATTTCAGATCTTCGATGCAAGACTGGTTGGACCTTCACCGGCACTTATGATGAAATAAAAAGAGAACCAAGTATGAATGGTAAACGCGTTACTCACATTACGTGTGGAACCAATCATGCAGTGTATCAGGGAACATGTTTTTCCATCGTATCTCTATAGGTTCCTGTACCTCCTCAGTTTCATACGGCAACCCCAACTGCCCTGAAAAATTCGACCCAACACCATACACTCGAGTGTCATTTCCATTATCAGTAACATGCATTACTTTGCAAATTGGCATATTCAAGCTGTGGGTTGTTCACAACATAATACTTATCTGTGGTTGAGTAAGTTGTTGTTTTTTACTAAACAGTGTAGCTATGAAGGGAAAAGACTTTTTCTCGCTGTTACACAAGAACACATTGTACTCTGATGTTGAAATTGTAGCTAACGAGGCATCATTACGGTAGATTGTAGTAAACGAAGATTGAATGTTCTGTGTTAGATCAACTTAATGCTTTTGGAGCAAGTATTCGCTGTGTTTCTACGAATAAAGACTTTTAGTTGTAATTTTTTAAAAATAGCTCAAAACATTGCCAATGTCGCAAATAGCAACCAGAGGTACCAGAACACCACGCCCAACACGTGCTGACATCAACATAAACGATTTTCAATTTATATGCACTGTGGGAAGAGGCAGTTGGGCAAAAGTGTCAAAAGTACGACTCAAATCAACAGGAGATGTTTATGCGCTAAAATCGTACTCGATAAAAAAGATACACGAACAGAAACGAGAAGAAGATATCCTAAATGAAGTTCGTATCCACAAAACGCTGAACAATACCTTTATAGCAGACTTGCATTACGCGTTTGCCACGAAAAAGAAATTATATTTTGTCATGGACTTTGCAGCAGGTGGAGATTTGTTCTTTCACTTGCAGAAGAACACAACCTTCACGTTAGAACAAACAAAATTTTTTGTTGCCGAAATGATACTCGCAGTAGAGTACCTACACCAAAGAGGGATCATAAAACGAGCACTAAAACCCGAAGATATGGGTATAGATGAACACGGTCACATAAAACTTTTCGATATTGGTTTATCATGTGATGGCTTCACTGACTATTCTGTAACAACAAACACCCTTTGCGGTACACCTGAATATGTATGTTCATTTACACCAATTGTACTCATATACATAGATGGCTCCAGAAGTGTTAAAATCTGAAGGGTACGGGCTCGCAGTCGATTGGTGGGGTATCGGTATCATGTTGTACGAAATGTTAGTAGGTTTACCACCATTCTATGACCAGAATATCCAAGCCATGTACGTCAAAATAAGTAATGCCGATTTATCGTTCCCACCGCACGTTCATTTATACGCGCGTGACATTATTACACGATTTTTAGATCGTGATCCAAAAACAAGACTAGGAGTGAACGGTGTACAAGAAGTGAAACAACATTTATTTTTCGAAGGTGTAAATTGGGATGCCATGGCGAAAAAACAAGTAAAACCAACGTGGGTTCCTACCAAAGAAGAAATTGAAGGGTTATTGTTGATACCAGATGAATTTAAAGGTGAAGAAAATTATGATTCAGATTGTGAAGAATGGGAAGAAGATGATAACGATTTTGGGTGTTCTTTTGATGAGAGAAATTGGGAAGAAGTACCTGCACAACGATTTGTTATGAATTTGAGAACATGCAACAAATTTAAAGATTTGGATTTGTTCTACACGGAAGAATAAAATATTTATTTACAAGAACGTATAAAGCGTGAAAATCAACACTAGTGGATGCAACAACAAACTGGAGCTTCCATTACTTTGTTCGACTCTAGTTTTTTCAGGTGCTGTTGTAGTTCTACTAACACCATTCAAAGGTACACCACTGGGAGTGCTCGCAGGTGTGCTAGCTGGTGTTGACTTTGGTACGCTACCTTCACCATCAGTATCAGGAGCTACAGTACTTGTGGGCTTTTCTGTCAGCGCAATAGCTTCTATTTTACGCAACACGCTTGCATAGTCTACATAATAAATGACATCATTCACAGCGAGTATAAACTTCAAGTTTCCATTTCTATTACTACCTCCTGTGTGGTCTATTGGTTGTTTCGTATCTGTATACGTAAAGTCACTAGTTGCAACTTTGTTGTAATAGATATCACTATTGCTGTAACCTTTTGACGCACTACGGCCCCACGATACAGAAGTATAGTATCCAAAGTGGAAGTAATTCATAGCACCTGCATCTTCTATCAACACTGGAATGAGAGTACTACCGTATCCTGTAACCTCCCAGTGAATATCAGCACTGTTTGCAAGTGTGTATCCATTAGAGATATCGTAACGCTTTACGGTTCTGTTACCTAACCATTGTAGTTCGTACGCATAGTTATTGATAATTAGTGTTTGATCAGCACCAATCGTTGTGCGAATGGCTTGTCCTTCTTTGGTTGACCAGTGAGTATTATTGAAGGTTCCACCGTTGCCAGTGTTTGAGATGATTATTACTTTATCTACGGTAGGATCTGAACCAGGTCGCATGTCAGGGTAGATAGTAGTGAACCGCGCACAACTGCTGAAAGTGTAGGTTGCTTTGACGGTCAAGTCGCTGATTGCAACTTGTTGGACAACAAGACCGCAGTCAGGCATAGCATACGAAAGGTAGATGTTGTGGGCATCTGCTACTAGATCAGTTAACCAGTAATACTTGTCTGGATATTGAGTGTAGCCGATCTTTTCAATCGTGTACGAGTTCTCTATATTTACAACTGCCATGGCATCTTTTGACCAAAGTACCATTCTTTTTTTTGTGCTATCCATCGATGCAAATGTCACGTTAGTCATGGCAGAATCAGGAAAGTCATAGTGGTTTTTTCGATAAATGTTCAAATCGTACTTGATAATCCTTGGCGGAACCGATGATGTTACAGCGAAAATATATTGACCATCAGATGCGCCAGCAACAATATTGTCTTGTGCGGCGCAAAACGCAATCAGAGCAAGAAGCAAGAGTAGTTTGGTTTGCTGCATTTTATGCTGTTGAATGATGCTGTCGTGCTCTTTTTATGGCAAACCATAGAAGGCAGAAACAGATCTAAATTATCTTCCTGTTTTGCATTTTAGTGAAGTTGGCTTGGATTACAACACAAATAATAACTCCAATCTTGCCATAGAAGGTGTGTAGAGAAAAAAGAAATATGCAGGTAAATCAGGACTCCGTCGTTTGAATACAAAAGTATGTAATTGTAAAGATAGCCAACCAGTTTTTTGAAATGCACTTCTGGCTACGTGATGAAGACCAACAAGAAACACTTGTATCACCTTCTGATTGTAAGACATTACTCGAAAACGGTCACAGCGTAACAATCGAAGAATCAACAACGCGAATCTTTGCCAATTCCGAGTACGAATTAACAGGAGCGAAACTTGTACCCTCGAATACCTGGCAAAACGCTCCACCTTCACTAACCCTGTACATAATTGGGACAAACGAACCTACAACCTCAACAGATCACAACCACATATGCTTTTCCGACGCAATCTCTTCTAAAATAACAAATTTGAGTGAATTATGCAATGAAAAAGGTGAGATGATCATAGGATACGGTGGAATTGCTGGTTTCGTCGGCGCAGGACTTGGTCTACTTACTTGGATAAATCAACAAACAAACCATGCTCACGAGAGTGTACCAATATTCACAAACGAAAACGAATTTGTCGCGTATGTTAAACTGCACTTAGATAAGTGTACAAATACTCCTACTGTAGGTGTAATTGGGCCAAATGGAAAATGTGGAAGAGGAGCTGTTGATTTACTCTCAAGATGCGGTATAATACCCATAACATTCGCGAGAAAAGACACCAAAACAGTTCCTGTCGTGAGTATGATCGAGAATGTTCAAGTGTTGATCAATACGATACAATCGGAACGTAGTACGAAACCTTTCTTTAGTTTAGAAGATGTTACCAACTCCGCGACACCTACACTATCTGTAATTGTTGATGTGAGTTGTGATACTGACATTAGTTCGAATCCTCTTCCTTTTATTCGCACTACTACCAGTTTAGAATATCCTTGCAAGCGATATATTGACTCTCCTGCTCTAGATGTTATCTGCATCGAGAACCTTACAGCTGTTTTACCAAAAGAAACTTCAGAAGGGTTCAGTCAAGCGTTACTTCCAACTTTACTAAAAATGAAATGAAGAACGAGCAAGTTGCAGCAGTATTGTACTCTTACGTGAATCAGAAACAAGTACAATCTCCAGAATCGTTATTTGTAATTTTAAACCAACTTTTTGATGTCGATAATCCAATACGTGCAAAAGCTGATTTTTCTGTTCATCCATTTTCGAAATGGATACAAGATCGCTATGCTAGACCTTCCAAGTGTGTGATAGAATCGTACTTGATGTCCGCGTGTAATGGTTTTGGTGACTTTAGAATCATTGGAGCGAAAAGAGTAAATGAAGGTGCTACTGTTTTTTCGATTGTTATTAATGTCGCGAGTGGAAGAATACAAGAAGGAATTGTTGAAGATATTGAAAAGTTAGGAGAAGTTGACGATTTCATTAACGAGATTATTTGTGGAGTTGCGGACACGAAACTTCCATACGTTGCGTACACGAACATTGATACAAAATTTGCCACACAAATAGTTCGGAGTGCAGAAAGAACAACAATGACTGTTCGATCTCTTTCCAAGCATGAACAACTATGTGTTAATAGCTTCGAAAAAATTAATGGTGCTGCCTCACTGTCAAACTTGTTCGAATCTTTCGCAAAGTTTAATTCAACAAAATCAGAACTATTCGAAAGTTTTTCGGTATGGAGAATTCTATTGTGCAATCAGCTTTTTGTCGATTTTTTCTTGCCTATTGGTGATTTGAATGTTCCTCCATTGCCAATAGATGAGCTAAAGACAAACAATGTATTGACTAATCTAGATTCGCTAAACGAAAAAGATCTTTCGTTGAACAAGATGGTTTGGATCATAAGAACAGCATTTTTAATTCAAGAGAACAAGACTCTAGTACATCACTTGAAAATGATCTACTTGCAGATGGCAATCTTTTTCAAGATTTTTAAGAATGAAATGCTAGCAAATGCATGTCATAGTGTAGTCGCAAGAATCAAGCAAGGAGAACCATTGATAATGATACCCGCAATTCGTGCTCATCTGGAGAGAACGATATATCTATGTAGAGCTCCAGAGTTGGAAGTTACTGGATTATTATCTCACTATCGTAAGTATGGATTAGCTAAAGTGCTTTCGTTTATCATGAGATCCAGAAGAAACGAAGTACCGACAAACAACATTCCACTACTGATCGACATTGATAGTTTGGCAAATCATCTAGCTACTATGATCAAAACTAAGCGGAAAGCTTCAAACAGTTGTCCAAAAGACATCGCTAGAATGTTCAAAACCGCTTTCTTTAGCTACGCCGACAAGCATTTCATCTCGACAAAAGACTTGTTCGAAAACGCAAGCTATAAAATAATCGAGTTCGTTCAAGCTGCGTGGGACGAGATCGACGAGTACGATGGAAGCTCTATTTTTGCTGCGGAGATGCCAGCCGGAAAACCATGTTCAAACTGCGAAAAGGAAGCCAAGTTACGCTGTCCTCAGTGTCGCAAAGCTGCTTATTGTTCGCGTTCATGTCAAGAGATGCATTGGCCAACACATCAAGTAGCTACCTGCCTGAAACTGAAAAAATAAAGCAAAAAGCTTGCGTACGCAACGAAATTGATTGAATTTACAAGTGTAACTGCCAGCTCTTTGACATCAAGGTTCTATTTTTGAAACGATTATTCTTAACCACCCAACCGTGCCTTTATTTGAACTTGAGCAATCTCTCAATTTGGTGTCCAAGTTTCGGTAAACTTTCAACAACACAAACAATCATGAATGATAACGAGTTTCAATTGTCTAGTCCAATGACACCATTACAAGCATCTAACATGCCGGGAGAGTATAGCTTCTTCTCGTTTGAAGAGGTAAGAAGGGAAGAAACAAATCAACGGCTTAATTACGACCCAGAGGTAAAATTATTCATTAATCGATTTCTAAAAATTGCAGAAGCAACAGTGGACGGATAGAAATCAAAGAGCGAAATAGATTGCAATGAGGTCGGCATGTATATAAAATGTTTTGATATTTAAACCTTTACTGTCGTCGGCCGATTCTAAATATTATATTTCTACACGTATTAGAGATCTTAGTGATGTCCGTGTGGAATAGTCACCAATTACAGTTGGCTAGTGTTACCTTACTTGATTTGGGTCCTTTGAATACGTTTCTTGATGATTGAGTGATGGAGAGAAGCAATCAATTACTTGTTAATGTTTTTTATTAGTGCTAGTCTGCGATTGCGACCTCTTCTTCGTCATCTTTTCATAATGTGCTCTTTCTTGAAGAATTTGTTGACTATTAACTTTTTCTTGGTATGGAACTCTTCCACGTTTCGGCAGCTCTGCTTGACCTGGACATCTCACCAGACGAAACTTGTACACAAGAGGACCGCCATCTCCTAGCCTCTCAGACCAATATTTCGTCACAAAATAGATGCCATCATATCGATATGGCCTAGTAGGCGCGTACAAGCTATTAATTTGAGAACCTCGCACGAGGCGTACTGGTACACGTTCTCGAAAGTTTTGTACTAGCGATTGATTAAAGTTTGTTAATTGTTGATCAGCAGAAGGTCCTCCGCCTTGACCACTGTATATTAACACCTCTCCAAAGTCAGAACCATGGTATCCGCCTCGATTGGAAGCAACAATCGATGCTGCAGGTTCTGAACCATACCCACAAATGGCTTGTTGAATAGGTGTATGGATTTGTGCTTTACTTACTTGCTTACGCGTTTCAAACTGTTCGAATAGCGTTCCTACGTGTCCGTATATGCGCTTCGAAAAAATCGTTTGTACTTGACTCAAATATTTACTAGAATTGTTTGGTATTGCTTCCAAGTCTGATTCCGTGATATGCGGTTCATAGTTATCTTCGTTTGTTGCTTTTAGCTTTTTTAATGGTTGAATTTCTATTATGTTAGTTTCAGGTTCTTCCTGTACGACTATTTGTTCATGTTTTCGTTTTGGTGGCGATTTCTTTGAAGATAAAAGATCTAGCCTAGTCTCTAATCTTCGTGTTATGCCACGTGGTTTTTCTGGTCGCCGTTTTGTGACGATTTCAACGTGTCTAATTTTTGTTTTCGTTGGTGTAGGAATATACTCTTCATCGCTTTCATCTGCAGTTATTGTACACTGGGAGTTTGTAAATTGAGATTGTATCGACGAAGATTGCGTTAAATATTCTTTTTCGTAAAAATGGTCTTCATTGATGTAACGGCTCTCTTGCATTTTTTTCTAGAAGTTTTTGTAAATCAACTTTGCCGAAACACTACATCTTTAATTGTTACTTGGCTGGAACCGTGGAATACTTCTTATTGTACACAGAGAAGGTAAAATCAGTTTTATAAAAAAATATAATATTTGATTTTAATTGTTTTGATCATAATATGAGTGAGATCCATGGTCCACAAAGCATATGACATTCACGTTATTCATTGCTGCTTCCCATCATTCCAATATTTCCATCTAATCGTTCATAACAAACTCGAAACAGAATATTGCTAGCAACGTACTACCGCAATTATCTCTCCCAAAACCAGTATCAATATATAGTTCAATAGAACGAACAAAGGTGATGTTAAAAGTTTGTTTACTACGGTCAACCTCAATAACGCCAAACAAACGTTTGAAGAACAATGTCGCCTGTTCAAATTATGTTGATGGTTCTCCTAGTGGGAGTGGTGATATCACTGTTTCTAGCATACTTTTTACGCGGTAGAGCAGTTAAACAAAGTTTCCAAGACCTTCTTGGTGTCAGTAAGAAAAAGGTTGCAAAACTATTGTCAGAGTTTCGTAGAAAAACTTTTCACTTGTTGGGTACGATATACACGCACGATTCTAACATGATTAAGGTCTATTAGTACCTGCTATTTATTACGTTTCGATGAAAAAGAAATTACTCACTCAGACGCAAGGTGTCATGAT